>TARA_R110002072_G_scaffold264409_2_pt1 | contig 11458 bp, 9 predicted proteins | sample TARA_R110002072 | Tara Oceans TARA_R110002072 (sample SAMEA4397118) | marine metagenome | biome: Polar Biome; feature: [SRF] surface water layer (ENVO:00010504); material: water (ENVO:00002006), including particulate matter (ENVO:01000060) such as... | depth 5 m | reverse complement strand
ACGAAGGGTCCCGACTGCTCAAGTTTGCCCTCTCGATTCAGCGCTGCGGTAACAGTGCCGGGCAGTCGGGACCACTCGTCCCATGCAGTGCTAGTAGACGAACGAGCGGCCAGAACTTTCCATTTGCCTTCAGTTTTTTCTGGCACTGGACGGGTTCTGGCTGCAGTTGTCCGAAGCGTGTCAGGACTCGAAAAAGATTCGAATCCGATGAAACGCTTCAGCGCGCCATACGTTGGGCGCGGGCTAGCCAGTCGGGAAGCAGGTCTTGGACGCCGATTTGTTCCGCGTCGGCCTCGAATCCGAGCAGCACACGGTGGCGTAGTGCCGGCAACAGGCACGCATCGATGTCCTCTTGCACGACCGCTGGACGGCCTGCGAGCAGAGCGCGCGCTTTCGCACCAAGCAGGATGGCTTGGCCCGCGCGGGCGCTCGCGCCGTAGCGTACGAAGCGTTTGGTCGGCTCGTCGTTGCCCGCATTCGTCGGATGGGTCGCCACCACGAGTTCGGCGACAAACCGGGTCAGGTGGCTGCCACAGAGCACTTCCCGCACAAGCATCTGTAGTTGGTGGAGTTCTGCCGCGGAAACTCGCGCGGTGGTGTTCGTCACCGTAGTGCCAGTTGTGCTCGTCAGAATACGAGCAAGATCCGTTGCTGACGGGGAGCTTACATCCAGCCGAAACATGAAGCGGTCGAGCTGCGCCTCGGGTAGCGGGAACGTGCCTTCAAGTTCGATTGGGTTCTGCGTCGCGATGACGTGAAACGGCTGCGGCAACACGTGCGTCGTGCCGGCGATCGTCACCGAGCGTTCCTGCATGGCCTCCAGCAACGCCGACTGGGTCTTCGGCGTGGCGCGGTTGATCTCGTCAGCTAACACCAGGCCGGCGAAGATCGGCCCCTTTTGGAAGCGGAAGTGCCGCTTGCCGCCATCGTCGTCGATGACCTGCGTGCCGGTGACGTCGCTCGGCATCAAGTCGGGCGTGAACTGAACCCGCGAGTAATCGAGCCCCAAGCCGCTGGCGAGCGCCTTGACCAGCATGGTCTTGCCAAGCCCGGGAAGGCCTTCTAGCAGCACGTGGCCGCCCGCCAGCAGGGCGACCAACAAGTCATCGACCAGTTGATCTTGGCCGATGATCTGTTCGTGAATCTGGCTGCGCAGCGCGCCGATCTTTTCGAGCAGTGCCTGCGCTCGCTGTTGGATGTCCGTTTCGTTGTTGGTGTTGCTCATCACAGCGTCTCATGCATCCAGTGGTCGAGGTTGCGTTCGGCTGCGTCTGGCAGCACGGCGACGATCATCTTGCCGGCCTCCGCGGCTCGTTTGGCCAAGGAGATGGCTGCGAACGTTACGGCACCGCTGGCGGGGCCGAGCAACAACGACTCTTCTCGCATCAATCTTTGCGTCGTCTGTCGAGCCTGTTCGTCGCTCACGGTGATCACTTCACTCAGATCCGCCGGCGACAAGATGTCGGGGATGAACCCCGCCCCGAGCCCCGCAATGTGATGCAAGCCCGCCTTGCCGCCACTCAGTACCGGGCTTGCCTTGGGTTCGACGCCAATGACGCGAATGTCGCGAGGTGCGAAGAAGCTGGCGCAGCCGGCTGCGGTCCCGCCGGTGCCAACCGGCACGATCACGGCCTCGACTTGACCATCGGTGTCGTCCCAGATCTCGCGCGCGGTCGTCTCGGCGTGGGTGCGCGCATTCGCCCGGTTGGTAAATGCCTGCAAGCACACGGCGCCGTCGGTCGCTTTGGTCAGTGCATCGGCGCGCGCCATGGCGCCGCGCATGCCGTCAGCGGCTGCGGTCGCTACTACCTCGGCCCCAACTGCTTTGAGCAGGTCCCGACGATCGGGATCGATGTTCTCGGGCATCGTCAGCACGACCCGGTATCCGAGTCGTCGGCCGATGATGGCGATCGCCAGGCCAAGGTCGCCGCTACTGCATTCGACGATCGTGCCTCCCGGCTTCAGGAAGCCGCTGTCGGCAGCGTGGCGGATCATGCCGAGCGCGGCGCGATCCTTGTTGCTGCCCGACGGGTTCCAGGCATCGAGCTTGCCGACGATTCGGCTGCCCTTCGGCGAGATTCGGGCAAGATCGACCAGGGGAGTTCGTCCGATCAACCAGGTCATGTCGGCAGCAATGCGCACCATCAACGAAGCGTAGCTTGGAGTCGGGGGCAGGCCAGACGATGATGTGCAGATGGCGGTTGGGCGCAGATTCTCTTGTTGGTTGGTGATGCCGTGGTTGGTGGCGTGCTCGGCTGTGTCCCCGGATCCGTCGAAGGCCACGATCGAGGACTTGCCGGTTGTTGTTCTGAATGACGAGCAAGTTGCGAGCTGCGCCAAGCTTGAAGGCTCGGCCGTCGATGCGGTCGTCCGGCGGCGCTACGAGCAGGCCCAAGCACTTGCCAACCGGGTGCTTGCCATCAACCCACGGTCTGCCAAGGCGCGGGCGGTATTGGGCATGGTCAAGCTCCAGATGGCCTCGACTCAGCAACCAAGCGATTGGTTTTCGGTGCGAGCCGGCGAGGTCGAGATGGAACTCGCCAAGCAACTCGACCCGAACAGCGCGTTCGTCGGTTGGATGCACGCCGTGTTTTTGGCCGAGTCAGGTCACATGAGTGCCGCCGCCGCCGCCGCCGAAGAGGCTCTCGCGCGTTCGGTCGATGCGCTGCCGAGCGAGCGGGCCGCGCTACTGGGCACCGCGGGCACCTACCGCTACGAACTCGGCGAAGAGCGCGCGGCTCGGCCGCACCTCGAATCCTACGTGGCGCTTCGGCCTGACGATTCCGCCGCGCACTTCCGACTTGGTTCGAGTTTGCTCAGCATCGCGAAGACACCTCAGGGCAGTCCGCCTCCGTACTCGACTGCACAAGCCGAAGCCGAAGCTGCAGCCGTCGCGTTCGAGCGGTGCTTTCAGCTGGCACCGGGTGATGTCGATGCCGGCCTGGCTGTCGCGACCGCTTGGATTCGCGCCGCCGAACTCGCCAACCTGCAAGGCAGCGAAGCCAAGCAACAACGCGATGAGCTGTATGCAAAGGCACGTGACTACTTGCAGAAATTGGTGACTCCGTTTCCGAAGAACCCGGAGATCTACTTCCGACTTGGCGTGCTCGCGTCGCTTCAAGACGAGCCGAGTGCCGAGTACATGACGTACCAATACCTGACGGCCCTCGACCTCGATCCGAATCACGTCGGCAGTTTGCTCAATCTGGCCGGCCTGATGATCGCCGAAGGTGAAGTCGAGGCCGCGCGTTCGCTGATGATTCGTGTGATGGCCACAGGCGGTGGGTCCGCTGATCTGACCAACAAGGAACGCGAACGCATTGGGCGTTGGTTGCGGGAGTCCAGCAAGCCAGTTGAGGGCGGTGCGCCGAAGGGTGGTGCCGCTGAGAAGAGTGGTGCCGCTGAGAGTGGTGCCGCTGCTGGCAGCGGCGCTGGCAAGAGCGCTGCTGGCGAACGGGCAGCATCTGGCGGATAGCTGCCGTCTGCGGGCGATCCCGCTAGTTGGCAAAAGCCCACCTGGGCTCGCGCGCCGCAAGCATTGGGACTGCTCGCGAGGATCGAAGCCTCGAGGCATCGAAACCCCGAGGCCCCAAACCCCGAGGCCCCAAACCCCGAGCGCCCAAACCCCGGGCGCCCAAACCCCGAGCGCCCAAACCCCGAGCGCCCAGACCCCGAGTGCTGAACCCCGAGCGCCCAAGTCCCGCGGAACTAGATCCCGAGGATGCTGTAGCCAGCGTCGACGTAGATCACCTGACCGGTGATGCCACCTGACATCGGCGACAGCAAGAACGCGGCAGTGTTGCCGACGTCCGCTTGATCGACGTTGCGACGCAGTGGCGCCTTTTTGGCCATCGACTCGAGCAGCGTGCCGAAGTCGCCGACGCCCATTGCGGACACGGTCTTGATCGGGCCGGCCGAGATCGCGTTGACGCGCACACCCTTGGGGCCGACGTCGTTGGCGAGGTAGCGCGTGCTCGCTTCGAGCGCGGCCTTCGCAACACCCATGACGTTGTAGTTCGTTACGACCTTTTCGGCGCCGTAGTAGCTGAGGCAGATGACGCTCGCGTCGCGGCCTGCCATCATCGGCAGCGCGCCCTTGACCAAGCCGATCAGCGACCAGGCACTGACTTGCTGAGCCAACGCGTAGCCTTCCCACGACGTGTCGACGAAGTTGCCGCCGAGTTCTTCGCGCTTGGCGAATGCGATCGAGTGCACGATGCCGTCGATGCCATCCCACTCTTTGCCGAGTGCTGCGTAGAAGCGTTCGATGTCACCATCGACGGCGACGTCGCACGGCGCCATGAACGGTGGCTCTTCAAACTCGCCGGCGAGTTTCTTGACCGAATCGCCCATGCGATCGTTTTGGTACGCAAAGGCCAACTTCGCGCCTTCGCGATGCAGGGCAAGTGCGATGCCCCAAGCGATCGAGCGCTTGTTGGCGACGCCGAAGATCACGACATTCTTTCCAGTCATCAGGCCCATAGTTCTGTTCCTCGTCTCAGCGGCGGGTGCGAAAAGTAGGGCGGCCACGATAGCGCGCCGCGGGTCTGGGTCACGCCTCGAGCGGGCGCGACTGCGGGAAGACCTGTCGGAAGACCTTGCGCGAAGGAGTCGTCCAGGGCGTGTCCTGATCCAGGGAGAACCACTGGAGCTGCCCGATTCTGCGGACCGTGGCTGTGTGCGCATGCATCGTGATGCGGTGGTGGGTGATGGCGTGGCGAATACTGGCCAGCTGCTCCCCAACCGTCACCGAGGCTGCGAAGTGCTTCAGAATTGCCGCTTTCAGGTCATCCGGGTCGCAATCACGCAGCACACCGGGCCCCGGCAGCTCGATCTGGCCGGCGTTTGGCTGGTCCGCTGCGATCCGGTAGCCGAGCGCCTTGCCGGCCTTGTGCACGACGACGGCTCGCGAAGTGACCTCGACGGCCTTGCGCGGGGCCTTCTTGACCGGCAATTGCTCGGTCCGTCCATCTCGCTTGGCGACGCAATCCTTGGCGATCGGGCATTCGCCGCAGCTTGGCGACGTCGGCGTGCACACGGTCGCGCCGAGCTCCATCAGCGCCTGGTTGAAGTCGCCGGCCCGGTCTTGCGACATCCAGCCGAGCACGACCTCGCGAATGGCCCGGCGGGCGGGGCCGGTGCCGATCGGGGCGTCGAAGCCGCGATGGCGCGACACGACCCGTTCGACATTGCCGTCGACGGCCGGCTCGGGGTGGCCGAACGCGATCGAAGCGATGGCTCCGAGCGTGTAAGGCCCGACACCAGGCAGCGCCGACAATTGCTCCAGGTCACTGGGCACGGTGCCGCGGTGCTCGTCGGTGACGCGGCGGGCGCCGTCGCGCAGCAGCCGGGCGCGGCGGTAGTAGCCGAGCCCGCGCCACGCGACCATGACCTCGTCATCGTTCGCCTTCGCAAATTCGCGCGGCTCGGGATATTTGGCCATAAACCGGGCGTACGGTTCGCGAACGGCCTCGACGCGGGTTTGCTGCAGCATGATCTCGCTGACCCAAATGCCCCACGGGTCGCGGTTGCGACGCCATGGCAGGTCACGCTGCACGCGGTCAAACCAGGCCAGCAGGCGGGCGGCCGTGTTGCCCAATCGATCAGTCCCCGAGACGGGCTGCGTCGGTCGGCGGGGTGTCGAGCTCAAGGCCGAGGCGATCGCGTAGATCCTGCTCCGCTTGCTCGAGCAGTTCGTTGAGCGCTACGGCGTCGTCCTTTTCGGCGACCAGCACGATGCGGATCGTCCGGGCCATCATCGTGCCCTGGACGCGGGTCCGCAGGCTGATGTCTGGATGCTTGGCCGAAATGTCAGCCAGCACCCTGCTGATCTGGGACTCATCGTGGCCGTGGTAGTCGACGGCTCGCTCACCGCGCACCGTGTCCGGCCCGGCGGCGGCCATGACCGGCAGCACGAACGACGTGAAGAATCGCTGCATCTCGGCCGGCACACCCGGCAGCAAGAAGATCGTCGTCGGGCCGTGATCAAGCTGCACTGCGGGCGAGGTGCCAACCGTGTTTTCGTAGCAGGTGGCGCCCTTTGGCAGCATGGCCATGCCCTGGCGCGCTTCGGTCATGTCGGGGTTCGAAATGATTTGCTTGGCAAACAGCCGCCGGTAGGCGTTTGCCACGTATTCCATCGCCTTCTTGTTCTCCTCCAGCTTGAGCCCGGCGGCGTTGGCGAGGCAGCCACGGGTGTTGTCGTCCCAGTTGGGCCCCATTCCGCCCGTAACCAGCACAAACGTGGGCTTCTGCTCGATCGCCCACTTGAGCGTGGCAACCATCTCGGCCTCAACCCGGTCGACGACCTGGATCGTCCGGACCCGGTAGCCGATGTCGTCAATTCGGTTGGCGATGAAGGCGGCGTTGCGGTCCACGACGGAGCCTTCGAGGATCTCGCGGGAAACGACCAGAATGATGACGCTCTTATCGAACAAAAGTTGGACTCCGGGGGGTGCAGATGGGTGGGTTGGTCGTGCGAATCAGGCCTGGCTGAGCGGACCACTGTATAGGTTTGTCAGCAATGTTGAAGCGGCTGCCCAAGAGGGCAAGAATGGTCCCTTCTGAGTCCGTTCCAAGTCCGACCACCGCCCGCACATGACTGACACGATCCCGCCCGATGGCGGACGCATCACCGATCTCCTGCTCGAACGGGAGATGCGCGAGAGTTACCTCAACTACTCGATGAGCGTGATCCTGAGTCGCGCCCTCCCCGATGCGCGCGACGGCCTCAAGCCGAGTCAGCGCCGCGTGCTCGTGGCGATGAACGACCTCAACCTGGGGCCGCGCAGCAAGCACCGTAAGTGTGCCAAGATCTGTGGTGACACGTCGGGTAACTACCACCCGCACGGTGAGTCCGTTGTCTATCCGACGTTGGTCGGCATGGCGCAACCGTTCTCGACGCGTTATCCGTTGGTCGACAGCCAAGGTAACTTCGGCGCGATCGACGGCAGTCCGCCGGCCGCGATGCGATACACGGAAGCGCGCATGGGTCACCCGGCGACGCACTTGCTCGAAGACCTCGACAAGGAAACCGTCGACCTCACCGAAAACTACGACGGCACGCGCATGCAGCCGGTCGTGTTGCCGGCGCGTTTCCCTGCGCTGATCTGCAATGGTTCGACGGGCATCGCCGTTGGCATGGCGGCCAGCCTCGCACCACACAACCTCCGGGAAGTCGCGCGCGCACTCGAGAAGCTCTACGACAATCCGGACGTCACGCTCGATGAGTTGCTGACGATCGTGCAGGGACCGGACTTCCCGACGGGCGGCACGGTCATGGGGCGCTCCGGCATCCGCAACGCGTATGCGAGCGGTCGCGGCCAGGTTACTTGCCGCGCCAAGTACCACGTCGAAGAGAAGAAGGGCCGAAAGCAACTCGTGTTCACCGAGGTGCCGTTCCAGGTCAAGACGACGACGATCCTTGATCGCATCAAATACCTCGTCAAGAACGGCCAGATCGACACGATCTCGGACGCCAACGATGAGACCAACAACCGTGTTGGTTTGCGTCTTGTCGTCGAACTGAAGAAGGCTGTCGAAGACGAGATCGTCACGGTCAACCAGCTGTTCAAGCTGTCGCCGCTGCAGAGCACGTTCTCGATCATCAACCTCGCAATCGTCGATGGCCGGCCGCGCACGCTGCCGTTCAAGGCGATGCTGGAGTGCCACCGCGACCACCGCATCGACGTCATCAGGCGTCGCACGCGCTACTTGCTGCGCAAGGCAGAAGAGCGGTTGCACATTCTCGATGGTCTGCGCCTCGCGGTAGGCAACATCGATGAGGTCATCAAGATCATCCGTGCGTCGGCCAACTCCGACGAAGCACGACAGCGCCTGATTGCCCGATTCGAGCTCTCAGACATCCAATCGCGTGCGATTCTCAGCATGCGCTTGTCGGCGCTGACTGGCCTCGAAATCGAAAAGCTGGACGCTGAGTACAAGGAAGTGTCCGACAAGATCACCTACTACAAGACGATCCTCGCCGACGACGATGTGCTGTTTGGCCTGATGCGCGACGACCTTCGCGAGATGGTTGAGCAGTACGGCGACGATCGCCGCACGATCATCAGCGACGAAGAGGTCGGCAACTTCATCGCCGAAGACCTCATCCCGGAAGAGATGATGGTCGTGACCGTCACGCACCAGGGCTACATCAAGCGCACCGCGCTCGATCAGTACCGAACACAAGGTCGCGGCGGCAAGGGTGTCAGTGGCGCAGACTTCAAGGAAGGCGACTTCCTGATCAATCTGTTCGTCGCGTCGACGCACGACTACCTACTGTTCTTCACCGATCGTGGGCGGGTCTATTGGAAGAAGGTCTACGAGCTTCCTAGCTACGGCCGAACTGCCAAGGGACGTGCGTTGGTCAATGTTGTCGAGACACAAGAAGACGAGAACATCACCAAGATCATGCGCGTCGACCAGTTCGACGAAGACCGCTTCCTGATCAGTGCGACCATCAAGGGTCTCGTCAAGAAGACGCCGTTGAATGCCTACAGCCGTCCGCGTGCTGGCGGCATCATCGCGCTCGGTCTCGACGAAGGGGACTCGCTCGTTGGCGTCAACATCTGCAAGGCCGACGACAGCATCGTGCTCGGCACCAAAAACGGTATGTCGATTCGCTTCGACCAGTCGGGTGCACGTGCGATGGGTCGCAGCGCAGTCGGTGTTCGTGGCATCCGCCTCGATGCGGACGACGAAGTCTGCGACATGGTCATCACCGACGGCACTGGCACGCTGATGACGATCTGTGAAAACGGCTACGGCAAGCGCACCAAGGTCGAGGAGTACCGTTCGCAGACTCGTGGCGGCAAGGGCATCATCGATATCCGCGCCACCGAGCGAAACGGCAAGGTCGTCAACCTGTTGTCGGTCACCGACGAAGACGAAGTCATGATGATCACCAAGGACGGACAGATTGTTCGCACCGCGGTGAGTGGCGTCAGCGTGATCGGCCGCAACACGCAAGGGGTGCGCTGCATCTCGCTGCGCAAGGAAGACAAGCTCGTCAGTGTCGCGCGCATCCCGCAAGAAGAGCCTGTGGTGGGTGCCGATGGGGATGTGCCGGAGGCTTCCGGTGACGGTTCCTCGAGCGATGATTCTCCGAGTGACGGCCCGTCGGCGCCGGACGCTCCGCCGGCCCCGGACGCAACTCCGGACGATGGGCCCGATTCGACCCCCGACAGCACGCCAGAAGGCCAAGAATAATGGGTGCCTATCTGGCCAGGTTGACCGCCGACATGAAGGCCGCGATGCGCGCCGGTGAGAAAGAAAAGCTCACCGTCGTGCGCATGTTGATCAGCGACATCAAGAAGAAGGCCGAAGCCGACGGTGGGGACCTCTCCGACGACGCCGAGGCTGCGATCCTGCAGCGGTCGGTCAAGATGCGTTCTGACACCATCCAGCAGGCCAAGGACGCCGGCCGCGACGAGATCGTCGCCAAGGAGGAGGTCGAGATCGAATGGGTCAAGGCCTACCTGCCGCAGCAGATGACGGCCGACGAGGTCAACGCCAAGGTCAAGGAGGTCGCCGACGCGATCGACTTCCAAGGTGGCAAGGACACCGGCCGCTTCATGAAGGAGTGGATGTCCAAGTACAAGGGCCTCGCCGACGGCAAGTTGGTGCAGGCGGCGCTGCGTGACTTGAGTTAGGGCAGCCTGAATTCGGACGGCCTGCATTGGGGCGGCCTGAGTTGGGGCTGCCTATTCGGGCAGGTCCTGGTTCGGGCCGGTCCTGGCTACTTGCGCCGCTGATACATGTAGGGCGAATGCGCGGCGCGGCCGAGCAGTGGCTTGATCCCAGTTGGTTCGCCGATTGCGAATCCAGGCTGCCGCACGTAGCCCGGTAGACCCGCACCGAACAGGACTTCAAACCCCTCAGCGCCGACCTTGTCGACCAGGATCGCTGCGAAGCGCTTCTCGGCAAGTGCCTGGACCGGGTTGGCGATCAGCGCGGCGAGCGCCTCGCGGCCACGTTCTGGTAGGTGTGCGAGCTTGGTCGGATCCGCCAATGCCGAGAGGTCGAACAAACCGGTCGGCAGTTTCGGCAGCATCTGCATGACATCGAAGATCGCCTGGCCGTGGGCTCCGGTGCCCTTGCCGGCGCGATAGGCAATGTGGCCATGCGCAGGGATCCAGACCGGGCCGTCTTGGGCTTCCACCACGGCACGAAGTTCATCGTGCGCCTTCCGGTGCGCTGCGGACGGCAACAGGGTCACGCTCGGACTGCGCTGCCAGGCTTCGTAGCCGAGCCATGCGAACTGCACGATCAGCACGACGGGACCCACGATGCGCATCACCTTGCACGAATGCGCGGCGGCAATCGGGCCGAGCACGCAGGCGCTGGCAAAGCCGTACATCATCACGTTGTCGAAGCCGCCAACGTGCATGCGCGACAGCCACGAACACGCGATGCCGCCACTGCCAAAGGCCGCCAAGTAGAGCCATTTGCCGGTTGCAGCGCGCACGCCTGCCAAGAAGCCGAACAAGCCGAGCGCGACCAGCGGCGTCATCGGCACGATGTCTTCGGTCCAAAAACCGAGCTTGCGGTCCCCGACCCAGCCGTGATGTTGCGGCATCTGGAACAAATACAGCGTCGACCAGCCGTCGGAGAACAGGTGTAGCAAACCAATCGACGCGCCCATTGCCGCGACGGAGACGAGGCCAAAGCGAATCGCCACGCGCCAATTCCATAGCAGTGCTCCGACGCCAACGGCCGGTAGCCACATCAGTGTCGACTGCTTGGCCAACAGTGCCGTCGCGGCTAGCAAGCCGGCCCAGAGCCAGTTGTGCTTGCCGCCATGACGAAGTTGGTAGGAGGTCGCGAGGCACAAGAACACGAACAAGGAGTCGTTGCGGGCCAGGTCATACCACCACGCCAACCACCCGTAGCCGGCAAAGAACAGCCCCGCAGCGACCAATCCGGGCACGGACTGGTTGGTCTCTTTGCGCACCCAACGATCGATGAGCATGGCACTGCCGATCGAAAACAGCACCGCGACCAAGCGCAGCGCCAGCACGCCGTCGAGCCCCAACTTCATGCCGAGTCCACCGAGCCAGAACAGCAGCGGCGCATAGAGAAACGGCACGTGTTCCGCCTGCGGTTCGCAATACAGCGGCAGCCCATCGGCGACGCGCGAGGCATGGTCGGCAAGCGCGCCCTCCATCCATTCGAGCTCGTGCGGATAGAGCAGTCGCTGGCTGACCGCGAACAAGAACGCGACGGTTGCGACGGCAGCGAGCAGTAACAATGCCCACCACAGCGGTGAGGTTCTGGTCGGTGACGGGTTCGCGGCGGACGAGGACATGCGACAGAAGCATAGACCGCGCTATGCTTGCGCGCCTGTCATGCGTGCTTTGCTCGCCATCGTGCTTTTACTTGTAGTCGGCACCGTTGCGTTCCTCTTGTGGGGAGCGGGCGGAGATCTACCGATGCCGCCCGGTGGCACCGGTGCGAT
>TARA_R110002072_G_scaffold55271_2_pt1 | contig 11466 bp, 10 predicted proteins | sample TARA_R110002072 | Tara Oceans TARA_R110002072 (sample SAMEA4397118) | marine metagenome | biome: Polar Biome; feature: [SRF] surface water layer (ENVO:00010504); material: water (ENVO:00002006), including particulate matter (ENVO:01000060) such as... | depth 5 m | reverse complement strand
AGTACGTCAGATGATGCGTAAAGTTAGGGTTCAAGATCCAGGAGACACCATATTCTTAGAAAACCAATTGATTCACAAAGATGACTTTATCAAAGAAAATGATGGAATATTCGGTAAGAAAGTCGTTGAAGAAGCTGGTGATTCTGAGCACTTAAAAGCAGGTCAGATTGTTACAGCTAGAGAGCTCAGAGATGAGAATTCTTTATTGAAACGAAATGACAAAGCATTGGTAACCGCTAGAGATGCTGTAGCAGCTACTGCTACACCAATCTTGCAAGGTATTACAAGGGCTTCTTTACAGACCAAGTCATTCATTTCAGCGGCTTCCTTCCAGGAAACTACTAAAGTGTTAAACGAAGCAGCAGTAGCTGGTAAAGTAGACGGTTTAGAAGGACTTAAAGAGAATGTAATTGTAGGACACAAAATACCAGCTGGTACTGGAATGCGCGCCTATGAGAGTGTTCTTGTTGGGTCTAAAGAAGAGTACGACGAAATTCTTGCTAGAAAAGAAGCTTTAAAATTTTAATAGGTACGCATGAGCGATAAAGAAAACCAAATTAATATAGAATTAGATGAGAAAACCGCTGAGGGTACCTACTCGAACTTGGCTGTAATTAATCATTCTGTATCTGAATTTGTAGTAGACTTTATTAGCTTAATGCCAGGAGCTCCTAAGGCTAAAGTGAAGAGTAGGGTGATACTCACCCCGCAACACGCTAAAAAATTCTTGAAAGCATTGCAAGACAATGTCACCAAGTTTGAAAGCAGTCATGGAACCATTAAAGATTATGAACAGCCGGGAATACCCATTAACTTTGGGCCTGCCGGTGAAGCTTAACATAAAAAAACCCTACTCCAATGGAGTAGGGTTTTTTATTAGTGGTTGTTTTTAGACAAACAATTATGTAGCTAAGCTTCCGCCTCAGAAGTAAACCTCAATTTAACGGAAGGGTACTTTTGCTGTGTCATTTGAAGGGAGAAGGCAGAATCTGCCAAGAAGACCAACTGACCCCTTTTGTCTTTGGCTAGGAACTTGCTCTTTATTCTGGAGAACTCTTTAAACTCTTCGTTGTTTTTATCGTCAGGAATGACCCAACAAGCTTTGTACACAGGAAAGTTCTCGTAGGAGCATTTGGCTCCGTATTCGTGCTCTAAACGGTATTGAATTACTTCATATTGAAGCGCGCCCACTGTTCCAATAATTTTTCTGCCATTGAGTTCTAAGGTAAACAATTGCGCCACACCCTCATCCATGAGCTGGTCTACTCCTTTATTGAGCTGTTTGGATTTTAGAGGATCTGCATTGTTAATATACCTGAAGTGTTCTGGAGAGAAACTCGGAATACCTTTATAATGAAGGAATTCTCCTTCAGTAAGCGTGTCACCAATTTTAAAGTTTCCAGTATCGTGAAGCCCTACAATATCTCCAGGGTAAGAGATGTCCACAATTTCTTTTTTCTCTGCAAAAAATGCATTTGGACTTGAAAATTTCATGTTTTTGTTGTTCCGAACATGCAAATAGGGTTTGTTTCTTTCAAAAGTTCCAGAAACAATTTTAATAAATGCCAGTCTATCCCTATGTTTAGGATCCATATTGGCATGAATTTTAAATACAAATCCAGTCAGGGCTTTTTCAGAGGGTTCTACGATTCTTTCTTCTGCTTTTTTAGGTCTAGGTGTGGGTGCTATGTCTATAAAACAGTCTAAGAGTTCTCTAACCCCAAAATTATTTAAGGCTGAACCAAAAAATACAGGTTGTTGATCCCCTTTTAAATATGCTTCTTTATCAAAAGGAGGATAAACTCCCTGAACGAGTTCAAGATTTTCTCTCAAAGCTTTTGCTTGAGCGCTTCCTACTATTTTCTCTAGTTCAGGACTATTGAGATCGTTAAAAGCCAGGGTGTCTTCAATATTTTTTTTACTGTCTCCGCTAAATAAGTTAATGTTACTTTCGTAAATATTGTAAATCCCTTTAAAGTCATATCCCATACCAATAGGGAAACTCATTGGGGTGACCGTTAACCCTAGTTTTTGCTCTACTTCATCTAATAAATCAAAGGCATCTTTTCCTTCCCTATCTAATTTGTTGATAAATACCAACATAGGAATATTTCTCATTCTACAAACAGACACTAGTTTTTCTGTTTGTTCCTCTACCCCTTTGGCCACATCAATAACCACAATAACACTGTCAACTGCAGTGAGGGTTCTAAAGGTATCTTCAGCAAAATCTTTGTGTCCAGGGGTGTCTAAAATATTAATCTTTTTATCCCTGTAAATAAAAGCCAACACAGAAGTGGCTACAGAAATCCCTCTCTGCCTTTCAATTTCCATAAAATCACTGGTAGCGCCTTTCTTGATTTTATTGTTCTTTACGGCACCCGCTTCTTGAATTGCACCCCCAAAGAGTAATAATTTCTCTGTTAGGGTAGTTTTACCTGCATCTGGATGGGAAATAATTCCAAAGGTCCTCCTCTTGCTAATCTCTTGTGCTAAACTCATGAAAAAAATTTGTACAAAAATAAGCTAAATATTAAGCTTCAATACGCAGATTTAAAAAAAATCATATCACTAATGTAATTTTGCGTTAAGGATTAATTCTGCTGTAAATTATTTATTAAATACACACTTGAACGTTTTTTTTATTCACTTAGTCGATCGATATATCTATTTAAGCGATATAAAACTATTTTGCGGTTCAAATTTTTTTTTAAATTCAATTCAAAGGCTTAAAAACTTTAGGGCTTATTATATGTGCTAGATATTTATCTATAAATCATTAAGTATGGGAGCGATAAAAAAAAGCGTATCTACTAAAGTCTGTATGATTTTGCTAATTTTCACGACATTTTCTAAACTTTATGCACAGCAAGAAGCACAGTTTACCCAGTTTATTCACAACACCCAATCTTACAATCCTGCTTATGTGGGATTTAATGGTGAGAAAAGCTTAACAGCACTATATAGGGCACAATGGATTGGGGTAGAGGGGGCTCCAAAAACCCAATTGATCAATTATAGCGCTCCTTCTCGTTGGAGAGGATTGTCCATGGGTTTTGGACTTGTAAATGATAAAATTGGACCTACTACGGAAACAGTGGTGAATTTAGATGTTTCTTACACCATTTCTTTGAATGCTTCAAGTCAAATAGCATTTGGCATTAAAGCCGGAGCACATATTTTGGACATAAATTATAATCTATTAAATCAAGATTTCAGCTTGGGGCCAGATCCAATTTTGAATAACGCTATAGACAATCGTTTTGCCCCTAATGTAGGTGCAGGTGTTTTTTATTATACGCCAAATTTTTATATTGGATTTTCTGTACCTACATTTTTGGAGACTTTGTATTTTGACCAATCCTCTTTCTTAGAAGCAAAAGATAAAATGCATTTTTATTTAAATTCAGGATTTGCTTTAGCATTATCAAATGGGCTTATTTTAAGGCCAAGTTTTCTTGTAAAAACTGTTACAGGCGATCCACTGCAAACAGATTTATCTGCTGCAGTATTGTTAAAAGAAAGGGTGTCTTTTGGATTGTCTTACAGGCTGAAAGCAGCAGTGAGTGGTTTGGTTGGATACCAGTTTTCAGAAGAATTTTTTATAGGAATATCCTATGACCGTGCCGCTACAGATTTGGGACAGGAAATTTTTAATAGTGGTTCATTAGAGGTTGTTTTAAAGTATCAATTTAGAAAAAACGTTGCTAGGAGTAATTTTTCATTCTAAGAAAAACCCCTCTAAACTTTAAATTAAAAGTATAAAAGAATGTATTTTTATACCCATGAAAGAATTTGTTGTCCTTGTGAATGAAAATGATGAGCCTCAGGGGCTCATGGAAAAGATTGAAGCACACGAAAAAGCCCTACTTCACAGGGCGTTTTCTGTTTTTGTCAATAATGATAAAGGTGAAATCATGCTTCAGCAAAGAGCACTTTCAAAATACCATTCTCCTGGTTTATGGACCAATACTTGTTGTAGTCACCAAAGAGATGGCGAACAAAACTTGGCAGCAGGGAAAAGACGATTAATGGAAGAAATGGGCTTTGAAACGCCTTTAAAAGAGTTATTCTCCTTTGTTTATAAAGCAGACATGGGAAATGGATTAACAGAGCATGAATTTGATCATGTCATGCAAGGGGAATTTAATGAACTGCCTAATATAAATCCTGAAGAGGTTGCTTCTTGGAAATGGATGCTACCAGACGACATTAAAAAAGATATTGAAAAACAACCAGACCTATATACTCCATGGTTTAAGATAATATTTGAAAAATATTATATGTACCTTTCGTAAAAAAAATAAACTATGAGAGTTACCATTAGCAGAAAAGCACATTTTAACGCTGCACATAGGTTGCACAACGACCATTGGAGCGATGCCAAAAATACCCAGATTTTTGGTAAATGTAACAACCCTCATTACCATGGGCACAACTATGATCTGGTAGTGAGCGTAACAGGAGATATTGATCCAGATACCGGATATGTAATGGATGCAAAAATACTGAAAGACCTCATTAAATCTGAAGTTGAAGATGCTTTTGATCATAAAAATCTAAATATTGAGGTACCAGAATTTAAAGACCTTAACCCAACAGCGGAGTACATTTCAGTAGTGATTTGGAACAAGTTAAAACCGCATTTACAAAAGGGACATGATTTGTCGGTGACTTTGTATGAAACGCCTAGAAATTTTGTAACCTATAACGGCTAAAAAACAATAAAAATGCCTTTATATCCATTGAAATTTGTCCCTATTTTAAAAGAGCGTATTTGGGGTGGGAGCCAATTAAAAACCAAATTATTTAAGGAAAATGCTTCTCAAGGCATTGGAGAGAGTTGGGAGTTGTCTGCGGTAGAAGGAAGTGTCTCTTTTGTTGCCAATGGAGCCTTTAAGGGAACTTCATTAACGGAACTTATTGGCGAATTCAAGTCTCAGTTTTTAGGTAGTGAAGTTGCCCGTGATTTTGGGCTTAACTTCCCAGTATTGATAAAGTTTTTAGATGCTGCAGATGATTTGAGTATTCAGGTACATCCCAATGACCTGTTGGCTAAGAAAAGACATAATTCACTGGGTAAAAATGAAATGTGGTATGTTATGGAGGCTGAGCCTAATGCATCGTTAATTGTAGGTTTTAAGCCCGGCACCACTTCTGAAATGTATCAAAAGCACCTCAATGAAGGCACCCTAGTTACTTTAATGGAAAAGCATTTTATTTCCCCGGGCGATGCCTTTTATATTGAGACCGGTACAGTTCACGCAATAGGCGCAGGTACTTTAATCGCAGAAATTCAACAAACATCAGATATTACATACAGGGTATATGATTTCAATAGAAAAGACGCTCAAGGGAATTATAGAGAATTACATACAGATTTGGCATTTGATGCTATAAACTTTAGCGCACCTACACCAAAAAAGTGTGGTTACAGTACCCAAGAGAACGAGCGTAATACGCTTTTAAATACCCCTTATTTTAAAACAAAGTACTTGCCTATTAAAGGAAATTATATAGAAGAAGGCCGAACGGGAGAAAGTTTTAGTGCTTTTTTATGTGTTAATGGAAGTGGAGAAATATCCAATCCTTTTGGCTCCACTGATTTCAAGTATGGTGAAACTATATTAGTTGCTGCCAATAGTCCGTCTTTGAGTATAAATAGCCCCAAAGGTTGTGTTTTATTAGAAGTGCACTATTAGTTCTTTTCTTATCTTTAAATCATAGTGTAGATTACATCTAAAAAATGTAATTTTGTCAAAATTTAAAAAATAGCATTATGGCTAGCATAAAAGACTTAAAAAAGGATATTAACTACGTACTAGGAGATATCATTGAAGCAGTATACCTTTGGGAAGCTGCTACCAATAATTTAGATTCAAAAGAAGGATCTGCTTTAATAGATCAGGCTATTGAAGTATTTGACGGACTTATCGCCAAAGTAAACGATAAAAAAGCAGACAATCGTTCAGCGCATTTAAAAGCTGTTAAAAACGATCTTGAAACTAAAGCTACAGAATTAGTTACTGCATTAAACAAGCTATCTGCTTAGTATTATTGCTGTATACAGACAAAAAAAGGCGGCCCTTAGGTCCGCCTTTTTTTGGTAATAGTGCTTAATAATCAGTATTTACTATTGGTCAGATTTAATGTCCTTAATAAATTGTTTCAGTTCTTTTCCATATTTAGAACCAGCTACTTCAGGAGACAGTTTGTTGTAAATAGAATCTAAAAACTTCACATTAGCATTAGGCGCATCATTGAGTGTTATATAAGGTGTCACAAAGGAGTCTGAATTATTTAGCGCAAAGTTTAAGACAAATAAATACCTTCTAAGGGCATTTTTTTCAGAAGCATCTTGGAGAGAGTCTAACAATACTTGGTTGTTGGAACTGTTGGCTTGTATAGCCTTTTCCATAAATGTCATGTCTTGAATATTAAATTTTGACATCATTTCATTGTATTCAATAAATTTCTCATTGCTTTTGGTTCCTTTAATGATTGGATCCATATCAAAGGCATTCCATTTGGTATTTATTTCAATGAGACTTGGTTCTCCAAAAAATGTGATCCTATCATTAATGGTATTGTTGTCTTTTTTATTGAGGTACAGATAGAACACTTCTGGACTTTCAATTTTAGTGTCAAACTTGAAATTACCAGATCCATCAATCTCTATAGAATCAATAGTTACTAGGGTACTGTCTGGAATGTGTTGTAAATATAGGGTGCCTTTTTTTAAGCCTTTTACAGTTCCAGATACAACCATAGCGTCTAAATCGTTGGTCCTGTTATTACAACTTGTAATAAACAATGCTATTAAAGCAGGTAAAATTGAATATTTCATGGTATTTAATTAATGAGCCACAAAGATGGCTAAAGTCTTTAAATTATACGTAATATATTTACAAATTAGAGGCTATTTCCATCAAATAAGCACAAAATAGCGCTCCAGCTGTACCAACAACATAACCCCCAACAGCCAGTAAAACACCTACGGAGGTAAGTGAAGGACTGAATTCTGCTGCAACAACAGGAGCAGACGCTGCTCCACCTACATTGGCTTGGCTGCCAACTGCCAAAAAGAAGAAGGGTGCCTTTATTATTTTAGCCACCAATATCAGTAGTAATGCGTGAATACTAATCCAAATGAGCCCAATGACAATAAGTCCTGGATTGTCTAAAATCTGTGTAAGATCCATTTTCATTCCAATAGTAGCCACCAAGATATAGATGAAAACACCACCCAATTTACTGGCTCCTGCACCTTCATAATTTTTAATAGAGGTGAATGACAATGAAATTCCAATGGTAGTGGCCAACACAACCATCCAAAAGAACGAAGAACCCATGAAGGATAAGAAACTTTTTTTATCTGCTACTGCTGCAACTCCATTTGTTAAAAATTCGCTGAGGTGGTTTCCAAAAAAATGAGCTATACCCACAGCGGTAAAACTGACTGAAAGCAGCATGACATAGTCTTTGATTGTAGGAATCCTATTTACTTTTTCTTGAAAATGGGCTACTTTAATTTTTAAGGCCTCTAAGGCAGAAGTGTCTGCTTTAAGCCAACGGTCTATCTGTGCTGTTTTTCCTACTCCAAGAAGCAGAATTGCCATCCAAATATTAGCTACAACAATGTCTATCAATACCATACCGCCGTATTTTTCGGGATTGTATTGAAAAATTTCAAGCATGGCAGCTTGGTTGGCACCGCCACCTATCCAGCTTCCTGCAATGGTAGAAAGTCCCCTCCAAATAGCGTCAAAATCATTACCGCCAACAGTTTCTGGAGAAAAAATAGCGACTATAAGTATGGCGATAGGCCCCCCTATAACAATACCAAAAGTACCTGTAAAAAACATGATTAATGCTTTAGACCCTAAACTAGCTATGGCCTTTAAATCTATACTCAATGTCATAAGCACTAAAGCTGCAGGGAGTAAATAGCGGCTAGCCATAAAATATAAATTAGACGTATTATCTGATACAATTCCTGCGCTAACCAAAAGAGAGGGTAATAAATAACACATTAGCACCCCTGGAATAAAGGTGTATATGCGTTTCCAGACAATATGACTACTATTAGAGGTGTAAAACACAAAGCCCAAACACGCTGCTAGTATTCCAAAAACAACCGTGTCATCTACAATAAAAGGAGTGCTCATAATGATATTATTTGTTAAAAAAATCTTCCAAAAAGTGGGCTACTCCGTCTTCATTAAAAGGAGCTACCACATGATCTGCTACCTCTTTTACGGCTTTTCTTGCGTTGCCCACCGCTATTCCAAGTCCAGCCTCTTGTAGCATGCTCATATCATTGTAATTGTCTCCAAATGCCATAATATGCTTTAAAGAGCTTAGCCCGTCTAATAGGCTTTTTATACCACTACACTTATCTACAGAACCAGGACTTATTTCTATCAAGGTGTCGTTAGATCTATATATTCCCAATACATTTCCAAGGGTATTTTCTAACTGTTTTATGGCTTTGTCTGCGGTTTCTTTTGTGCCCATAAGCATGAGTTTATGAGCGCCTTTTTCTGCTTTTTTCCAACGAGATATTGTGACAGTAGTAGGCTCAAAAGCTACTTTGGTTTGGGTATTAAACTCTTCTTTTGTAATACGTTCTGAAGGATTTGGAGCAAACCATTCATCATGAGAATACAAGCCAATTGCTACACCGTAATTTTCACAAATGGCCCACACTTTTTCAATGAGTTCAATGGTGATATAAGTACTGCTGATCACTTTTTGGCGGTCTAGTACAAGCGCTCCATTATAACACACTATGGGTTCATTTTCAATTCCTAGAGCCTCTTGAATATAATACATACCAGAAGGCATTCTGGCAGAGACTAAAACCATTTTTATTTGTTTGTTGTATTTTTTAAAAGTGTTACAACAATAAGGAGTTGGTCTATTTTTGAGTCCTAGTAATGTGCCGTCTAAATCAGAGCACAGCATGGTATAAGTCATATTAAATATTTAACCAATAAGTAAATTTTAGATTTAAAGACCTGAATTTAGGCGCGAAATCAGAGACAAAATAATTGTCATTATACACTATAAATAGGTCAGATAATGGCGCAAAGCGCCACTGAACGCGGCTGTTAATGCCTAGATTGTCATTTCTATTGCTGTACTGAATCAGGGTAGTCCAAAAAACAGATTTATTAAAGGTTACAGCTACCCTTGGGCTTAACAGCCAGATATCTGCGTCTGAATAGGGTTTTGGCATTCTCAATTGATTGTATTCATATTGAAGTCCAACAATTACTTTGGGCTGTAGTCTAAAGTTTAAGCTGCCTTTAATAACGTTTCTGCGCCCATTATAAAATTGACCAAAACCAGGTTCAAAAGAATAAGAAAATACTTTTCTCCTGTCCGACTCATACCGCAATTCAAAAGAAGTGTAATGGTAACCAATATTACCTGGTAGGGCAACAGCACCTTCTGTATTACTGGGTTCAAAATTCTCAGTTAAATAAGTATACCTATTAAACATTCTAGCAGACCATTCACTTTGATTTTGAAATTTTGTAGTCCACATGCTAAATAAAGTAAAGTCAGTATTTTTATAATCTAAACTTGGCCTCCAAAACACAAAAGGATTAATTCTAATGCTATGACTGTTTACCTTTGTTTTTTTTGGCCAGATAACTACCTCTGCAAATGGATTTGTCATTATAATATCCTTTCTTCTTAAAAAACCAAGATCAGATTGAAACTCTTCTCCAATGTAGTTTCCACTAATTCCAAAATTAAAAAACTTAGAATTATAAAATAACTCCACACCTCTAGCGCCATTATTATCATGAACTTCAGGCTTTATAGAGTGGTGAAGATAAAATTTACCTACCCATTTATTGTCTGCACTAGCTAAGTTATAGTCAACACCAAAAACCCTGTTGTATTTTTCTTGATTGCTGATGAATTCGTATTTTTTAAATGTCTCTCTGTTAATAAAAAAAACACCAATATTAGATCTTGAAAATATTTTTTTTTGAAGAGAGAAAACGGTATTGTTATTACTAGCAATTTCATTTTCAAGATCCTCATCTGTTTGAATGCTTAAAAGACCTAAGCGCCAATCTTCTGAAAGTTTTCCACTCAATCTTATTCCTCCAATGATTCTATTTTCTATGGTTTCGCCCTCTTTATTTTTAGCCAATCCTATTCTTCTAGAAAAAAAAGGATTTTCACCCCAGGAATTCCCAAAATTCCCAAATAAATCATTATTGTCTACAAAAAATTGCCTTCTTTCTGGTAAAGAAATCTCAAATCTGGTCAGATTAGTGACAACATTATCTACTTCTACATTCGAAAAATCTGGATTTAAGGTTAAGTCAAGGTTCATTCCATTACCAATAGCCAGTTTAGCGTCTCCCCCCACTTTGTACTGAGATTTTGAATCGTGCACGGTATAATCTCTAGAGGTAATTCCATTTATATAAGGAATAAGCGCTAAGGGAGTTCTCGATTTGCCCAATGGTTTTTCAAATACCATTTCTTCCATAAAAGCTAAATTATAGATAAGTTGGTTTTGAGGTATATTTGAATAGGTACTTGTTTCATTCTCCTGCATATCAAACCTATAGCTGTTAAACCTCCATTTGGTTCCTCCCTCTTTAAACTTAACAGAAGTTAGTGGAATAGCCATTTCAATAGTATAATATCTATCATAAATTTTTGTTTCTCCCTGCCACTTAACATCCCATGAAGTAGAGAATCCATCTCTACTGGAACCTCCATTAGAGATCAAAGCCTCTCGCCTTACTCCAAGAGGATTTGTGCCAAAAAGGAAAGCATTGGTGCCATCATTAAAAGTATCAAAAATAAAACTGATGTTGTCATTGTTACCTGCTCTAAAGTCTCTTTGCAAGGAGGGTATAATATAATCATTTCCCTTGGAATACACCGTTACGCCCAAGTATAAGGTGGTAGAATCATAGAGCATCTTTATTTTGGTCTGCTGTTTGGCTAGAATAGAATCTGAGGGGAAATACTGTTGAAAATTACCATTTTCAGTGGCACTATCCCATACAGGCTCAGACAAATCTCCATCTATTAATATGGGTTGATCTATTAGTTTTACAAATATTTCTTTTTCTTTATTTTGTCCGAAGGCAATGGTGGTTAAGGCAAGAAATAAGAACCAAAAGGTTTTATTCATAGTAGTTAGTTTGGTGGTTTTTCAAATTTACGCTAATTAATATTTTTATTTAATTATAATTTCATATTCTGTTGTAAAAAATAACTAGGGTTCTGTATTTTTACACAAAATATATTTCAATGAGATTTTTATTCATTTTTTTAATTGCGACACAATCTATTTTTGCCACCTCTGAAGATTGGGGAAAAACGGGCCACAGGACAGTTGGGGAAATAGCCACCTCTGTGCTGAGTAAAAAAGCACTTAAAAATATTGCATTAATATTAGACGGAGCCTCTTTAGCTTTAGTC
>TARA_R110002072_G_scaffold298694_1_pt1 | contig 11473 bp, 10 predicted proteins | sample TARA_R110002072 | Tara Oceans TARA_R110002072 (sample SAMEA4397118) | marine metagenome | biome: Polar Biome; feature: [SRF] surface water layer (ENVO:00010504); material: water (ENVO:00002006), including particulate matter (ENVO:01000060) such as... | depth 5 m | reverse complement strand
CGGCGGGTCGAGTTCCGACAGCCAGGCGAGCCAGTTCTGGAATCGGGCATGATGGGTAAACCGTGTGTAGAAATGGCTATCTCCACCATATGCCTCTGCGAGAGCCATCTTAGCAGCATAATCCGGCTGGTGACCCAGCCCGAAATTCCTTTTCTGGTGATTCCGTTTAAGTTTTCTTTGTTTCGTCATTTCATCTTTCCTCGATAGCAGTTCATCTCCTGTAAATGTGCAGCATTGTCGTGTGGCAAACCCTCAGCATATGGGGTCAGGACCTCTAGGTTCTCCACACACGCAGGCCCTGTCCCCGTAGCTGAGTCAGTTTTAACCATTTCCAGATCATGGCTCCGGTCCTACGTTGGCGCTGCTGCGAGCGCGATTGAATTTTCCTCACGAACCAGCAAACCATTTCTGGCCGGGGCGGGCTTCATGTCGTCACCATGAGTCGTGGGGAGCGGGCACCGTATTGCACGGTGAGTGAGGGCAAGCACGAAAACTGAGCGATGACGGTGATGACGCACCGCTGATCAGGGGAGATCCACCCGGCCCGAAAGGTTTCGTTCGGGGTTTCGTTACCTGCGTAGTTGGAAAAAGCTCCCAGTGCCTGATTTCGGGCGGTGAGTTCTTTCCAAGCCTAATGCATCTCAATTTTTTAAAGGTCATACAACCAGAACCGGGAGCGCTGTCTGATGGGCACCCATCAGGTTTTCGAATGGCTCCCAGAACGAAAAACGAGATATGTTCGATGTTAATGATGCCAGGGTGGCGTTATGGGGAGAGCTTCAGGTGCTCGTTGGGAAGGGGCCTGAAAGGGCCTTCTGGATCCGATTAATGGACCGGATCACTGTGCTGTTTTATTTCATCGAGCCCCAGCTAGGCGCGGTAGAGGCAGAGCCTCAGGACACGGCTATTTTCGGAAACGGTACCTGCTATGTCCAGCAAAGTTTACGCAGTTTTAGTGTGTTTAGACGCTAATCTGCTCGGAAGAATGGTGAAGCGAACCCTCGTCAGTGGCCGGGAAACCAGACCCCAAATGGACTTGAAGTGGACTTACGAAAATGAAAGACCACCGTCGCTGATTCGAAAGGCCACTTCGGGAACACTTGGAGTACACTTGGAGCTCGAAGCCCTGCTTCAGGTGGTATGGTTTGCGTATTAATCGGAGTGTTCCGGACCCAGGCATAGAACTCCAGAGAGAGGGAGGACAATCTCTGCAAAACATGAAGCATGCTGGCTTCACATACGTTTGGTTTACTTCCTTTCGGGTTCGCAATACCATCATCTGCGGATAAGCGGCTCTACCTCTCTTAGGCTCCATAAAAACCAGTTGTAGATGATTCTCTGATGCGGCATGCAAGACCGAACCCATGATACCTCCGATCAATCTTAAAGCCGTTGATCTGTTTTCCGGCTGTGGTGGCTTAACCCAAGGGCTGAGGGACGCTGGTTTCTCGGTAGAAGCAGCCGTTGAGTTAGATCCACTAGCTGCGGAAACGTATGCAGCGAACCACCCTGCTGTCCGGCTATTTAATGAGGATATCCGCAGTCTCTCCTCAATCGATCTTTTAAATGCCTGTGGGCTCAAGAAAGGAGAGCTGGATTTGCTAGCAGGATGCCCTCCTTGCCAAGGGTTTTCCCGCATGCGACTGAACAATAAAAAAAGGAGAATGTCGGATCCGAGGAACCGCTTGATAGATGAGGTTCTTCGCTTGGTCAGGGATGTTTTTCCTAAAGCCATAATGCTTGAAAACGTTCCGAATCTTGCACGTTACAGCCGTTTTCTAAAGTTCAAGAGTGAACTCAGAAAGTTAGGATACAAAGTCACCGACGAAGTGCTTGATGTGGCGGATTTTGGCGTACCTCAGCGTCGCAGAAGGCTCGTTCTTCTCGCATCTAGAGAGGGGGCTTTAAATCATCCTCAACCTGTATCTCAGAGAACTACTGTACGCTCTGTTATTGAAGAGCTCCCAGTTCATGTGCTGGAGAAGGATGTGCTGCATAACCTACCTGAGAAGCGCAGTGAGAGAGTTCAGCAGCTTATTAGGGCCATTCCCAAAGACGGAGGTAGCAGGAGCTCACTCTCGCCTGAGCTCGCACTCAAATGCCACACAAAGCATGACGGCTATTATGATGTGTATGGCCGAATGAGCTGGGATGATGTGTCCCCTACTATTACCGGTGGCTGTATCAATCCGTCAAAAGGCCGCTTCCTACACCCTACCGAAGACCGAGCGATATCTTTGCGAGAGGCAGCGATGTTGCAGAGCTTTCCACCCGAGTACACTTTTTCTTTGCGCCGGGGTAAGTATGCTGCTGCGGAAATGATTGGAAATGCCTTACCCCCGCTTTTCTCTCGACTTCAGGCGGAAGTAATTCGCGACCATCTTACTCAAAAATAGAAAGCCGGCAGTAATTGATGACTTCAGACGATAAAAAAATAGAAGAGCTTGTCGGCATCCTCCGAGGCTTTAAGCCGGGGCGTCCGCTCAAGGGTTACATTACGCACGCGGTTTTCCCGAAATTTAAGAACATAGAACCCTTCACCCGCGTTGATTTTCAGTTTCCATTAACTGCGCTTGTTGGGGCCAATGGGATTGGGAAAAGCTCTCTACTCCACGCTTTGTGGGGGATGCCATACGGTTATTCTACTTCTAAGTTCTGGTTCTCTACTGAACTTGATCCTATTGAAAATAATAAAAAGAATCCGCAACGCTATTTTTATGGCCACTGGCATGATGAATATGGTGATGTTGTCGAGACTCGAAAAGCTCGATTAGGTACAAAGAGGGATTATTGGGAACCCTACAGGAGAAGTGCGAAGGACGGTATGCAGCCGATTCCTGATGGCAACTATAAAGGAAAGGCAAAGGATCGCTGGAATCCTGTTCGTAGAAAAGTTGTTTATATAAATTTCAGAGCACTATTTGGGTCTTTTGACCGCTACTTTTATTTTGATGATGATTTTGGTGACGGCAATAAGCGCGATATTATGCTTAATGCCGCTCGCCGACTGAAAACTGTAAAAGAAAAAAATAAAGAATCCTATAAGTTAGGCCGTAAGGAACGTATTTTCGAGAATCGATTTCTGACTCCCGAGGAATTATCTGCCGCATCAGAAATTTTAGGGAGAGTGTATGATTCAGCCCAGATAATCCGGCACTCGTTATTTCCAGGAAACAGAGGTAGAGACCTCAGTGTTGTTTTCAAGAGAGGTTCAGAATATTCCGAAGCGTTTGCTGGTAGTGGAGAAATTGCTGCAGTCAGTGCTGTAGTGGATGTTCTTGATGCTGACGCATACTCCCTAATTCTGTTGGATGAACCCGAAACCTCGCTTCACCCTGGAGCTCAACGAGCATTGCTCAGATTCTTACTGGAACAAATAAAAATAAAAAAACATCAGGTTGTAATGTCAACCCATTCTCCGGAGTTTCTCGCAGGATTACCCCACGAAGCCATTAAGGTTTTTGAGGATAATGGTAAATCTCAAGCCCGAGTCATCCCGAAGAGCTCCCCGGACGCTGCCCTGAACCGGCTAGGGAGACCTCCAGCTAATATGCGGCGGTTACTAGTCGAGGACTTCTTAGCTCAGCAGATTGTGCTTCGGGCCGCAAAATTGCTCGATAAAGGTGATCGAGAAGCTTTAGAGATCAAAGTAGCACCTGGCGGTGCCGACGCTATATTAAAACATCTCGGCCCAGCTGCTATGGTTTCGGGCGATAATGTCTTCTTATTATTAGACGGTGATAAGAAGAAGGTCTCCAAACTCACCGATCCAAATGAAATCCCTCCATCTGATTATTCATGTCTTACCGATCTCTTAAAGAAACAGATCGGGGTTGATCCTCAGTTCCATATTCCTGGTGGAGATGATCAAGCCGCACATGAGGAAGCCAAGGTATTAGCTCAGTTAGAGTACTTGAGGTGGCTCAGTACCCATTTAGAATATCTACCAAAAAAAATGCCTGAGCAAATCGTTTTGGATCAATTTGCGATAAGTAGCTATGATAATGAGTCGCGTCCCCATGAGATAAAGACGGCTTTTCGAGAACTGCTTGCTGATGGAGCAGAGCTCGACCTGTCCTCCGCTGAACTGGATGCACTTGCGCGAGTTAAGGTCGATAAAATTCCCCTCGATAATGCTGACTTAGCTAAGATCTACGACAGTTTAATCAAGTGGTTGCATGGATAACCATTCAGGATATTGGTCGCTCTGACAAGGTCGAGCTGATGCGACAAAGATCGGGGTGACTATCAATTAAAGTGCTCGTTTAACCGTGTGTATAAAATCTGCCATTGAAAATAGCCAGTTCCGTTGTGCTTTAGTGAAACTCCCATGGATGGCGGTCGGTATGACCAGCTGCAGATTTTTTGCAACCATCTCGTCCGTCTGAGACGAACTGATACCAGCCTCCAATGTTGCTAGATACTTTCGCTCCAGAAGGTCGCCTTCCGATAGAACCTGTCTCCACCTGTCTTTACATGTTGTTTTCGCGCCGAGAAGAAAAATCCTTTCCCTTGGGTATTGTGGATCGTGGTAGGCGCCAAACTCAGGAAACAGAAAGTCGGGCTTGGCCTTGTTTTCGGTCACTCGCGCGCCTCCGCCCTTCTCAAACGGAAGCCTGTTTTGCTGAAAAATAAACCCCAAATGATTTTCAAAAGCGTGACCAACCCGGGATTTTCGGCGGTTCTGAACGCTCAGAGAGAATGCGATGAACTCGTCCACATCGTCTCCTGCAGCACCGAAACCTGACCGAAGCCGTTCAGATACGATATGCCGTTCGTACGCCCTGAAGAGTGCCTCCTCCCGCTCCATCCAGCCTATCAGAGCGGCGTCCGGGTCCGTAATGCAGTCAAAGTCTGTTACTTCTCTGGCTACAGCGGAGAACTCTGCTGTTCTTGGAAACTTGTCGGGGAACCTTTCCAGAAGCATATCTAGGTCGTTCTGAGCCTCTCTCTCATCGAATGCTCTGACACCGAGCTCTTCCAGCAGCATTTTTATTGGAAGAATAAGGGTCTGTGACGGCATGGATGCGGAGGTGAAATCCTGGTCGACATCCGACAGCCCGAAAAGGTGTCTTAGCTGAAATTCTACGGATGAGCCGGCCGGGGTAAAAAGAAGGAGGAGACTTCCGTCGCGCTTCTTAGCTACGAGGCAGAAGTCCGTCGGCTGGATCAGTTCCGTAACTGGGTTGGATTTGTAATAAAGCCGGTACTCCGGAGAGCGTTTCGGATTTTTCCAGCGTGCGTCGTACCAGGTAACTGTATCCTGGCAGAGCTCAGCATCTTCCTCGTCCGTGAGGTAGGCCATCAGTGCTGGGAAGGGATAGCCATCCGATTTTCCGGGGGTCCCAAGTAAGCTTTTAAAGCCAACGCTGGGCAGCCCGCCGATTTCATGTTGGTTAGATCTGGCTGGGTCTGCATCTACTGCGCTCAGGTACTTGGCTGCCGCACCTTCAAAGATCTCGTTTACTGAATCGAGCAATGCTACATCTCCACTCGGAAAATTCCGAAATCGCTGAAAGTTACAATCGTGATTCCGGGAGCTGAATCAGGGTGCTAAGGCTGATTTGGCACGGTCCAGACATCTATTCATCAGCTGATCTATCTCTGTTTCTTTCATCGCCTCGAAGACCTTACCAGCTCCGGCTTTATTGAGCTCAGTCATGAATTTGCGCCAGCGTTCCTCACGCGCGAGAACCCATTCATCCGAAGCGAAAGTCCTGAGTATACCGGCGGAAATTGCAGGGCGGATAAACAGTCCGGGACGCTCAACGGTGTTGAGCCGCATGTCGGTTGATCGGAATATAATACTCAGTGCCTTCTCAGGATCCTCAGGCATCAGTCTCTGCGCAATCCAGTAGTTCCACCAGAGCCGCGAAACAGCATTATCATCTCTCCATCTCGTCCGGGTATCAGCAAAAAAATGAGCACGGATCGCCTTAGTAAGAGCCTCTCCTGTTTTCCCTTCAAGCCAGCGCTTTTGAGAGAATCCGAGGCATTCAAGGTGAGTAAACCGGATCCAGATTCTGTTTTCAGTTGCCAGAGAAGGCGTGAGGCTGCTGAGTGACCGCCATACAAGTATTGAGTTATTAATCTCCGCTTCAGCGGTCCTCGCCGGGTCCAGCTCCTTCAGAGGGCCAGGATCGTAGGTGAGATTGGTAGCAATTTCCCAGTTTCCCTGCTCTGCCAGATCCTGAAATCCTTCCGAGCAATATCGATCCACGTTTTCATCTATTGAATCGATCAGTTGATCGGCAACCGCCTGACCAACATAAAGTACTTTGTTCAGGCTCATTAACTCAGCGCCTCCACCGCTTCATGTACCTTGCCGACCGGGCAGTCGAGTAATAACTGCGCTTTTCTCAGGAGATCTTTTCCGTCGAGTTCTACTCCTACCTGACGGCAACGGGATTCGATTGCCCGGTACCACCTGAGATGATCACACTTATCCCTGGAAGCGACATCAAGCACCTCAATAAGGCACGGGAGGTACAACGATGACAGCAGTATCTGACGTCCATGGCCGCTGTTCCGGACCTGATTAAGTGAGTTGTATAGCGTTGGATGAACCTGAATAACGATCGCCTGGGTATCTGTACCTACCCTGAACAAGCCGTTCTCAACACTGCTCGTCGATTCAAGACGGAATACAGATTCCATCGGGACCAGCTTATCCAGCCCAGCCTCAAATTCGAACTCGTCACTCACGCCAGCGAGAGAGTATTTCCTTAGCAGAAAATCCTGTTCTCCGAACTCTTCATGTATCAAGCCTGCGGGCACCGACAAGGTTTCTGCAGCAACATAGATAATGGCTCTCAGCTTAACCACGCCCCTGAGATTCCCGCCGGCAACGGTTACCTTCCAGTTGCCGGGGGAGATGGCAAGAAACTCTGAAAAGTAGGTATGTTCGCAGGTGATGTATAATCCGCACTCAAGCATTCCCTCAGCAAGCGCATGATCGAGAAACTGTTCGCCTGGCCGGAGCTCTCCCCGAATCTCCACTTCACCGGTTTCAGTTACTTCCCGGACGGGCTCAACTTCCAGACTGAACTTTGCTGCTGGATAATCATCCGTAAAGCTGGCCAGTACCGGGTACGGGAAACGGGTATCACCCTTGAGCTTCATGATCATTTTCCTCTTTCAGTCTGAGCGAGACTTCAATTGGCCCTTCATACGGTTCAGCCAGTTCAACCGAAATCGCTATCCGCTCCCCTTCTTTCAGCTCAATCTCACATGCACCCTTAGTTACCTTATGTCCCGTTGCTGCGACTATAGGCAGGTTTTCTTCATCGGCAATACCAGCGGCAATGACCTCTAGTCTTGCCGGGCCCGACTTCTCTGGCGTAAAAAAGATCATTCTGGACCGGGTGTCACCTCCCTGGACGGTATTGCGCAATCCCTTTATAGGGACCGGCCCTCCACGGGGGCCAGATGCTCCACCCTTTCCTCCACCGGCTCCGGGTCCGCTGGTAGCTCCTCCGCTTCCTCCCGGTTTCTCGCCGCCGCTTCCGCCTTCTGATCCACCAGACACAGATGCACCTGAGCTCTCCGGTTTCTTCCGCATTTTCACTTTAATCGATGCGGGGTCTTTTTCGCTGTTGCCCGTGTTCTGCATTCTGTCGGTTTTATCTTCCGGAGCTGAGAAAAAGTCATTGAGATCATCCAGCTGAATTTCGTCATCCGGCGGGAGCGTGGTGTGACTTTTTATCTTTTCCCGGATCCAGGAGTTCATTTTGTTGACGGCTGCTCTCAGAGAGCGACTCAGCTGGGGGTCTTCAATCCGCTCGGGAGAAAGCTCATCATGTCTTGGATTCTCAAGAGCCCTGATGTTGGCGGAGGCGCTGTCATCAATTGGCTCAATCACTGCGATGAAGTCTTTCTGCAGGGGAAACCGGGCAAGTTTCTCTCTGAAATGCCTGAAGCGGGACGTGATGAACATGCCATTCCGGATCAGACCAACCTGCTTCTCAAGCCGGTCTTCAATCAGGATAGACAGCTTAACTCTGCCCAGTCCGTGAATGGTCTCCTCGTAACGAGCGCTCTCAGGACTTGTGAGGCAGCGATAGAGGTTATGACTGAACTTCAGATCTTCGTCAGAGCCGCGGCTGGAGGCGACTTCACGGAGTGTTTCGTTTGCAAACAGTCCTGGCAGAGTATCGCGGTTAATAACGAGCTCATCCCCAACCTCAAAAATCACTTTCCCGTTGTGGACAGCGGTGAAAAAATTACGCACCAGAGATTCAGCGATACGCCAGTCCCACTGTTCCTCTGACAAAAAACCAAGCGCTGTCACTGTAGTCCCTGGCTCGGTTCTCTGCAGCCATTCAGGCAACCCTGATACGTTTGTGGCGGGCATATAATTTTCGGCTTCGCCCCAGTATCCCGTTGCGCTGTGCTCCTGACCGGGGCCTTTGCTGTGGGAAACGAGAATAGCTTTGGCCTGCGCCAGGAACTGATTGTTACCAGATGAATCTTCGTAGACCGTTGAATAGAAGACGCTTCTCAGGGCTGAGACTGCGTACGCAGCGTTCTTCCCGATACCGAAGGAGCCTCCTGAGGTATCATCGCCTTTTTTACTCACGCCTTTGGCTTTGATGAGAGCGTGATAAGGTGTACCAGGTTCGCATGGGCCAATGAGCCCCGTGGTCCCCTCATCGATCACGTGCAGCAGGTCTATTTCCGTGGCGCTGGCAATTCGTCTGGCCCGCTCAAAGAACTGAATTTCTTTATCGTCTCGCCTGTTTCTTGCACGACTCAGGCAGGCATCGATAGTCGCTCTGAATCCAGCGATATCAGGCACAGTCTCAGTCGGTACAGTTTCTTTCCAGAAGCGGATAATTACCCGTTCGACATTTCCATCCGGTCCGGAGCGCCGGGCAGCATCGATACTGTTTTGGCCACATTCGCGGGCGAGGCCGGCGAAGGGCGCATCTCTGAAAGTCTCAATACCTGCATCTGCAAGTCCCTCATCTTCTCCCGCCTCATTCCGCAAAAACTTCCACAGCAATGCCATAATGCGATGGCCTCCCTTTATGCCCGGCGTTGGATCTTTCAGGGATTTAATGTCGCATTTATATTACCGCCAGTCCAGGCTAAGGGGGGCTGATGCGAGTAGGTGGAGCAGCTGAAGGGGAAGGATTAACAGACCACCACGGGTCAGGCGGGAGTAGTGAATGAGTGCCCCTCTATCTGTCCGAAGTCAGTACCGTTAAGGATCCATTCTGCTACCAGATCCGACATTGACTCATGGTTCAGCCGCCCCGGCCCCTTAAAAGCACATTCCCAGACTTCAAGCACACGCCAGCCCATCTCTCTGAGTGCGGCTATATTCCGCTGATCACGGTCTTTATTAGCGGTTATCTTGTCTTCCCAGAACTCCCGGCGGGTAGCTGGCAGGCGAAACATCGGACACCCTGTATGACCGTGCCAGAAACACCCCTGAACAAATATGGCGGCACGATACTTGGGGAGGACGATATCAGGTTTGCCCGGAAGGTCTTTGCGGTGGATACGAAACCGGAAGCCTCTGCTGAACAGACTCTTTCTCAGCAAGACTTCCGGCTTCGTATTTTTCCCTTTGATAGCCGCCATGTTGCGGCTGCGGGTAGCGGGATCGTGAACGTCAGCCATCGTCAGGCTGCTTCTGTTCTGCGCCCTTCATTTCTGATGCGGGCCTCCAGTACGCGCGGTTTCATCATTTTAGCTACAGCCCGGAATACAGGAACGGCGACGGAATTGCCGAACTGCTTATAAGCCTGCGTGTCAGACACCGGAACCTTGAAATTAGATTCCCCGGGGCCGTCAAATCCCATCAGCCTTGCACATTCGGCAGGCGTGAGTCGCCGCGGGCGATTACTCTGGTTGATCATATCGTCAAAGCCGGCATCCGTATCCCAGCCACGATCAACAAGAATCTCTGATCCGTCCTTGTAGTACCTTGCGGAAAGTGTTCTCGCCACATCGTGAGTCCCGGTAAGACCAAACCCGAACCCATTCCCTTTTGCTTTGTGCTTGGCTGCGTAGTCGTACAGGTACTTCCACAGTTTAGGAGTAAGGATGTACTTATCGTCGACCTCGTCTTCAGGATCGAGAATGTCGCCAAATGATGGTACCCGCTCCGGGAAATGCTTGCTGATATCCTTCAGCGTAAAGCCATGGTGGACATTCAGATCACGGCGGAAGCCCACCAGCACGATGCGCTCCCTGTGCTGTGGAACGAAGTGCCTCGCATCAATGATTTTCGGGTCGTGGGAACCATCGTAATGTACATCGGCGACCTCGTAGCCAAGTTCGTCGAGTGTCTGCAGAATCACCTTGAAGGTCTTACCCTTATCGTGGCTCTTCAGGTTTTTTACGTTTTCCAGAAGAAAGGCGGATGGGCGTTTTGCCTCGATAATACGGGCTACGTCAAAGAAAAGCGTACCCTGGGTGTTGCACTCGAAGCCGTGGACTCTGCCCAGAGAGTTCTTCTTGGAGACACCTGCGATAGAGAACGGCTGACAGGGAAAGCCGGCCAGTAAAACGTCGTGGTCAGGAATGAGCTTGTCTATATGGGCGTACGCTTCTTCCTCTGAAATCTCGGGGCGATCAGAGAGGGTTACTTCGCGGATATCTTCATTGAAGACATGCTCATCGTCGTTGTAATGGTTCGCCTTATAGGTGCGGACGGCGTATTTATTCCACTCGCTGGTGAATACACACTTTCCGCCGGCTTCTTCAAAGCCTCTTCTGATTCCGCCGATGCCGGCAAACAGGTCTATAAACCTGAACTCATGCCCGGAATTCTGAAAAGGCTTGGGGAGCAGCGCCTGAAGATGTTCAAACTCGCCGTGGCTGAGCTTCCTGTCCACCTTACCCCTGACCCAGCGATTGATAGTTTCGCGGCACCATGAATCAAAGCCGAGCTCATTCAGCGTTTCGGCAATAAACCCTTGGTCATATATTTCAAGTAATTGATTTATAAGGGCAAGGCCTTCTTCATCTTTCATTACCCACTCCTTTCTGGGTCAAGTCTGTGACGTTCCGTCACCGAACAGTTCCATTTTAGTAACTTTCACACTGCCTGGCCAGGTCTTCCCGCGAAATTTATTCACGCAATTCTCAAATACTGACCGACCTTTACATGATAGTACTGTTTAAACGTACAGTGTCCAGTGCAGAGGCAATTTTTTTGGTGAATTTCTGCTGGAAATCCGGAGCGACTTAAGCCAGCAGCCCGACCAGTGGGGGAGGCTATCCGGGATGTACGGTCCGGTACGCCGGATTGGAAATACTGGTATTCCCCGGTATCGATGGGGTACCTTTTCCTATGCAAATCAATCCGGAGCAGCAATGACGAAAGCCGACAAACTACTGGGCCAAGCTTATGACCACCTCAAAATCTCAGGCCTTAGCGACAGCGAAAAATACAAAAAAATTGAAGACATCGTTGCTTTGCGTATTCCGGCGAACGTGACCGGTCATTCCGGGGATCGTG
>TARA_R110002072_G_scaffold56097_11_pt1 | contig 11475 bp, 12 predicted proteins | sample TARA_R110002072 | Tara Oceans TARA_R110002072 (sample SAMEA4397118) | marine metagenome | biome: Polar Biome; feature: [SRF] surface water layer (ENVO:00010504); material: water (ENVO:00002006), including particulate matter (ENVO:01000060) such as... | depth 5 m | reverse complement strand
TCAAGCTGACTTCCCCTGACGTTGGAGTATCAAGACCGCCAATCAGATGCAGCAGAGTCGTTTTTCCCGAACCGGACGGTCCAATAATCGCGGTGAATTCACCGGGTTCAATATGAATACTGATGTCATCAACGGCTTTCACCACGATGTCATCGGACTGATAAAAGTATCGACACAAATTTTCAGTTTCAATAAGTGCGGCCATAGATTACAAGCTCCGCTGAAGGGCTTCGGTGGGGATAATTCGAGCAGCAAATCGGGCAGGGTAAAGGGCTGCTACGACCGTTAGGCAAATAACAAAGAGGGGATACTGAATGAATTGATAGAGTTCTAACCGCAATAGGACTCTATTGTCGATTGCGATCCCAGATACTTGAAACTCGCCCATCGGCACTCCGTTTTCTGCGGCGTAGCTACCCAGTAGATAGCCTAAGGTCATACCTGCAAGACAACTAATCAGGGCAATTAGCAGCGCCTCGAGTAAAATCAGCGCCGCTAATCGCGCCGGTCTGGCGCCTAACGCTTTCACTACGCCGAATTCGTAGAGTCGTTCATAGATCGACATAAACATCGAATTGATGACACCTAAGCCCGCTAGAATAAACAAAATTGATCCGATAATGACTGAACTTAGCCCAGACATTTCGATAATCGAGGCAATAGGTTTGTTCAGTTCAAGCCAGTTCAAGGTTTCAATATTGTCAGTATTGAGTTGCCGGTAGACCTGGGTGCCGGGCATTGTGGCCAGTGATGGATCGGTAAACCTGAGCGCAAATTCGTGACTTTGTTGGTCACTAAGTCCAATCACACTCCGAGCTTGTCTGAGGTTCGCGAAAACAAGACCCGTATCAACCCCCTCAATACCAAAATGGAAAATACCCGAGACCCGGAACAGTGCCTGGGCAAGTTCTCCGCTGTTCGCTTCGCTCAGGGTGATCACGAGTCGATCGCCAAGGGTTATTTCTAGGAGATCTGCGAGCTCATTACCAATGAGAATTTCACCCTGGGTACCCGTTAGATATGTGCCCTCAACGATAGCGTCAGGTAGCTGGGTCACCTGTCCTTCAGCATCAGCATTAATGCCATACATCAGGCCCGTGGCAACATTGTAACTGGACGACATCATGCCGCCGCTGATGACGCGCTCACTATAAGCGGCAATGGTTGGATCTTGATCCAGGCTGTCGCGGATTTTCTCAGTCTCTGACAAATACAAATCGACATCCAGGTTTTGCCGAAAGCCGGGTTTATGTATCTGGGCTTCTCCAACAACATTTTTTGTCACGGAGTTCACCAGGATATCCAACATGCCAAGGGTCAAAGCATCCGCGAGGATCAACGCGGTGAGGCTGAATCCAATCAACATGACGGTGAGGATCGTTCGTCTGGTATTCCGCAGTAGGTTTCGGATGGCAAGTTTGAGGGTCAACATTAATGGCTACTCATTGCTTGAGTAGGCGAAATTTTGGCTGCTCTGATGCCCGGTGGAATGCTGATCAACAGGGCAAAGCTGATTAACAACAGGAAGGGAATGCCAAACACTGGGACTGACATTTCTCCCCGAAATGCGCTGAATGCAATGCCGCCAACATCGATGGGTTCCGAGAGTGCAAATCCGACGTGGGTCATCCAGTACATGACCGGCAATGCAATCACAAAGGACACAATGACACTCATTGTCGCTAGGAGGGTGGTTTCCATGGCAACCAGACTCAAGATTGTACCCGGTCGACTACCAATTGCTTTGAGTACACCGAACTCCCGGGTACGCTCCAGAACCGACATCAAAACCGTATTCAACACGCCAATAAAAACAATAAACAAAATGATCCCGAGGGTGACATGATTGCCTTGTTTGTCGGATTGCATCGACTTGTAGAAATCCACTTCGACCTGTTGCCAGGTAGAAATCGTGAGGTCAGGCGCTACGGGTAGTGAAGAGAGTCCCGGTTGCAGCCTTTTTGCAAAAGACTCGGATTCTTTGTAGCTATCAAGGGTCAGAACAACTTCGTGAACCCTGCCTTCTAAGGCAAGAAAGGTTTGGGCTGCATTAAGGGGTAGATAGACATTGCCTTTATCCACACTGTTTCGATCACCCACAATGGCTCCCACCTTAAATACATCGTTGGCGATTGAACCATCAGCACCTTCTGAAATTAGGATTAAGTCATCACCCAGCCCTATCTCAAGTGACTCTGCAATGCCGCTACCAATCATTGCTTGGAAATATCCGTCATCGTCCGGTTGGTCAGTTAAGTAATGACCGGCGGTTACTTTTTCCTTAACGAGCGTGGTAGTTTGCTCACGATCAGGATCAATACCAATGACCTGGGCGGGGTGATTACCCTCATCGGAGTAGGCAAGGGCTGGCGCAAACACTCGAAAAGAGTAACTTTTAATCTCTTCAAGCTGATCTAACTTCTGCCCCACCGCTGCGTAGTTGTCGATGGCCTTATGTATCTTGGGCCGCTTTAGATAGTTGCCCTGGTGAATTTGGACGTGCCCGGTTTTAGTCAGGGTAAAGAGTTCAATAAGATTGTTGTAGCTCCCTTCGATCAATGAAAAGGAGAGGGCGCAGAGAATGTACCCGCCGCCGATGCTTAAGGCCGTGAGTGCACTTCTACGGCGTTGACGAAAAATGTTCCTAAAGGCGAGTTTGAGTAGCAAGGAATGCGCCTAAAACCGAGACTTCAGATTTCGTAGTGTAAAAACCGATGGGTCTACATCCTCAGGGTCAAATACCAGATTGTCGTAAATGATGATGGTTTTGTGTCCTGCTTTATTCAGCGGAATCATTTCCAGGCGGCTTGGCACCCTGTGATTGCCAAATTGTTTTAGTTCCGAAAAGGCCAGGGTGCGAATGAGTTCGCCCCGATCATCGTAAAAATTCTGCGCAACGGGCACCATCTCCATTCGGTTCACGACATATTCAATCTTGCCCCAGACCGTTACCGTCTGAGCTTTGGGTACAAGTGTAATGGTGTACTCGGTGTCGGTTTCATTGAGTGTCAGGTCGTATTCGTCGGTTAAGGTAGTTTGTTTGACGAGGTCGTCGTTTGTGAAATCACTGCCCATCCATGAGCCCATCATCATCGAGGGTGGGACTTTGATAACCTTGTTGATTTTTGGAAAGTAGTTCCACATTTCCTCATCAAGCTTCAAGGTTGCGATACCGCGGTCTTTTTTTGGCGATAAAATTCTAATGAATGACTGTTCCTCACCAATTGCGCTGGAAGTCATTTTCATTTCCCGCTGGTACTGGGGAGTTTGGACAATCATCGTGATGTCGGCGCGGCTGCTTTCACCGCGATAAATAGCTTCCATTTCATCGATGATCTTGATTGCGTCCGCCTGGTTCGCGGCCTGCAGGGGGGGTGTGGCAAAAATCAGCACTGCCAAGAGTACTTTGATACGCGGTATTTGGATCAAACCCATAAACTCCCCCTTGATTCATTAGCTTAAGACAACGCGGTGCCGATGAACACTGGGTTTTTTGTATTAAATTGTCCGGTTAAGGTGCATCGCACAATGGGCTTGGTATACTCGCGCCGAAAATTTTTAGGAGTAGGTAATGAATAGGATTAATCGGCGAGTTTTGCCTTGCTTGGCACTGTTAGTGCTGTCCTGTGAAGTGTTCGCTGCGTCAGAAGACAGCATATGGTCAAGTGAAGTGGAAGTCGGTGCGGTTTACTCAACAGGTAATACGGACGAATCCAATTTTAAATTTCGCGGTGAAGCAATTCGAAATGGTGAGCTTTACGTTAATACCTTCAAGCTGGACGTTCTAAACAGTACAACGGACGATCAAAAAACAGCCCAGAAAAACTATGGGGTTTACCAGCTCGACCGCAAGCTGTCGGAGATAGCTTCAATCTTTGGTCGTGTTGCCTATGAAGATGACAAGTTCAGCGGTTACGACTATCAGGTTGATCTGACAGCCGGTTACAGCCGTCAGTTTATAACCAGCGATATACACAAGCTAAAGGGTTCCGTTGGTCTTGGTTATCGGCAATCCGAAATAGAAACCGGTGGCAGTGAGGATGAGTTGATTATTCGGCTGGCGGCGGACTATGTCTGGAAGGTAAGTGAAAATGCAACATTCAAACAGAGTTTGAGTGCACAGATTGGTGACTTTGCGACGATTAGCCGTTCTGAAACCTCTCTTACCGCCGACGTTTTAAATAACATCGCCTTGAAACTGGCACTGTACATTAAGAACACTTCAGAGGTACCGGCTGGAAGGGACAAAACAGACACCGAAACCGCCGTGACTCTACTGTATAAGTTCTAGAGATGCCGACAGTTTTAGAATCGATCACCGCAGCAGATTTTCCGGCTTTCTTGAAGCTCAACAATCTTGCCGTGCCCCATGTCAACGCACTGGATGACAGTGCGTTAGCAGCGTTAACTGAACAGGCCTGGTCCTGCCAGAAAGTTACGTTGGATGACCGCATGCTAGGTTTTTTGGTGGTCTTAACACCGGGTCAACATTATCAGAGCCTGAACTACCGTTGGTTTTCCGATCACTATGGGCAGTTTGCCTATGTCGACCGGGTGGTTGTCGCGGAGGAGAGTCGAGGTCTGGGGCTTGCGTCAATGCTTTACGATGATCTATTTGACTCCGCTCAACGTGGCGGATTAGAGCGGATTTGCTGTGAGGTAAATCTGCAACCGCCTAATCCTGCGTCCCTGGCATTTCACGCGCAGCGTGGGTTCATTGAGGTCGGGCAACAGGAAACTGAGGGTGGGTCCAAAAGAGTGAGTTTACTTGTGAAGGAATTCGAATAAGTAATCAGGAATATCTATATTCCATAGAGTAATTTTGACTGTCTATTCCATATTTGAATCCAATATATTCAATACCTGGATGTTGTTCCCGGAAATATCGCATATATAATTCCGCCCATCTTGGAGGAATAATGTCATGTGTATCTGTGCAAGCGAACCAACTCGCCCACGCCTGTTTAACTATATAACGGTGGCGCTGGTCAGCGCCTGGGTAGTTGTTGTGTCCGTGGTTGCCCACTCAGTGGATATAACCCCGGTTGCAACCAACGAAACTTTGCAGGCTTTTGTCGAGCGACTTATTAACTAACAGCCGCCGATACTGCTGCAATTTTTAAATTCGAGCGCAAAGTGGTCAATAAACGTCCGGACTTTGGACGGTAGATGTCGGCCCGGTGGATACACGGCATAGATATCCAGTGGACCTGGTTGGAAAGATTCGAGCACTGGAATCAGTGCGCCACTGGAAATCAAGTCACCGACAAGCCATCTCGGCGCCCGGGTAATCCCAATGCCTGATTCCAGAGCTGTGCGCATCGCCTCGCTATTGTTGGTTTTGAAGTTACCTTCAGCACGTACAAAAAACGCTTCGCCTTCCTCTTGGAATTGAATTTCAGCCCGGCGACCGCCATCGGAATAAACCAAATAATTGTGGTCCCGTAGGTCTCTTGGATGGGCGGGTAAACCAAACTTTTTAAGGTACCCGGGAGAGGCAACTGTGACGACTGGGCTATTACAGAGTTTTTTGGCAATCAAGCTCGAGTCGGCCAGTTCTCCCATACGAAAAGCCACGTCTACGCCTTCTTCAACCAGATCGATCACTCGATCATTGAGCCGGACATCCACTTTGATCTCTGGGTACTGGCTGAAAAACTTATCCAGTCTTGGGACCACATGCAGGCGACCAAAGGCCACTACTGCGCTGACGCGGATCAAACCTTTGGGCTGGGTTTGTAGTTGGCCAACAACTTGTTCTGCCTCTTCAACATCCTGCAGGATTGCAACACATCGTTCGTAGTAGTCGGTGCCGGTCTCGGTCAGACGCAAACTTCGGGTACTACGATTGAGTAACTTTGCCCCCAGCCAGGACTCTAGTTCAGCAACATTTTTGCTGATGGTGGGCTGGGTGCTGTTCATCTCCTTGGCAACGGCGGAAAAACTGCCGGTTTCCACCACGCGGATGAACATGTTCATTGCGGTAAGTCTATCCACAGGGTGTGTCCATACTTAAGAGGACCTATTCGCACTGCGCATAAAGCCCATAAATTATTTGCTGCTTAACAAAGCTGGGTGAATATAATATATTGGCTCCTGATTTTAAAGTCGCTGGGACTTCAATTGAGAATATATGACTGAACAGTCATTTTTGGATAGGTTAGCAAAGCTTCGGTCAGCAAGTTGTGATCAATTGCCTACACCTCAGCTTGCAGTGCTGACCCGGGCAACGGCAAGGTTACGTCGAAGCGGCATGCTGCAGAAAACATTGCAGGCCGGCGAGACAGCGCCCAATTTTCATTTTATTGATCGAGACAACAATCAACAAAGTCTGTATCAATTGCTCGAAACCGGCCCGGTTGTCCTCAATTTCTTTCGCGGCTTCTGGTGCATGTTCTGCAAGACCGAGTTGGAAGCCTTGGAATTGATTCGCACGGAACTCGATGCGGCGGGCAGTCACTATCTGGCAATATCTCCCCAGGCGGCGAACACCAACGAAAGTGACCATAGTCCGGTGCAGTTTATTTTCGACAAGCAGAATCAGATCGCACGGTCGTTCAATATTGTTTATGAGCTAGCGGAGGAAGAAAAAGCACTGCTTTCAGAATGGGATGTAGATCTGGATGGAAGCTCTGAATCCGGAGGTTGGAACCTGCCAATTCCTGCGACCTATATTGTTGCTCAAGATAGGACCGTTTGTTTTCAATTTTCAGATGTGGATTTCAGATCCCGTTGTTGCCCCGAAGAACTAATTGAAGAACTGGTCAGGCTCCAGACCGGACAAGATAAAATCGGTTAAGCAGATCCCTACCAATTTATTCCAATTACTGTCCGAGCCATCAGCCCTTCCACTTACCTAAAATCAGCGTTGTTCGGAAACTAAAATAGAATACGCGCCTTAATAGTGCCTTCGATGCTGTTCAGGTGATTCAGTACCAATTGGCCATATTCCTGGTCAATATCAGTCACGACGTAACCAACATTGTTATTGGTCTGTAAATATTGAGCCCGGATGTTGATGCCCTTGTCAGAAAAGAATTGATTGATCTGAGACAGGATGCCCGGGGTGTTTTCATGAATGTGTAACAACCGATGACTGTTGGGGTGGGCCGGTAGCGATACCTCTGGGAAATTGACGCTCGAAAGTGTGGAGCCATTGTCGGAGAACTTAATCAGCTTTTGTGCAACTTCTTCGCCGATTTTTTCCTGAGCCTCCATGGTGCTACCGCCAACATGGGGCGTCAAAATACAATTGTCGAATTTTCGCAGTGGCGAAACAAACTCATCATCAATGGACTTGGGCTCTACTGGGAACACATCGATGGCGGCACCGATCAGTTGCTTGCTTTCGAGGGCATCAGCCAGGGCGTCAATATCGACGACGGTTCCCCGTGAAGCGTTAATAAATACAGCGCCAGGTTTCATTTGTGAAAACTGTTTGCGACCCATCATGTTTTTTGTGGTGTCATCCTGGGGCACATGCAAGGTGACGATATCACTCTTTGCTAAAAGTTCTTCAAGGGTTTTGCACTGCTCGGCATTGCCCATTGGTAATCGTGTGATGGCATCCTGGAAAATAACTTTCATTCCTAACGATTCCGCTAGGACGCTAACCTGTGATCCAATGTTGCCGTAACCGACAATACCAAGGGTTTTACCACGAATTTCAAATGAATCTTTGGCGGTTTTTAGCCATTCGCCGATATGAGCTTTAGCATTTTTTTCGGGGATGCCCCTGAGCAATAGTATCGCCTCGGCGATCACCAGTTCTGCCACGCTTCGGGTGTTGGAGTAGGGGGCGTTGAATACGGTAGTACCATTTGCCATGGCCGCATCGAGATCTACCTGATTAGTGCCAATACAGAAACAACCAAGGGCGATTAGGCGTTGTGCTTTAGCAAGCACCGCTTGATTTACCTGGGTACGGGATCGAATACCCAAAATATGAACACTTGAAATGATTTTCAGCAGCTCGGCTTCTGAGATCGCGCCCTTGTGCTGTTCGATATTTTGATAACCGTTGGCTTCAAAGATTTCGACCGCGGACTGGTGAACGCCTTCCAGCAACAAGATTTTAATTTTTGACTTGTCGAGAGAGGTTTTCTGCATGGTAAACACCTGATCCTAAAAAAGGAGAGTCCTAAAAAAGGGGCGGATTGTATAGCGTAATCCGCCCCCTGTCAGGTGCTTAAAGCAGTTGTTCTTCTGGAAGCTTTGTTTAAGCTTCGAATAATCAATAGCTTCCCTGGTTTATGGCTTCCTAAACATCAGTGTGAATCTATCGGTATTACCTGTCACGCTTTTGCGTCCGACTTCATAGCGCAACTCGTCGTCTGGACGGTAGTGCAGGTTGCTGAAATCGACAAGTTCAAATCCTGCCGCCTGGACTTCTTTGATGACCTCAACGGGGTCCATTCGACGCCAGGACTCATCATAGTCCGCGGACATATGGCGCCGGGTGTGGTCGACAACGCCATAAATACCGCCAGATTTAAGGGCTTCGAATACTGCATCGTCCATATGTTTTCGACCTTCAGCGGTAAAGTTGTGCATGTTGCGGAAAGTTAGCACCATATCGAGCTTGCGTACGCCAAAACTGAATTCTGGAACCGTCATTCTTCTTTCGCCATCCGCGCGGGAGAAATTTGACCGATCAAAGGGAATCATTTCAACGCTGCCAAATCCGGGCTTGTCTTTGACGGCAGCCGCGACTCGATCAGCGCCGATGGAGACGTATAATTTGCCTTTTTCTTCCAGCACTGGCCCTAGAATGCTCGTATACCAGCCGCCGCCGGGCAGGAGTTCGAGGACTTTCATATCATGCTTGAGGCCGAAGAACTGCAGCGTCTCAAGGGGACGGCGATTTTTATCCCGGGCCATATCGGCTTCTGTGCGCCGTTCATCTTTGATCGCAGCGTCAATTTTGTCGGTTGTTATATCTGTGTCCGCGGCGCTCGCTGGCAGTACCATGAGTGCCAGAAGACAGGTCATCAATAATTTCATGTTGAACTCCTTGTAAGGTCGCCACATAGTATCTCAACCATTTAACAAATTGGATTAATCCTGATGCGCGTAAGACAAATTGCCCTGGTGGCGGGACAGCTCGAGACCGTTCGGACACAATTTTTCACACTATTGGGTCTTGATGCTGATTTTGCCGATAAGGGCGTAGGGGAATTTGGTCTCAAAAATTCAGTCATGGCGGTCGGGGATACTTTTCTTGAGATTGTGGTACCGACCCAACCGGGTACTACCGCCGGGCGGTTAATAGAGAGGCGAGGCGGAGACGGTGGTTATATGGTCATTCTCCAGGTAGAGGATATCGCTGAGTACCATGAACATATCAATCGTCTTAAGGTACGAAAGGTCTGGGAGGTGGATTCGCCCGAGGCTAAGGCATTCCACATGCATCCGCGGGATATTGGTGGGGCGATTGTGTCTCTGGATCAGATGACGCCGGTTGAGTCCTGGAAATGGGCGGGCCCAAACTGGGAAGAACGCCGTTCGAGAAATGTCGGCTACATCGACGGGGTCACGCTTCAAGCGGCGGATCCTGATGCCATGGCTGCCCGCTGGAGTGAAGTACTCAAAGTTCCATTCAATGGTCGGCGCTTGGAAATGGATAGAAGTGAGATCATTTTCAAGGAGGCAAGTGATGGTCGAGGAGACGGCGTCTCGGGGTTGAGTTTTGCTGGTTGTGATCTACCTGCCGTTACCCAGGCCTGCCAGACCCTTGGATTGGAATGGGTAGATAATTGTGTCGAAATGGGCGGTGTTCAGTTGCGGTTCAATTTGTAACCGCTAGGCTAAGAGTAGATCTAACGCAAAAGCAGGGTAGTTTGTGATTTTCATATTTGGCGAAAGAATTAAACGTGAATCAGTTCCTTTAGGGGACCGGCACTGCCCTGTGTGCGAGTCATCAAAACCGTTCCAGCGAATCAGAGAAACCAATTATTTTTGCCTGTTTGGTTTGAGAATTCTGCCTTTGGAGAAGATCGCCGATTACGAACGCTGCGATTTCTGTGAGAACGCCTTTCCCGCTGGGTTTGATGGCGCTGTGCTTCTGCCTTCACAGTTACCTTCTGTCCAACGGGTACTTGCCTATTTATTGGTTGGTTACGGCATGCAGGACCAACTGGAACTCGCCTGTGACATCTTTAAGAAGGTGACCGGGTTCGAGTTGCGGGAGTCTGATCTCATGGCTGATATCGGCAGCATAGAATTGGGTAAGACGGATTTGTTTGGCGAACTCAGAGCACAAAACCACCATCTTAATACCCGGGGTAAACAACAGATTATTGAGGCGGCTTTTCTGGTGACCCATTCCTTCTGCGAAATCCAATACGAGGATCGCCTCAGGATCAATTTGATTGCCAGTGCCATGGGGCTGCCCATCATGTTTGTCTCAGCAACCATTGATCAGGTCCGGAAGCAGGGCTGCTTTGGCGTTCGACGCTTGCTTGGGACACAAACTCAAGCCTGATTGTCTCACCTGGGTCTTTTCTCTGATGGCCAGTTGTTATAGTTGCTACAAAAGGCACCAACATATTTGACAATTAAGATCAGATCAGGACACTACGCCCCTAGACGTATTAATCCTGACCCTGATCTTAATTTAATGACCTCAGTTTAATGATTCATAGCTACAGCCTCGACAAACGCGTAATCCCTATAGGAATGGTTGCCAGCTTGACCCACGCCATGGAACAAGCCGGCTATTCGCCGGAGGCGGTTCTTGCGGGTACGGGCCTCACGCTGGAGGATCTCTCGAAACATGAGTGGCGCGTCAGTTATAGACAACGTATCCAGCAGGTCGAAAATGCCATCAATCTGGTGAACGACCCCGGGTTTTGGTTACGTCTGCCGCCCAATGTCTCTATCTCCGATTTTGGCTTGCTCGGGTACGCCATGATGAGCAGTGCCACTCTGGAGAAGGCAGTGCAGATTGCGGTTAAGTATCACAAGATGGCCGGTGCCATGTTTGAGTTAAGTTTTGTCGAAGAGGGTGATGAAGCGGTACTGCGCCTCGACCATATGTTGGCGGGTAGTGGCATAAATCGGTTTGTTGTTGAGGATCTATTTCGCGGCATTACTCCCCTAATAGAAATCCTACTCGGTAAGACTTTTAAACCCGTAAAAATCGCATTTAACTATGGGCCGGCGGTGGCCTTAAGTGAATATAGAGCAGCCTTTGATTGCGAGGTGCTATTTGATCAGCCCAAGTGTGAGTACCGCATCGACGCAAAATGGTTATCGGAGCCCCTGGCGGGAGCCGATTCGAGTACCGCTGAGAGCTGTGAAAATGCCTGTCGGCAGTTGCTGGCGCAAATGGAAATTGAGGCGGATCTGGTGTCCCGTATTTGCCATATGCTGCTGAGCACACCGGGAGAGTTTCCACGGCTGGAAGCCATTGCAGATCGCCTGTCGATTGGCACGCGAACCTTACGTCGACGGCTAAAAACTCTCGGTACCAGT
>TARA_R110002072_G_scaffold2353_3_pt1 | contig 11477 bp, 7 predicted proteins | sample TARA_R110002072 | Tara Oceans TARA_R110002072 (sample SAMEA4397118) | marine metagenome | biome: Polar Biome; feature: [SRF] surface water layer (ENVO:00010504); material: water (ENVO:00002006), including particulate matter (ENVO:01000060) such as... | depth 5 m | reverse complement strand
GATACTGGGAAAAGGAAAACTGTCATGAGCGGCCTTAGAAAATTTTTATTTTCTTTGAAAGCCGAATAGGCATGATTTGCAGCGGAGAGTGTAAAAGAAATCAGCAAAGCTGTCAGCAAATCTGCATTTGCATATATTCCCCAGTAAAGAAAATAAGCTAAAGCGGTCGTTAGGGCAGTGCTATAAACTTATCACGAAGCTGGCATACGCGCTTCATAACCACTCAGGGGTGTTTCATAGTGATAAAGAAGTTAATTGCATTGGCAGTAGTGCTGATACTGGGGGTTTATGTCGGCTTTCAATTGCCGCGTGGTGCGGGGCTCGTGGCGGCGCTAACAAGTTTTGGCAAAAATGATGAGTCCAACTACACCGCCCTAAAATCGAATCAGGCGATAATTGATTTTAAGACCATGTTTGATAGCACGCATCAAATGGTGTTGGATGAAGCACAAACGAAGCAGGAAGCGATAGAAGGAATGCGCTGGCTACTGCGGGTAATGGCGATGAGCGCCGAAGTTGCGGCTGACGGCAATCCACGCTACCCGCATTTTCAACAGATGGATACGCTGGTTCGTAAAGTCGGTGGTGATAACCCCGACGCTGAATACCATAATGTCCAGATTGATGGACGGTATGATTATATCATCACCGGCAAACGAGGGACTGTCCCTTATATTGGTTTTACGATTACGGGGGGAAAAGGTATGACTCCTCGTCGCCAAGTCGGATATATCAATGACCTCGAACTGAATGTTGATGAGCAGGGTAACTTCACGTTATTACTCACCAAGGAGCAGCCGGATCTCGATGCATATGGTAGCGCGGCCGGGCCCGCTAACTGGATACAAATACCCGAAGATGCATCGGGCATTTTGGTTAGGCAATATATTGCCAACCGCAGTGTTGAAGTGCTGCCGACACTTTCGATCGAGATCCTTGGCGAGCAACCTCCGTTTGTACCGCCCACCGATGATGAGATTGCCAATGCCTTGATCGGTACCAGCTATGCCTTTCTAAAGCTATCGACTCTGCATAAATACGTGCTTCCGGAATTACTGGAGGAAAAAAACAGGTTTATCCAAACCACTTCCGAATCACTTGGTGGCGCCATCAGTAGTGCTGATAATTTGTACATGGTAGGAAGTTATCAACTGGCTCAAGATGAGGCGCTGGTTGTGCGGGTGGATCCGCCGCAGTCGCGTTACTGGAACTTTACCCTGGAGTCGCGCTGGCACGAAACAACGGATTATTTGCATCGTCCCGTATCACTCACGCTAGAAGAAGTGACGTATGAGGATGATGGAAAAGTTGAATTTGTTATTGCCCATCAAAATCCGGGGCATCCGAATTGGCTCGACACCAGTGGTCAAGAGTTTGGTTTTATGACTTTCCGATGGCTGGGCAGTAAAGGCGACAATATTCCGATGCCGGACGTAAAAGTGGTTAAGCTTAGTGATTTGTAGCACTGTCGCCGCTCTCTGTTGGTTTGATAGCCAGACCGCGGCAGAGACGGATGCAAGGATTATTAGCTCTGAGCTTTGAGCATTAGTTACTCCGAGTGATCCCGACGAGCCCACAATGCGAGTCTCAGTCCAAAGCTGACCATTTTCGCTCAGGGTACAGCTCTACTGCGGGCGCATATAACCACTCATCTCGATAAGCTTTGCGTGCCAGATATTGCAGTAACTTCTCATCATCCAGAGTCCGCGCGCCAATCACGGTGACAAGTGCCTGCTGCGCCTGCGCCACATCAGCAAAACGGCGGCCCAGCAATTCACCTATTTCCTCACGCTCGGTGTTCTCCAAAGTAGCGCTAAACCGCAGCCGACGGTCCAGACATTCAATAAGTCTTGCTGCGTCTTCGGCCCGTGAGCGAGCAAAAGCATTGTCAATACGTGGCAACACATCTCGCCGCAGGCTTTCAGCAGCCGCGTTCCCGAGTAAATCTGCGGGTACCGTCGTGGTTGGCATTTCGGGGCGTCCAATACGAATATCCATTGCATCGGCTATACCTTCGCAGGTAGCCCGATCGGTGACATAGCGGTAACACAAATACCAGGCAAGAGGCTCCTGCTGCGGAGGATTAGCGCATACCGCGTGAATCGGTATCATACCGCGCACATTTTGTTGAATGCGGTAATACTGCGCCGAAAATCGCTGGTAGGGCAGCCCCGATTCCTGCTCATACAGTTTGAAGAGTCCGTCGAGGCCGCCACAGGGGTTCCAGAATTCACGAACACAGATATTTCCCAGATCCTCCATAGGATCACCCCAGTGGCCCCATTCCCAGTCGACGACTACGCTGACTTTGTTCTGCTGAAACATGAAATTGACCGGGCCGGTGTCGCCCTGAACCAGTGCCATTTGCGGTACCTGCTCTGGCACGTGCCGGCGCAGCCACTGCACTGCATAGGTCAGCAGCGGATCGGTATAGTTGGCAAGGAAACCTTTGAAATTACGCAGTTGCAAATCCAGGTCTCCCAGTGCTAGTGCTGCCGGAGTCTGCGGTTTTGCGCCCAACACATCATCTAGGCCCAACGTATCGGTATTGAGACGGTGCAAGCGCGCTATGATTTTGATGAAATCCTGCATAATTGCCCGCTGGCGCACAATGTCATCAAGCTTATCTATATCAGAGCGACCTGCGTCTCGTGACAGCAAGGCAGCGCAATGCTCCTCGCTCCAGGCATGCAATCTTGGCACGGGGATATCAGTGTCGCCAAGTGCCTGGCAGATCATGGCTTCCTTATAGAGCGATGTTGCACTGCCTACAATGGGGTTTCTGTCCAGGCGGAGAAAGCCCTCAGTCACGTTGCCATCAGTTGAAGTAATGTCCACTACCCACGCCTCACGGCGCGCAAGGTGCCGCTCCAGACGGCTAATGGAGCCACCGCCGCTTCGCTCTACCCATTCATAGAGTCCATCGGGTAAGTCATGAAAAATATCGCTCATGCTTTAGTGTCGCTCCAAATCACCAGTTGCCCCGTTTATAGCCCGATGGAGGAAACAAGAACAAGCACTTGGCGCCAAATATACAGCAGCGACCAAATTGTTAGTCTAATACCTGAATGAGATTTGGCGGGTGGGTGTGTTCAACCAAACCGACATCTCGTATGACGCTGCCGGGCGTTCTAGTTGTTATTGGTAACTTAAGCGCTCGGGTCTGGTAACTGCTGACAGTAATCCGTATATTTTGTCTATTCATTTGGAACGCTAACCTAGCGTTGTCTTTTTTCTACTCACTGTGTATCTACTATGAAAACACTTGCCGAAAGATTTCCTCGTCCAGATTTAGTCAAACGAATTAATTTAATGGCCAATACAGTTGGCGGTGCAGCGGAGTTGATCAGTCTCGAAGCAAACGAAATGATCGAGGCCAGTCGTCGTGTGACAGGATTAAGTGACTTTGGCGAGTGCATTGATGGCGATTGGCAGGGTCGCCTGAAAGGCTTGGTGACGAGTCTGGAAACCGAAGCCGATCTAAATGTCATGGGTCGGCTTCAAGTACGTCAAGAGATTTTACGTTGCTTGCAAAGTCGACTATATCTGACAAAAAAGATCACCGAGCAGCCAGAAATTCTGGAAGAAGATATTCTTGAGCCGTTGATAATCACCGGAACTGGCCGCTCGGGTACAACAATTACACTGGAGTTGTTAGGTCAGGATGTCGACTCATTAGCACCTATCGCATGGAAGGCATTTCATCCCACGGATGACTTGGGTGACCCGGAAACCCTGTTGCAGCTCACTGAATGCGAGCAAGATTTGTGGCTGGATGTCTGTCCGCAAATGGCCGCTATCCACGAGTTGCGTTCGGATATTCCCGATGAGTGCATCGGTGTTCAAAAACCTTCTTTTGGCGGGATGCTTTGGTGGGTACTGCATGATGTACAGACCTTTCCAATGGATCCCGAAGCAGCAATGAAATACCAAAAAGTCATTATGCAAATGATGCAGTACGAGCATAGAAAGAAATATACTGACAGGAAAGTGCCGCACTGGGTATTAAAAACGCCAACCTACCTACCCATGCTTGATTTGGTATTTTCGATGTATCCTGACGCCTGGATTATTCTCAATCACAGAGATCCATTAAAAACAGCGCCGTCCGGCATGTCGACTTTCGCTGCTACTCGGTACATGCGCAGTGATAGAGAGAATTCAGAACAGTTACTGGAACTCGCTGGTAATGCCAGAAATGACATGATGATGGATGTCTACCGAAGACGACAGGCTGGCGAATTACCAGAACGTTTTATCGACCTGCATTTTAGCGATTTAATGAGTGACCCTGTGAAAGCTTTAGAAGCGGTTTATCGCCAATCAGGCAAAGTCTTCAGTCTAGATTATCAACATGCAATTAGTAACTATTTGGCACAAAAGCCCAAAGGGAAACATGGGAAACACAGTTATCGACCAGAAGACTGGGGGATGGATACTGATACATTAAAGCAGCAAGCTAAAGATTACATCGAAAGCTACCAAGTCAAGAGAGAGCCCTAAAGTAGCGATAATTGCGGCCATGCCTGCATCACCACCAACCCCCTCGAATGACCGCTCAGACAGGTCATATACCATCTCAAGGCAATAGGGGAACTTTACCCCGGTGCCTGTGTCAGAAGTTCGAATGTCAGGGATTTTCACAAGATAGCCCCTGTTTTCCAAATTTATACTTGGCAAAAGACCGAGAGCACTAAAACATTGCAGACTTTTTTTAGAGTTTTGCAAACCATTGGCACAGTGGAAGGAATTTTTCTTATGAGAATGATTAAAACACAACTCGCAGCAGTAGCTGGCGTGGCCGCAATGAGCCTGTCGGTTGAGTCTTTTGCGCACGGTTATGTTTCACAACCGAAAAGCCGCTCGTATCTGTGCAAGTTAGGTGAGAATACCAACTGTGGCGCAATACAATATGAACCTCACTCCGTGGAAGGCCCAGACGGCAGTCCTCGCTTCCCATTGGGCGGCCCTGCTGATGGCACGATTGCTGCGGCGGGTAGCCCTGCCTGGTCTGAGCTGAACGCACAGACACCTACTAGATGGGCAAAGAACGATATCGCTGCTGGCACCAACGTCTTTACCTGGACGTTTACTGCAAACCATGTAGCACGTGATTGGCGATACTTTATCACTACCCCTTACTGGGATCAATCACAGCCACTCTCGCGCTCGGCGTTCGAGCTAACCCCCTTCTGCGAATATGACGGCGGCATGGTGCGCCCCCCAATGACCATTCAGCACACCTGCGAAGTACCGTCTCGAGAAGGCTATCATGTAGTCCTCGCGGTATGGGACGTTGGCGATACGGCTGCGTCTTTCTACAACGCAATTGATGTAAACTTCAACGGCAGTGACGCGCCAGCAATCGAAGACGATCCGTTTGTAGAGGTAGGGGCCATCTCGGGCGCCATTGCGCTCAATGAAGGAGACGTTATCTATACGCGTGTGATGGACGAAAATGGTGAAAACCTACTTATGTCAGCTTCATATACCGCAACTACTGCCACCTCTGGCGCCGTTGCGAGTCTTGAACTGGCGCGCGCCATAAACTCACAAGGGTACTTTTCCGCGGGTGAAAAGACGGGCGCTACGTTCACACCCATCGCTGGCGCGAACAAGATTTACGCGCAGGAAAAAGACAACATTCAGTCTATTCAGGTTGCGGTTGAATTTGTGGATGTAGCCATAGAGTCCGAATATCAAGCGATACTATCTGGCGTAGACGAATCTGTAGAGATAAGTAGCGCAGGCATGGCTGACGTTCACTTTACCCTCTCCACAAACGCCGCAATGGACGTTGACGCGACCCTCTTCGATAGCAGCGGCTCGACAGTCACTAGTGATACCTTCATGATAGATAACACTGTGCCAATAACGGATGACGCAGGTGCCTGTGAGGCACCTGAGCCGAGCGTGTCTATGCAACCGGTCAGTCTGAAGCTGCACGTCCATGAAGCCGTCGCGGGAAACTTCACTTTGGTGGTAGTTGCTACCGCGATTAAAGGCAATGCGACTATTCAGAGTACAGCCAACGTGACCCTGGTTGCGGCTGCCGTAGACACGCCCGCGGACGATGATTCAGATTCTTGCGATATATCTGATCCCATGGCGTCTATGCAGACGGCCTTTAGCTCATCAACTGTCTACACCGGCGGAGAACTGGTTAGTTATAGCGGCCTGGTCTATAAGGCAAAATGGTGGACTGTCGACGCTGCTCCTGACGCAACAGATGCCTTTGAACTCGTGTCTGATGTCCCTCTTGCGTATTCAGACTCTACGATTTATGTCGATGGAGCAGAAACCATATTCCAGGGCAATGTATATCGCGCCAACTGGTGGACTCTCGGCTCTTCACCGCTCGCCAGCACTGAAATATGGTCGTTGGTGGGCCCCGCTCCCTCCTGCTAATGCAGGCGAGCGGTTTCGCTCACTCTCTTGGGGACGAACTTGAATTTTATTCAGACACTCCGCTATCTAATAGAAAGCGGAGTGTCTGAGAAAATCAGATAGCCGCGATGGGCGCATGGACTAAAATAGTACCGCCTGTACACTGAACGTCGCCGATCTCTTCACCTAGTCTTGTCCGCGTTATGTCATTACCGCGGCAGTAGTCATGTGTGCTTTCAATCTCAATTTCTTCAGTGTTGAGGGTGCTGCTGCCTGTACCTTGCACCAGCCTGAACAATGATCCGGACTATCCCGGAAAAACCTGTACAGGAACACCGTTAACAATACAGGTACTGGAGGCGACATCGAGCGACTCGTCGATCAAATCGTTACAGCTAACACCCGGCAATAATTCCTTGGCGTAAGGTTGTTTTGAATCCGGATAAACGTGACCAAAACCGTGCGGGATACTGATGACGCCATCCATCATCTCTTCGGTGATTTCTACCGGGACGAAGGTTTCACCTACGCTGGAGACAACTCGCGCGTAGCTACCATCTTTCAAGCCAATACGTGCAGCATCGTCTGAATTTAGTTTCATGGTGCAGCGGTTCTTGCCGCGCGCATAGGGTTTCAGATTGTGTAGCCAGGAATTCATATCGCGAATATGACGACGGCCTATCATGAGCATCGCATTGGCGTCGGCTTGTCCTGCAGCATTTTGTGATTGTTCCAAAAAACGACTTTCAAGCCGAGGAAGGTCCCCTGCAAACACTTCATGCATCAGATCAATACGCTTCCGCGGAGTGCGCAAAATCTCATCCATTCTCGGTTTTAATGCGCCAAGGTCTATCGATGCCTGCGGATGGTTCTGCACGGCCGCCAGCGAAATACCGTCTGGCCTGCGTCCAAACTGGTCTCCGTAAGGACCAGTCCGCAGCATAATATCGATGTAACGTTCCGGCGCTGTATCTCCAGTCACATTGGCGTTAACCGTATCAGAGGTCAATTCATAACCCGCATCGGATGCTCTCTGGCAAGCCATATCCACCATGCCCTGATAGACAAAACCTTCCATCTCGTCACGCGTCAAACCTGCCATACGCGCAGAAATCTCCAGGATGATCTCGCCCAAATCTTTCAGGCCGGGCGCGGGCTCGAATGTCTTCGGAGAGAACGAAACATAATTGCGTGTAGTGAAGTTCTGGAAGGTGACATCAATGTTGCTATGTTCTGGATGCACAGTACTGGGCAGTATCATGTCTGCCTGACTTGTTGTCTCGTTAATATAAATATCAAGGCACACCGTGAAATCCAGAGTTTTCAAGGCATCGCGAATTTTATCGCCTCGCGGCACAGAAAGTACCGGGTTGCCACATATGGTAAGTAGTCCGTGAACCTCTTCACCGGGCGCGCCTATTTCTTCAGCCATCAGCGATGCGGGTAATTCGCCACAGGTTTCGGGTACGCCGCGTACCCTTGAATGCCATCGACCATAGGGCTTTACATCCGCGGTAGAGCCGGGACCCGAACCTCCCACAGGCGCAGCAGCAAACATCATGCCTCCTTCCCGATCAAGATTCCCACTGAGAATGCTGATAGTCATCAACATCCAGTGGGCAGCGAGGCCGAACTCCTGTGTGCATAAGCCGATACGGCCGTAGAGCGCAGCCTTATCAACGGCGCAATACTGTTTCACTAAAGTACGCAGTACTACTGCTGAGACGCCGGTGATCGCAGTTGTGCTTTCAGGAGTATAGGCTTTAACCACATGGCGTAACTCTTCAATACCATCGACAAAAGATGTTAGGTGTGCTGTATCAACAAGATCTTCCTCGAACATGACATTGGCAAACGCCATCAAAAAGAATGCATCAGTACCGGGCCTGATAGAAATGTGCTGGTCTGCCACTTCTGCCGTCTCCGTGCGCCGAGGATCAATAACAATACATTTGCCACCACGTGCCTGAATATCCTCCATCGCAGACTTCACGTCGGGCTTTCCCAGAATACTGCCCTGGGACACGACCGGATTAGCACCCATACAGATGAAAAGCTCCGTACGGTCCAAATCTGGTACAGGAAATAACCATTCGTGCCCTATCAAACCCCAGCACACCATCTGCTGAGGGTGTTGATCTACGGTACCAGCAGAAAAGAACCGCTCCGTTCCTGCAACAGACATCAGGGACTGCAGATAAACACCCGCTGCAAAATCATGGCCCAAGGGGTTGCCCACATAGAATGCGATGGCATCCTTACCATACTGCTCACGTATTGCAGAAAACTTTTCTGCAATTGTATCGAAAGCCTCCAACCAGGATATTTCCTGCCAGCCATCTACTGTCTTTTTGATGGGGTGGCGCAGTCTATCGGCGTCCTCATAGATGTAGTTAAACGCCTGGGATTTGGCGCAAACATACCCCTTTGAGCGATGATCATCCGGGTCGCCTTGTATAGAGACTATCTTTTGCGCATCCCGATCCACCTCTATCACTAGTCCACAACAGGCCTCACAGGTAGGGCATATTCGGCGCAGGGTCTCAATATTTGTAGTCATCGTTCTGTCCCTATATTTCTATTAATCACCAACTTCGACTTTTCTAGTCGAAACTATAGATATCCCCTGCTTTGAGTTGTCGACCTTCGATACCAATAAAGCCATCCTCACCCGAGTAACTGTCTTCACCAGCAATCAAGCCCGCATCATCAATGGGCCATACTATCAGTTGCTGTGTTTCATACATGTATAATTCATCAGAATCATCTACTGGGTAGCCCATGGCTTGTAGCAAGCTGCCGGGATAGGCAGTATGCATATTGCCTTCGGTGATTACACAGCAACGGTCCACTACAATTCTATTGATATCATGCTCTATGCGGTACAGGCCCGTCTCTACGATCATCTTATAGAATGCTTCAATATTCGCCTTTCCCTTCGGGCCAGAAAAGGCTGCATTATTTTCGCTGCCAAAGAAGTGGTATTTCGCGTTTTCTGCAACCGTGGCGAGCAAACCTTCTAAATCCAGTGTGGCCTCTGCTTTCATATGAGCTAGTACCAGCGCAAGATTGCGTTTGCAGATCGGGTCAGTTTCAGTGTCCAATCGCTTTTCGGCAAGCGCCCGGTTTTTGCGTGGATCAATTTTCATGGTGTGTGTTTTTTCCTGCACGCAACACTACTGTCTCTCATTATTTATAAAATACGCATCGAGAAAATCTAGCATAACGTAAAATTCGGGTGACTGCTGCTTAGCCACACTAGTGATAACTTCCTGATAGATAACGCGATTCCAACAGGTAATTCAGGTTCCCTTAAGGCACCTGAGTCCAGCGCGCCTCAGCAACCGGTCAGTCCAAAGCTGCACGCTCACAAAACGGCCGCTGGCGACTTCACTGTGGCAGCAGTTGCTACCGCAAACAGGTAATGGCCACCCATCCAAAGCTCTGCCAACGTGACCCTGCTTGTGGCTGCCGTAGACGCCCAGTGAACGTTCTTGCGGTACATCTGATCCAATGTGGCCTCTGCAGACGGTGTTTAACTCATCAACTGTCTCTACCGACGGAGAACTAGTGGGTTGTAGCGGCCTGGTCTATTAAGAAAAATAGTCGGCTGTCGATACTGCCGGTGCAGGCGAGCGCCTTTATTGACTATTTTGAAAATGAGTTTTGGGGTTTTTTGATACGCCCCTCTTTCCAGTCGAAAGAAGGTTTCCTGAAAATACACCCGGCAACACTAGGTGAATAGGCGACAATACTGCCATCGATGGACAGGATGTCGCAAGTCTCTGCAACTAATATCGAGCAGTCGCTATTATCAGCCTACCCAGCATTACGGTGGCCATCAATTTGAGCATAGAGTTACAATCGCAAAAAATTACCACAGAATCCCTACGAACGACACGCTGTTGATCGAAACCCATGCTCAAACAATCCAACCTGCCAACGCAAGCTGCTTAATTTGGCTGCCATAGAGGCAGCTATGTCATCGTGACGTTTACTGGCCGAGCCAGTAAGAATTAGTCACTTTCGAGATCCCTCCATCCAACATCTCAAATTCATAACTACCCCGTATGCCGGCATACTTTCCTGTACCTCCGACAATCGCACCCGAATGATTGTGCCCATCCTTGAGCGTTACTGCTCCGTGATCCGTCTGAATCAGATCCAGTTTATAGATACTACCGTCAGGATAAACTGACTCTACCAGGTAAGATCGGGTGGTGCGTTTCAAAGCATCATCTACGTGGACAAGCGTTGCCTGCGCGAAATATTCGCCTATCACAGGACCACGAATGGACGACCTGAATGCACCGTGACTCGTGTACATATCCCCAACGGAGGGCCCAGCGGGCTTAACATCCAAAACCTGTGGCGCAGCAGTGTCGGCGTACTCCACCGACTGCAACTGCTCGCCCGAGGCGGTATTGCTCAATCCAATAGCGAAGGCAACGCAAGTAATAATTTTTTTCATCAACAGCTCCTGATTTTTTAAGTGTCTTTAAGGTCATAGTAGTTAGCAAAGACACATAACGTCATCCATAGCTGACATTGTTAGCGCCCTGCCGTTATTTTCCCAACTCGCTTATCTCTTCGGTGGATGAACATGGCAGCGAAACCAGCGATACCCAGTAGTGAAAACGCACTCGGCTCTGGGACCTGACTTGCAGGGACAACAGCGTTTCCAACGAGCGTAAGGGCGTGCGTAGACACACTGCCAGTGTCGTAGGACATTGCGTGATTCAGATAGACAAAGCGCCCTCCCGCCGAATTTTCCGTATAAACGACGAGGGGCTCACCATACTGGTTATGCCCCAGGGCAACTGCTGAAGGATCTGTGATGTTCAGATACTCGAAGCCTTCTCCATCCGACCAACCGTCAGTGAGACCGGCAAAAAATGGATAACTATCGCTAATATCCCAAACCGCATCATAGCCCTCACTCTCGTACTCCACAGGGGTCATGTCAAAAAGTGGGTCGCCGGAAAAATCCTCATGTGAGTAGGCCATCCATGCAGTGGTTACGAAGTTACCACCATCTTGGATAAATGAGACAATTGCATTCGACGCATTTGATGTTAGCTCATAACCGT
>TARA_R110002072_G_scaffold131046_2_pt1 | contig 11491 bp, 12 predicted proteins | sample TARA_R110002072 | Tara Oceans TARA_R110002072 (sample SAMEA4397118) | marine metagenome | biome: Polar Biome; feature: [SRF] surface water layer (ENVO:00010504); material: water (ENVO:00002006), including particulate matter (ENVO:01000060) such as... | depth 5 m | reverse complement strand
CTGCGCGATGTTTCGGATTCCTTTTCGTTTTCAAATAGCTGATAACCAGCAATTTGGATATATTTTAAATTCTTGACAATCAACGATTTGCGACAAACGGGCTGGAAGCGCCCATTTTTAGGGAAGATTTTGCGACAAATCGGCGAAATATGGACTCATTTACTGGAATTAGATTTAAAAAGGAAACTGCAAAACGCTTCCAAACTTTCTCACGAATGTACTTCAAATCGCACACCGAGGCGATGTCCACGATGCTCGATTTTTTCTTCTACAACGAAATTTCGCCAAAGGAAAAATTAGGTCCAACAGGGCGAACTATTGAAGCCAAACTTCTCAAAAGAATCAATGCGGTTATTGCCATTATGCGGGATGTCGAAAAGACTCAAACCAAACCTACGGTGGCGATGATTCAATCTCTTTTTGAAATGGAAGAACCGACCAAAAAACCTTTGATTGTAGAAAAGAAATATGCTGAAGAAAAGAAGGATGTCCGCTTTCGCGAAAAGAAAAACCAAAGTAATCAACTGTAAATTTTTGAGCTATGTACATCACAATCACACCTCAAAAGTTGGGAACTAATTATTCACAAAGTTCAGCAGATTTTGTTGGCTATTTGGAAAAGGAAAATCAAGGTTTGGAACAGCACGAAATGGAACATTTTTTCAATCAATATGGCGATGAGATTTCCGCTGAAGAAGTGGTCAAAGAAATTGATGGAAACACCGCAAAATTAAAAAAGAAAGAACCCAAGTTTTATTCTATTACGGTCAGTCCTTCAAAGTATGAATTGCAAAAACTTCAGAACAACAGTCAAGATTTAAAAACCTACACTCGTCAATTGATGAAAGATTATGTTGCCAGTTTCAATCGGGAAATCAATGGACGACCGATTACGATAAACGATATAAAATACTTTGCGAAAATTGAACATCAAAGAACTTTTAAGGGAACGGATTTTCAGATTAAAGAGAACCAACCTTTTGCTACAAAAATACTACAGCTCAAAACCGAAATCAGAAACATTCTAGAAGGACGAGCTGAAGGAAATATTAAGAAGATGAAAAAGGAAATTGCTAGACTGGAACAGCAAGCCCCACATCAACAAAATGGAAAACGGATTGTCCAAGGAATGAGAAAGGATGGAAACCAAAGCCATATCCATATCATCGTGAGCAGGAAGGATGCTTCTAATTCGGTTAGTCTTTCCCCAGGAAGTAAACACAAAGCTTCAGAAGTTGAAATGCACGGTAAGAATGTGAAACGAGGTTTTGACAGAGATAAATTTTTTGAGAAAGTCGAAAAGACGTTTGACAAGACTTTTGGCTATAAACGCAACTTTGCCGAAACCTATAAGGCACGAAAGGATTTTGTAAAAAATCCAAAGCTCTACTTTGCTGCTTTAATGAAATTACCAGCTAACGAAAGAGCATTGGCTTTCAAAATGATGACGAAAACGGGGTTGCCCATCGTTCCCAGTATTCCTGTTACTCAGGCACAAATTGCGCTTCGAGTTTTCAAACGGTTAAGACGTGGCGCTGAAGTGGCCATAAAATCAAGTTCAATAGGAATATAGTGGATATACAAATAGACAATCTTATAACGATACTTTCAATCATTGGTTTGACCAGTACTGTTTTCTATGCGATGTTTCGAGTAAGCAAATATGCGTTTTTATTAAATATCACTATGCTTTCATTTCTCGTTTTCTATATTTCTGAAGGAAATGAATTAGTATCGATATTATTGTATTTGGTTTGTCCTCTTATGCTAATTAATACAGTACTGTATGTTTTTCTTTATAAAACTGAAAACACACAAAATGGAAATACTAAATATCAGGTCAGTTTTTCTACGAGTAGAGGAAACTTCAAATTAGATAATATTAAACGTGGCGCATCCGTCATCGGATCCGCCGGAAGTGGAAAAACCGAAAGTGTTGTTTATGGATTTCTAGAACATTTCCGGAAAGAGCGTTTTTGCGGAATTATTCACGACTATAAAGATTTTGAGCTGACCGAAATGGCATATCCATTGTTTAAGGATAGCGATATTCCATTTAAGGTCATTTCCTTTGATAGAATCATCCATAGGGTAAATCCTATTGCACCGCACTACTTAGAGAACGAGGAAAGCATAAATGAAGTTTCTAGGGTGCTTATTGAAAACCTTTTGGAACAAAGAGAAAGCGGAACGACTGGAACAACAAAATTCTTTAACGATGCCGCTGAAGGTTTAATTGGTGGTTTGATTTGGAAACTGAAAACCGACTACCCTAAATACTGTACACTACCACATTTAATAGCAATTTATCAATTATTGGATACGGATAGTCTTATTCAGTTTTTAGAAACCAACACCACATCTAGAGCAATGGCAGATGCTTTTATTAGTGGTAAGGATTCGGATAGGCAGACAGCAGGTGTGAAAAGCACCTTAGCAAATGCCTTGAAACGAATTAGCACACAGCGTATTTTTATGGCATTATCCGCTGATGAAGTGCCATTGAATATCAATAGCGAGGAAAACTCTGCAATCATTTCGGTAGTGAACAATCCAAAATATGAGACTTCTTATTCGCCAGTTATTGCCACAATAATTCACACTATTACTAAACAAATGAGCGTGAGAAATTCAAAACCTTCATTTTTGTTGATGGAAGAAGCGCCAACCATACGTTTGTTGAATATGCACCGGATTCCGGCAACATTAAGAAGTTATGATATTGCTACCGTTTATGTGATGCAGGATAAGATACAGAACGATATGATGTATGGCGATAAGGCGAGTAAAGCCATATTGAGTAATTTATCCTATCAGTTTTTCGGCAAGGTAAACGACCCAGACACCGCCAAATACTATGAGCGCTTTTTTGAAATAATTAAAGACCCTACCAAAAGTATTAGTCGTGGACACAATCTCGATTTTGATACTCGCATTACGACTGGAGAAAAGGAAATTCCGAAAATTAGAGCTGATGTGTTCTTTAGATTAAAGCAAGGGGAATTTATTACCTATGCTGATGGAAAGGATAAAAAGGTGCAGTTTAAATTGGCTAACATTCAAAGAGAGTTGCCTGAAGTATCAAAACCGTATTCTCAGGCTGATTTAGAGGCAAATTTTGAGAGAGTTTATGACGAGGCAAGGTCGATTTTTAGTTAACCTATCCTTTAGGCATCCAAAATTCTAAATCGAAATTTTGTAGTCTTTCAACAAAGGCTTTTTGGGAAATAATTACATCATCTATTCTACTTACAAGTTTTTTTATAAAGGTTAATCTAACTGACTTCCCTTTTCCGAATGTCCATCGTTTGCCATTAGGCTCTTTTTCAAACTTCATTTTAGGGTTGCTACAATAAATAATGATATCATTCTCCCGAGATGTTGGTTCTGACCAAATACCGTGAATGAAAGAATTGCGTTCTGATTTTATATAATTTACCTCATTCAAAATTCCATTTAGAATTTCTTTTTCATAGTCGTATTTAATATTAATCGTTTTGATGAGTTTAATGTTGGCATCAAGACTATTCTTTTCAAAAAGATATGCGTTCAATACGTTATCATCAGAGATGAAAGCTCCAAGCATATCCCTAACAAGTACTTCCATTTTAGCAAACCTATCGGAAAGTAATCCGATATAAAAATAGAATTCCTTTTCAATTTCAGTATACTCTTTGTATCGTTTTGCCATATCATTTAAGAATTAAAAGGTTTCGGAGATTGTGTGCTTGTTTTCAGGTGCAGTTATTCTTCCTCTTCACCAGGCTTATCTAGATTAATGTTATGTATAGATTTGTATGATTCCCAATAGTTTTTATCCGTCATTAATCCTGGAATTACATCATCATAGTCAAACTCGTATGGAAATTCTTCGAGGAGTTCCGTTTTGTATCTAGAAATATGTTCGCCATAAAATTTAATAATGTTTTTGTGATTTCTGACAATGTTAAAAATGGACTCTGAAAGTAGCTTGGCATAGCGCTCTTCAGATTTGGATTGCTTAGTATGGATGATTTCGTTTCTTAGGTTTTCAAGCTCTGTAAATGACATCCACCAGTTTTCACGACTTGGGTCAGGGGTGTTTAAGATAGTCCGAATTATTTTTTTAAACTTTTCACGAAGTGGAAACTTCCGCTCAATAGCTTCCTTGGAATAGATAGTTTTTACCCCATTAGCTTCCGTTTGATATTCCCATCCCGATGGTATACAGATGTTTGCAAAAGCTTCCAAGGCCGTGTATGCAAAGATGACAGCCTCAATTATTATCTCAAAATAATCGTAGTATTCTTTTTGGATTTCTAAAGATGGAAAACTACCGTGCCATTGTTTATGACGTGGTAAAATAACTTTCTCATAAAATTCTAAAGCCTGATTCAGGCATCTGTCCGCAATATTAGAGTACAAGGCTACGTCATTAGGCTGAATTAGCATTGTTTCTAGATGGTCAAATACCAGTACCCAATTTGAGTCAAGGATAAAACGTTGAGTGAAATTATCTTGATTAAGCATTATATGAGGTTTCTTCACACGCCAATCTCTGTCTTTTCTGTAGTCTTTGGTGATTTCTTTACCAACTTCCAATAATGGGTTGAGCACTTTCCAACCATCATCTGAAAAGGTTAAGTACTTTTTATTGTTTCTTCTTGAATATGAGTTTTGTATGGCAGTTTTTAACTCATTTTCCTTTTTTTGATGCAAGTGACTAATTGTATCTAAGGCTGATGCCATCATAGTGACGTAATCAGTATTCTCAGGTAATGGATGGAATAGAAATTTTAAAATGTAGGTATTTTCAAGTTCAAAGTGGATTGAAAAGGGTGCCAGCTCTAACCCATCTATTTTTGACATACTTTTAAAAATCTCTAAAAAAGAGTCAAATTTTTCAAGAAAGTCCGCATATCCTTTTGAATCCGGAACTATATGTTTTTCTATGAGTGAAACCGAAATGTAGATATCGAAAAGGGAAGCATTATAAATCCAGTCTCTGTCTTCTATGTCTGGATTATCCGATGAAGTCACATCCACGGCAATTCCGACAGGAGTTTCTTTTGTATTTAAATTTTCAATCAAGACTTTTTCGATATAAAGTTTGAATTCTTTCCTATCTGTTTGAATCAGTAAATCGGTATCGAATGTTGGATAATCCATAAATTGTTGCATATTATCAACAAAAATAGTATATTTGTGGTAAATATGCAACAAAATGAATCCTAAAAAGGCAGTTCTTTTACCAAAGTATCTCAAGATTTTTGAACAGTTGGGTGAGAATATAAAGCTTGCACGAAAGCGAAGAAAGCTCACAACCGAGCAAGTTTCCGAGCGTGCCGGAATTAATCGTACAACGTTGTACAGAATTGAAAAAGGTGACCCAGCGGTTGCCATAGGTTCTTATTTTAATGTTTTCAGGGTATTGAATTTGGAAGACGATTTTAAGATACTAGCTGTGGATGATGAATTCGGAAGGAAACTACAAGACCTTGATTTATTATAAGAAAAATGTCTGGAGGAAAATTTGACATATACGTTTTTGCTGATTGGATAGGCATGGAAGAACCAACACTTATAGGTACACTCTCTGCTCATTTCGCAAAAGGGAAAAAGGCGTTCAGCTTTGAGTATGATAAAGATTGGTTAAAGACCGATGCACAACGATTGCTGGACCCAGACATAGACTTTTATTCTGGCCCACAATATCCTGCGAACAAAGAGAATTTTGGAATTTTCTTAGATAGTATGCCCGATACTTGGGGTAAAACATTAATGAAGCGAAGGGCTGCCCAAGATGCCAGAGCAAAGGATGAAAAAGCGCCTACACTTTATGAAATAGATTATCTACTCGGAGTTTTTGATGAGAGCAGAATGGGGGCTTTACGTTTTAAAACGGATTTAGATGGTCCTTTTTTAGATAATGATGCACATAGCCCGACTCCACCTTGGTCCTCTCTAGGTGATTTACAGGAAGCAGCCAAGCAATTAGAAAATGATGACCAAAGCGAAGCTGTAAGAAAATGGATTGCGGTTTTGATAGCACCGGGTTCTTCTTTAGGAGGTGCTAGACCAAAAGCAAATGTTTTTGACACTAAAAAGAATCTGTGGATAGCAAAGTTTCCATCAAAGACTGACACAATTGATAAAGCTGCCTGGGAGTTTTTAGCCTACAGACTTGCTACTGCGGCAGGAATAGAAATGGCAGATTCTAAAACAGAAAAGATTAGTGGCCAATACCACACCTTTCTTACTAGAAGGTTTGATAGAGACAATGGAAAGCGAATTCACTTTGCTTCAGCGATGACGATGACGGGAAATACAGAAGAAAGTATAAAAGAGTCCGCACCAAGTTATCTAGAAATCGTAGAATTTATAGAAAATTATGGGGCCGATGTTGAAGCCAATTTACATCAGCTTTGGCGACGTATCGTTTTCAATATTGCTATTTCAAACACGGATGACCATTTACGTAATCACGGATTTATACTAACCGATAAAGGTTGGATTTTATCCCCCGCTTATGACCTAAACCCCTCAATAGAAAAAGATGGTTTGTCACTAAATATAGATATGGACGATAATGCTTTGAATTTTGACTTGGCAAAAAGTGTTGGGGTATATTTCCGCTTAAGTGAAAATGAATTGGAAGCCATACTTTCTGAAGTGTTAGGTGTCGTGAAAAATTGGGAAAGCGAAGCAAAGAGAATAGGGATAAAGCGAAGTGAAGTAGAACTTATGGCCGGGGCATTTAGGTGGTAAGAGAAGTATAAAAATCAGATGGGATACATATCAATTAAAAATGATGAGCAGAAAAACTATGGATTGATTCGAAAAGCGGATTTGCATCTGAGGTCAAAATATCCTGAACTTCAAACTGTCATTTACCAGACTTTAGATGATTCTTTCGTCATTCAAATTACAAATAGAAAAGTAGATTTGGTTGCTGTCGAACAAGAATTCGAAAAATCTATCAGACCTATTTTTCTTCGAGTAGTACTGTCTAAAAGAAAGCCAAGACGCAAGGTTACATTGGTGCCAAGTTTAGAGGATAAAGATATTCCTAAAGGAATGCAAGGTGTTTTAATGCCAATGTTTAGATGGGCAGATATGTTGATGTCTAAATTCCCTTATATCAACTTCTATAAAATTACAGATGAACAGGGAATCTTAAATATCCATATTGCTAACTATTGGATAAAACAGAACGGTTCCAGAAAGCTACAATTTTTAACAAGGTATCAAGAAGGAACCCTTACAGACTTTTTAAGGAGATACAAAAGTGGGCTTGAATTTAGAATCTATGTAGACGAACTTGAAAATCCGCCAGCTTATGAGAATGGATTTTCAAAAGATGAATCCAAGGTTTACTATTGCAACAATCTTGGTCGTAAAAAACCTGAGTACATTCAACGAGATGAATCAATATGGTATGATAATATCGATGCCATTTACGAGGGTAATTTTAAGAAAAACAGACTGTTTTTTCTGGATAAAAATGAATATGCGTGCTATGTGGATTTTAGTGTGTTCCCAAATGTAGATTTACGCTATTGCATTTTACTTTACCAACGTATATTCCTATCACCACCCATAACTAAAAATATAGATGAGTGGTTCAAACAATTAGAATTAAAGAAATCTCATTTTCTTGAATTGATTATGCGAGAACGCATCACTTTAATTCTCATTCAGGATATTTCACGGTACGATAAAAAATTTCTTGATGAAGTTTTTGATTTAAAACCAGATGCCCTTGTCTCTAGAAGAGCAGTAGCTTCCTTACAGCAATGCGATATTGTAGAGACCGCGGATAACTATTTATTTGGTGATGGACTGTCCATAAAGGAGCTCAAATTTATCAGCGAGCTAGTCGCCAAGAATACTAAAATGGATGCTTCTTTTCTTTTTAAAGCATTAACCTGGCCTATCACAGCTAAACGAGAAAGCTTTGATGTTCTGCAATTGGGTGGTATTTTAAGTGCTTCTGTTTATGGTGTGAATAAGATTATAGATAATCCACCACATAAAAACATCAGCGAAAATAGTGAGTTTATGCTCAATGTGTTTTCCTATGCAGCACACCTTTCTCATTCATTAAATGCAACTTATTTCCCTGTTAAAGGTGAAGATGGATTTACAGATGCTTCTTATACTGAAAGTATGGGTACTTTACTAAACTTCTATAGAGGAGCAACAGCTGATTCGCTCAAAAATTTTGTTGAAGGCGAACAGCAGTTGATAAAAGGAAATACAATTATAGAGCCTATAAAGCTAATTATGATGAACGAGTTTATTCCAATTCTGGAATTGGAAGAAGTCTTGAGTAAAGAAATTGTTTATCCCAATAGCAAGAGGTTGCTTGAAACTTTAGCAGTTCTTAACCCTGAAGAACAAAAGCAAAAAGTTGAATTGTATAATACTGAGGTTCAAAAGTTTTTAAAAGTCCAAAGAAAAACTGGCATCATCATAGATTTAGGTACACAGTCTCTAAATCTGGCTCTCGGTGTTGCTAGCGGTTTACCTACAGGGCCAATGTTGTTTATGCTTAAACTTTTGGGTAAAAAACCTTTTAGAGCTTTAAATCCTGTTAGGGGATTGATGGAAAAAATTGAGATGGCTTTGAATCAAGATTTGAAAGATACTAAGAATATACACTATCTATCCCGGATAAATAGAGTGGCTAAATTGAAAGATTACTAGAATATGGATAGGAAACAACTTATTGCAAATCAATTAAAATATCTCGCTGAAGAAAAGGCTAGTGAGTTATCAAAGCATAAGGACTTAATAGCTGCCTTTATTGAATTCTGTAAAGAATATGATATTGATTTAAAAACAACCAACTTTGATTATCATCAAGGTCTAGGGATATTATGCAATTCGAAAGATATTGCTCTTAAGATTAATCCCTCAATCAAGCTGGATAAAGAGGGTTTAGTAAATTTCGGTAAACTGATTAATTCGTTTGAGAAAAAGCCATTCTATGAAGGTTCACTTTATGGTGAAAATTACATTCTATTCGCAAGTCCATATTTCCGACGTGGTTTTGCTAAGCATAATAATTTTGCGCCAAGATTTATTGACCATTTTTGGAAGCAAAATTTTCAGGATAATGAAGTCAGTATTGCACTTGATTTAGATAGGGTGCGCATTGATACAGAAGGCCCTATCTTAATTGAAGAAGATACCTGGTATGGTGGTAAATTCTCGGAAGAAGTTGCATCAATTAAAGATGGCGTGAACCATCTAAGACCACCTCAATATTTAGATGATTTTGAACTGGATTTCTTTTATGCTAGTGCCTTTGCGTTGGATATTTATTGGTATTCCTACGAAAGCATTAAGGTATTTCAAGCTTTAGAATTTAAGCAACCCAATGTCACAATAGGAATGGATGGGGAAAGATATTTTCCCGTTAGATATGTACACGCAGAGTACAATACCGATTCCAAGCACTTTCGTCATTTTGATGGCGCCCTTCAATTTTATAGCGAAGAAGAATATTATGAAAGAAGAACAAATAATTTTAATAGTAAAGTCAAGGGCGAATATCAAGTGAAAAGCCAATCCAAGAAGCTGTTTAAAATAAACGGTGCACTTACAGTAGATGATTGGATAAATTTTACCAGTCATTTTTTTGCCAAGAACCCATTGATACTTGAATACTTTGAAGGCAAAGAACCGGACTATTTGCAACCTACTCTTGAAGCGATTAAAAAAGATAGACAAATCATATAACAGAGTTCAATAATGAAATTAGGTAAAGAAGAAAAAACAAATGAAACAAAAGGGATGCTCTATGAAGCATACTTGAATAGAGGCTTTCGCTTTGATAGGCGAAAAAGACGTGCCTCTAGAATGGAATTACTCAATCTTATCAATACCGAAAACGGAAAGGGATTCAAATTTCACGGAAGTGCTGACAAACAACTTGCGGAATTGAAAAAAGACTTCAAGAAGCCACACAATTGATGGTTAAACATCTTGATTTAGATTCTGTGAATGAACAGGCACTACATAATTTTTTACAGGAATTAGAAGCTACTAACAGCTCTGATGACATTGTAGAGCTGGTTGATGAGGCTCTTTACTTTACACAAGAAAACAAATAGATTATGGCAAAAAAAATAGACATTTTCATCAGCCATTCTGGTAAGGACAAACAGATAGTAGATAATTTCATTGACTTGATTTTACACGGTGCACTGAGCGTACCAATTAGCAAAATTTTCTGCACTAGTACCGATGGAACCAAAATAAATTCAGGAACAGATTGGCGTAATTCTATACTCGAAGCTTTACAAACGGCTAAAATCAATTTTCTTATTATTTCACCGAATTATAAGGAAAGTGAGGTCTGTATGAACGAAATGGGTGCTGGTTGGGTTGCTTCAGCAGAGGTAATTCCATTGATTATCGAACCTATCAACTACAAAACTGTGGGTGTTATTCAAGAGCCAATCCAAATTGAAAAACTATTGGACGAAAAAAGCTTGGACCGTGTCAGGGATATTCTTCAAGAAAAACTCAATTTACCAACTTCAGAAATCAAAAGTGACCGATGGACGACCAAGAAAAAGGAATTTGTTTTAAAGACCAAAAATCACATAAAGAATAACGAGTTCAAAAAACCGTTGGAACGAGAAGAGTTTGACGAATTGATTAAAGAAAAGCAAGAACTGGAAACAACCTTGACCAAACTCATCGAGGAAAAGTTTGAGTTGGAAAACTTGGTCGAAGAATTAAAAAGTGCCAAAGATAAAAGTGAAGTTAACAGTATTGTTAGAAAGTATAGCGATACCAGCGATTTCCAAGAATTTGAAGCTTTGACGAAGAAAGTAGATAAGGCATTATCAAGTTTCCATCCCATAATTGTCGGTATCATTTTTAAAACGTACGTCTACAAAGACATCAATATTGAAGCTTTAGCTTACCGCGAACAATTAGATGAAGCCTTGGCCAACGATTTTATAAACGAAGACATGGAAGCGAACTTCGGGAAAACCCGAAAAATGCAAAAATTGGAATTGCTTTTGGATGAACTGTCATCATTTATGCAAAAAGATTTACCACCTGATTTTGAGGAACAATTCGAGCACGAATATGAGGACGCACCATTCTTAATGGACAACAAACTTTTCTGGGAAGACGTTTTAGGGCAAACCTTATATTTTAGTTGAAAAGCTATTTTCAAAAAGGCCCTTTTTCCATCGGGCCTTTGCTAGTCACTTTCCATTGGTCATTTTCTTTAACGAGTTTAAAGATGCCAGGCTTATTATCATAATTAGAACTGTATTTGACCCAAGCAGTCTTACCATCAATAGCCTCATCCAAAATTTCTACTTTGATTTCTTTGTCTGACTCTGGAAGCATATTTTGAACGGTAATCAAACTGGCATATCCATCTGATGTTGTGTGTTTTTTTAGGGCTGACTCATCTTTTGAGAAAAAACTTTCAGCAACAATTTGTGCTGTTTCGGTGTGAGACATATTGTTATTCCCA
>TARA_R110002072_G_scaffold129466_1_pt1 | contig 11491 bp, 12 predicted proteins | sample TARA_R110002072 | Tara Oceans TARA_R110002072 (sample SAMEA4397118) | marine metagenome | biome: Polar Biome; feature: [SRF] surface water layer (ENVO:00010504); material: water (ENVO:00002006), including particulate matter (ENVO:01000060) such as... | depth 5 m | reverse complement strand
CCCGCCGCGCCCCTCACGCCTTCGCGCTGACGGCCATCCGCGAGACATTTGAGGAAACTGGCCTGATTGTCGGCCGCGAGGGTCTGGCGACCGGCAAGGCACCGCAGGGCTGGGACCGCTATTACAGCGAGGGCGTCATGCCCTGCCTGCAATCCTTCCAATTCATCGGGCGCGCCATCACGCCGCCCTACCGGCCCAAGCGCTTTGATGCCCGATTCTTCATGGCCGACGCCGAAGATGCCCTGATCGACGAGCGCCCGCCCGTTGACGGCGCCGAACTGTCAGATCTTCAATGGGTGACGCTGGCAGACGCGATGGACCTCGACCTGCCCTCGGTCACCCGGTTCATGCTCGGCGAAATCGACGAGCGACTGGCCAAGCCGAAAACCGCGAAAGGCCCGCCTTTCCTGCGCTGGACACGCACTGGGCACACGACAGACAGGCTTTAGCGCAGGAACACTGCTTGACTTCCCCCCCGGGCCCCGCCATTAAGCCGCTTTCCAGTTTCAGACGCTAGCATAAGCGAGCCAATCCCATGGCCAAACCAGCCACCATCAAAATCCGCCTCAATTCGACGGCCGACACCGGATTCTTCTACGTCACCAAGAAGAACCCACGCACGAAGACCGAAAAACTCGTCGTGAAAAAGTATGACCCGGTCATCCGCAAGCACGTCGAATTCAAAGAAGGCAAGATCAAGTAAGATCCTGTTTTTCGGTACGTTTTAGCAGAGCCCGTTCGCAAGAGCGGGCTTTTTGCGTTTACGGGCTTCAGGTGTCCGGATTGCCCGTGTGCAGGTTGCGTGCGCGGCGGATGCCCGGGAACATGGCAGACCATGCCGCCGCAACACCCACGGCGGCATAGCCGCCCGCCACCACCGTAAACACAGCGCCCCACTTGGCCGCCATGAACCCGGCCCGTGCTTCACCCAGTTCGTTCGATGCGCCCAGGAAGATGGAATTGACTGCGTTTACCCGCCCCCGCACCTGGTCTGGCGTCCACAGCTGCAGCAGCACTTCGCGAATATAGACCGACACCATGTCGAACGCGCCGACACAAACCAGCGCCAGGATCGACAGCCACGCAACGGTCGAGTGCCCGAATACCGTGGTCGACAGGCCGAACAGCGCCACGCAGACAAACAGGATGATCCCGGCATGGTCCCGGATCGGAAAGGCTGTGATCAGCCCGGTCACGATCAACGCGCCAATGCCTGGCGCCGCCCGCATCAGGCCCAGCCCGGTTTCACCCACTTGCAGGATATCGCGCGCATAAACCGGCATCAGCGCCACGGCGCCGCCCAGCAGCACGGCAAACAGGTCCAGCGAGATCGCGCCAAGAACGATCTTCTGCTTCCAGATATAGGTGAACCCGCCCAACACCATGCTCAGCGTCTTCGGCTCGCTGCTCGCGCTCTGTGGCGGCTTGGGGATCGAGAAGATCAGCGTCGCCGCGACGGCGAAGAGAATCACCGCCGTGGAATAGGCGATCCACGGCGCAACGCCGTACAGCAGGCTGCCGACAACCGGCCCGATAATCGACGCCATTTGCCACGCAGAGGCCGTCCAGCCCACCGCATTGGCAAAGTCTTCCCTCGGCACGACATTGACGGCAAGGCTTGCCGAGGCAGGTGACAGGAACGCCCGCGCCACGCCGAACAGGGTGAGAATGGACAGGATCCAGATCGGGTGGAATTGCTGCGTGACCGCCAGGTACAGGATGGCCGCCGCACACCCCATTTCGACCAGGATCGACAGGCCCATGACAAGACGCCGCCCGAACGTGTCGGAGGCAAGGCCTGTCACGAATACCAGCAGCAGCGCGGGCAAAAATTGCACCAGCCCGATCCAGCCGAGATAGATCGGGTTCTGCGTTTCATCATAGATTTGCCAGGCGACCGACACGGAAACGATCTGCGCGGCAAAGGCGGTGAAGAAGCGCGACGTGAAATACCGGCTGTAGGAAAGGTGCCTGAACGCTGCAAAGCGGTCTGTCATGTCCGGAAATCCGCCTCAGCCAATTGACAGGTCACGTGGGCTGCATCGCAGTCCAAGTCAATCAGGCAGCAAGGCTTTCGACACGGTTTCGGCCGGCCGATTTGGCTTGGTAGAGCGCCGTGTCGGCGCGTTTGGTCAGGTCCGCCATCGTGTCGTGTTCACCGGCAATCGTGGAGACACCCGCGCTCAGGGTGATGGATATCTCGCGTCGCCCGCCGCTTACTTCAAAAGACTGGCTGGCTATCGCACGACGAATGCGCTCGCCCGCGGCACAGGCAAGGTCGCCCGGTGTATCGGGCATGATCACGAGAAATTCTTCACCGCCCGGGCGACAGACAACATCCATCGGCCGCACATTTTCGCGCAGCCGGTTGGCCACTTCCACCAGCACTTCGTCGCCAACATCGTGCCCATACGTATCGTTGACTGATTTGAAGTGGTCGATGTCGCACATCACCACCGAGACCGGTTTGCCGCCCCTAACCGAGCGATGCATCAGCTGCTGTAACTGGCTCACCATGTAGCGGCGATTGTACAGACCGGTCAGCTGGTCGATGACGGATAGCTCAAGGCCACGGTCAACCCGTTTGCGAAGCAGGTCGATATAGCGCGAGCGCCGCGTTTGCGTGCGTACCCGCGCCATCAGTTCCTGTCGGTCGACAGGCGAAATGATGACATCGCTCGCACCGATATCCAGTCCCTTGCCGGCTTTCGCACGTTCGGACTGATCACACACGAGAATGATCGAGATCGCCCGCGTAGCTTCAGTCATCTTGAAGTGCGCGCAAAGTTTCAATGGGTCGAAGGATTGTGATGACAGGGACAGGATCATGATATCCACGCCCTGTTCCGCAAGGTTCGACATATCACCCGCCTCAATCAGCGTCGTGGCCACATGGCCGGCATCACGCAGCATGTTGGCCATGCGCAGCGATGTGCGGGGATTGTCATCCACGATGAACACGCGCGCAGGGCGGCTGAGTTCTTCTTCGCTGATCAGATCGACGGATCCGGCCTTCAGGCCGCTTGCCTGGCGCTGGCGCAATTCGGACGCAACGGCATTGTAGCGCATCAGCGCGCCCATGCGCGACATCAGCGCAAAATCGTCCACAGGCTTTGTCAGAAAGTCTTCCGCGCCCACGTCCAGACCCCGGATACGATCCTCGGAATCGCTGAGCGCTGTCACCATGACAACCGGAATAAAGGATGTGCGCGGGTCCGCCTTCAGTTGAAGGCAGGTTTCGAACCCGTCCATGCCCGGCATCATCACGTCGAGCAGAATGATTTCAGGCAGTTCCGCCCGCGCGATGTCCAGCGCCTGCTGGCCATTCTCGGCATGCATGACGGTGAAATACTGCGCTTCAAGCTTGGCTTGCAGCAGGCGGCGGTTGGCCTCGATATCGTCAACAACAAGGATGCGGGCGCTCATGCCGGCTCCTTCGGCATCAGCGCTTCCACGGCCTTGATAAAGGTCATGATCTGGATCGGCTTGGACAGGTAGCCTTCGCACCCCGCCTCGCGCACACGCTGTTCGTCAGCGCGCATCGCGAAGGCCGTCACGGCCAGCACCGGAATGTGCGCCACCTTCTCGTCGTCCTTCAGCCATCGGGTGATGTCGAGACCCGACACTTCCGGCAACTGGATGTCCATGATGATCAGGTCCGGAAGTTCCCGGCGGGCAATCTCTACCGCCTTGGCACCGTCACGGCACTGATATGTCCCGTAACCATAGGCATCGAGCAAGTCGCAAAACAGGCGCATGTTGAGTTCGTTATCCTCAACAACCAGCACTTTTCTGGTGCGCTTATCCGCCATGATTCCCCGTAAATACTCGTGATTCGGAAGGTTTATAGTCAATCCGGCCCAGCTAACCTTTAAATGCTTAACACCGCTTTACGCGGCGTCGTACACTTCATTGCCCTGACTCGCGGAACATGGCATGAACATTCCGGATATGTATGCACTTTGTCGCGATTGCCTGCATCTGCAGCACGGTGCTGCAGTCGCCTGTCCCAGCTGTGGACGGGGCCGAATTCTGTCCCACCCTGCCCTGACACAGCTCAGCATCGCCCATATGGACTGCGATGCCTTCTTTGCAGCTGTCGAGAAACGCGACGACCCAAGCCTCAAGGACAAACCCGTCATTGTCGGCGGCGGCCAGCGGGGTGTCGTCTCCACCTGCTGCTACATTGCCCGGCTCTACGGCGTCCGGTCGGCCATGCCCATGTTCACCGCCTTGAAGCTCTGTCCGGATGCAGTCGTCATCGGCTCGAACTTCGACAAATACCGCGAAGCGGCGACCATCATTCGGGAAAAAATGGATGCGCTGACGCCGCTGGTCCAGCCCGTGTCGATTGACGAGGCCTATATGGACCTGTCCGGCACCGAGACCATGCATCATGCGCCGCCGGTCGTCAGCCTTGCCCGTCTCGCCCGCGACATTGAGCGGGACGTCGGCATCACGGTCTCCATTGGCCTCTCATCCAACAAATTCCTCGCCAAGACCGCCAGCGAACTCGACAAGCCCCGCGGTTTCGCCGTCATCTCGCCAGACGAAGCCGAAGCCCTGCTTGGCCCCAAATCCATCGACTTCCTGCATGGCGTCGGCCCCAAATTCGCCGAGAAACTCGCCCGCGACGGCTTCGACACCGTCAAGGACATCCAGGACACCGAACTGAAGGCCCTGGTCAGTCGCTATGGCGAGACGGGCATGTGGCTCAAGCAACGCGCCCACGGCCTCGATACGCGGCCTGTGCGCAATGATGAGGAGCGCAAGTCAGTCTCCAGCGAAACAACGTTCCGCAACGACCTAAGCGATCCTGCCGCCCTCGAAGACCAGCTCTGGCAGCTTTGCGTCAAGACAGCCGACCGGGCGAAATCAGCCGGTGTGGTGGGTGTCGTCGTCACGCTGAAACTCAAGACCAGCAATTTCCGTGCGCTCACCCGGCGCATCTCGCTGACCGAACCGACCCAACTCGCCCAGGAAATCTTCCGCGCGGCCCGGCCCCTGCTCGCACGTGAGGCGAATGGTCGTGAACGCTTCCGCCTTATCGGCATCGGCCTGACCAACCTCCACGACCACCGCGCCGACTCAGCCGACCTGCTGGATCCCAGCGTCGCCAAGCGCGCCGCCGCCGAGCGCGCCTCCGATGCGGCCCGGGCGAAATTCGGCAAGGACGCCGTCGTCACCGGGCGCGCGGCCCGTATCGCCAAGGCCCGCGAAATCGACAGCTGACTTGCCGGAAGCGGCAACGTGCGGCATGTCATCGGGTGAGCCTCAATCACAACGGGATTCGATCTGACGATGTCCACACCCGAAAGCCGCCTCGATGCGCTTGGTATAGAATTGCCAAAACCGATGGCGCCCGTCGCCAATTATGTGCCCTTCGTGATCACCGGAAACATGCTCTTCGTATCCGGCCAGGTCAGCGCCACCCCCACTGGACGTATCAATGGCCGCCTCGGCGACGACATGGAATTGTCGGCAGGCCAGCACGCCGCGCGCCAGTGTGGCATCAACCTGATCGCCCAGTGCAAGGCCGCCGTGGGAGACCTCAGCCGCATCAAGCGCGTCGTGAAACTCGGCGGTTTCGTCAATGCGTCTCCTGACTTCACCGACATCCCGCAAGTGATCAATGGCTGCTCAGACCTGATGGTCGAAGTGTTCGGTGATGCCGGTCGTCATGCGCGCTCGGCGGTTGCCTGCCCTGTCCTGCCCATGGGTGTGGCCGTTGAAGTTGATGGTGTGTTCGAAATCACAGGATAAACCTCGATGGCCCGGCACTTTGACCTGAATGCCTTCACCTATGCCCATCGCGGACTTTGGTCTGCCGACGGCCATCCCGAAAATTCGCTGGCCGCATTCAAGGCCGCCGCCGAAGCCGGCCTCGGCATCGAATACGACGTGCGCCCGTCAAAGTCCGGCGAGGTCATGGTTTTCCACGACCGAACGCTGACGCGCATGACCGGCGTGGAAGGCGTGTTCGAGGAACAGGACATGTCCGCCCTGGAATCGCTGCGCCTCGCTGAAAGCAACCAGCCGATCCCGACGCTTGAAGCCCTGCTCGACATCTGGCCGAGTTCACTGCCGCTGCTCACGGAACTGAAGATTGACGGCGAGACAGCCCCCGAAGCCTTCGCCGTGGCCGTGGGCGAACAATTGATGGGCCATATCGGTCCCGCTGCCGCCATGAGCTTTTCGGAGCCTGCCGTCGACGCCCTGCCTGCGACGCTGATGCGCGGCCAGCTGATCCACCCCATTCGGCGCACCAACGAAACCGAATTCGATGCCAAGCTGGCACGCGCCGTGGATCGCAAGGTCGACTATCTCGCCGTCAACGTTGATGACGCCGAACGCGCCGCCGTCATACTGGGCGGAAGCCTGCCCTTCGTGGTGTGGACTGTCCGCACCATGGCAGACGTGCGCCGCATACGCCTGCTCAGCGGCGCAGTTATTTTCGAACACCTGCCCGTTCCGCTGGCATCCTGATGCCCTGCGACCTAGATTGAAGGGCATGGACGACAGCGCCCTCAAGATCACCATCGCCCCCGGCCTGGCCGAGGTGTCGCCCGAGGAGTGGAATGCCGTCGCCAATCCGCCCGGTGAACGCTACGATCCCTTCCTCAGCTGGGAATTCCTCGAGGCAATGGAAAGCTCCGGCGCCGCCACACCGGCGACCGGCTGGGTGCCACGTCACCTGCTGGTCCGCGGCGACAATGGCCGCCTTCGCGCCGCCATGCCGCTCTACGCGAAGATGCATTCGCGCGGCGAGTTCGTGTTCGACCAGAGCTGGGCCGATGCCTATGAACGCGCGGGCGGGTCCTACTATCCAAAACTGCTCGCTGCCGTGCCGTTCACGCCCGTCACCGGTCGCCGCCGCCTCGTGCCGCGCGGCCCGGATGAAGCCCAGCTGAAAGCCGCGCTACTGGCCGGCGCCATCCAGCTGGCGGAGGAGAATAAACTCTCCTCGCTCCACATCAATTTCGTCGACCTTGAAGACGCTGAAACGCTCGCCAATACCGGCCTCCTGTCACGCACCGACCAGCAATTTCGTTGGGTGAATCACGGCTACTCCACGTTCGACGATTTCCTCGCCGCGCTATCCTCCGCCAAGCGCAAGAACCTGCGCAAGGAGCGCGCCAAGGCGCAGGACGGCCTTGAATTCGTCCACCTCACCGGCGACGCAATCACCGAGGATCATCTCGACGCTTTCTACCATTTCTATATCGACACCGGCAGCCGCAAATGGGGCTCGCCCTATCTCACCCGCCTCAGTTTCTCCCTGCTGCGTGAGCGCATGGCCGACGACCTGCTCTTCATCTTCGCCATGGAGAATGGCGAGCCCATCGCCGGCGCCATGAATCTGATCGGTTCCGACACGCTCTATGGCCGCTATTGGGGCTGCAGCGACCAACGCTCAATGCTCCACTTCGAAACCTGCTATTACCAGGCCATCGACTTCGCCATCGAACGCGGCCTGCAATATGTCGAAGCAGGCGCCCAGGGCGGCCATAAGCTCGCGCGCGGCTACGTCCCTGTCCTCACCCGCTCGGCCCACTGGATCGCCCATCCGGGGCTGCGCGACGCCGTTGCCGACTATCTCACCCGCGAACGCGACGCGGTTGAATCCGACATGGACTATCTCACAGATAGAACGCCGTTTAAGAAAGACGGATGAGTCCATCTGCCGTCCTGCGCAACTATTGCCGTGTCGAGGAAGCCCTTGTGGTCTGTTCCGCGCTACAGGATGCAGGGTTCGATGCGGCCATCGATAACCTTAACCACGCAACGTTGGAATGGCATCTTGTCCCCGCTCTAGGAGGGATATAGGTCCGCATCCCTGCGTCACAACTAAAGCCTGCCAAAGCATACCTCAACGAGATTTTCCACACTGCCGAACAACGGTTGCTCGAAGCCACAAGTGAAACGGCAGACCCGATCCATCGCCGCAGATATTGGCGCGCGTGGACAGGCATAGCCATCTGGTTCGGGGTGGCTGATTTGCTTGGCATTGCCGCCCTTTGGCTGGCCTTGAAGCTGGTGCCTCCGGACTGGTGGCCGAAGCCAGATGAAATGGGTGTACCCAAGTATGAGCTGGGGACGACAATCGCTCAGCCGCCCGACCTCAGCAATATTCTGACCGGGTTGCTTTTTCTTTTGCTGCTAGTCCTGATAACCTGGAACGAAATGTTCGAAGTCCGACGCGCGGCTAGACTGCGTGAACCAGAAAGTACCGATCCTTCATGACTCTTCACGACACCTACGACCCCACCAACATCTTCGCGAAAATCCTGCGCGGGGAAATGCCTGCCGTGAAGGTCTACGAGGATGATGTCGCCCTCGCCTTCATGGATGTCTTCCCGCAGGCCGAAGGCCACACGCTGGTCATCCCGAAAGATGTCACCGCCCGCAACCTGCTCGACATGCCGCCGGAAAAACTCGGCGCCTACATGCTGACGGTCCAGAAAGTGGCCAAGGCCGTCGAAGCCGCTTTGAAGCCCGATGGCCTCGTCGTCACCCAGTTCAACGGCGCCCCCGCCGGGCAGACCGTTTATCACCTCCACTTCCACATCATCCCCCGCACCGAAGGCGAGGCCCTCGGCCGCCACGGTGGCGGCGGCATGGCAGACATGGGCGAACTGGAAAAACTGGCCGCCAGTATCCGCGCAGAACTCTAGGGCATCCGCCCGTCCTACAGGATCGGGATGCCCGCCGCTTCAAACAGCGCCGCCCGCCGGCGCAGGCTTTCCGCCGACCAGGTCTCGTCATAATCGTAATAGATGTCGACCGCCCGGGCGCCCTCGGGCAGGCGCACCCAAGACTGCTTGTCGGCCGTGAAGATATGCACGTCCGGCGGGCAGAGGTCCGGATTGTCGAGCGTCCCGACACGGATGAAATCTATGCGCTCCCGCAGGCCCGACATGTGGTAATGGCTCCACACCGCGACGCGGCAGGCCGGGCAGCGCGCGATGATCTGCCCCCGGCCGCTGGGCGTGGCGACGGTCAGGTTTTCAACTTCGCCATGGGTCAGCTCCACCCGGTCTGACTCGATCAGTGCATTCAGCGCAAAGGCGGTCCCGGTCTGCCTCTGGCAATAGCGGCAATGGCAGCAATGCACCACCATCGGCTTTGACACCAAGCGGTAGCGGACATGGCCGCACGCGCAGCCGCCTTCGAGTGATTCAAGTCTATCAGTCATCGCCTGCCTTTTCGTGTTCGCACGCTACCCACAATGGTGCGGTCATCCGCGCGTGATGACAATGGACGCCTTGAGGTCGTCGAGAAAGGCCAGGACTTCTCCGCCCTCCGACGCAACAACGCCGAGTTCCCCTGCAACCTGGATCACAAGCTCGATGAACCGCGCCCAGTCCGCCTCATCAATCCCCATGCCCACATGCGCCAGCGCCATGTCCCGCCCGGTATAATACATCTGGCCTCCTGTATCCCGCACGAGGTAGTCGATCAGCAATTGCAAAGCCCGGGCGTCCCTGTCGTCGCCGCTATGGGCCCAGAAGCGGCCCAGCAAGGCGTCAGCCTTTGCCCGGTCAACGAGCTGTGTCGCGAATAGTCCGATGGCGTCATATCCGCCAAGGCGGTCGTACAGTGATGCCGTCATTTTCCATGTCCGTTTCCTTGCCGCCCAGGTACGTGCCGCCGGTTCGGTGAAGCCTGCTGGCGCCCTGATTTGGGTTGCCAAATGGGTCGCATTCTCACACCCTCGTGGAAATTCGGAAGAAATCGAAAGCGGTTTTGCAAAAATGCACGATGGGGGAATGCCGGATGCAATGGGATGACGCGCGCATGTTCCTCGCCCTGGCCCGGGAAGGCTCGTTCAGCGGCGCAGCCAAGCGGCTGGGCGTCCAGCACTCCACGGTCTCGCGGCGCATCCATGCCTTGGAAAAGGACCTGGCCACGCCGCTGGTCGAGCGCAGCGCGTCCGGCTACGTCCTCACCGAAGCGGGCGAAAACCTCAGGACGTCAGCCACGCGGATCGAACGGGAACTGCTGGCCTTCGAGGCCGCCAGCGCAGGCCAGAGTGACGCTCCGTCGGGAGAGCTGCGCGTCACTGCCATCGCCAACATGGCGTCGACTGTGCTGATGCCGCTGTTTGCCGGGTTCAGCACCGCCTATCCGAACATCGACCTTCGCATCGAAGTGACAAATGATTCCGTCCGCCTCGCCGAGCGCGATGCCGACGTGGCCCTGCGGCAGACGAATGCGCCGGGCGAGACGCTGATCGGCACGCGGCTGACCACGGTCGCCTCGGCGGTCTATGCTTCCGCCGAGTACGCCGCGGCCCTAAGGGCCGGCGACATCCCGGAAAAATGGATCGGCGTCGACTGCTGCGAATACCACAGGACGTGGACCCGCCAGGCGCGGCCCGAGGCCGATCACTCCTTCTGCGTCGACGACACCTCGCTGACAATCGCCGCCATCCGGGGCGGGCTCGGCGTCGGCTACCTGCCCTGCTTCATGGGCGACAGTGCCCCAGACCTCGTCAGGTTCCGCGAACCGGAACAGCAGCATGATCTCGGCCTGTGGCTGCTCTACCACCGCGACCTGCGCAGTACCCGGCGGGTGACACTCTTCCGCCAATACATGCAGCGCAAAATCACCGGCATCAGCGCCCTCTTCGAAGGCACAGGCCCACGCTAGCGCCTAGAGCCCTAGCTTCGCTTTCAGGATCTCGTTCACCGCTTTCGGGTTGGCCTTGCCGCCCGAGGCTGTCATCACCTGCCCGACGAACCAGCCGAGCGCCTGAGGCTTCTCTTTCACCTTCTCGACCTGTTCCGGATTGGCCGCGATGATCTCGTCGACAACCTTCTCGATCGCGCCGGTATCGGTCACCTGTTTCAGGCCGTGCTTCTCGACAATCGCCGCCGCCTCGCCTTCGCCCGCAATCATGCGCGCGAATACGTCCTTGGCGATCTTGCCACTGATCGTCTCGTCGCTGATCAGCGCAATCAGGCCACCCAGCGCCTCAGCCGAAATCGGCGATTGCGACAGTTCGAGGCCCTCCTTGTTCAGGTAGCCGAACAGTTCCTGCGTCACCCAATTGGCCGCCAGTTTCGCGTCGCGCCCCGTGGCCACGGTCTCGAAATATTCGGCCTTCTCGGCATCCGCGATCAGCACGCCCGCATCATAATGCGAAATACCGTACTCGGATTCAAACCGCGCGCGTTTCTGGTCCGGCAGTTCCGGCAGGCTCGCCTTGATCTCGTCGATCCAGGCCTGTTCTATTTCCAGCGGCAGCAGATCCGGGTCTGGGAAATAACGGTAATCGTGCGCGTCTTCCTTCGAGCGCATCGAGCGCGTCTCCACCTTCACCGGGTCGAACAGGCGCGTTTCCTGGTCGACCGTGCCACCGCCCTCGATGATCTCGATCTGGCGGCGCGCCTCATACTCGATGGCCTGCTGGATGAACCGGAACGAGTTCATGTTCTTCAGTTCGCAGCGCGTGCCGAGATGGCTGAAATCGCCCGTCTCGCGGAAT
>TARA_R110002072_G_scaffold1589_11_pt1 | contig 11492 bp, 9 predicted proteins | sample TARA_R110002072 | Tara Oceans TARA_R110002072 (sample SAMEA4397118) | marine metagenome | biome: Polar Biome; feature: [SRF] surface water layer (ENVO:00010504); material: water (ENVO:00002006), including particulate matter (ENVO:01000060) such as... | depth 5 m | reverse complement strand
CATTTCCGGCGTGGTCGGTTGCGGAGGCAGTGATGGCGATAATGTGAACATCACCAACGAGTTCGGCAGTTCCAGTGGTTCCGGCAGCAGTTCCAGTAGCTCGGGCGGCGGAGATTGCAATCAGGTTGTAGCGGCCGACTTCGTTGATTTCAATGCTGATTGTTCGGTGGGAACGCTGTCCGGCACCATCGACTCAGATTACACACTGCTGAGCGAGGTGCAGTGGCGACTCGATGGCACTGTCACTGTTGGGGACGGCAACAAGACAGTTAACAACTCGGCCGAAGTACAGGCCATTCGTGATGCCGGCGTCACACTCACAATACAGCCTGGCACGGACGTGCGTGCTTTTGATACAGGTACTCTGCTGGTCACCCGTGGTTCCATGCTGATAGCTGATGGTACCCCTTCGCAACCGATTACCTTCAGCAGCCTCGATGATAACTTTGATGGGCTCGGCGAATGGGGTGGTGTGATTATCCAGGGTTTTGCTCCACAGTACGGTCAGGGCGATACTGGCCCCTGTTTCGGCTCGGGTGATGTCTGTAACGTCGAAGGCGAGGGCGGCACCGATGTCTCGGTGTATGGCGGTAACGATCCAGCGGACAACTCCGGCTCAATACGCTACGTGCGTATCGCAGAGGGCGGCCTGGTGGCAGGCCCCAATAATGAAATCAATGGTCTTACCCTGCAGGGCGTCGGCTACGGCACAACGCTGGAGTATATCCAGGTACACAACAACCTCGATGACGGCATAGAGTGGTTTGGTGGAACGGTGAACCTGAAGTATGCAGTACTGACCAGCAACGATGACGATGACATTGACTACGATGAAGGCTTTATGGGTAATGTCCAGTACGCTCTTATCATGAAAAACAATGTCAATGATGCGCCACAAGGCTCCAATGACCCACGCGGCGTAGAGGCTAACTCCAGCGATGCCGACTATGTTCCGCAGACGGAAGCCGTGTTGGCCAACTTCACGGTTATCGGTGGCAAGGTCAATAACAATGCGTCTTCAGCACAGGGCGAGCAGCCAGGCATGCGTCTTCGCGGCGCGGTCAAGACGGCCATTTTCAACAGCTCTGTGAGCAACTTCAATGTCGGCTGTGTGCGTATCGACAACGCGGATGTGAACGGTGACGGTTCTATTATCGTCCCCACCGTGATTGGCATGGAGAACTTCCTCGGTGATTGCCAGGATGGCTTGTTCCAGAAACTGTCGCCCGATGTTGAAGACAACGTGGAAGCACTGGTGCTGACCTACAGTGATACCATGGCGATCCAGGAAGGTCAGGCGCAACTGGATATGGCGCCGACGATCAATGCGGTGAACAACGGCTCCGGTTTCGTCTTTGACCAAACCGATTTCATCGGTGCTGTCGATCCCAATGGCGACGGCTGGTGGCAGGGCTGGACACTGCCCGGCACGGTTACCGAACTGGAGCCGATACAGCCGGCTGACTTCGTAACCTGTAGCGACGACGCTTCAAACTGTACGATATCAGGTACTATCGACGAGGATTACACGATGGTCGCTGGTGTCGAGTGGCGTCTGGACGGCGAGGTCATCGTCGGCGCGGGTAACGTGACTGTAGCCAACAACGCTGATGTGCAAGCTATTCGCAATGCGGGTGTCACACTCACGATTCGTCCAGGGGTGGAAGTTCGCGCCTTCGATACCGGCTCGTTGATTGTGACTCGCGGTTCCAAATTGCAGGCGGTTGGCTCACCCGCAGCGCCCATCACGTTCAGCAGTTTAAGCGATGATGATTATGACGGTGAAGGCGAGTGGGGTGGTGTGATCCTGCAGGGCTTTGCACCACAATACGGTACAGGTGGAACCGGGCCGTGTTTCGGCACTGGTACGGTCTGCAACATCAAGGGCGAGGGCGGTACTATTGTGGGCAACTACGGTGGTAACGATCCTGCGGATGACAGTGGCGCACTGCGCTATGTGCGAATTGCCGAGGGCGGCCTGGTGGCAGGTCCCAATAACGAAATCAATGGTCTTACCCTGCAAGGTGTTGGCTATGGCACTGAGATCGATTACGTTCAGGTGCACAACAATCTCGACGATGGTATTGAGTGGTTTGGCGGTACTGTTAATGCAACGCACATTGTACTGACCAATAACGACGACGATGACATCGATTACGATGAGGGCTACAGGGGTAATATCCAGTACGCTATCGTGCGCAAGAATCAGAGCAAGCTGGCACCAACAGGCAGCAATGATCCCCGCGGCATCGAAGCCAACTCAAGTGACGCCGACTATGTTCCGGAGACGAACGCAGCGCTGGCAAACGTCCTGATTCTGGGTGGCCCTGTTAACAACAATGCCTCGTCCCAGAATGGTCAGCAGCCCGGTATGCGACTGCGCGGTGCAGTTACTACCCGCATCTACAACTCGGCGGTTCGGGATTTCGATACAGGCTGTATCCGTATCGATGATGCAGTGTTGACTAACACGACGGTTAACTCAAATATCACACTGGTGAACGTTCCCGGTGCCTGTGTGGACGGTTACTACGATAAGCGCGCAGCCAATTCTGCGATAAATTCCGGTGCGGCTCCCGTCACGGTGAACTCAGCCTACGCGTTGACGAATCCCTCGGCGAATGTGACGCCACCCGGCATTCCCGCGGTGAACAATGGTTCCGGCTTCGTGTTCGACAACACTGATTTTATAGGTGCTGTTAAACCCGGTACCGATCCTGCGGATGCGTGGTGGGCGGACTGGATCATCGAGGGGTCTCTCGACTAGGCGTTTAGCTCCCACTCCAGGGATGTGTTGAGCCGCGCTGTCATAGCGCGGCTTTTTTTTGCCCGTATTACTGGCGCAGGAACTGATCACGTATTTTCTGCAGTGCGACAGCGTCGTTGCTGAATACCCATTCAATGCCGCGATTGAGTTCCCTGAACAGGCAGTTTTTTGAGCGCGGGAAGCCGGTGCCGAGTTGTTGCCCGTGCGCACCATGGCGCTGCCTCAAGCGGTTGTTCAGCAGCAGGTAGTGCCCGCCGAAGCCGCCGTAGCCGCGCGCGATAGTGTGCTCGCTGATAGCGCTGACATTGGTCTCCGCAACCGGAAAGAAACACTCACTGGGCAGGAAGTCCAGCGGTTCGAACACAGCCGGGTCCAGCGACAACAGGTGGTAATCCTCGACCGGTGCCAGCGGTGCCAGCAGTGTGCGCAGTACCTCGCACTGCCTGTCGATGTCCGGCCAGGGTTCAGCCTTGATTTCCAGCATCAGGTGGGTTTTGCCTGCGAACTGGTGGATGACGTCCTGCAGCGTGGGAATGTCGGGGACCTGGGCGCGCAACTGCTCAAAGGTCATTTTCCGCACTGCCGTCGTCACGCCGAATACCCGCCCCGGGTTGTCATCGTGACAGATTACCGGTACCAGATCGGCTGTCCAGCGAATATCGCACTCTATGCCCCAGACACCGGCACTGATGGCGCGCTCAAATGCCTGCAGCGTGTTCTCCATCACCGTCCTGTTGTCGTGCTCGCCCCGGTGCGAGATGATCTTGCAGCGCTCCAGCGCAGCGCGCTCTGGAACCTGCCGCGGTATCACTGCCATTATTGAGTCGACGACTGTCATGGCGATATCGAGTAAACTCATGGTTAATCTCCACTGACCCGTTCGAAACTTGACCGCAGATGTTAGCCCTTGTGTCCCATCTGCGTAAATGGAGCAACGACAGGATTTCATGACTGACTCCTCCGAAATGAGGCCCCCCGCTGCTGGCGCCCACCCCGCCAGTAATCGCGAACTGGCGGCGTGGGCATTCTACGATTTCGCCAATTCAGGCTATACCACGGTCGTCATGACGACCGTTTACAGTGCGTATTTTGTCGGGGTGATCGCGGCGGGGCTCGATCAACGATCGCCCGGTACCGCGACATTGCTGTGGACGCTGGCAATTGGCGCTGCCAACCTGTTCGTACTGATCGCCGGTCCGGTAATAGGTGCCGTAGCCGATCACAGGGCGCGCAAAAAGCGCTATCTGCTGGTGTCATCGGTACTGTGTGTCGCCGGCACAGCAGGCCTGGCCTGGGTGGGTCCCAGCGAGGTGGCTCCCGCAATGCTGTTACTGGTGGTGGCGACGATTGCTTTTGCGATGGGGGAGAACCTGATTGCAGCGTTTCTGCCGGAGATTGCCCACCGCGACGGCATGGGCCGTATATCGGGATACGGTTGGAGCCTGGGTTACTTCGGCGGCCTGCTGACGCTCGGGATATGTCTGCTGTATATCAATTGGGCGGGTGATAACGGGCTCGATGCCACGGATTATGTCCCGGTAGCACTGCTGATTACGGCGGTGATTTTTTCGATTACCGCCTGCCCCACTTTCCTTTGGTTGCGCGAGCGCGCACAACCCAGGCCAGCCATTGACGGTGTCTCCTATCTCAAGGCCGGATTCTCCCAGGTCCAGAAGACACTGCGTCACGCGGCGCATATGCCAGACCTGTTTCGCTTTCTGCAGTGTCTCACCCTGTTCCAGGCAGGTGTTGCCACGGTGGTCGTGGTGGCGGCAATCTACGCCCAGGAAGAGATGGGTTTTGACACGCAGCAACTCATCACCCTGATTATGGTGGTAAACCTGACCGCTGCGATCGGCGCCTTCGCCTTCGGCCATGCGCAGGACTATTTCGGCTCGGTGCGCAGCCTGGTGGTGGCGCTGTTGGTGTGGGTGGCGGCGATCGTGGTGACACTGTTGGCCGACGAACCGTCTGATCTCTGGCTGGCGGGAAACCTGATGGGGCTTGCCATGGGTGCCACCCAGGCTGGCGGTCGCGCATTGATCGCGCAATTGACCCCGGAGTCACGCAATGCGGAAATTTTTGGATTATGGGGTTTGGCCAACCGTGCTGCAGCGATTATTGGCCCGGTGAGTTATGGCGTTATCAGTGAAATCACTGACGGCAATTACCCTGTCGCCATGCTGTCGACGCTGGTGTTTTTCGTACTGGGGCTGCTGCTCCTGCTCACCGTGGATGAGGAGCGTGGCAAGGTGGCCGCTGCTGCACTGAGCGGGGCGTAGCGTTGTACGCCCCCTGTGCGGTTAGCGGCTAGTTGCTGCTGAGTGCCAGATAGAAAAAGTACATGCAGATGCCATAACTGCCGAGAAAAAGCAGCGAACGCAACTTATCGATATTGCCGATATAAGCCGGCACATAGGCGATCCGCAGGGCGACGAATACCATAACCAGTGTCGATACGCCGCGCAGGTCTACACCGCCGATAAACAGGGCCAGTATCGCCGCGCTGTAGACTGCCAGCGCTTCCCAGCTATTGCCCTGTGCCGCCACCGCGCGTGCGCCCGGCCCGGTTAAATGTTGCGACTGGATACGCGGTTCCTTGTTGTCGACGCTGCCCAGTTGCTTCTGGCGGTAAAATCCCCCGATCCAGGCGCAGGCGATAGGTAGGATGCACAATATTAACAAGCTGCTGATTATCGTGTTCATTAAACAGGTTCTCCGTTGTCATTATTCATTGAGCGAGTGCGGTACCAATAGTGGAATGTCCTTCAGTCACACTGCCGCTCATCTGGCGGTGTAGACAGAATAGCCTCCAGCAGCAGTGGCTTGTCGGTCATAATACCATCCACCCCGAGATCGATCATACGCAGCATTTCCTCGCAGGAATTGATGGTCCACACTTGTACTGCAAGGTTCACAGCATGGCTGTCGGCGATGAAATCAGGGGTGACCACCTCCAGGAAGAAATCATCGGGAATCTGCTCGCCGATCTGGCTGGTGTCGGGTGGCACCTGGAATGTGATGTGCTCGGGCACCGGCGGCATCACACCGTCACCGATTGCGCCCAATACCAGTAGCGTGCCCTGGTCCAGTGGTACCGATGTGTACACGCACGGTGCCACCGCTTTGAAATTATTTGCAGCTTCATCGACAAACGAGGCCGCGATCACATCAGTGAAGCGACCGTAGCGGCGCAGCACATCGGCGATCTGCTGCTCATAATCACCGGCGCCGTCGAGATCCGGTTTCAGCTCGATATTGATCAAATTGGCTGGAAAACGTGCCAGTGCCTCCTCCAGCGTGGGTATGCGAAAATCCTCGGCGCTGTATCCCGCAGGCGGTGGCTTGTCGCCACTGGCGATGCCCCTGAACGTGTAGTCCTGCTCCGGTCGGTCATGCGGCGTGCCTGCACCCTCGACAAACCAGTAGGCGGCGTCGAGCGCCCGCAGCTCTGCCAGCGTCAGGTCTACCACATTGCCCTCGCCGTTGGTGGTGCGGTCCACATCGAGGTCGTGCAGGATAACCAGTTGATTGTCTTTCGTCTGGTAGACATCCATTTCCAGCACATCAGCACCCGCTCTGGCCGCTTCTGCGTATGCATATAGCGTGTTCTCCGGAAAATCCGTGACGCCGCCCCGGTGGGCAAAATTCAGCGGGTCCGCTCCGTTCACCAGCCAGGGGTTGGGGTCTTTGCTGAACGGCATATTGCAGGCGGTGTCATCGTTGGCGATGGTGCCGGTCACCGTGGTTGCGGTGGGCGTCACGTTGTCGGAGGTGGCGATCTGCAGGGTGAATGTCTCCGCTGTTTCCTCCTGGCCATCGCCGATGAGTTCGATGGCAATATGGCCCTCAATAGCGCCCGCCGGGATTTCAATCTCGCCCGCTGTTTGCAGGTAATCTTCATCCGCACTGGCAGTGCCCGCCGCGGTCTGGTAGCTGACACTGACGGCCTCGGGCTGTGGTTCAGTCATGGTAACCCGGAATACCAGCTGCCCCATCTCGCCGGCAGCACCCTCGGGTGCGGCGGTCGGGACCACGGTCAGCGAGGATGGTGCCGGTTGCGGCGCCGCGCCCGAGCCCGCTGACTGCTGATTCGAACTGTCGGAACACCCCAGCAGTGCGGTTGCGAAGAGCAGGCTGGAGACGGTGAGTAGCGTTCTCATAGTGATACCTTGCGTTGCGTTCATTATTTGTGGTGAAGGATACAGTATATTGCCATCGTAGTGACGCCGTTATTACACCTCACGGATACACGTTGCGACCAGCTCGGGTGCCTGCATGGGAATGAAGTGATTCAGCTCGGGCAGGTAGATCTCCTGGCAGTCTGGCAGCGCAGCGGCGAGGCCGGGCCAGGTCGGGGAGGAGCTCAGGTCAAGAACGCCCTCATCGCCGGGAGCGGCGCGCAACAGGGTGACGGGTGTCACGATGCGGGGCAACTCCTGCAGAATGATGTCATTGCCCTTCTGGTTGAGGTAGATGCCAGCCTCGTTGATCGGATCGCAGGCCAGTTGGCGTACCGCGTTTTCATCGGCAGGTAGCAGGGCGTAATCACAGTAATCGCGCAACACCTCGGGCTGCCAGGTGTTGAATGGCGCGCGTCCCTTGAAGCGTTCAAACATCTCGCTGGCATTCTGCCACGCGTTCTTGCGGCGGCTTACCGGGTGATCACTCGCATTGAGGGCGCCAGAGATTGCATGGAACTGGGCGTAGCGCTCTGGCGACATGATAACGGGGTCGATCAGGACAAGGTGCTTGAAGCGGTCTGGCATTCGCGCGGCGGCGCGCGCCACCAGGTGACCGCCAATGGAATGCCCAACACCGATCAGCCGACGCAGATCCAGTTTTTCAATCAGCTGGCAGATATCGTCGGTCATCAGGCCCCAGTCCGGTGAGCCGTGGCTGTCACTGGCGCCGTGAAAGCGCAGGTCTACTGCGTAAATGTGCTGCCCCGGGAGCCGCTTCACCACCTGCTTCCAGCAGCGACTGTGGAACCCGGTGGCGTGCAGTAACAGAACGGGATCTGTGTGTCCCGGCCACTCGATGACAGCCAGTTCCATATCGTCGATATCGACGCGAAATTCACGGGTTTCTTGCATGCCTGAAGCTTACCTTTGAACGAATTGAAACAGGTGAATGCCGCGGTCGATCAACGCAGGGCGGCCCTGACTTTGGGGTCATAGCTTTTGCGGATCAGGGATGCCGGATAGTCGTAAGCAGGCTGCTGATAGGGCGTCGGTGCGAGCAGTGGTGGTGCGGCGCTGGGGTGTGCCGGCCGGTTCGGATGTCGCCATCGCGGTTTGACAGGGTACGGATAGTAGTAGGGGTAAACGGTGGCCGTAGCGTCAACGTCGGTGGTGTCCTGCGATGAGCGTGCAGCGTATGACTGTGCCTCCAGTTGGCGCAGTTCCGCGCGGTGTTTTTCCCTGGCCATGCGATCGGCGACCATGCGGTCCGTGGTCTCACGCATATCCTGGAGCTGCTGTGCTGTCGACTCGCTCGATGCCGCAGTTGGCACATCGATCTCGACAGTTTCCACCCGTACGTCACCCGACGGCAGGGTGTCCGAAAAACTGACCACGCCGCTTTCATCGATCGACCGGTAGACCGTTTCGGCGAACACCGGCAGACAGCACAGCATTGAGAGCGCAGTAAACCAGTGATATTTTCGTATTGGGTTCATGCCCTGAAGTATAGATAGCGGCACGGTCGTCAACAATCTTTTTAATCAGACGCCGCCTCGGACAGCAGCTTGGGCTTGTCGATCAAGGCTATCGTGTCTAATCCTGTGGGGTGTGGCGTCGATGCAGCAGTAACTCAAGTCGGCTGTCAGGTAGTAGAACACTGCGTTCAACCTGAAAATATCCGAGCAGTTCGGTCAACTCGCGTTGACTGTGCGGCGCGTAACCGGGCGGTGTCGAGCGCCTGACCCTGACCTTGAGGGTATCCATCTGCTCAATTCCATAGATGTGGTTTATCTGCGGGAGTTTACGGTTGTGAACAGAGAACGCATGGGCAACGGCGTTCGGCTTCAAATACGGCTGCAGTACGCACAGAAGCGCCTTCAGCGCGTCGCTGTCGAGAAAGTTGAACAGATCCCAGAACAGACATAGATCGAAACGGGTGTCCTGCGGGAACAGCAGCAGTGCCTGCATTTGTTGCTGCCGCGTCAGGGTCGCATCGTCGGTGGTGTCGATGGGCAGTGCTGAGAACACATCGATAAAATGCAATTTACAGCGGTAGTCGGAAAAAAAATCCACCGTTTCCGGTAGTGCGGAGCCAACGTGAAAAACGGTCACGCCCTGTTCAGCATCAAACTGCTGGAACAGGGCGGGTAGTAACTTGGAGATCTGTGTTGATGAGGTAGGCAAGGCTGAACCGCGAGAGCTGGAATCCGCTAACAATGGGCTGTTAGCGGTAGTGAACGGGCCGTCAAACGCTTTTCAAATCGAGGCCGGACGCCTTCAGTGGCGGCGGGGAAGACTGGCCAGACTGGTGTGGAACTACCGGCGCTTTGTTGCCGCTGGCCTCGGCCGGATCCATGTCGATGCTGCCCTTGAACATGGCACCATCCTCCAGTGTGACCCGGGGCGCAATGATATTGCCGTGTACATTGCCTGATTTGGAGATGATCACTTTTTCCTTGCCGGTGATGTCGCCGGTAACCTTGCCATTGATCTGAATCACCTTGGCGTGAACATCGGCGTAGACTTCGCCGGTCTCGCCGATGGAAACCTGGTTGCCCTGCAGGTTGATTTTGCCTTCAACCCGCCCCTGGACAAGGAGATCTTCCTCGCCAGTCACTTCGCCTTTGATAACGATGCTTGGTCCAATCATTGCCATATTCCTCGCAGGTACAGGGGGAGCGGTTGCAGTATCCGTGTGGGATTGGGGTGGAACAGAACTCTGAGTCGGCTCTGGCGTCGTTGTAGCCGCAGCCTTTTTTTTCCTGGTTCGATCAAACATATCAATCGTCGCCATAAAATGAGTGTGGCCAGATATGCTACCAGTCTGCCGCCCGATTCACCAGTACCCCGATTGGGTGTAGCGTGCGAGCTCGTGTGCGCGCCCGCTGCCGTGCTTCACCAGAGGGCGAGATTGATTTGTCGCCATGAATGCACTACGTTTACGCAGGTTCTGTTTTCCCAATTTTGCCGTTGAGGTGTCTGTGATGTTGAAACGTATTGTAGTTCCAGTCCTGGTTGCGCTGTTAGCAGCGTGTGCCAATCAGCAAACCAGCCTGCCAGCAGTCAGCTCCGACGGCCTCCACCTGGTGCCGGATACCAAACTGGCCGCCGTATACATGAAGCCCGGTGCGGACCTGAGCCAGTACGACAAGATCGCATTACTCGAAACCTATGTGGCTTTTGCCAAGAATTGGCAGCGCAATTACAACGAGGAAGCGACCTTCGAGGACCAGGTCAGCGATAAGGACATGCAGAAAATTCGCCAGAACGTGGCCAGGCAATTTGGCATCGAGTTTACCAAAGTGCTGACGGCTGATGGTCGCGAGTTTGTGAAAACGGGCGGCAGCGGCGTGCTAATCCTGCGCCCGGCCATTATCGACCTGCGCATTACGGCACCGGATACCATGAGCCCGGGCATGGAAGAGACCTTTGTCGCCAGCACCGGCAGCATGACGCTGTATCTGGAAATGCTGGACGGCAAGACAGGTGATCTTATCGCCAGGGTGATTGATCCCGAGGCCGCTGACGATGGCGGTATTGCGGAAGTTGCTAACGCCGTCACCAATACCGCTGATTTCGACCGCGTCGTGCAGCGCTGGGCTCAGCTGCTGAACGCACATCTGGCCAACCTGAAGCCAACACCCTGATAGCATTGGTGCGGTACCGGCGGTGGTCAAAACAGCGTGATCTGCGAGAAGCCTGCGCTTGAGTGACGAGATTCGAATACGCGATCTGGCCAGGCCGGAGCTCACAGAGATGCAGCTCGGTGCGCTGGCCTATGCCGATAGCCTGGATATTGTGCTGAGCAGCCAGAGTATCCTGGCGGAGGCGCAGCGTGAGACGGGGCTCGAGGACTTCGGTCCAACCGGGTTCATCCAGCGACTGGATCTGTTGTGCGACGAATGGGGTCGGGACAGCGGGCTGACCAACCTGGGGCGCCTCTCTCTGCGCAACAAGCTGTTGCAGCACGCCCGCAGTCGGCTGTTGATCCGGGACGTACTCATCCGACACCCCGAAATCCACGATGTAGAGATCAACGCACCTGTTATTGTGGCGGGCCTGCCGCGTTCGGGTACCACACACCTGCTCAACCTGATGGCGGCTGACTCGCGTCTGCGCGCCCTGCCGCTGTGGGAATCCTATGAGCCCGTGCCCCGGCCCGGCGAGTCGCTGGCCGTCGACGGGGTAGACCCCCGTTACCAGCGCTGTGCCGACCAGTGGCAGATGATGCAGGCGATGACGCCACTGCTGGCGGCCATGCACCCGATGAACCCCGATCACATCCACGAAGAACTGGAGTTGATGGGGCCAGACTTCGCCTCCTATAACTACGAGTGGCTCAGCGTGTCGCCGCGCTGGCGCGATCACTACTATGCAAGCGACCAGACGCCGCATTACCAATATCTCAAAACCGTGTTGAAGGTACTGACCTGGCAGGACGGCGATCATACCGGCGGCGCTACCCGCTGGGTATTGAAATGCCCGCAGCACCTGGAGCAACTCGGCGTACTGCAGCGTGTGTTTCCCGACGCCACGGTGGC
>TARA_R110002072_G_scaffold81148_11_pt1 | contig 11493 bp, 10 predicted proteins | sample TARA_R110002072 | Tara Oceans TARA_R110002072 (sample SAMEA4397118) | marine metagenome | biome: Polar Biome; feature: [SRF] surface water layer (ENVO:00010504); material: water (ENVO:00002006), including particulate matter (ENVO:01000060) such as... | depth 5 m | reverse complement strand
GGATTGTCGATATAGGCGAGGCAGGCGCGCAGCACTTCGCCCAGATTATGCGGCGGAATGTTGGTCGCCATGCCGACGGCAATGCCGCCCGCGCCATTGACGAGCAGGTTGGGGAAACGCGCGGGCAGAACCTGCGGCTCATGTTCCGATGCGTCATAGTTGGGCGTGAAATCGACGGTATCTTTGTCGAGATCTTCCAGCAGCGCGCCCGCCACCTTGGCCAAACGCGCTTCGGTGTAGCGCATGGCGGCTGGCGGATCGGGGTCCATCGAGCCGAAATTGCCCTGACCGTCGATCAGCGGCACGCGCAGCGACCAGTCCTGCGTCATCCGCGCGAGCGCTTCGTAGATCGCGGAATCGCCGTGCGGGTGGTAGTTGCCCATCACGTCGCCGACGATCTTGGCGCTCTTGCGATAGGGGCGCCCGGCGACGAAGCCGCCTTCCTGGCTGGCGAAGAGGATGCGGCGGTGGACCGGCTTAAGCCCGTCGCGCACGTCGGGGAGTGCGCGCGCCACGATCACGCTCATGGCGTAATCGAGATAGCTCGTCTTCATCTCGTCGACGATGTCGATGCGGGTGTATCCGCCGCTTGCGGGAGCGGGTTCGAGGATGTCGGTATCGTCGCTCAAAAGAGGTACTGCTTTTCGGTAGTTGAAAGGGCGTATAGCTGCGCCGAACCCTAGGCGGGTTGCCTCGCAAAAGCCACCGATTGCGGGAACCGGCTGCCCGTCTCGCGCGCTTTTTCCACATGTGGCTGGAAAGGTCGGTGCGTGGCGGTTCTGGCCCCGGTTCCAGCCTTGGTCCTGAATGCCGCAACCGGCGGGTATTCAATCGCTATTCAGCCCCGCTAGGGTAGCACGGTTTGCAATTGGATAACAGTCGGGGCATGTCGCCACCGGAATGATCCGGACCAGCGGTGCGATTGGCGCCCGGTCTTATCTTTGGGAGTTAACCTTATGAAATTCCGTTCCTCCACGAAGCGAAGCTCGACCTTGGCGTTGGCATTCGCGCTCGCCTCCGGCGCCGTTTTCACCGGCGTCGCGCTCGAATCCCCGGCGCAGGCGCAGAAGCAGGAAAAGGCGGCGAAGGCCGATTATTCCAAGGGCTTCATTGCCGCCTACACTCCGGTCAACGAAAACGTCAGCGGCGAGGCGCCGGATTATGCCGCCGCGGCCGCGGCCGCTCCCGGCCTGGTCGCTGCGGTCGAGACCGCCGACGACCGCCATGCCGCGGGCAGCATCCTCTACAGCATCGGCGCGAAGTCCGAGAACGACCAGCTGATGGTGCAAGGGCTCGATCTGATGCTCGCAAGCGGCAAGGTTGCGCCCGAGCAGGTCGGCCAGTTCCACTGGTCGTCCTATCAGTTGAACAATCGCCTGGGCAATACGGCTGCCGCGCGCGCGGGTCTTGAGGGCGCCATTGCGGCGAACTACACGCTCGACGCGCAGTTGACCGATGGTTCGACCCGGAGGCTCGGTGCCGATGACATGCATCGCATGGTCGCAGACCTTTACTTCGAGGCGGGAGATTATCCGACCGGCTTCGCCTATCTCGACGAACAGATGGCCGCCCGTGAAGCGGCCGGGCAGCCGATTCCCGAGGCATGGGTCAAGCATGCCTTCGTGACCGCATACAACAACGACTTGCCCGAACAGGCGCGCGATTATTCGCTTCGCTATGTCGACGCCTATCCGAACAAGACGACCTGGGGCGATGCGATCGCGGTTGCACTCAACGGAACCCGTTACGAATATCCGGAAATCCTCGATATCCTCCGGCTTTCGCGCCGGACCGACACCTTCCGCGATGGCAGCATGTACACCGAATACATTGAGGCCGCCGACCCGCGCAAATTCCCGGGTGAAGTCCTCGCGGTGATCGACGAGGGCTATGCCTCGGGCATGCTCGATCGCAGCGATCCCTATGTCACCGAATCGCGCGCCGAGGCGGAACGCCGGATCCAGGCCGACAAAAACGATCTGCCCGCATTGTTGGCTGACGCCCGCGCCGCAAATGCCAATTTGGTCACGGTCATGGCTGCGGGCGACACCTTCCTGAGCTACGACCGCGCCGCGGAAGCCGAGGAGTTCTACACCAAGGCGCTCGCAATGCCGGGTGTGAATACGCCGCTGGTCCTCACGCGTCTGGGTATCGCGCAGCTCGATCAGGGCAAGCGTGCCGAGGCTGAAGCGACCTTCGAAAAGGTGCAGGGCGTGCGCGAGCCGATCGCCGATCTGTGGGCTGTCTACTCCACCCAGCAGAACGCCGGCGGCTAAATCGTCTGCACGCAGCTACGCTGAAAGGGGCGCGGGACCGAGGGTTCCGCGCCCTTTTTCGTGCGCCTGCTCGTGCGTTTGTGCCTGCTGTTTCCCGCCTGCGCGCTCAGCGCAGGCGTTTGACGTAGGCCTGGCCGGAATCGCGCCGTTCGACCGAGAAATTCGGGATCGATTCGATCAGATCGATCAGCCGCGCAAAGCCGTAATTGCGCGTGTCAAAACTGGAGCGGTTGCCCGCCAACTGGCCGACTTCGGACAGCTTGGCGAAGCCCTTGTCGTCGCGGCGACTGGCATTGTAGGCATCGACCAGCAGATGCAGCATCTCCTCGTCGATATGCTGCGAGGGAGCGGGTTTGCGCTCCTCCTGCTGCTCCGCCTTCACCAGCGCATTGACGTCGATGAAGCGGCTGCAGGCCTCGCGGAACGCCTCTGGCGTCTTGGCCCCGCCGAAGCCGTAGACCGGGTGACCATCCTGCCTGATCCGCATCGCCAGCGGCATGAAATCGCTGTCGCTCGACATGATCCCGAAGCCGTGGACACGGCCGCGATAGAGCAGGTCCATTGCGTCGATCGTCATCTTCATGTCGGTGGCGTTCTTGCCCTTGGTTATGTCGAACTGCTGCTGCGGCTCGATCCCGTAGCGGGGCATCCGGTCGATCCAGCCCTTGAGGCTGGTCTTGCGCCAATTGCCATAGGCGCGGCGGATGTTCACCTGACCCAGTTCAGCGAGCACGGTGAGCACCGGGTCGATCCCCGATGGGCTGGCGTTGTCGGCGTCGATCAGCAGGGCGATGTTGAGTTGGTCGGTCGTGGACATGCCAATGCCCATGCCTCGCACATGCGGGCCATGCAAGTCAGCCGGCAGCGGAAAACAGGCCGCTCGTTTCGTCGAGCTGATGCAGGACGCCGTCCGAGATCGCGAAGAACGCTCCGTGGAGCGCCAGCGAGCCGTCGGCCTCCTTCTCTTGCACGCAAGGAAAAGTGCGCAAATTCTCGAGGCTCTTCTTGACCGCCGCCAACTCCATCGCGCGTTCGGCCTCGCGCCCGGTGGTGCCGAATTCGCGCGCGATCGGTTCGCGGACCTCGTCGAGCATCGCGATCCACTGCGCCACGAAACCGCCTCTGCCGAGCGCCCTGCCGTGCATACTCTGCGTCAGCGCCGCCTGGCACCCGCCGCACAGCCCGTGCCCCATCACCACGATATGCTCGACTTCGAGGAACTGGACAGCGAATTCGAGCGCGGCGGAAACGCCGTGCTGGCCGGGGCTGGTCTCGAAGGGCGGAACCATCGCCGCGACGTTGCGGACCACGAAGATCTCGCCCGGATCGACATCGAAGATCTGCGCCGGATCCACCCGGCTGTCGGAACAGGCGATGACCATCACCTTGGGCGACTGGCCCTCGCGCAGCTCTTCCCAGCGGGCGTGCTGCGTCTGCCAGGTGCCGGTGCGAAAGCGCTGGTACCCTGCGATCAAATCGTCATAGCTCTTCATGGGCCAAGCTCCTGCCGCGCGGCATTGCCTATGGCAAGCGCGATGCCTAGATGGGCCCCGATATGAATGATCTTTCCACCGCACCCAAGCCCGAGGGCGATCGCCCGGCCCGCCAGCGCAAGCCCGACTGGATCAGGGTGAAGGCCCCGACCGGCAAGGGCTATCACGAGACCCGCCAGTTGATGCGCGGGCTCGATCTCACCACCGTGTGCGAGGAGGCGGCCTGTCCCAACATCGGCGAATGCTGGGAGAAGAAGCACGCGACGATGATGATCCTGGGCGATGTCTGCACCCGGGCCTGTGCCTTCTGCAACGTCAAGACCGGGATGCCGCGGATCGTCGATCCGCTCGAGCCCGAGAACGTCGCCACCGCTGCGGCGACGATGGGGCTCGAGCATATCGTCATCACCAGCGTCGATCGCGATGATCTCCCCGATGGCGGGGCGGGGCATTTCGTCAAGGTGATCCAGGCGATCCGGCGCGCGACGCCCAACACTACGATCGAGATCCTGACCCCCGATTTCCGCGGCAAGATGCGCGCGGCGGTGGAGGCGATCTGCGAGGCGGGGCCCGACGTCTACAACCACAATCTCGAGACCGTGCCGCGGCTCTATCCGACCATCCGGCCCGGCGCGCGCTATTATGCCTCGCTGCGGCTGCTCGAAGAGGTGAAGAGCCACGATCCGCTGATCTTCACCAAATCGGGGATCATGCTGGGGCTGGGCGAGCAGCGGCTCGAGGTGCACCAGGTGATGGACGACATGCGCAGCGCCGATGTCGATTTCATGACCATGGGGCAGTATCTCCAGCCGACCCCCAAGCACGCCAATGTCGAGGAATTCGTCACCCCCAAGGCCTTCATCGCCTTCGGCTCGATCGCCCGCGCCAAGGGCTTCCTGCAGGTCGCCTCGAGCCCGCTGACCCGCTCCAGCTATCACGCGGGCGACGATTTCGCCGAGATGAAGGCTTCGCGCGAAGCCCGGCTCGCCAAGGAGCGCGCCAGGACCGGCGGCTGATGCCCGGCAGTCGCGAAACCCGCCGTCTTCCCTACAGCTGCGAGCAGATGTTCGATCTGGTCGCCGATGTCGCGCGCTATGACGAATTCCTGCCCTGGGTCGTTGCGACCCGGGTGCGCTCGGACAGCGAAACCGAGATGGTCGCCGATATGCTGGTGGGCTTCAAGGCGATCCGCGAGAAGTTCACCTCGCGGGTCGACAAGGCGCGGCCCGAGCGGATCGAGGTCCATTACCTCGACGGTCCCTTGCGCGATCTCGACAACAGCTGGGCCTTCCGCCCGACCGAGGATGGCGGCTGCGAAATCGATTTCGCGGTCGATTTCACCTTCCGCAACGCCGTGTTCGAAGCGATCGCAGGGCAGTATTTCGACCGCGCCTTCCGCAAGATGGTCGAGGCCTTCGAGCGGCGCGCGGACGATCTCTATGGGCGCGAAGCCGCGCCCGGCAACGCCTAGGGCAGCAGCAGCTCGAGCGCGCAGATCGTCGCTTCGCAGCGGATCGCGGCGCGGCCCGGCCCTTCGAACTGCCTGAGCTCGCCCTCCGGGTCTTTGAGCGAATCGCGCGTGACCCGGGCGAAGACCACCGTGCCGACCGGCTTGTGCGGCGAGCCGCCGCCTGGCCCTGCGACGCCGCTGATCGCAACCGCGACATCGGCATTGCTGCGCTCGAGCGCGCCCTTGGCCATGGCCCAGACGCAGGCCACCGAAACCGCGCCGAACGTCTCGATGATATCGCTCGGGACCCCGAGCATCTCCATCTTGGCTTCGTTCGAATAGGTCACGAAACCGCGATCGAGGACCGAAGAAGACCCGGGGATTTCGGTCAGGGCTGCGGCCACCAGCCCGCCGGTGCAGCTTTCGGCGAGCACGACGCTGCGGCCCTGCGCGGCATTTTCCTCGACCACCCGCTCGGCCAGTCGCAGGATCGGCTCCGGAAGCAGACCTTCGATCATGTCGTCGATGTCGATGTCGATGCGCGGTGCATGAAGATGGGCCTCGTCATTCGCGGATCAGGGTCGCAACCGCCTGCGCGGCAATACCCTCCGCGCGTCCGGCAAACCCCAGTCTCTCGGTGGTGGTGGCCTTCACCGATACCAGCGCCTTGTCAACGCCGAGCAGTTCGGCGATCCGCGCCCGCATCGCCTCGCGGTGGGGGCCGATCTTGGGCGCCTCGCAGACCAGCGTGAGGTCGACATTGCCGATTGCGTAACCCGCCTCGCGCGCCAGAGCGACGGCGTGAACGAGGAAGCGATCGCTGCTCGCGCCCTTCCATTGCGCGTCGGACGGCGGGAAATGGCTGCCGATATCGCCCGCTCCGATCGCGCCCAGAATGGCGTCGACGAGCGCGTGCAGCCCGACATCGGCGTCGCTGTGTCCGGCAAGCCCCAGGTCGTGTTCGATCCGGATCCCGCCGAGCCAGAGCTCTTCTCCGGCGGCGAGGCGATGGACGTCTAAGCCCATTCCGGTGCGGATTGCGGGAAGGGCGGTAATGAAATCCTCCGGATAGGTAAGCTTCGTGAGCCTCTCGTCGCCTGCCACCAGCGCGACCTCGCCCCCGGCCGCGCGCAGCACCTGCGCATCGTCCCCTGCGGAATGGTCTGCGCTCCAATGGCGGTGGGCGGCGAGGATCTCGGGGAAGCGGAAGGCCTGAGGCGTCTGCACCCGGCGCAGGCTCTCGCGCTCCGCAGCGCCCGCCATCAGCCCGCCGGCGTCGAGCGCGAGACTGTCGACGACCGGCAGCACGGGGATGGCGCCCGGATGAAACGCAAGCGCCGCCAGCAGCCGCGCGATGACGTCTCGCGGCAGGTTCGGTCGTGCCGCGTCGTGGATAAGCACCTTGTCGCAGGTACTTGCGGTCAGCTGTTCGAGTGCATTGACAACCGAAGCCTGCCGCGTGTCCCCGCCGGTGATCAACTCGATCCCGTCCAGCCCCGCCAGGGCCATACGCGCAGCCTCTTCACCGTCGGCGGGAATGGCGACCACCACTCGCAAGGCTCCCGCCGCGCACAGGGCCTCGACCGAATGGCGCAGGACGGGCCTTCCTCGCCACATCGCGAATTGCTTGGGCGTCGCCTGTCCGGCGCGCAGCCCCTTGCCGGCGGCGACGACGATGGCGGCAAAGGAGGGAAGAGAGGGCATTTCGGACATGAACGGCCACGGCTAGCCGCTTGCCGAATTTGCCGCAATGCACTATGTCTGCCCAAGAATTAGGCAGATATCCCCTCATGAACGCGCATCCCCTCCCTCCGGTCCCGCCGAAGCCGATTCAGATCGGCTCCGTGACCATCGACACGCCGGTCGTGCTGGCGCCCATGACCGGTGTCACCGACCTGCCGTTCCGCAGACTGGTGCGCCGCTATGGTTCGGGACTCAACGTCACCGAGATGATCGCCAGCCAGGCCGCGATCCGCGAAACAAGGCAGAGCATCCAGAAAGCGGCCTGGGACCCGATCGAGGAACCGGTCTCGATGCAGCTGGTCGGCTGCGATCCGGAATCGATGGGCGAGGCGGCGCGGCTCAACGCCGATCGCGGGGCGCAGATCATCGACATCAATTTTGGCTGCCCCGTGCGCAAGGTGGTCAACGGCCTCGCGGGCTCGGCGCTGATGCGCGAGGTCCCGCTGGCGATCCGGCTGATGGAAGCGACGGTCAAGGCGGTCGATGTCCCGGTCACGGTCAAAATGCGGATGGGCTGGGATCACGACAGCCTCAACGCGCCCGAACTCGCGCGGATCGCCGAGGATGTCGGCGTCAAGATGATCACCGTCCACGGTCGCACCCGCAACCAGATGTACAAGGGCAGCGCCGACTGGTCCTTCATCCGCAAGGTCAAGGAAGCGGTTTCCATTCCGGTCATCGTCAACGGCGATATCTGCTCGATCGCCGATTCCGCCGCGGCGCTCGAGCAGTCGGGCGCGGACGGCTTGATGATCGGCCGCGGCGCCTATGGCCGCCCCTGGCTGTTGGCGCAGGTGATGCACTGGTGGAAGACCGGCGATGTGCTGGCGCCCCCCGGCTTCGACGAGCAGTATTCGGTGCTGGTCGAGCACTACCGCGCGATGCTCGAGCATTACGGCGAGGATGTCGGGGTGAAGTTCGCGCGCAAGCATCTGGGTTGGTACACCAAGGGAATGCACGGTTCGGCCGAGTTCCGCAATCGCGCCAACTTCATCGACGATCCCGTTGATGTGCTTGCGGAAATCGAGCGCTTCTACGAGCCCTTCCTGCAGCGCCGCGCCGCATGAAGCACGCAGTCGAGGCGCCGGACGCGCGCACGCAACTCGCCTCGATCGTCTTCGCCGTCATTCTTCTCGACCCTGCGGGCACCGTTCGCGAGGCCAATCCGGCCGCGGAGGAAATGCTGGGAAGCAGCGCGGTGAGATTGGTCGGCCGCTCCTTCTTCGGCATCGTTGCCATCGGCGATCGCCGTGTGGCCGATGCCTTGCGCGATTCAGACGGCCAGATGATCGCGCGCGGCCTCGCGATCGAAGTCGCCAGGCGCGAGCGAAGGGCCAATCTGACCTGCTCGCCCGTTGCCGGAAATGCCGGCTGGCGGATCGTGACGCTCTCCGATGCGGGCCAGGAGGACGAAGATCGCGATGCCGAACGACCCGAATTGCGCGCTCCGACGGTGCTCGCGCATGAGATCAAAAACCCGCTCGCGGCGATCCGCGGCGCCAGCCAGTTGCTCACCCGCCGCGCTTCCGAGAGGGACAAGCCGCTGACGCAATTGATCGCGACCGAGGTGGACCGGATCGCCGAGCTGGTCGACCGGATGCAGCAGCTGGGGAGCGCAGCGAGCGTGGTATCCTCGCCCTGCAATCTGCACGAGGCGATCCGCAATGCGATCGGAACGGTGCGCACCTCGCGCGGTGGCGAGTTCGAGACCATCGAGGAGTTCGATCCCTCGCTGCCGCTGGTCCTCGCCGATCGCGCCGCGCTGGAGCAGATCCTGATCAACCTCATCGCCAACGCCTGCGATGCGATCGAGCGTGTCGCCGATCCGAAGGTCGTGGTGCGGACGCGGTTTACCGGCGGGCTGGTGTTCAACGCGGTCCGGCTGGGGAAGGCCACGAGGCTGCCGATCGAGGTCAGCGTCATCGACAACGGCCCCGGGATCGATCCGCCCTTGCGCGATCATGTCTTCGAACCCTTCGTCTCGAGCAAGCCGCACGGGCAGGGGCTCGGCCTCGCGCTGGTGCGCAAGCTGGTGCGAGACATGGGCGGGCGGATCGCCCACGAGCGCGACGACCGGGCGGGGCTGACGCAGTTTCGTATCAACCTGCCGGTGGCTCCCAAGGGTGAGGGCAAATGACGTACAGCGTGCTGATCGTGGAAGACGACGCAGCCATTGCCGCCGTCATAGCAGAAGCGCTGGGCGAGGAGGGCTACGACGTCGCGCTCTGCAGCCGGATCGATCGACGCGACGAATTGCTGGCGGAGCGCAGTTTCGACGTCATGCTGACCGATGTCATGCTGGAGGATGGCGACGGACTCGCCAGCATCGCCGCGGTCCATGCCGCCGCGCCGCAGATGCCGATCATCGTCTTGAGCGCGCAGAACACGCTCGATACCGCGGTGCGCGCCAGCGACAGCCAGGCGTTCGAATATTTCCCCAAACCCTTCGATCTCGACGAGCTGACCAAGGCGGTTGCCCAGGCGGCTGCGCGCCGGCCGTCGCCGGGCCCGCGATCCGATCCGGCCGAGGATATGCCGTTCATCGGCCGCAGCCAGGCCATGCAGGGGGTCTACCGGATGATCAGCCGGGTGGTGCGCAACGATCTCACCGTGCTGGTCACGGGCGAATCGGGCACCGGCAAGGAGCTGGTCGCCGAAGCCATCCACGAGCTCGGCGCCCGCAAGACCGGCCCCTTCGTCGCGGTCAACGCGGCGGCGATCCCGCAGGATCTGATCGAGAGCGAGTTGTTCGGCCATGAAAAGGGCGCCTTCACCGGCGCGCTCAACCAGGCGATCGGCAAGTTCGAGCAGGCCAATGGCGGGACCCTGTTCCTCGACGAGATCGGCGACATGCCCGCGCAGGCGCAGACGCGGCTGCTGCGCGCGCTGCAATCGGGGCGTATCCGCCGGGTCGGCGGGCGGCACGACATTGCGGTCGACGTCCGGATCATCGCCGCTACGAACCGCAATCTGGCGCCGATGATCGCCGAGGGCAGTTTCCGCGAGGATCTCTATTATCGCCTCAACGTGGTTCCCATTCCCATGCCGCCTCTGCGCGAGCGGCGCGAGGACATCGCTGCTCTGGCACGCCATTTCCTGGCGCTGGCCGAACGCGAGGGCCTGCCGCGCCGGACCATTGCCGAGGATGCCGTCGAAGCGCTGGCCGAGCGCGAATGGCCGGGCAATGTGCGCGAATTGCGCAACGTGGTGTTCCGGCTCGCTTTGATTGCGCGCAACGAAACCATCGACCGCGCGATCGTGGACGAGAACCTGCCGGGTCTCCGCGCAGAGGAAGGTGGCGGTTCGGACGGCGGCTTCGCGAATGCACTGTCGACATGGCTGGCGAACCGGGCCGTGCCATCGGGCACCTTGTATCACGCCGCGCTCGCCGAGTTCGAGAAGCCGCTGCTCGAACATGCCATGCGCGAAACCGAAGGCAATCAGGTCCGCGCCGCGCAGCTGCTGGGGATCAATCGCAACACCTTGCGCAAGAAGATCGGCGATCTGGGAATCGAGCCCGATCGCTACGCCCGTCGCCGCTGACGCGCGGACTGCCGATTAATAACTTGCATAATGGCCACACTATCGTTGTAACCCCGCAACGATGGCCACCCAGGTGAACTCACCTCTCCGACAAACCCCGCGTTGGTTGCGCCGCTTTGTGTTGACATCGCGCCGCTCGAACGTGTTCGCTTGGCTCGAAATAGCCTCGGCGCTGGCGGTCGTGGGAATGGTCGTGAGCGGCTATCTCGTATTCACCAATGCTCCGCCGGATGGCCAATTGCTGCCATCGCAGCTGGTCGCGGGCTTGCTGATCGGGACGCTGGTACCGGCGATGGCGCTGCTCGTGCTGCTGGGGCGCCGCATGGCGCTGCGCCGCGCGGCCGGGAGCACGGCGCGGCTGCATGTCCGGCTGGTGTTCTTCTTCTCGCTGATCGCCGCCGTACCGACCCTGCTGGTGGCGGGGTTCGCTGCCTTTCTGTTCCAGTCGGGGGTGGATTTCTGGTTTTCCGACAGCTCGCGCGGGCTGATGGAGAACACCAACAACCTGGCGCAGAACTATTACGAGGAAAACCAGCTCGATCTGTCGCAGGAGACGGTTTCGATGGCGATGGATATGCGCAGTATCCTGGAGCGCGTCGCCGTCACCGATCCCAATTTTGCGCTGGTCTACGAGTATCAGGCGCAACCGCGTGACGTCAACGAGAGCGCCATTCTTCAGGCCATGCCCGACGGAAGCATGCGCACCGCCGTGGTTTACGGCCTGAGCGAGGGCAGCGATCCGGTCGCCTTCGCCGAGAGCAGCGCCGAGCCGCTCGAGGCCGGCGAGGCCGTGGTCGTCCAGGGCTCGGAGGAGCGGATCGAAGCGCTCGCTCCGATCGATCGGGGGGCGGGGATATATCTCTACAATGCGCGCAATTCGGAAGGCGACAGCTTCAGGAGCTGGGAAAGCGCGCGTTCCATCACCGAGGCCTATGACGATCTCACCCAGCGCGCCCGTGCCTTGCAATTGCGCTTCAATCTGGCGCTG
>TARA_R110002072_G_scaffold89232_7_pt1 | contig 11495 bp, 11 predicted proteins | sample TARA_R110002072 | Tara Oceans TARA_R110002072 (sample SAMEA4397118) | marine metagenome | biome: Polar Biome; feature: [SRF] surface water layer (ENVO:00010504); material: water (ENVO:00002006), including particulate matter (ENVO:01000060) such as... | depth 5 m | reverse complement strand
AGCAGAATGAGTTTTATATCTGGATTAGCCGCAAGGTCATCCACGACACTTGCCTGGACGTAGGCGGTATCCACAAATAAGACATCCACCCTGTCCACAAGACTCTGATTCACTTCTGAATGGGTTTCTAGCACGCCGCCTAGTTCCTTCACTCGCCGTCCCAAGATCTTCTCTAACATCTGATCCTGAGTGATCAGACAGATCCGATTCACATCATCCGGAAGTTGGAGCACGGGGATTGAGCTGGCCACTTTTAGTAGGATACTAAATTTAAACTTGGAGCCGGAGCGAGGATGACTATACACGTCAATATCGCCTCCCATGGCCTGGACAATTTCCCGGGAAATCGCAAGCCCAAGACCTGTACCACCAAATCGACGAGTTGTGGTCGCGTCACCTTGAACAAAGGGATCAAACAGATGGGGTAGTGCTGCGGGAGTAATACCAACACCGGTATCTTTAACGGCAAAGTTTAATTGAGACATACCGTTTTCGGATACCGCTTCTTCCACCACCAGAGTAACCGACCCGGCTTCAGTAAACTTAACGGCATTTGAGAGTAGATTAACTAGCACCTGACGGAGCCGTGTGGTGTCACCCATAAACATCCGGTTCGCTAAAACCGGAAAATCCAGATGTAACTTAAGCCCCTTGTGTTCTGCCTGATGGTCAACAATATCCAGTGCTTCCATAATGAGTTGTTCCAGCTGGAATTCGCTATCATCGAGGGTGACATTGCCGGATTCGACCTTTGAAAAATCGAGAATCTCATTAATGATACTCAGCAAAGATTCGCCGCTATTTCGGATGATTTCAGCATAACTTCGTTCTTTGCTGCCAAGCTCCCCATCAAGTAACAGTGATGCCATACCGATGACGCCATTCATGGGGGTACGAATTTCATGACTCATATTGGCCAGAAACCGGGTTCTAGCAATAACCGCAGATTCTGCGGATTCTTTTGCCCGGGTGAGTTCCTGTTCCCTTGCCACGGTTTCCGTGACATCCATCATGACCCCTACAACACGGTGGTCACCGGGCAATCCGGCTCGTCCGCACTTCACCGAATACCAACGTTTACGCTGTTTCCCATCCTGCCCCCGAACAATGAGCTCAAAGTCCTGACCGGTTTCCGCACATCGCACCACCCCTCTGTAGAGCCGTTTCCAGTCCTCAAAACTAGAAATGTGGTCCTTGGCAGATATGCTGGAGCCCTCCTGTATATTTAGCAGTATGTGTGCGGTTTGGCTCCAACCAAACTGATTTGTCACGTGGTTATATTCCCAGCTAGCCATTTTCGCAACGGTCTGTGATTTCTCAAGCCACAAACTTTGCTGCTGCAGCTCTATCCGAGTGGAGAGCATCGAGCTACCGACCAGGTAAATAATCGCAACCGACGGAAAAAATACCGTCAATGCATCCAATCGAGCCATCTCTGGGTCTGGCAATAGAAACAGGACAAAAAGGCAGCCAACTGTCCAGGTCAACAACATGGCCAGCATCCATCGAGTTGATATGGCAACGGCAGTCAACATCGACATGGTCACAAGTGCAATGCCCATACTTTGAAACGTCAAGTTGTTCTGCCAGATCAAAAATATGATGTGCACCATTATGGTCGTGGCAACCAGATATCCAGATTCCTGGATGTGTCGATCTATAAAGCTGCCGGGCCTGGCAGCCCAGGCGAACCAGGCACAGCAAAGTGTCGCTACAATTCGGGTGATTTGCGCGCCGTCGTCGGCCCCAGGAATTAATAGGCGCGCGAGCAGTGAGCCACCGATTGCCAGCAGACCGATGGTTGCGGCAATACGAAGACGCTGCACAGGCGCAATCTTCTGCAGGATTGGGGTTTGCAAACGAGAAATCCATCTAAGATATGACAAAAGTATAGATGGCGCAGACTATCCCGCCAGTTCAGTCCTCGACGGGCCGCAGCTCTGGAACCCCTGAATTTGATAACCAGACATAGGCCGCTTGGCTGAATTGCCGTCCAAGCCGATCCGCATCTTCTCGACTGATGCCAAGAATCAGATAACTGTCTTCTCGCCAATCGCCAACCGGGTGAACCCCCTCTCCGACGAAGTAATTCAAGCGCAGAGCTTCAATCTCCGTCAGTAATTCAGCCTGTCGGTCAAAATTATCATCAAGATCAGCCAGTTGTCCCCCCGGATTCCAGGCCGTGATAAATGCCCCCGTCTCGACGGCAAAGCTCGCAAATAGGGCTCGAATTGAGTCGTTTTGCTCACCTATATGCAGAATAAGCGGCGGATCATCATCAACAATGTAGTCCGTCGACTCGAAGCGTTCGATAAGTTCAGCAGACAACATCAGGCCTGCCGCCACCAGGCGACTCCCTGCTCGTCCTCTTCACAAACCAACATGCGACGGTCGAGGGCACAGTGTAAATGCGCAATTGCCTCCCCGGTCGCAGGGAAGAAGCTCATATCTGTAATCTCACTTTTAAACAATGCTGGAAATACGTCCACCGCCCGTTTTGGGGTCTCACATAGTTCATACAGCTTTTCTAAGGCGACCTCGTGCCAGTCGATTAAGGCGGTGAGTCGCTCATGTACACCCTCGTACAAGTCTTGATGGGATGGCAGCACCAGAAGGTCCGGGGGCAATTGCTCACGGATCCCGGCACAGGAGTTAATAAAGTCCCGCAGGGGGTTTGCCATGGGTTCCGAGGGCTGGACACTAATATTCGGTGTAATTCTCGGCAAAATCTGGTCGCCGGCAATGATGGTTTTCAACTCAGGGCAATACAGACAAACGTGTTCCGGTGCATGGCCATAGCCCATCACTGCTCGCCATTCCCTACCACCAATCTCTATATACTGGCCGTCTTTGATACGGCGATAGCCCGCCGGTAGAGGGGCTATATTCGCGCCAAACTGGCCAAAACGCTGGCGGTATCGATCGAGGCGATCCTCAGTAAAACCGGCTCTTTGATAGAACCGAATGGCATCCTGGGGCACATCACTAGGCCCATCAGCCGCCATTACTTTACACATGTAGAAATCGCTGCGGCTCATCCACAGCTCACAATCCCACTTATCTGTGATCCAACCGGCATTTCCAGTGTGATCATTATGTAAATGCGTCGCGATCACCCGGGTGATGGGTTTGCCGTCCAGGTACTTGTCGAAAATGGTTTGCCAAAGCTCCTGGACATCGTCTCGAAATAAACCCGTATCAACAATCGTCCAGCCGGGTCCATCCCGCAGTAACCAGACATTGATATGATTGAGACGGCCCCACATCGGCATTCTGATCCAGAACACGCCATCCTTCACTTCCGTGACTTCACCCGGTCCCGGCGCTTCTTCAACAAATCGGTAGGTCAGCGGGTCAAATCCGCGTTTTGACATATTGTCGACCAAAATTGATTCCGTCCCATAAAAAACAAGCAGCCATTATGCGGCTCAGCAATAGGCCTGACAAATGCCAATGACTGATCCGCTAAACACGACTATGATAATGGGGTTACGCCTATTATGAGTTAGCCTTGCTTAACCTGCCTGAGTTCCAGAGAGTATTTGATCAAATTGGTACTTGTTTGTTTGTCATTGACGTGGCTGAAAACGACGACCTGAGTTATGTGCTCTTCAATAACATGGCAGAAACGTTTTTTGGCATTACGCCTGCCGCTTTTCTTGGCAAGCCCATTTTGCCCTATCAGGGTGCAAATGCAGAACGTCGGGCCAGGCGAATAAAAACCATAGCTGCGTACCGCACTTGCATCGAGACCAAAGCGGCGGTGACCCTGGAGGTTGAGCATATTCGACCCGATGGAGATCTACGTTGGGGCCGCCACACCATCGCCCCGGCCCTTGGGGATTGTGGGTCCGTAAGCCACCTGATTGTCACTAGTATCGACGTGACTGAACAAAAACTGTCCCAACAACATCTGGAAGATGCATTAACAACCAGCCTGTCTGGTTTTGTGCCGATATGTGCAGAGTGTAAAAATATTAAGTCCGAAGAAAAATGGATACCTATTGATACCTATGCTGCGGAGAAATTGAATTATTTAGGCTTCAGCCATGGCCTTTGTCCGACCTGCGTCAAATCCTATGTTGATTAGGCGCGACTGAATTAAGCCGTGTTTCAAAAAGTGAATCGAGTCCAATTAAGGCCAATAATCCACTCACACCAACACCTATGTGCAAAACCGGCAGCCGGGTTAGAAAACCTCCGCTGAACCAGCCCTGTTGAAGGGAAAGCAAAAGCCCGCCGGCAGCGGTCACCGCAAGTACGAGGCCAATCAGCAGTGACAGACGTTTTGCTTGCCGTTCAGCCTGGCGTAGACGAATACTGACGATGCGGTTCATTACCCGAAATGAAAAACCCGCCGGCGCGGCGTCACCGGTACTACCGAGTTGATCGATCAGTAAATCCAGATCCTGCTTTTTATCCTCAGCCATTACATCACCTCTCCGAGGGTTATCTCGAGTTTTTGCTTTAGCTTGTTTCGAGCACGAAACAATTGATTTTTGATGGTACCCACCGGTTTATCAACAATTACCGCAATTTCATCGATCGCGCAGCCCTGTTGGTGATAAAGACTAATCACCGTCCTGTCACCGAGGGGCAAGCTCCTGATGGCAGCATCCAGAGCTTGAGTAAGCCCGTCGTCCTGGGTCCGATCAAACTCCGCCGGCTCGGCGGCCTCGGTCAGCTCCTCAAACTCAATTTTCGCTTTCCGTAAATGTGACAGCGCCGTGCGATAGGTCACTGTATATAGCCAGGTGGAAAACTTACTCTCAAAACGAAAACTTGAAAGGTTAAAATAGACCTTAATGAAAACGTCCTGAGCCAGTTCTTCTCGATCCTCAAGCTGAGGTACAAGTCGATTCAAGAGTTGCCACACCAGATTCTGATAACGCTCCAGCAATATCTGGTAGGCATCATCACTGCCACCAAGGGCAGCCTCTACCAGAGTTTCATCGGTTCGATCAGTCATGCCCATAGGACGCTGGCCAGCAAAATCAGGTTGCACATAAAAATGTGAAAAATATGCAACCGAACTGCTCGGGTTGCATCATATTTGGCATATCAATCAACTTCGGAACGTCAACAATGGAAGAAATGATCCCCATCGTCATGTTTATCACCATGTTTGGTGCTATCGGGTTTATCACCCGGGTGATATCGGACAATCGAGTTCGCCGGGAAATGATCGCAAATCAGGTTTCCCCTGACATCATCCAAAAATTATTTTTAGAAAGCCGTGCGGAAGATTTTAACTCTAATCTCAAATGGGGCATGGTTTCCGTGGCCCTCGGCATCGCCCTTGCCATCATTCATTTTACAGGCTTAAACAGTGAAGAGCCGCTGACCTTTGGCCTTGGCTTTCTCGCCGCAGGAAGTGGACTTTTGGCCTACTACGGATTGAAACGCAAGGCCCGCTAGGCTCGACTTTTATTTGGTTTCACCCTATAAGTGGTTCCGAATTTTCGGAGGGGTGAAACCATGAGTACCACAAGCAACCCAGAGGGTTATAAAGTCGAGGCTGTCGAAGCCTGGATAAGCAACAATATTCCTGAACTGAGCCCACCATTCGAGTGGACCAGACTTGAGGGTGGTCACTCCAACCTCACCTATATGCTGAAGGATCAAACCGGAAAACAAGCGGTGATCCGCCGACCGCCCCAGGGTGAACTGCTACCCAAAGCCCACGACATGAGCCGCGAATGGGCGTTAATCTCATCCCTAAACCCCACTTCGGTGCCCGTTCCCGCGGCCTACGGATTTTGTGAAAGCCCTGATGTGACCGGTGCCTGGTTCTATGTGATGGGCGCAATTGATGGCAAACCGCTTTATTCCGCTGATGATGCCAGAGCGCTGATACCCGAGTCCGAGCGGGAAGCCCTGTGCCATTCTTTTATTGATGTGCTTGCGGACCTCCATTCCCTGGACCCGGATGAAATTGGGCTCGGCGACCTGGGGAAAAAAGAAAATTATGTCGGTCGCCAGTTGAAGACCTGGTATCGCTCCTGGACATCAAGTATCGAACATGCAAAGTACGATGATCCCCGGGCCCACGATCTCCAGAAATTTTTCATCGACAATATGCCGGACCAGGGTATGGCCCGGGTTGTCCACGGCGACTATGGATTTCACAACTGCTTGATTGGTGCTAATTGCCGGGTTGCGGCGGTTGTCGACTGGGAAATATCTACCCTCGGTGACCCTCTGGCGGATCTCGCCTATGCCTTGAACCAATTCGGTGATCCAGGTGACGCGGTTCAACAAACCGCTGAAGCACCCACCTCTCTCCCTGGCTTTGTAAAGCGAATGGACCTGGCCGAGCGATATGCCCAGCGAACCGGTCGCGATATTTCCCAATTAGATTTCTATCTGGGTTACAACCGCTGGAAGACCGCTGCAATTTTGCATGGTGTCTATGCCCGTTATATGGCGGGACAAAAAAGCACGGAAGGTGTTGACCTCGAGGGTTTACGATCTCGAATCGACGTTGCCCTGACACTCGCACAGCAGGCAGTGGATCGCATCTAAGGGTGTTTGAACAGCGTTCCATTCAGGGTGCATATTTTGCACTCGCGGCTTACATTTTCTGGGGGCTGGCACCCGTTTACTTTAAATGGGTCGCCCACGTTAGTGCTGCGGAAATATTAATCCAACGGGTGATCTGGTCAGTTGTTTTGTTACTTGGGATCCTTGCCTACACAGGCCAGCTAGGCGCTCTACGGATCGAAAAAAGCAAGATTGCGCTCCTTCTTGTCTCAGCAAGTTTATTGTCCGTCAATTGGCTCATTTTTATTTACGCCATTATCAATAACAATATTGTTGAAACGAGCCTGGGCTATTTTATTAATCCCCTGGTGAGTGTGTTTCTCGGCATGATTTTCTTAAGGGAAAGATTGCGTGGCGTTCAATGGATTGCCATTGGCATCACGGCCTTTGGCATCCTATTCCAGCTGCTGTACTTCGATGACATACCCTGGATGGCCCTGACCCTCGCATTTAGCTTTGGGTTTTATGGATTAATTCGGAAAAACCTGCAACTCCATCCGGTTGCAGGGCTCGCACTTGAAACCCTGATGGTATTGCCTTTTGCTTTGATTGGCCTGATTTGGTTGTACCAAACTGGCGAGATGAAGTTCTTAAATGTGGATATCAGTACTGACCTGCTGTTGATCACTTCAGGCTTTGTCACGTCATTTCCCTTATTGTGTTTTGCAGCAGCTGTCACGCGCTTATCTTTGACCGCCGCGGGAATGTTCCAGTACATTGCCCCGAGCCTTTCGCTGCTCATCGCTGTGCTTGTATTTAATGAGCCTTTTGAATTAGACCGCCAAATAACCTTCGGCTGTATCTGGATTGCCCTGGTGCTATTTAGTGTTGAGTCTTTGCACTTCCACAGAAAGCTCAGCCAACGGCTGCCTGTAAAATAAGCTGCCTGAACTCAAATTAGCCCCGCGCGGTCCGACGCTTATCGAGCTCAATCCTCATTAACTGATGCTCTTTTTCATCCAGCGTAAACTTGGAAAACAGATACGCTCCGATGATGTAGCAAATGAGCGGCAGCATGCCGTACAGGAACACCATAGAAACTTGAACCTCATGGGTCTGCTCCTGATTGGGAACAAAGCCAGAAAACTGCAGCACATAGCCTGTGATTAATGTCATCACGCCTACAGCACTCTTGTGAACAAAGTTGAACGCTGCAAAGTAGGAGCCTTCTTTTCGTTCGCCGGTTAGGTACTCGTCATAGTCAATGATGTCACTTTGAACGCTAGGTGCAATTGTGCCACCACAGCCCGCAGCAAGGCCCGCAAAAAAGGCTGCAACAAAAATCAGGATAGTACGATCTGACAATTCAATAAAGGGGAGGACAAACATTGCTCCAAATGATGTGCCCGTCAGCAGCATCGAGAAGATCCACAATTTTATTTTGCCAAACTTACGAGACAACGGCACCCACATGGGTACAGACAGGGTGGAGGGGATCATGTAGCACAGAATAATCGGCGCAGCGAGCTCAGGTCTTCCGACAACGTATTGGGCGACATATAGCGTCAGCAAGCCAATCACGGCACTGCCCGTGTTCTCAATAAAAGACACCACCAACACCAGGCGAGCATGTTTATTTTTCCAGACATCTTTAAAGGCGCCGAAAGGGCTCTCGTTGACTCGCCCTTGAAAATCCTGCCGTTCACGCAATCGAACCACCGCGTACAAAATCAAACCCGCCGTCACAAGGGCAGCGAGTACGCTGAGTTGAAATGCCAAACCACGGACAGCCTGCTCGCTTTCTTGTTCGGCGGAAAACAAAAGGGCCATACTGCCAACGGCCAATATTGAACCAATCGTAAAGGCAGCATGGCGCAGGCCGTACAAACGGCTACGCTCGTGATAATTGGGTGTAAGTTCCGGGCCCAGGGACATATGGGGCACAATAAAGATGGTCATGGCTGAGTAGAAACCAATTACACCAACCGCCATCCAGGCCGTTAGGGACAACCCAGATAGAGATTCTGGGGGTGAAAACACCATAATAAACCCAGCACTCACCGGTATAATGCTGAGCAGTAACCAGAGCCTGCGGCGGCCAAGGGGATGTTTGGTGCGATCCGAGAGATATCCAACAAGGGGGTCAGAAACAGCGTCCCAGACCCGGGAAATACCAAAAATGGTGCCCATCACCGCCGGGGCAATCAACAAAACATCCGTCGAAAACTTCATGATGTATGGGCTGAGCAACAGGTACATATAGCCTGCGCCCACGCCGGGTGCGCTGTAGGACGTAATGACGGACCAACTTAGCCGGTGTTCTTGAGCCGGTATTTGGCCTGTCGATATCGCTTCTGACATATTCACTTTTCCCTCTATGGCGCAGCAAATCACGGCTACACCCGTCTTGGATAGTGCGTGATAACAATTCCGAGCGCAACCGCCTATCGACCTATTCACCCGCATTGGATACCAACCAATGGTGACAAAAAGGCCGAGAAAATGCGGGGAAATTGAATCCCTACCATTGCCTATGAGCAAAATAAAGTCTGCCGCCGACTGCCAGATTCCGCTATTCTTGGCCCGCAAAAAAACTGATGCGAGATTATGAATATGACCATGCAAAAAACGCCGTTGATCATGTCGCGAATACTCGGCCGGGGCGCAACCCTTGATCCCAACGAAGAAATTGTCACCATGCAAGCCAATGGTACGCATCGCCAAACCCTCCGCACGACCTGGAATCGAGCGAATCAGGTCGCCCATGCCCTCAGCAAACATGGCATCAAGGTAGGTGACCGGGTCGCGAGCTTTATGTGGAACAACTATCGGCACCTGGAGTTATACCAGGCTGTACCCTCGATGGGCGCAGTACTCCACACGCTAAATATCCGGCTATCCCCAACGGACCTGGAATACATCATTAATCACGCCCAGGATCGGGTTATTTTTGCCGATGAAGATCTTTTACCGCTGCTTGAACCACTATTAGACAAAATTCCCACCGTTGAACTTCTCATCGTCTGTCGCCACGGTGAAGGTGGAGAGTCGGGCTTTAAGAATCAGGTTGATTACGAATCATTTATCGAGGGTGAGCCAACAGAATTTGAATGGCCAGAAATCGACGAAAACTCACCGATGGGTCTTTGCTATACCAGTGGCACAACCGGCAAGCCCAAAGGTGTGATGTATACCAACCGTTCAACCTATTTGCATACCATCACCCAGGCGATGACCGATGCAATGTCTTTATCAGCCCTGGATTCACTCTGCGGTATTGTGCCGATGTTTCATGCCATGGGCTGGGGCCTGCCCTTTGCTGCTTCGATGCTGGGATGCAAACAGGTACTACCCCATAAGTACATGACACCGGATCGCTTGATCAAACTCATGTCCGATGAGGAAGTCACCATTTCCGCCGGTGTACCCACGATATGGCAAGGCGTCCGGGCCATCCTTGAGTCCGATGACGGGAAAAATTACGACCTGAGTAAATTGACCCGCTTGACCTGCGGTGGCTCTGCACCTCCCATCTCACTAATGCGATGGTATTTTGAAACCATGAATGTCGAAATGGTTCAGGGTTGGGGCATGACCGAAACCAACCCACTCGGGACACTGTCCAGAAAGGTGGCCAAGCGGTCCCATCTTCGACTGACTGAAGACCAACAATTTGAAAATATCGCCAAGGCGGGCCTGTTAATGCCCGGTCTTGAAATTGAAATTTTTGATGACAACTGGAATCCCCTACCCCACGACGGGGAGACGGTGGGTGAGTTGTTAATTCGCGGCCCATGGATCGCGGCGGAATACTATAACGACCCCCAGCCAGAGAAGTTCCACGATGGGTGGCTGGTGACCGGCGACGTGGCGAAAATTGACCAGGAAGAATATCTGATCATCGCCGACCGATCGAAAGATCTGATCAAGTCAGGAGGCGAATGGATTTCTTCTGTTGATTTGGAAAACCACATTGTTGCCCTCGAGGGTGTTTCCCAGGCAGCTGTTGTTGCACAGCCTCATCCGAAATGGGATGAACGTCCCGTTGCGCTTGTCATACTTGTCGCCGGCTCAAACGTCACTAAAGATTTAATCCTCGCCCATTGTGGTGAGATCTTCGCCAAGTGGCAGCTTCCCGATGACGTAATTTTTGTTGAGCAAATACCCCAGACCTCAACGGGGAAAATCGACAAGAAGACCATCCGCGCTGAGCTTGAAGAGCAGAACTACAAATTACCGGACATGCGAACAGCGTAGCCCTTGCCGGATCTGAGGGATAACCAAACCGTGAGTCAGCATACCGCCGAGCTAAGAGGTTTAGTCCAGCAACGCCTCAATCAATTTGATCCATCGGAGGCAACCGGCAGCCAGCAGCATACCCAGGCAGCGGTTGCCCTGACGGTGGTCAATAACGGTGGTGAAGCGTGTTTAATCGTGACTCGACGTACATCGAAGTTGAAGGACCATGGCGGTCAATGGGCGTTGCCCGGCGGCAGAGTTGATGTCGGGGAAAACGTTCTTGAGGCCGCAAGGCGGGAACTTTCCGAGGAGGTGGCCCTGTCCCTTCCAGATGAGTCTCTACTGGGCACACTGGATCAATATGCAACCCGATCAGGATATGTCATCACACCGGTGATATTTTGGTCCGACGCAACGCCGGAAGACCTGACTCCCTCCCCCGACGAGGTTGAGTCGATTCATATGTTTAGTTTTTCTGAGCTACTTCGAGGCGATTCACCAAATCTGGAACGCATACCCGAGAGCGACCGTGAGGTCCTGTCGATGAACTACCTGGATGACGTGATCTATTCACCCACCGCAGCGATGCTCTACCAGTTTCGAGAGGTTTGTTTGTTGGGTAACAAAACCCGGGTTGCACATTTTGATCAACCGGTATTTGCCTGGAAGTGACGCCAGCAGCACTGCCTAAAGATAAACGATTTTTGCATTCACAATTTAAAGCTAAATTTTTAAACCTGCTTTTCAAACTGATGATGAAAACTGATGATGAA
>TARA_R110002072_G_scaffold254220_1_pt1 | contig 11511 bp, 29 predicted proteins | sample TARA_R110002072 | Tara Oceans TARA_R110002072 (sample SAMEA4397118) | marine metagenome | biome: Polar Biome; feature: [SRF] surface water layer (ENVO:00010504); material: water (ENVO:00002006), including particulate matter (ENVO:01000060) such as... | depth 5 m | reverse complement strand
TCTACAAAAGTTTCAACTGAAATAATTTCCTTACAAGGTTCAACATTAATCAAAGGCGATGGAACTTCAACGGGTTCAACTTTAGCTTTATATAATAACGATACAACACCCGTTAAGACTTGGGATTTCTTGGATAACGGAAACGTAAATTTAGGGGTTGATAGTGTTGTTTCTTTAGGCGATAATAAATTAACATTTAATTATGATGTTGATACAGCTACGGAAGTTGCACCTATTAACTTTGAGTTCGGAGGTGGTTTTGGCGGTTATTATTCAAGATGGAATGATGATGGGGGTTTAGTTATTAAGTCCTCTTCAACTTTAGCTTTAAGAGTTGTAAATAAAGTAGATGCAAACGCTTCAATGTTTCACGTTGGAAGTGAAGGGGGAGGGTTTATGTCAACAAGTGGGAATAGGATTTGGACTATTGCTGACGAAACTACAAGTACGGTTAAAAACGAGTTTAATGATAATAGAATTAGTCAGTATTTTTCGGGAACTGAATATCATAGAATACAAGTTGGCGGTTTGGGTACGGGGGTACAATTTTTTAGGACAGGTGTTAGCGGAAGTTTAGGTCAATTTATAGTTGGCGGTTCGGCATTAATAGGAACGGAAAAAATAAGTTTACAAGACAACACTTTAATTGATGGTACTTTGGATATGAATAATAACCGTATATTAAATGCGGTTGTAAATCCATCAGTTCAAGAAACAACTTCAACGGCAACTTTTACAATTAATTCTGACCAACAAACAGATGCAGTTTTAACAGCTATGGCAGTAGCTACTACAATAGCAAGTCCAACGGGAACACCCGTACAAAGTCAAAATTTAATATTTAGATTTAAAGATGATGGAACAGCTAGAGCAATTACTTGGAACGCTATCTTTAGAGCAATAGGAATAACTTTACCAACTACGACAACGGCAAGTAAATTACTTTACGTAGGTTGTAAATATAATTCAACAGACACTAAATGGGATGTTGTTTCAGTACAAGAAGAAGCATAAAACAATTAAATTTATAAATTATGATTACAAATAAAATACATTATCAAATTACGGGTACTTTCAACACAGATTTTGGAACGGTAATTACAAATCCAATTATTAAAATTGATGTTAACTCTACGGGAGTTATATCAACGGGATTGTTACAATGTGAATACAATGTATATATTTCTAAAGAGAAATACGAAGAGGGTTTTTATTTCTTTAAAGGACATTACAACGATGAAAGATTAATAAACTTCACTTATCCAATTGCTGATGTTCCAACGTGGGGTATTCAAACTTATGAAGAACAACAAAGAAAGATTATTGCTGATACTTTCGGTTATGATTTAGAAAATGTTGTATTAGTTCAAGAAGAGGTATGATAACGATAATTAGCAAAATAGAATTAGAGGGTACTGATAGCCTTAAATACACCGATGTTGGACATACGGAGGATAGTGCTGTTATAAATCAAATAAACGAGGATTACGATGCTTCTTTAGGTGCTTTTTTAGGCGAGAATAAAACAAAAATTGAATTAGGAATTGTTCTTTTAAGTTCTTTTTTTGCTAATTATGAATTTGTCCACGAAGCTAGAACGCAAGTAACAACTATTGAAGGTTTAGGCTTGTCTAAAATAACCAATGTTAATCAACTGTAATGGCAGTACCAACTAAAGGAAATGTAACAACGGTAAATCAGACACCTGCAAATAGTTTTTATCAATTTGCACACAACCAAAATACGGGTAATAATAGGTTTTTGATTTTCTTTATAACTATGGCTAATACTGTTAGTCCTAGTACGGCTACGTATAACGGGGTTGCTATGACAAGGCTTTATACTCTTAATAGAAGTGGTCTTGGACAAAGAATGGCTTTTTATTACTTAGTTGACCCACCAACGGGAAGCAATACTTTAAGAGTTAATTTTAGTGGGAATCAATGGAATCCGATAAGTGCATACGTAAGAAGTTTCACAGACAGCGGAGGGATTGGAACTTCGGCTCAAACGGGAGGACTTTCAACACCTAATACTCAAAATTTAACTGTGTCTGCCGATTCTTTGATTATGATTACTTCGTGTTCTATTAATGCTATTACAAGTCAGCAAATACCAACGGGTACGAATCAAACTTATGTTCAGAATAACACGAATAGGCAAGTTGCAGTTGGTGGTATATCTTCTAATTCGGGGCATACGGCAAGTACTGTTTCTTTAAGGGCGACATCTACTAGCGGTTCTTTATCTTTAGATAGGGTTGAAATTTTAGGTTTAGGCGCAACACCCCCTAGTGGAGTAAGTGGCGACTTTTTTTTAGTTATGTAAATTATGGAATCAAAAACAGTAAATAATTTAATAATGGGTGGTGGCTGTTTAGTCATTGCCTTTGCTTTATTTTACGGAAAAAGTAATCAAATTGAAAAAGTAAAGCCTTTAAAGGTTAAAAACGAATACGATTTGCCCGAAAAGTTTATTAATGATGTAAGCAAAATGAATAATGGAGAATTGGATAAAGCGATTTCAGAAAATACTAAGTATTTGGAAAACTCAAAAATGTTACCCCAAACAAGAGAAGCCATCGAATCAATGCTTAAACATCTTAAATCAAAAAAAGGATAAAAGGATGAAAGTTGAAGTTTTAAGGCTAAAAGATGATGGTAACACTACGGTAGGGGTTTTTCTTATTGATGGAGTGGGTTTCTGCGGTACAATAGAGGACGAAGCTAGGACTGTAAAGGTTCAAGATGAAACTTGCGTACCAACGGGAACTTTTAATTTATCATTAAGAAATGAAGGAGGTTATAATCAAAAATACTTAGATAAGTACGGTTCAGAATTTCATAAAGGAATGTTATGTATTTGGAATAAACCCGATTGGATTTTAGAAAAAGATGGGTTGAAGTTTCAATATATACTTATCCATACGGGTAATTTTGAATATAATACAAGTGGATGCGTTTTGCCGAACTACGGTGTTAATTATAACACAATGGTAGGTTCTTCAAGTGCAAGTGCTTATCGTGATTTATACCCTATTCTACGTGATGAAATTTTGGCAAGTTCAGATAATCAAATTAACATTACTATTAAAAATATATAATGGCTGACTTTATTTTAGCACATAAAAAAGTAAACAAATCAGAGGGTGGTTATTCAAACAACCCAAACGATAGGGGTAATTACGTTGATGGTAATTTGGTTGGAACTAACTATGGTATTTCAGCACCCGTATTAAAAGAACATTTAGGTAGGACACCGACTAAGGATGATATGATTAATCTATCCCCAAAGGTCGTTTTACTGATTTATAAAAAAAATTATTGGAATAAAATTCAAGGCGACAATATAGATAATCAAAGCGTTGCCTATTTAATTTATGATAGTGCGGTTAATCAAGGTTTATCCTATACTAAATCAGCAATAAAAGAAGCGTTATTTGAGCAAGGAGAAGAATATGAGGGCATAAACGCAAATCAAATAAATAAATTAAATCAAAAGGACTTTTTTTTAAGTATTTTTAGAAATAGACTAGATAGGTACTCGATGGGTGCTAAAGAGTTTAAGAAAGGTTGGATAAACAGATTAAACGAAATAAAGTTTATAGGTAAAAATGATAAGTCAAAGTATTATTTAATTGCTAGTTTGCTGTTTCTTAGTACTATTTCGATATTAATTTTAATAAAAATCACAAAATGAAAAATTGGCAAAAAGAAGTATTAGAAATGACTAAAGACGAACCATTAAAGGGTGTTTTTGTAGATGAAAAAACAAAGCAAAGTTTAAGAGATAATGGCTTTAAAGTAAAAGAATTAAAGAGTAAAAAAACTAAATGAAAAACGGAAATAAATACATATTAGTAGGTGCTTCAGTAGTTGTTGCATCTTTTGTGTTTTTTTATATTTCAAGAGGTAAGACTTCAAGTAGATTTGAAAATAAAGGATATTAATGAGTTGCAATAGCGAAAATATAGGTTTAGTAAAGATTAATTATCTTTTGGCTTTATTAAGGTCGAAGGCTTATATGGTCTATAAAAAGCCATTTGAGTTAAATATTGTAGGTATTAGAAATAAAGAAACTAACCCTATTTTGTTTGACGATAGCTTGTATGTTTTTTGGAAGGACAATGATAATAGGTGGAATGGAAGAAAGTATAAAATTACTACCGACCCTAGTACTATTTATTTAGAGAAGAATCAAAATAAAGGAGTTGCGATTTTACCTAGTGGACAATACTTTAATAAATTTAAAATAGGTTCTCACAAAGGTCAATACGAAGCATTAGTACAAGCTAAAAACATTTGTGTATATAGGGATTTCGATAGGAACAATAGATTGACCTTTAATACTTCGGCTAAAGACTGTGGTATGTTTGGAATTAACATACATAGAGCAAAGACAAACGGTGCTGATGATGGCAAAGGAAACACTACTGAAATAGGTTTATATTCAGCAGGGTGTCAAGTTTTTCAGAACTTTTATTGTTTTCAAGAGTTTATGGGGTTAGTTAAAAAGCAAGAATCTATATACCGTAATAGGTTTTTCACGTACACCCTAGTTGACCTTTGGACAGTTAATAAGTTAAATTTCAAAAGGAATTTATTCATAATAACTGCTTTAAGTGGGTTAAGCGTTTTAGGATATGGTATTTTATTAAAATTAAAAGGAAGTAAAAATGGCTAACGAATACATTAACAAAGTAAATAAGGCAAGAAAATCAGGTGCTAAATCTTTTGAGCATAAAGGTCAAACTTACGTTCAAGCGAAAACTAAAACGGGAATGATTATTTATAAAAAGAAGTAGTATGAACAATGTAGGAAAAGAAATAAAAGACTTAGAAAAATTTATAGAAACTAAAGTTGAGGAAAAAGTCAAAATGGCTTCTTCAAAATGGTCGGCAATGGGTACAAAGCAAAAGATGGATTTCATTTTTGTAGCAATGGGTATTGTCGCTTTTACTACAAGTGCTTTAGCTAGTTTTAAAAAACTAAGAAGTGAGGGGTAATGAATAAGAGGTTAAATAAAACTCTGCTAGTCGTACTTGGCTTTATAATTGTCTTTTTGGTTTGGCAGTTATATGATGGTCAGGTACGGCTAAACTCATTTAAAAAACAAGTAAGTAAGCTAAATAATAATAGTCAATACTTTAAAGAGGTTACGACTAAAGATAGCTTGCGAATTGCTTCTCAAAAACAAATTATTTTAAGTCAAAAAGATGCTATTCGTTTAGGAATATTAGAGGTTGAAGGACTAAAGAAAATAAAAAGCCAAGTTAAAACAGTAACAAGACTAAAGCTAGATAGCGTTTACATATCGTTTAAAGACACTTTACTTATAACTGATACTATTTATAGCGTAGGTGTCATTAGAGTTCCTAAAAGGTTCGAGTACGTAGAAACTAACTTTGATATTAAAGGAATTATTTTAGAAAATAAGTTATTAATTGACAGTATTAAGCTACACAACGAAATGAAGTTGACTATTGGAAATAAAAGAAACGGTTTGTTTAAGAAAAGCACACCGATAGTTGAATTGGAAAATACAAACCCTTATATGACTACGCTAGATATGAGTAACGTAATTATAAATAATGAAAAAAGGTTTTATGAAAAAAAGTTATTCTTCTTTGGGGTTGGTGTTTTGGGTACGTTAATTTTAGTTAAATAATGGCATATAATATAACTTCATATACTAAAATACAAGCACGTAAAATTGGTGTTAAGGTAAAACCGAGTAAGGTTAAGGGAAAGAAAATTGATGTATTTAAGGGCGGTAAAAAAGTAGCATCAGTTGGTGCTATTGGTTATGGCGATTATCCTACATTTTTAAAAACAAAAGGAAAAGAATACGCTAGTGAGCGTAGAAGGTTATATAAATTAAGGCACAATAAAAATAGGTCAAAGGTTGGCTCAAATGGTTATTATGCCGATAAACTATTATGGTAATATGGAAGCAACAAGAAAAAAAGAAGTAGCATTGGTTGGATTATTAATAATCGTTACGTTCGGGTTGGGGTTTATAGCTTTTAAACAACTAAAAAAGAAAGGGATAACGATTAAGCTTGGGAGTTGAATCAAAAAACCCCACTACATAAAGTGGTGGGGTTTTTTTTACTTTTTATCAAACAAATTAGAGTTCCCAATTATATTATTATCATCTACTTGTATTACATCAGCATCAGATATTAAGTCCTCGGTTTCAAATTCTTTAACTTTAGAAACAATAGGCTCTGTTTTTTCTTCAATCAACATAGCTATCCTTTCATCTACCCTACCTTTATCATTTTCCTCTTCTTGAACAAAAGCATTTCCTAATCCACTCTTTTTTTGATTAAAAGTTTCCTTCATTCCATTGTTTTCATTTTCAATCTCTAGTAAAGCATTTATCTTTGAATCGTGAACATTGTTAAGTGAAATAAGCATTTTGAAATGTCGCTTAATAACCGTTTTCTTAATCATTTCATCTTTCCAAGTAACCCAAGGACTAAACTGCTTTCCGAATTTGCTATTGACACTTTTAGAAGTATTCTTAATCTTGTCTATTTCCCATACGGGCATAAAGCAATAGTCAACATCGTTTGAAGGTAGTTTGGCAACTGTATATGCACCTATTACTGCTCTATTGTTATGCTCTTGTTCCGTTAGCATATATTTAGGTGTATGCCTAATTATATTATTTACAATATCGTGTTCAAATTCCTCATCTTCATATACGATGTATGAGTTTATTGTTTTGATATTTCCGTTGTTTTTAAGCAAACTAATCATTCCCATATAAGAGAAGTCAAGTACGCATTTACCACCTCTAGGCACTAAGTAAGCTAATCTCATTACGGGATTAAGAGTTATCGAAGTACGCGCGATATTTGTAACTGCATTAATTATACTTAACGGGTCGCATTTTTGTAAAAGGTCGCTATCACTAATGAATTGATATGCAAATCCTAATTCTTGTAAAGCTTTCTGCTTTACTTCTTTAGATATAATTTCATTGTTTCCACTATAAACTGATAAAAGTTTTTTGTGTCCTTTTTGTAGGGATTGTTCCCAAATTCTCATTTCGCTCATTGGTTTTTATTTAAAGTTGAATTGATTGAATTATTGGTACGTCTATAAAGTCATTACAAGTGTCTTTTATAGGGCATTTATTACACTCTTTATAATTTGGAATACTTTTAAAGCCTTTCTCTAGTGTTTTATTAAGCATTTCAATAGCACCTTCACTATTGTTTTTGTGTTCCTCTAAGGCTTCGTGAGAACAGTCTATTTCAAATACTTTACAATCGGTAGGGTTGGTTGTTGAGAAAACAAAAAAGAAGAAAGGTATGTTGTAAATATCAAACTCTTCTAAAGCTAACATTTTATAATGCTTTGCTTGAATCATAAGGTTATCATTCTTATAAACAAAGTCGTCGTGCCACCCGAAATCACTCCATTTGTCGTCAATCAAACCCGTTGACTTAACATCTATTATACATTTTACACCATCTTTTTCAGCAATTATATCAGCAATTCCCGAATACTTTTTTGATTTAAAATGATGGTCAATTGATAATACCTTAAACCCGTATTTATTTAAAATTTTATCAAAGTTGTTTTTTTGCTCATTTACTATTTTATACTTTGAAGTAGGCTCTCCTTTTTTTGTTGTTTCAGCAACGGGTGTTGAACCATCCCTTGATAAAGAACCCGTACAGATGTATTCTAGGTAGTTTCCTAATTCCATTGCAGGACTACTAGGGAATTTTACATTATCAAAGTATTGAGCGTATATCTGCGTTCCGCATTTAGTTTCTTGCGAGTACGCATAAAGTGATTTCATTAAAGATTGGCTTACTTTCATTCTTCTTCTATTGTGATTTCTAATTTGTTATGCGGTATTTCTTCAAAGCAAGATATAATATCCTCTAAGTCAAAGTCAGAGTTTTCTTCTAATATATTAACTTCTTTATCTCCTATTTCTTGTTGAAGTCCATCGTTAAAATAATGACCTTTAACTTCACTTATATTAATGTTAAAGTTTTCTGTTGAAGCCGAATAAATGACACCATAAACAAATAAGTCTACGGTGTCATCATTAATATTTAACTCCCACCTCATTAAGAGAAGTTTTTAACTCTATAAAAAATCTCTGTGTACTCTTCGCGTTTCATTGTGTCTTTAATCTCATTAAGATAATTAAGTGCTTGTTGTTGAGCGTTTATTTGATTGTCAAAAAACAAGTCAGGATTCTTTTCAATTTTTGATTTTGAATATTCCCCTTTAACTAAAAGATAACTAGACTTTTTATCTAAAAATATTTTCTCAATTCCTTTAATCTTTTTAATAGGTTCTTTCTTTTTTGCAGTTGATTTAGTTTCAACTTTTTTTGTTTCCTTTTCCATTTTTTTTAATCGTTAAATAGTTTGTTTACTGTTTTTTGAACTTCATCATTTACATACTTTTTTTCCTCATCGGTATAGTCAAAGTATGTCTTATTAAAACACTTTGACAACCTTTCTGCTGAAAGTTTAAAGTTAACTAACCTTTTTGATGCGATTCTTTTAAATTTTTGTTCTTTTCTATCTGACACCATTTCTTATAATTTGAGCTAATGTAACTATTTATTAATTATATTAAAAATATTTTTAATTTATTTGCTCAAATGGGTACTTATGTTTACCTTTAGGGTGTAGTCAAAAGGAAAAAGTTAAGAAATATGGAAAATTTAGTAAAAATTAATGATGAGTTTACAACGGTAGAATTGGCTCACATTTTAGATGCGTTAACAACGTGGGAGAAAAAAGTAAATCAAGGAATTGATGAACTAAACGATAATGCAGAACAAGAAGGTAAAGTCTGTTTCCTTGGTAGAGGTTTTGGCTCAGTCTTAATTCACGATATTAAAATAAAGTTAAACCTAGATGAAACACTTAAAGATAAAGGTGTTTTTAAAATCAATAAGTAATGAGTTATAATAAAGAGCCTAAATATATGCTTCGCATATCGGAAATAGAGTACGCTAAATCAATTTGTAACTATCTAATTGGTATTCCCGAACAAAGACAACCCTTAATAGGAAACGGTAAGGAGAACGCACACTACGTATTACAAATGTTTCCCGTTGCTTATTTTAATCATACCGACTTAGGGTTTGCTTTTAGGATTACCTATGATAACAAAGTCGTTTACTATAAATACGGTAGTGCTGAAAATTGGAATAAACTTGAAGACACTTTTGTAAATAAGGTTCAAGGATTAACTTTTAAATGTATAAAATGAATAAGCACTCAAAAACGTATGTGTTACTGCTAGAAAAGAAAAGAGAGTATAATGAAATTGTTTTAAACTCTGAAAACGATATGAAAAACAACACGATTAGAAGTAGTTGTTCCAAATACATTATTGATAAGTACAAAAAGAAATTAGAAATTTTAAATAAGCTTATTGATGAATTGGCATAGTCGATACCATAGAATGAAAAGTGGATTAAAATTATCTAATTCAGATATTGCCGAAATAACGGGTAACACTTCAAACTCGGTAAAGTGCGTAACTCAAAGCAATAGAGAATTACCACGATGGACAAAATTAAGTATTGTAATTTTTGAAAAGTATAACCCTATAAAAAAAGTATAATGGCAAAAAGTAAAAAACAATTTGAAAAATTCCACTCTGAAAATCCTAAAGTTTATGAACTCTTTAAATACTTCACTATGCAAGTCAGAAATGCAGGGTTTCACAAGTATTCAGCAGAAGCCGTATTAAATCAAATTAGATGGTACACGACTATTGAAACTAGAGGGGAGGATTTTAAAATCAATAACGATTATAAGCCGTACTACTCCCGAATGTATATGAACGAACATAATGTAGATATTTTTAGAACTAGGTCAAGCGTAGCTGATATGGTTGACTTGCAATCTGCAAAACTATGGGAAGGAGAAAAAAGAGGTGGACTAAATAATTTTATATCAAATGGAGATAACAGACGTAATTCATAAAGACACGATTGAAGCTTTTGAGGTTTTTAATAAAACTGTTGAACTTGCTAATAAAAAAACTTTAAGTGTTGCAATAAAAAATATATGCAAAGAACTAGAAGAGAAGTATTTTTATTTAGAATCATCAGAAAAAAAAAGACACTTTGTAAAAGAGTTTGAAAGGGTTAAGAAAAGGATTAATGACGAATGTAAAGTAATTCTAAGCGATTGGTTTCAAGATTATGTTTTAAGTGATTAATGCCACAACTAAACAATGTTATTAACGATTTAAAGAGATAAAAATGAATAAATCAGAATTAGAGAAATTAATAGATAAGTGGGAGATAGAAAAAGGTAGTTATATCCCTAATGCGCCAATTTACCAAGCGTTTATTAATGAGGCAAAGGAAGCCTTAGAGCGAGAAAGTAAAGTTAATAATGTTGTTTTAGATAATTTTAGCCAACAACGTGAACTGTTAGTAGATTTTTGGATGAACTTACCACATACTAACAAAAATAAGAATGTAGCAAAACATTTTGTAGATAAGGATTTAGAAGCAAAAAAGAGGTTTTTTGAAATAGAAAAAAGAGCATCAAAATCTATTAGCGAACTTAAAGTTAATAATGTTGTTTCAGATGATGTTATAAAATGCAATTGTGAACTAGAAAGGTGCGAACGGGCGAAAATGGAATTAGATTATAATAAATGTATGGACTGTAAAAAAGAAATAGAATAGTTTTTTATAACGAACAGTGTTATACACTTAAAAATTATGGATTAATTAACTAAAAACTTAATAAAATGACAATAGGTGAATTAAAAAAATTGATAAAAGATGTACCAAATGATTTTGAATTTGAGGTAGATGTAAGTAAACGAAAAACAGAAGCGGAACTAAAAGATAGTGCGCACCCATACCCTTATAAATTTGAAAGATGTAAAACAGATAATAGGGATTACGATATTGGGTGGAGCGATAAAAAAATGAAAATTGATATTCAAATAACGGAATTGTAGCATTGTTTATAATGATTGGAATAAAAACTTTTTTAATTGATTTTATTACTTGTTATAAGTAGTACGTAAAATAAGATTATGGAATTAACGATAGAGCAAGCCCTTTGTATTTTAAAAATGGGATATAATGAAAAAGAGGAAGAAGAACTTTATAGTTTGGCTTATGATGTAATTTATAAAGAATCAAGAAAATTACATTTAAAATACAAAGCATCAAAGGCACAAAAGGAATTAAAAGAGTTGGAGTAAGTATTACTTATAACGCTTGGCTATGAACCGTAGCTAAGTAGAACGAATTTTAAAAACTTAAACAAGCCCTAATGATATGGTTTATAGCCCTTGTTAGGCACTTTTAATTATGAAATGGATAGCGATAGCAATAATGAAAATGATGCTTACTAAAGCAAAGAATGATAGAGATAAGCAAACAGATACTACATTCATAAAAGCGTACAACGACCTAGTACAAAACTATGAGCATACTATAATGTTTTTAAAAGCTCAATAGCAATTGTGCCTAACGCCCCTTGT
>TARA_R110002072_G_scaffold96195_8_pt1 | contig 11526 bp, 8 predicted proteins | sample TARA_R110002072 | Tara Oceans TARA_R110002072 (sample SAMEA4397118) | marine metagenome | biome: Polar Biome; feature: [SRF] surface water layer (ENVO:00010504); material: water (ENVO:00002006), including particulate matter (ENVO:01000060) such as... | depth 5 m | reverse complement strand
GGCAGCCGCCGATGCCGCCAGTGGCGGCACTAACCCTGTCGTTCGCCTGCAGTATGCCGAAGCCCTGCTCGGGCAGGGGGAGGCCAAAAAGGCGCTCGACCTGCTTGATCACGAACCGGAAGGTGACCAGCTCCAGAAATATGTGGCGCTGAAAACGCTGGCGTGGCGGGAGTTGGGTGATGAGCGCTACCGGTCTTATTATGACTATGACCGCTTCACCTGGACCGGCCTGATCGAGACGCCGGACGGTTTTGACAGCCTTGAGGATTTCAACCGGCAATTGTCAGCGGCGATCGCGCGACTCCATACCACCCGTGTACAGCCGCTCGACCAGACATTGTTCGGCGGCACCCAGTCGCCCGGCCGGCTGTGGAACGAATCCGACCCGGTGATCGCGGCCCTGTCGCAGGCGCTGCTCGCGGCGGCCAAGCGATTTGTCGATGGGCTGCCCGACGATTCCGACCATCCCTTCCTGCAACGCAAGACGGGCGCGGTGAAGCTGGCCGGTGCGTGGTCCGTCCGGCTGCATTCGGGCGGGGGCCATGTGGACCATATTCACCCGGCGGGCTGGATCAGCGCGAGCTATTATGTGGATGTGCCGAAAACCGTGATGGACGGTGACAAGGCCGGCTGGCTCCGGCTGGGCGGTTCCGGCGTCAGCGGTCTCGACCTCCCCGCCGAGCGCCATATCAGGCCCGAACCCGGGCGGATCGTGTTTTTCCCGTCCTATATGTGGCACGGGGTCGAGCCCTTCGAGAGCGATTCGGTGCGGGTCACTGCGCCGTTTGACGTCATTCCCGCGTAATGTCCGGTTGTGATTGGCCGACAACGCGCTGACATCCGGCTTTCGTCCGGGGCTAAAATCCCGATTGCGACAAATGCGTCACACCCAGTCTAAAATGCTTGTAACGTTGGCGTATGGCAGGCCTGCGTCATTGACCCGTCACAAATGCTCCGACTAGTTTGCAAGCGAGGCGGGCGTTCTACCCGTCCGCGGGGGATTCGGTGCGACTAGTGTTCCGGTTCCTTAGGTACTTTAAAAGCTCGGAGGGATTCTGAAGTGAAATCGACTTCTTTCAAGACCTGCCTGATGGCAGGCACGATCATCGGGGGCCTGATGGCTTCAGCCCCGGCGATCGCGCAGGAAGCAGAAGCGGAAGCTGACGTCGTTTACGTCACCGGCTCCCGTATTCAGCGGACTGACACGGTTGCCCCAAGCCCGATCACGAACGTGACGGCTGAACAGCTCCAGATCGTCAACACGGTCAACACCGAAGACTACATCAACACCCTGCCGCAAGTTGTTCCTGCGTTCGACTCGACCGCAAACAACCCCGGTAACGGTACGGCGACGGTTTCGCTGCGTGGTCTGGGAACGACTCGTACGCTGGTCCTCGTTGACGGCATGCGCTTTGTGGGTTCAGGCACCGCTCAGGTCGTCGACCTGAACAACATTCCGGCAGCGATGGTCGAATCAATCGACATCGTCACCGGTGGTGCGTCTGCTGTTTACGGTTCTGACGCTGTTGCAGGTGTTGTGAACTTCATCCTGCAGGACGACTTCGAAGGCATTGAAGTGAATGTTTCCCACGAGACGTCTCTCGGCGATCTAGATGGCAACATCACGAACGTCTCTGCGACGATGGGCGGCAACTTTGATAATGGCCGCGGTAACGCCGTTATCACGATGGGCTACACCAATCGTGAAGCTGTCTTCCAGGGCGACCGTGACTTCTCTCGCCTCACCTTCTTCGATCCGGGTCCTGGTGGCACGCAGTTCATTGAAGGTGGTTCGTCCAACATTCCGGGCACCCGTTTCCGTGGTGCGACTTCATCGAACTTCGGTCAAACCGGCGCTCAGGTGAACGCGATTGACCCTAACTGTGCGACCAACAACTGCTCCGGTTTCTGGATGGATGGCGGCACGCTTCGCGGTCTTCGTTTCGGCACAGCCGCTGATCCGGTTACCGACCTGTACAACTATGCACCGGCCAACTACCTGCAGCTGCCGCAAGAGCGTTACAACATTGGCGGCTTCGCCCGTTATGAAGTCAACGAGCACCTGGAGTTCTACGGTCGCGGCATTTTCGCGAGCAACGTTGTTGATTCCCAACTGGCTCCGACGCCGGCTGGTGTTACGCTTCGTGTCAATCTGGATAACCCGAACCTCAATCCGACGCTTCGGAACCTGATGACCAACGATGCGGGCTCCAACAATGGTGATGGAACGGCGACAATTCGTACGTCTCGTCGTTATCAGGAGCTGGGAACCCGGAATTCGCTGCGTGACACGAACTCCTTCCAGACGGTGATTGGTGCTCGTGGCCAACTGAGCGAAGCCTGGTCGTATGACGTGTTCGCGAACTATTCGCGCTCCTCAGTCTCGCAAATTCAGTCCGGCAACCTGTCGGTTTCCGCCCTGCAGGCCGGTGTGCTCTGCGACGGTGGTCCGACAGCTATTGCCAGCGGCTGTACCGCTCCAACCGTGAACATTTTTGGTGGTGAGAACTCGATCTCTGCTGCCGGCGCTGCGTTTATTTCGCGGACCGGTGCTCAAATCGACGTGATCGAGACCTTCCAGACGGTTGCAACTGTTTCAGGCCAGCTCGACGTGTTGACCTTGCCGACGGCCACGACGGCTCCGGCGGTTGTCTTCGGTTTCGAGTATCGTGAAGCTGAAGCTGACTCCCGCCCTGACTCGGTTCTTGGACCGGACGTGCGTGGTTTCAACCAGTCTCTGCCCGTCAGCGGTGTTGTCGATGTCTACGAATTCTTCGGTGAAGCGGAAGTTCCGCTCGTTGAAGGTCGTCCGGGCATGGAAAGCCTCGCCCTGAACCTTGCCTTCCGTTCTTCGGAGTACAACACGGTTGGCAACACCGAAACCTTCGCTGTTGGTCTCGGCTGGCAGGTCGACGAGCAGATCCGTCTGCGTGGTAACTTCAACCGCGCTGTCCGGGCTCCGAACGTCAATGACCTGTTCGCGCCTCTGACCAATGGCTTCCCGGGTGCGCAAGATCCTTGCTCCGGTGGCCAGTTTGGTTCGTTCAGTGGTGCCACGAATGTCGCATCTTGTATTGCTGCTGGCGTTCCGGCTGCCAACGTTGGCACGGGCTTCCAGGGCAATGGCCAGATGGAAGCGCTGTTCGGTGGTAACCCGAACCTCGGTGCTGAAACGGCTGACACCTACACCGTCGGTGTGGTTGCGACGCCGAACATGGTCGACGGTCTGACCATTCAACTCGACTACTACAACATCTCCATCGAAGACGCGATCACCACGGTGCCGCTGCAGACACTCCTCAACGAGTGCCACATCAGCAACATCGCCACGTCTTGCGCCATTCTCGCTGGCGGCCGTAACCCGGCAACCGGTGAAATGGGTGCCAACGGCTTCACGCCTCGCCTGACCGCGATCAACATCGGTCTGCTTGAAGCTGAAGGTGTCGATCTCCGGATTGACTACAGCTTCGATGCAGGCGTGATTGGTATGCCGGGCGAAGTTGGCCTGAGCTACTACGGTGGTGTGACACTGGTGTCAGACACAACGAACTCACCGACTTCTCCGGTGATCGAATGTGCCGGCGTCTATGGTCTGGACTGCGGTGAGCCGACACCGGAATACAAGCATGCCATGCAGGCGTCCTGGTATACCGGTCCGTTCACGACTTCGTTGCGCTGGCGTCATGTCGGTGCTGTTGATGCCGACCCGACTACGCTCGCCTTCATTGGTGACCTGTCTGACAATATCGAAGCCACGAATTACTTTGATGTCACCTTCCAGTATGACATCACTGAAAACTTCGCGACCACGATCGGGATCACCAACGTTACCGATACGGACGTTCCGATCCTCGGTTCGACCGCTTCGGAGCAAGCCAATACCTGGCCTGCAACATACGACACCCTGGGTCGTCGTCTGTTCGTTGGCGGTTCGCTCCGCTTCTAAGAATCACTGCTTCGGCATTGATGAGGGAAGGGCAGGTCTTCGGACCTGCCCTTTTCTTTTGCGCCTACAGCCGCGCCCGGATCCCGGGCCGGGCTTTCCATCGCCTGCCAAATGCGTCACATTTCCTTCCTGTAATGCACCATTTTGGTGTGTGTCATGTGCCGGGGGGCGAAGGCATGGTGGGGGGCGGCGAGACAAGAGGCGACGAGCTACAGGCCGTGCATGAGGCCTGGTCAGAGTATTGGGACGATGACAGCGATTCCGGCGAGGCCCTGACGAATGGCACCCATGCCGCCCGCCTTCGGGGTTATTGGTTCGGCGTGTTTCAGACCGAATTTGATGCCGGCGACCGGTCATTGCGCCTTCTGGATGCGGCCTGCGGGACCGGCGTAGTGGCGCGAATCGCGCGCCAGACCGCAGAGGCCAGGGGCATGGGCGGCCTTGAGCTCTTCCTGACAGATTTTTCCGAACCGGCGCTTGCCTCAGCCGTGCTGAAGCCGGAATTGAGTCACGCGTCCTGCGCTGCCGCCGACGCGCGTAGCCTGCCGTTTGCGGATGAATCCATGGATATGGTGGTGAGCCAGTTCGGTCTCGAATATGCCGGCGTTGGCGGGTTTGAGTCGGCGATCCGGCTTGTGGCTCCGGGCGGTCGACTGGCCTGTGTTGTCCACAAGGAGGGGGGTGCCATCGCGAACGAATGCGCCGGCAATCTGACGGTGCTCAGCCAGGTTGATTCGTCGGGTCTGATCGAGGCTTTCCTCAATCTGTTCACGGCGATCCGCGAATCGGCCCCCGAGCCCGATGTGCAGGCGTTCGCCCAGGTGGCGGGTGCGTGCGGCCAGCGCATCAATACAGTCCTGGCGACGGCCATGCCCGGCGCGGCCCGGGAGCATGTCAGTCAGCTCCTGCGGGACATGCAAACGGTGATGGACCGAATCGGCAATTATTCCGTGGCCGAGGTCCGCGACTGGGCGGAGGCCCAAGCTGCCAATATCGCGGCCTACCGGCTGCGCATGGAATCGATGGTGGCGTCCGCGCAGAGTGAAGCGGGTCTCCGCACCATAACGGACAGTCTTGCGCGTCATGGATATGACTCCATCACTGTCGCCGAATTCCCCATTGAGGACGGCGTTTTTCCCATAGCCTGGACGCTCGATGCGCGGCGGGCAGGGGCCTGATTTTTCCTCGGAAGGCCGCCCAACAGACAAACCTGTGTTTTTTCGGTTTTCATTCTGGCATCGCCAGTGTAGAAGCCTGCGCTTCGGTATGGTTACGGGCATTTGGGCGTGCTACGACGCGCGTCCGCTTTTAGGGGTGTAGCTCAGCTGGTAGAGCAGCGGTCTCCAAAACCGCAGGTCGTGGGTTCGAGTCCCTCCGCCCCTGCCATTGCGATTTTGGAGACCGCTACCAATATACCGGTCTGGATAGACAAGGCATTATGACGCGACGCGACGACAAAAAAACGCCCGCCAAGACGGTTGAAGGCGCAGCGCCCAAGCGCAAGCGGACCAATCCGTTTCGCTATCTGGCACAGGTGCGTCAGGAAGGCCGGAAAGTCACCTGGACGACGCGGCAGGAAACCCTGGTATCGACCATCATGGTCCTGATCATGGCGACGCTGGCAGCGATCTTCTTCTTTGTAGTCGATTTGGGCATTTCGAGCTCGATTGATTTCATCCTTGGCCTGGGTTCATAAGGGAAACGATCGATGAGCGCGAAGTGGTATATCGTCCACGCCTACTCGAATTTCGAGAACAAGGTTGCCGATGCGATCCGGTTTGAAGCCGCGGCGCAGGGCCTGCAGGACAATTTCGAGGAAATTCTCGTCCCGAAAGAGGATGTTGTCGAGGTGCGCAAGGGCCGCAAGATCAACACCGAACGCAAGTATTTTCCGGGCTATGTCCTGGTCAAGGCGAATCTGACGGACGCGGCCTATCACCTCGTCAAGAACACGCCGAAAGTCACCGGCTTTCTCGGTTCCGGCAACAAGCCGATGCCGGTCTCGGAAATCGAGGTCAAGCGCATCCTGGGCCAGATTTCCGAAGATGCCGAGCGTCCGCGTCCGACCGTCCGCTATGATGTGGGCGAGACCGTTCGTGTCATTGACGGTCACTTCCAGAGCTTCAACGGCATCGTGGAAGAAGTCGACGAAGACAATGCGCGCCTGAAGGTTGCGATCAATATTTTCGGCCGGGCAACCCCGGTCGAACTGGAATACAACCAGGTCGAAAAGACGGCCTGATTGTTCAACAAGGTGCGGGAGGCGACGGCACAAGACCATGCCGTTTCCGGACCGCGCCGCCCGCATGCGACTGCTGATCAGCGGCGCGAAATGGAGAAGGGTTTATGGCGAAGAAAATTACCGGCTATATCAAGCTGCAAGTTCCGGCCGGGGCGGCCAATCCGTCCCCGCCGATCGGTCCGGCACTGGGCCAGCGCGGCGTGAACATCATGGAATTCTGCAAGGCGTTTAACGCCAAGACGCAAGAAATGGAAAAAGGGATGCCGATCCCGACGGTGATCACCGTTTTCCAGGACAAGTCGTTCACGTTCGAAACCAAGACTCCGCCGGCCAGCTTCTATCTGAAGAAGGCCGCGAAGATTCAAAAGGGTTCTGCCGAGACGGGCAAGTCCGCCCCGATCGCCAAGGTGACGATGGCGCAATGCCGTGAAATCGCCGAAGCGAAAATGAAGGACTTGAACGCAGTGGATCTCGATCAGGCGACGAAGATCATCGCGGGTTCCGCCCGTTCGATGGGCCTGGAAGTGGTGGGCTAGACCGATGACAAAGACAACGAAACGCATGGCCGCCGCGCTGAGCACGGTTGACCGCGAAAAATTCTACACCGTCGATGATGCCGTCAAGGCAGTGAAGGCGAATGCCAAGGCGAAGTTCGACGAGACCGTCGAGATCGCCATCAATCTGGGTGTCGACCCGCGCCACGCTGACCAGATGGTCCGCGGCGTGTGCAACCTTCCCAACGGAACGGGCCGCTCGGTCCGCGTTGCGGTGTTTGCCAAGGGTGCCAAGGCTGAAGAAGCCACGAAGGCGGGTGCCGACGTGGTGGGTGCCGAGGACCTGATGGAAGAAATCCAGAATGGCCGCATGGACTTTGACAAGGTTATCGCAACGCCGGACATGATGCCGGTCGTCGGTCGTCTCGGTAAGGTGCTTGGCCCGCGCGGCATGATGCCGAACCCGAAAGTCGGCACCGTGACCATGGATGTGGCGAAGGCCGTTGAAGCGTCCAAGGGCGGTGCTGTCGAGTTCCGCGCCGAGAAGTCGGGCATCGTGCATGCCGGCGTCGGCAAGGCGAGCTTCACCGAAAAGGCGCTGGCCGAGAACGTCAAGGCGTTCCTCGAGTCCATTGTCAAGGCGAAGCCGGCCGGTGCCAAGGGTGTCTATCTGCGCAAGATCGGCATCAGCTCGACCATGGGTCCGGGCGTGAAGATTGATGTTTCGGAAGCCAGCGCAGCGGCGACCGCGACGGCAGCCTGAGTCAGGCTGCACACAGATTTCCGCGCGGCTGGGTTTCGGCCCGAAGCGCGGGGTAGGGCGGGCCGCGAACCATGAGGGTTCAACGCCTGTTCGACCTGTCCGAGATCGCAGGGGATGGCTTTAGCCGGCCATCTTAATTCCGCCGCGGCGGCCCCTGGGTGAGACAGAGCAAGAATCCGGATGCTGCCTCGCGGTGGCATGTCGGTTCGAGCCCTGGGACAGGAATGCGCTTTTTGGGCGCGCCTTTCCCGTCACGGGGCAGGCGGTCCGAAAAGGGCCTTTCAGGGGGTCTCATGGTGAGACGCCCAAACAGGGAGACCGCAAATGGATCGCCAGACCAAGGAAACCGCAGTCGAAGAGCTCAAGGGCGTCTTCTCTGCCGGTGGATCCGTGGTCGTTGCCCAGTATTCGGGCATGACCGTTGCGGAAATGACGAACCTGCGCACCAAGCTTCGCGAAGTGGGTGGGACGTTCAAGGTGGTTCGCAACCGCCTCGCCAAGATCGCGCTGCAAGGTCAGCCGGGTGAGAAAGCCGCCAGCCTGTTCAACGGGCCGGTGGGTATTGCTTACTCGGAAGATTTCGTTGCCGCGCCGAAAGTGGCGATCGACTACGCCAAGGGTAATGACCGTTTTGAGATCCTCGGTGGTTTCATGGATGAGGAAATTCTTGACGCCAAAGGCGTCGAGGCTCTCTCCAAGATGCCGTCTCGCGAGGAGCTCATTGGTGCCATTGCCGGCCGCCTTATGGGCCAGGCGTCGCAGATCGTGGGGCGTCTCAACGCTCCGGGCCAGAAGCTGGCTTCACAGATCCAGGCGATCGGCGAACAGGCCGAGAGCTGACGTCATTCTCCGCATTCGAACTGACACACTCCAAACAAGGACTAAACTGAAATGGCTGATGTAGCTAAACTTGCTGATGAACTCCTGGCTCTGACCATTATGGAAGCCAAGGAACTCAACGACATCCTCGAAGAAAAAGGCATCAAGGTTGCGGCTCCGGTCGCAATGGCGGGCCCGGCAGGCGGCGGCGATGCCGGCGCAGCTGCTGAAGAGAAAGACGAATTTGACGTCATTCTCGCTTCTGCGGGTGACAAGAAAATCAACGTGATCAAGGAAGTTCGCGCGATCACGGGTCTCGGCCTCAAAGAAGCCAAGGACCTCGTCGAAGCTGCTCCCAAGGCAGTGAAAGAAGGCGTGGCCAAGGGCGAAGCCGAAGAACTGAAGAAGAAGCTCGAAGAGGCGGGAGCCACTGTCGAGTTGAAATAGGACGTCCTGTTGAAGGATGTCTGACAGTGACGGCGGCGGGCGCGTGGAGTGATTCTGCGCGTCCGTCGACCTGTCGCTGAAGAGATATGCAGCGCCTTCACCTTCCGTCCGTGGAAGGGGCTGCCACAGCGGACATGGTTAGCGCCATGTCTGATACGGACTGGCGGCGTTCAATCGGACGCTGAACTGAATTTCGAGCCGGCGCGCGAGCGCCGCGAAGGGAGCCGACATGGGTCTGTCGTTCACGGGTAAGAAACGCATCCGCAAATCATTCGGCCGCATTCCGGAAACGGTTGCGATGCCGAACCTGATCGAGGTGCAAATGCATTCCTATGATCAGTTCCTGTTGAAGGACGTCAGCGCGAGCGAGCGCGCCGACGAGGGTATGCAGGCTGTCTTCAAGTCAGTCTTCCCGGTGAAGGACTTCTCCGAGCGCGCCGTACTGGAGTTCGTCTCCTACGAGTTCGAGCCGCCGAAGTACGACACCGAAGAATGTCAGCAGCGCGATATGACCTATGCCGCGCCGCTGAAGGTGAAAATGCGTCTCGTCGTGTTTGATGTCGATGAAGAAACCGGTGCCAAGTCGGTCAAGGACATCAAGGAGCAGGACGTCTATATGGGCGATATTCCGCTCATGACGGACAAGGGCACGTTCATCGTCAACGGTACCGAGCGCGTCATCGTCTCCCAGATGCACCGCAGCCCGGGCGTGTTCTTCGACCACGACAAGGGCAAGACCCATGCGTCGGGCAAGTATCTGTTTGCTGCGCGCATCATTCCCTACCGTGGTTCCTGGCTCGACTTCGAATTCGATGCCAAGGACGTCCTCCACATGCGTCTTGATCGCCGTCGGAAGCTGCCGGCGACGACGCTGCTCTATGCCCTGGGCATGGACAAGGAAGAGATCCTGGCGACCTTCTACGAGAGCATCGTCTACAAGAAGGTCAAGAATGGCTGGACGATTCCCTACATCAAGGAACGCTGGCGCGGTGTGAAGCCGTCGACCGACCTGATCGACGCCAAGAGCGGTGAAGTTGTTGCGCCGGCCGGCAAGAAGATTGCCGCCCGGGCTGCCAACAAGCTGGCCGAAGACGGCATGAAGGAAATCCTGGTCAGCGATGAAGCGCTGCTGGGCCGTTATGCTGCGCTGGATATCGTCGACGCCAAGACCGGTGAAATCTTTGCCGAGGCCGGCGACGAATTCACCGAAGAGAATATGGAAGTCATCACCGCTGCCGGGCTGAAAACCCTGCACGTGCTCGACATCGACCACACCAGCCGTGGCCCGTACATCCGCACCACGCTGGCAGCCGACAAGAATGAAAACCGCGAGCAGGCGCTGGTCGACATCTACCGTGTCATGCGTCCGGGTGAGCCGCCGACCGCCGAAACGGCCGAGGCTCTGTTCAACGGTCTGTTCTTCGACTCCGAGCGCTATGACCTGTCGGCTGTTGGCCGCGTGAAAATGAATATGCGCCTCGACCTCGATTGCCCGGATGACATTCGCGTCCTGCGCAAGGAAGACCTGCTGGCCGTGCTGAAAACGCTGGCCGGCCTGCGTGACGGCCGCGGTGAAATCGACGACATCGACAATCTCGGCAACCGCCGTCTGCGGTCTGTCGGCGAGCTGATGGAAAACCAGTATCGCGTCGGCCTGCTGCGCATGGAGCGCGCCATCAAGGAACGCATGAGCTCGGTCGATATCGAGACCGTGATGCCGCACGACCTGGTGAACGCCAAGCCGGCGGCTGCCGCCGTGCGCGAATTCTTCGGTTCGTCGCAGCTGTCCCAGTTCATGGACCAGACCAACCCGCTGTCAGAAGTCACCCACAAGCGCCGCCTGTCGGCGCTTGGGCCGGGTGGTCTGACGCGTGAGCGTGCCGGTTTTGAAGTGCGCGACGTGCACCCGACCCACTATGGCCGGATCTGCCCGATTGAAACGCCGGAAGGCCCGAACATTGGCCTGATCAACTCGCTGTCGACCTATGCCCGCGTCAACAAGTACGGCTTCATCGAGAGCCCGTACCGCAAGGTTGAGAAGGGCAAGCTGACCGACCAGGTGGATTACCTGTCGGCCATGCAGGAAGCCAAGTTCACGATCGCGCAGGCCAATGCCAGCGTGACCAAGGATGGCAAGTTCGAGCACGAATTCGTCAACTGCCGCGTGGCCGGTGATGTCACACTGATCCCGCGCGATGACGTGGAATACATGGACGTGTCTCCGAAACAGGTTGTTTCGGTCGCTGCAGCCCTGATCCCCTTCCTGGAAAATGACGATGCGAACCGGGCCCTGATGGGCTCGAACATGCAGCGTCAGGCAGTTCCGCTCCTGCAAGCGGAAGCGCCGCTGGTCGGGACCGGGATGGAATCGGTCGTTGCCCGCGATTCCGGTGCGGCCATCGTGGCGCGCCGCGAAGGTGTGGTTGAACAGGTCGACGCCACGCGGATCGTTGTTCGCGCGACGAAGGACCTCGACCCGGCCAAGTCCGGCGTCGATATCTACCGTCTGGCAAAATTCCAGCGTTCCAACCAGTCGACCTGCATCAACCAGCGTCCGATCGTGCGCGTGGGCGATATCGTCCACGAGGGCGACATCATGGCGGATGGCCCGTCAACGGATCTGGGTGAACTGGCGCTCGGCCGCAATGTGGTCGTCGCCTTCATGCCCTGGAACGGCTACAACTTCGAGGATTCCATCCTCATCTCCGAGCGCATCGTGCGCGATGACGTCTTTACCTCGATCCATATCGAGGAATTCGAAGTCATGGCTCGCGATACAAAGCTCGGGCCGGAAGAAATCACCCGCGACATTCCG
>TARA_R110002072_G_scaffold93548_5_pt1 | contig 11536 bp, 11 predicted proteins | sample TARA_R110002072 | Tara Oceans TARA_R110002072 (sample SAMEA4397118) | marine metagenome | biome: Polar Biome; feature: [SRF] surface water layer (ENVO:00010504); material: water (ENVO:00002006), including particulate matter (ENVO:01000060) such as... | depth 5 m | reverse complement strand
CACGGAGCCTACGACGAGCATTGATGCTTTGCAGCATGGCGCAATTTTTCGATGTAAACACGCGTAAAGCAATAGGCACAATGGCACCGACTTAATAGGAATTACGAGGAGTAGGCGTCAAGCCGAGTCTAGATTGAGGGGAGCGCCGGAGGCCATGGATGGCCGAAGCGAGCCTACAAGCCGGTCTTGGTGCGCAAGTTTTGCAACTGGGCCAACTGCTCAGACACCGAGAGCGGCTCAGATGGCTGCAGTTCTAACGCCTCTGATTGCGGTACTTCAAGAGATTCACCCCGCAGTACCGCCACGCAATATTTCTGATAGTGCTCCTTGAAAATCGGCCAGCTGGTGCGCTCGGTATTGTTCGCCAGGAAGAACCAGTCGCTATCCCGACCGGCCAGGTACACCGCGGTGTGGCTCCAGTTTTGGGCTGATTTGGGCGAGTATGCCCGACAGGCTTCAACATACGCGTCGTGGGCAGACGGCAGACCAAACTCGGCAAGGCCTTGCTGGCAGCACTCCAGCATGCGATTGAGCGTGGGCAGGTAATCGCTGTGCTCGATGGCGTGTTTGGCGCCTTTGAGAATCTGTTCAACGGGATAGTCAGCGAGGGAATCTAGCCACAGCTTCTTGATTTGATTAAGTTGTACGCCGTCCGGATAGGCGGCGTAGTACTGGTTATGGTAATTCAGGCGAAACAGTGCAAACACCTGGTTGATCGCCTCTACGTAGGCTGTCGTTGCCTGCGCCCGGCCTTCCTCACTTTGCCCAGGAGGTGTCGGTGAGGTCGTCCTGGAGGCTTCGATCTCGCGTGCGACCCGTTGTATTTGATCCCTGCTGTCCGGCATGACTGTTATCCGTTTGTTCGAACTGGTGGCGTTTTGCCCAGTGATATTTTACATGTTGTATGAATTTGCTGTTCCAGGAAGTTTGTGCCTGGTTGCTGTCTTTCCAGTATACGATGAACTCCGGCAGCAGGGAGTGGGCGAATTCTGTATCAATGTGCGACAGGCGCAGGATATCAAATACATCCGCAATAGGCCGCCAGTCGTCGGTAATACGCCTGGGTTCGGTGCTGTGCTCCAGGCTGGAGGTATACCGTGCCCATTGGATTCGTATGTGCTGAATAAACTTGGAATTCAGTTCCTTCGGCCGTGTGCCCCGCTCGCGCCAATAGAGCACAAACTCTGGAATAGCCTGTTCGATGAACTCGGGGTCAATTTCACCGCGCTCCATGATTTCCAGAGCATCTGGGCTGGGTCGCCAGCTGTTGTCCAGGGTAGTTGTCTGTGTGGGGCGGAAGGATTCAGCCTGATTTTGTTGTTGGCGTCGCCAAGCGGTAATGACTTGCTGACGGAACTTGTTTTCCCAGGCGCTGCTGGTTTCGCCGCGTTCCCGCCAGTAAAAGATGAAATCTTCCAGTTGGTCTAGTGCGAACTGACGCGGTATGTTGTGATTCATGCTCATTAACTGCAGCAGGTCTTCGCTCGGGGACCAATGCACGGGCAACAGGACTGCGCTGCGCCTCGTGGGAATGGCCACAGTTTCAACCGGTTCTGGCGCGGCCGGGGCCTGATTAACGGGCTCGTTTATCGCAAATACCAATCGTTGGCCTGTGTGCAGTGGCGGCGATTCAATTAACACGACGCCCTTGTCTGCCAGGCTGCGACTGATGCGGTGAAGGTCCTCAGCGGTCCAGAAAGGAAGTGTATTTAGCAGAAAGGTTCGCTCGACACTTAGCCAGGCGAAGCCATCGCGAATTTGTGGACTGTGGTGCTCGAACAGTTGTTGCAGGTGCTGCAACAAAATCGCCTCTTCCAGGCCGATGGTCTGGGCCAGCACCGGAGAGAACACCAGCGGGCGCTCTGGAATGAGGGAGGAATTTGACATCGTGTTACCGGAAACGGGTCGCAAGTTTGGTAGGATACCGCATTCGTCGAATGGGTGCGCGCTGGGTGATCGTGCGATATTGCTTTAGTTTGAATTTTTGCGGATTGGCGGCGAAGAAGACGCACGTGTTCTTATCCTTCAGTCACAGCCTTCGAGTACTTTGGCGTTGAAAAACGTAGGGTCCAGGTAGAATGGCGCAATTCTGACTGCTTACGTCAGTGCGTCGATCTGTGTGGCATTTTATCTATGGGATGAAGAAACAAGCGCTTTTTTGCGTGTGGAAAACTAATGGCAAAACAAAAAACCGCTTTCGTGTGCAATGACTGCGGCTCCGATTATGTGAAGTGGCAGGGTCAATGCAGTGATTGTGAGGCCTGGAATACGCTGACTGAAATCAAACTCGGTCCGCAAAAGGGTTCCGGTCGCGCTGGGGCAGGCGCAAGCCCGCAGGTTGGAGGCAAGCGGGCTGGCTTCGCCGGCACGCTGGATAGCGCCAGGGTTCTGCAGGACATCGACCTGGCGGATTCGCCGCGCTTTTCTTCTGGTGCAGAAGAGTTTGACCGGGTGTTGGGCGGCGGGCTGGTCCCGGGATCGGGAATTCTGTTGGGAGGCAATCCGGGTGCGGGCAAAAGTACATTGTTATTGCAAACGATGTGTCACCTCGCGCGCACCATGGAGGCGTTGTATGTCACCGGGGAGGAATCCCTGCAGCAGGTTGCCATGCGCGCCAGGCGCCTGCAGCTACCCACTGATAAATTGCAATTGATGTCAGAAACCAATGTGGAGGCGATTGTCGCGGCCGCCGAAGCGCTCAAGCCAAAGGTACTGGTCGTCGATTCCATTCAAGTGGTGCACACCGAAGAAATCACCTCCGCTCCGGGCAGTGTTTCGCAGGTGCGCGAATGCGCCGCCTATCTGATCCGGTACGCTAAACAGACCGGAATGGTGCTGCTGCTGGTAGGTCATGTCACCAAAGATGGCTCCCTGGCAGGCCCCAAGGTGCTGGAACATATGATCGACTGCTCTATCTTGTTGGAGGGTAGCGATGACGCCCGCTTCCGCACGCTGCGCGGGCAGAAGAATCGCTTTGGCGCAGTTAACGAGCTCGGAATTTTCGCCATGACCGAGCAGGGCATGCGCGAGGTCAAAAACCCCTCCGCTATTTTTCTGGACCGCGCTAGTGAACCGGCGTCCGGCAGTGCGGTAATGGTGGTATGGGAGGGTACGCGTCCGCTGCTGGTGGAAATTCAGGCGCTGGTGGACGACAGCCAGCTGGGCAATCCGCGCCGCGTGGCGGTGGGACTGGAGCAAAATCGACTGGCCATGTTGCTGGCGGTGTTACATCGCCACGGTGGACTGCAGGTGGGGGATCAGGATGTATTTGCGAATGTAGTGGGGGGCGTAAAAGTGCTGGAAACCAGTGCTGACCTGGCCCTGTTGCTCGCTATCGTGTCGAGTTACCGGGATAAAATCCTGCCAAGGGAGTTGGTGATGTTTGGCGAGGTGGGTTTGTCGGGCGAGATTCGTCCCGTACCCAATGGTCAGGAACGCCTTTTGGAGGCGGCTAAACACGGATTCAAGCGTGCCATTGTGCCTAAGGGAAATGCGCCCAAAGGGAAGATCAGGGGGATGCAGGTGACGGCGGTCTCAAAGTTGTCCGAGGCGCTGGATGCGCTGGAATAAGTGTTTTAATTAATTCCTGGACTATTCGCTTAACTGCAAGAGTTCCTCTTCCAGCGTAGCGATGTCCATATGAGCCTGCAGTACTTCAAGCAAGGGTTGGATATTTTCCCGATCAACGTGCTGGACGGCAAACCCCAACCGTCCCGCTTCAACATGCTGTAGATAGGCGTGCAGCTCCAGTGTGCTGTTTTCTTCCAAATTGATAACCAGGGTAAAAGGTTCGTTGTACTGTGCGTCCCACTGTTCGGGTTGATCGGTGCTGACCCCGGTCAGCGATATATCGATGAGGTGCTGATTCCAGACGCTGCCACCCTGATGCACTTCGACCGGGAGTGCCAGCTCTACGCGGGTGAAACGACGCTTTTCGGAAAAGTGTTCAGTCATGTTAAAGCTCATGTAACAGGTCTGCCTGGACAACTATAACGCTGCCTTGGTATGAATGCGAGATGATCCGCAGTATCGCAATCGGCGAGGAACAGAGCGGCTATTGCCGCTTTAGATTCAAGTCTTCAATTTGCGATATTTCAGGCGCTGTGGTTGCTCTGCTGCGGCGCCCAGGCGTATCTTGCGATCCTCCTCGTAGTCGGTGAAGTTGCCTTCGTGGAAGACTACGTCGCCACCATCTTCGTATGCCAGAATATGGGTGGTGATGCGGTCCAGAAACCAGCGGTCGTGTGAAATCACCATAGCCGCACCGGGGAATGCGAGTAGTGCCTCCTCGAGCGCGCGCAGCGTTTCCACGTCGAGATCGTTGGTCGGTTCGTCCAACAGCAGCACATTGGCACCCTGTTTTAACAGCTTGGCCAGGTGCAGCCGGTTGCGTTCACCACCTGAAAGATCCTTGACGAACTTCTGCTGGTCCGATCCCTTGAAGTTGAAGCGTCCCACATAGGAGCGCGAGGCGACCTCGTAAGTGCCAATACGGATGATGTCCAGACCATCCGAAAGCTCCTCCCATACGGTTTTGCTACCGTCCAGGTCGTCCCGAGACTGGTCTACATAGCCGAGTTTGACAGTCTCGCCGACAGTCACCTGGCCGGCATCGGGCTTCTCAATATCCATCAGGATGTTGAACAGGGTCGATTTTCCCATGCCATTGGCACCAATGATGCCTACGATACTGCCTTTGGGCACGGTGAAGCTGACATTGTCGAACAGGAGGCGGTCGCCAAAGCTCTTGGACAGGTCTTTTACGTCAATCACCGCATCACCCAACCGGGGTCCGGGCGGAATGTAAATCTCATTGGTTTCGTTGCGGTTCTGGAATTCCTGTGATTGTAATTCCTCGAAGCGTTGAAGGCGGGCCTTGCTTTTGGCCTGGCGCCCTTTGACGTTGCTGCGCACCCATTCCAGTTCCGATTTGATGGCCTTCTGGTGAGACGCCTCCTGGCGCTGTTCCTGCCCCAGACGCTGCTCTTTAGCGTCCAACCAGTCCGAGTAATTACCTTCGTACGGGATGCCACGACCGCGGTCAAGCTCCAGAATCCAGCCCGCCGCATTGTCCAGGAAGTAGCGGTCGTGGGTGATCGCCACTACTGTGCCGGTGAAGTCATGCAGGAAGCGTTCTAGCCAGCCCACGCTCTCAGCATCGAGGTGGTTGGTCGGTTCGTCGAGTAACAGCATGTCCGGGCTGGACAGCAGCAGGCGGCACAGAGCAACCCGGCGACATTCGCCGCCTGACAAAGTGCTGACGTTGGCGTCCCAGGGTGGCAGGCGCAGGGCGTCGGCGGCGACTTCCAGTTTGTGGTCCAGGTTGTGGGCATCCGTCGCCTGGATGATGTCCTCCAGCCGTGCCTGCTCCTTTGCCAAAGCATCAAAGTCGGCCTCCGGTTCCGCGTAATCGGCATACACCTTCTCCAGCCCTGCCAAAGCGTCGATAGCTTCCTGGGTGCCTTCCTCAACATTGCCCCGTACATCTTTATCCGGATTGAGCTGTGGTTCCTGAGGCAGGTAACCAATATTGATCCCTGGCTGTGGACGCGCCTCACCGAGAATGTCGCTGTCCAATCCGGCCATGATGCGGAGCAGGGTAGATTTCCCCGATCCGTTCAGTCCTAACACACCGATCTTGGCGCCCGGGAAGAAAGACAGGGAGATATCTTGCAGGATCGTTTTCTTGGGCGGCACGATCTTGCCGACGCGGTTCATGGTGTATACGTATTGGGCCATTGAAGGTACTCAAACAACATTTATGGGCCGGGAATATTATCAGAAACACAATCGTAATGGGTTCGCTAGCGTGCTCTGGTACTAGCTCAGGTTGAAAATAGAGACTCCAGCTCCACCCCACCTTAAAATTTTAAACTGCGCCACTACTTGCGCACTTATATGGTTGTTAGGATTAAGGTAGAATGCGCGCCTTTCAGAGGGGTCGTGTATGGGCGCGCCCACCACCAGAGCGGGGATCAGCATGTTTGACAAGCGCATGACAATTTCGGGATTTGACGATGAGATCTGTTCCGCCATCAGCGAAGAAGAGTGTCGACAGGAAGAGCATATCGAGCTTATCGCGTCCGAGAATTATACCAGCCCGCGTGTCATGCAGGCGCAGGGTACGGTCCTGACCAACAAATACGCTGAAGGTTATCCCGGCAAACGTTATTACGGTGGCTGTGAATTTGTGGATAAGGCCGAGGAACTGGCTATCGCGCGTGTGAAAGCCCTGTTTGGCGCTGACTATGCCAATGTTCAGCCTCACTCAGGCTCCCAGGCAAATTCTGCCGTTTATCTGGCCCTGTGTAATGCCGGCGATACGGTATTGGGTATGAGTCTTGCAGACGGTGGACACCTGACCCACGGCGCCAAGCCCAACTTCTCAGGCCAACTTTATGATGCGGTGCAGTATGGCTTGAGCGCCGATACGGGTGAGATCGACTATGCCCACGTGGAAGAGCTCGCTCTGGAACATAAGCCGAAGATGATCGTGGCGGGCTTTTCGGCCTATTCACAGATTATCGACTGGGCGCGCTTCCGCGAGATCGCCGATAAAGTGGGTGCTTATCTAATGGTGGATATGGCTCACGTAGCGGGTCTGGTTGCCGCCGGCGTTTATCCCAACCCGGTTCCTTATGCCGATGTAGTGACCTCCACTACCCACAAAACCCTGCGTGGACCTCGTGGCGGCATTATTCTGGCCAAAGCCAACGCGGCGCTCGAGAAGAAGTTCAACTCCGCAGTATTCCCCGGCAGCCAGGGCGGCCCATTGATGCATGTCATTGCAGGCAAGGCGGTGAGTTTCAAGGAGGCTCAGAGCCCTGAGTTTGTCGAGTACCAGAAGCAGGTGGTCAGGAACGCCAAGGCGATGGCTGCGACCTTCATTGAGCGCGGCATCAAGATTGTCTCAGGCGGAACCGAGAATCACTTGATGTTGGTGGATTTGATTGGCAAGGAATATACCGGCAAGGATGCGGATGCGGCGCTGGGTGATGCCAATATCACTGTCAACAAAAACGCGGTGCCGAACGATCCCCGTTCACCGTTCGTCACATCAGGGTTGCGCGTGGGCACACCTGCTATCACTACGCGCGGGTTTGGCGAGGCGGAGTCGGTTGAACTGACTGGCTGGATGTGCGATGTGCTGGAGTCGCTGGAAAATGGCACGTCGGAGAAGGTGATTGCTGAGGTGAAGAGCAAGGTTCTGGCCATTTGTAAGCGGTTTCCAGTCTACGGGTAGATTGTGGGTGCGCGCTCCTTCAATGCCGCGCCAAGGTCGTAGGAAGCTCTCGAAAAAGGTCACAGCACGCTATCGGAACCCCCGTCCGCCGGGCGTTGTGGTATTAAATCAACGCAGCCGTACCCCAAATGAGTAACGCCTCGAACATCGAAAATATGTTAATCTTCAGCAACTTAGATTGACGAGAACAGCCCATGCACTGCCCGTTTTGCGCCGCAGAAGACACCAAGGTGATCGACTCCAGGCTGGTGGCCGAGGGCGATCAGGTGCGCCGTCGTCGGGAGTGTCTAAGCTGTGCTGAGCGCTATACCACATACGAGATAGCAGAACTGGTCATGCCCCGGGTGATCAAACAGAACGGCAACCGCGAACCCTTCAATGAAGACAAGCTTCGGGCGGGTCTTTTGCGCGCTCTCGAAAAACGTCCCGTTTCGGTCGAGGATATCGAAGCAGAAATCATGCATATTAAACACGCCCTGCGTGCGACCGGCGAGCGAGAAGTGCAGTCATTGGTAGTGGGTGAACTGGTGATGACAACACTGAAGAAGCTGGACCAGGTTGCCTACGTGCGCTTCGCGTCCGTATACCGTAGCTTCCAGGATATTGCTGAGTTTCGCAGTGAAATCGAACGGCTGGAAGCCGATACGGCAGACGACTAAAGCGGTCTTCCCTGATGGAAACACACTTCGATACCCGCATGATGGCTCGCGCTCTGCAATTAGCGCATCGCGCCCAATACTCCGCCATGCCAAATCCGCATGTGGGATGTGTATTGGTGCGCGACGGTCATATCATCGGCGAGGGATTTACCGCGCCCGCGGGTGGTAACCATGCCGAGATTGAGGCGCTTCAAGCCGCCGGAGATGCCCGCGGCGCCACTGCCTACGTGACCCTCGAGCCTTGTAGTCACAAGGGCAAGACCGACCCCTGTGCCGATGCGCTCGTGAGCGCAGGTGTGAGCAGAGTAGTGACAGCTATGTCTGACCCCAATCCACAGGTGGCAGGACAGGGACTGGAGAAATTGCGGAGTGCGGGGGTCGCGGTCGAATGTGGGCTTCTTGAGGGCGAAGCGCGACAAGTTATTCCCGGCTTTATTGCACGCATGACGCGTGGCAGAGGGCGTGTGCGGGCAAAGCTGGCCATGTCGATGGATGGACGCACGGCCATGGCCTCCGGCGAGAGTCAATGGATCACTGGCGCTGCGGCGCGACAGGATGTGCAACGACTGCGTGCGATGAGTTGTGCCATTGTTACTGGCGTGGGTACCGTGTTGGCGGACGATTGCGCGTTGACTGTGCGCGCGAAGGAGCTGGGCTTGCGACCCCGGGAGGCAAACCTTGCGGCGAGTCGGCAGCCACTGCGAGTGGTATTGGACTCGCAATTGCAGACACCCCGGGAGGCGAGAATAAGGGATTCCAGTGCGCCTACATTGATTTGCCATGCAGAATCGGTCGTGGTGCCAGAGGATAACGCCGCCGGCGGCATAGATCTGTTGGCATTGCCTGGTGGCGAAGAGGGGCTCGACCTCCATGCATTGATGACTTATCTCGCCGCGCAGCAGTGCAATGAAATTCTGGTAGAATCTGGCCCCCGCCTGGCCGGCGCGTTACTGCAGTCTGGCTTATTGGATGAATTAATCGTCTACATGGCGCCTGCCTTATTGGGTGATCGTGCGCGCCCGCTGCTGGATTTGCCGCTGGATCACATGGCCGACAAAATTCAGTTGAAATGGGAGGACGTGCGCAAAGTGGGCACGGACTGGCGTTTCACCGCCATTCCCGCCTGAATTCGCATAACGGTATGAGTTACGCGGTGGAGTCAAAGAGGTAGCATCATCATGTTTACAGGGATTATTCAGGCCGTAGGTTCCGTGGCCGACATGCAGCGCAGTGGAGGCGACTTACGTTTGCGCGTTCACACCGGCAAGCTGCCGTTGGACGACCTCGCTTTGGGTGACAGCATCTGCACAAATGGCGTTTGCCTGACGGTCATTGATCTGCCCGGTGACGGCTACTGGGCAGATGTCTCGGTGGAATCTCTAAACTTCACTACCCTGGGGGATTTGAAGTTTGGCTCTGCAGTCAATCTGGAAAAAGCGCTCACACCACAGAGTCGCTTGGGTGGTCACATTGTGAGTGGGCATGTGGATGGCGTAGGCAAGGTTGTGAGTCTGAGTGAAGACGGGCGTTCCATTCGGGTAGTGCTGCGCGCCCCTGATCAATTGGCAAAGTATATCGCGCACAAAGGTAGCATCTGTGTGGACGGTGTCAGTCTAACGGTCAATGCAGTAAACGGTGCCGAGTTCGACCTGAATATTATTCCCCAGACGATGGCAGAGACTATTTTTGGCGAGTATACGCCAGGAAGCCGGATTAACCTTGAGGTGGATGTTATCGCTCGGTATCTGGAACGACTGATTCAGGGCGATGCGGCGGCTGATGTAGCCGCAGCGGGTCTGACTTTGGATAAGCTTGCCGAGCACGGTTTTCTGGATGAGCCGGGTCAGGGCTCGGGGAAGCAGTGAGCATGGAATTGAACACGGTAGAAGAACTAATCAGCGACATTCGTCAGGGTCGCATGGTGGTGCTGCTGGATGACGATGCGGACAGCCATAATGAAGGCGTGGTGATGGTCGCGGCGGAGCATTGCGAAGCCAAGCACGTTACGTTTATGGCGCGGCAGGCCAGAGGACTTATCTGTCTGACGCTGACTGGGGAGCGCTGCCAGCAACTGGATTTGCCGCCGATGGTGGATGATGCGCAGGGCGAGAAATCCAATTTTACGCTATCGATTGAAGCGGCGGTGGGCATCGATACTGGCATATCGGCAGTGGATCGAGCGCTCACTGTGCAGGCGGCCGTGGCGCCGCATGCGCAGCCTGCGGACATAGTACAACCGGGCCATATCTTTCCGCTCGCGGTAATGCCCGGTGGAGTACTGACCCGCGCCGGCCACACCGAGGCGGCTTCAGACTACGCCCGACTGGCGGGGCTATTCCCCGCTGCAGTGATTGCCGATATCCTGACGCCAGACGGTGCCGTTGCCGATGGCCCGGCGTTACGCACCTTTGCTGCCAGCCACGAACTGAAGATTGGTTCTATCGCCGACCTTATCCATTTTCGCATGGTGAATGAACGTACCATTCGTCGAATTCGGGAGGGCGCCATTGATACCGAACACGGTAAATTCCAGCTGACGGTGTACCGCGATCAGACAGCAGGTGCGGTGCACTTGGCCCTGTCCCGGGGCGAAATCCTCGAACACGAGCCCACGCTGGTGCGGGTGCATGTGCAGTCGGTAATGCGGGATCTGATCACCAGTAAAATATCGGGTCGACCTACATGGAGCCTGGGCAAGTGTTTGCAGGCCGTGGCGGCCCATGGCCGTGGCGTGATTGTGTTGCTGGCTCGAACCGAGGGCCCCGAGCAGTTGCTGGCGAGTATAGATAGGGCGCTCGGTGAGCAGAGCGCGACTGCTGCAATGACGCCGGACAGTTACACCACAGTGGGACTGGGGTCACAGATTCTCAAGGACTTGGGGGTGGGAAAAATTCACCTCATGGGTGCACCCATAAAGTACAATGCAATTTCCGGTTTTGATCTGGAAGTGCTGGATTATGTAGACCCCGGACAATAGAAGGGCATCACTATGACTGACATAAAGACAATCGAAGGTACGTTCACTGGCGGCAAAGGCAATTACAGTATTGTCGTAGGCAGGTGGAATAGTTTTGTCGTGGAGCACTTGCTAGAAGGTGCTCTGGACACCTTGCGGCGTCATGGCGTCAGTGACAAACAAATTACAATTGTGCGTGCGCCGGGTGCGTTCGAGATCCCACTGGTGTGCAAGGCAGTCGCGGCTAAGGGAAATGTGGATGCCATTATTGCCTTGGGTGCGGTGATTCGCGGAGGAACCCCCCATTTTGAGTACGTGGCAGGCGAGTGCACCAAGGGTATTGCGATGGTGAGCATGGAATACAGCGTGCCGGTGTCGTTTGGTGTGCTAACGGTCGATACTATCGAGCAGGCGGTCGAGCGGTCAGGCTCCAAGGCGGGCAACAAGGGTGAGGAAGCCGCGATGTCCGCGTTGGAAATGGTCAGCCTGCTGGGTAAGCTTGGGTAAATGAATAAACCGAAACACAATACGCTGCCGGCTGAGCGTCGCAAGGCTCGACATTACGGTATGCAGGCCCTATATCAGTGGCATATGGCCGGAGCGAACGTGAGGGATATTGAGGCAGAGTTTCGCGCGGATTATGACTTCAGTCATGTTGATTTGGCCTACTTTCAGGCA
>TARA_R110002072_G_scaffold8051_4_pt1 | contig 11536 bp, 10 predicted proteins | sample TARA_R110002072 | Tara Oceans TARA_R110002072 (sample SAMEA4397118) | marine metagenome | biome: Polar Biome; feature: [SRF] surface water layer (ENVO:00010504); material: water (ENVO:00002006), including particulate matter (ENVO:01000060) such as... | depth 5 m | reverse complement strand
GATTTTCTTCTTATTGATTTTCTTCTTATTGATTTTCTTCTTATTAATTTTTGCCCCCCTTTTAATTTTAGTTTTTTAGTTGATGCTAATGATTTTTTTAAAAGATATTCTTTGCAAAAATCATACATATCATTTGCTTGTCGATTACCTTGATAATCTTTAACTATATTTCCATTTTGTAATGCTATTATAGTTGGATATCCGATAATTGATGATGAAATGTTACTAGGTAATTTATTACTATATGACGATTCCACATCAATAATATTTATATTGTCATCACTATTTTTTTCATTAATTAATTTCTTTAATTTTTCCCAATCATCTTCCATTGCACTACAATGACCGCAATTATTACTATAAACTCTCAATAAAGATGGATTATTTACTTCATTTAAAAATTCCTCTAATGTAGAATTATTTTTTATATTTATAATTTTCATATATAAATTATAAATATAATATATAATACATAATGATTAATTATATTTTTGTAATAACTTTATTATTTTTAGGATTATATTTTACATGTAACTTTAAAAAGTTGGAAGGATTTGGAAATAAACCAAGATGTCCAAATATATTATTACAACGCGGTAATAGAATATTTTTATATAACTCAGATTTAGCAATTGTTCCAGGCGTAAATCCAATTAGTTTTAATAATTTAGAAGAATATACACAATTTGTAGAATGGCAAAGAGGTCAAGGTATTAATTGTCCGGTATTAAAATTACAACGATCATTTGATGCTCAAAATAATGAAATATATCAAGTATCGCCAAATATATTTAGTAATGAAAATTTACAACTAAATTATGATGAGCAAAATCCTAAACCTTTAATAAATGCAAATACTGATAATCCTCCTTTTAATCAGGGAAGAACCGGGTTTGATCAAAATAATCAAGATATAGGTAGATTTACTGGATTAGATCAAATGTATCATGATAATACTTTTGATGATGGATGTAGTGCTGATCCAATGGATACTAATTGGTGTGGTGTAGAATATTCAAGAAAAAAAGTTAAAGAAGGTGTTTATAAAGAAGATGAAGTATCACTTTACATTCCTTAAAATATTTTTTTATTTATAATTTTATTCATTTATAATTTTAATTTTTTTACATCTTGGTAATTTTACTCCTAAAAATTTTTCTAATTTAGCAATATCAGCATTATTAGGTGTCTCTTTATTTGTTTCCCATTTATTAATAATAATTTTTGAAATACATAACTGTTTAGATAATGAATCCTGATTTAACCCTTTACTCGTTCTTGCTTGCGCAATTAACTGACCTAAATTTTTAGGAGCCTCTAATTTTGTTGTTTCATGATTGAATTGTCTTGAACTAATTGATTTTGTAACTTCTTTTTTGTCAATTACTTTTTGTTTATCATCTTTTCTATTTAGTGTAACAGAATTCCAATCTTGATGTTGCATTAATAATATATTATTAATTATAAAATATATAAAAATTTTATAATCAATTTTAATAAAAAATTCTATAAATAAATTTTTATTTATAGAATTTTTATTTATACTTATTTTTTAGAATTATCAAAATTTTTAATAATATGATCTAAATATTCAAATGTAGCATTAACATTATTTGTTCGCAATATAAATTTTTCATTATTCATTAAGTTTTTAATATCTACTCTTGTTTTAGTATTATCATTTATCATATCATTTAAATATTCGGCTTCATTAAGCAATAGAATTTTTTGAAATTTTTCTAAATTTTTTTTATTTATATTTTTAATATTTTCTATATGTGATTTGTGAGTAGTTGAAACTACTGTATCTAAATTATTTTTGTTATCTAATGCTTCTGTAATATTACCAAAACTTTCAAATGTAGAATTGTTGTAATTATTATTTATTTTTGTTAAAAATATATTTAATAGCAAAATTATTATAATAAATATCATAACACCATATGCTAAATATTTTAAATGATCATTTGTTAAAGATAACATTTATATATTTATTAGATTTTTAATTAATACATTCTATTTATTCTAAATATGTAAATATAATTTTATATTTTCTACTACTGCTTTTGAGATTTTTCTATCATTTATTTTAAAATTTTTTAAAATATTTTCATCATTTTTGAGAGAAAAAATTAAATTTTGAATTGATTTATATTCATTTATTAATGATTGTGCGATAGTTGCGCTAATATTTGGTATTTGCATTATCATAATTATATCAATATTATCAGGAGTTATATTATCTTTTTTACTTAATTTAATATTTTGTAAATAATTATTTTTTTGTAAATGTTCGTTATTTTTTTGTAAATGTTCGTTATTATTATTATTTTCATTAGTTGTCATATTTTCTTCTAAATTTATAATTTTATTTTTATTATTTGTCATATTTTCTATACAAATTTTATCACAAAACTTATATATTAAATAACTAGTTTCTAACTTATTTTTAGTAAATAATAATGAAAAATTTTTAAAATAGGAGAGAGAAATTAAAGCACTTTGAATAATTTTTCTTTCAGTTTCTTTGGTTTTTCCCGATCCTTTTGAATCTTCGATTAAATAATAAATTTTATTATTTTCTAAATTTAAACTTTCCATTCTACATCCTTGTTCCTTATAACGACCATCTTTTATACTAGCTATCAAATCATTTTCACTTTTCCTCTCAATAGCTACTAAAATATTTTCTAGATTATTTTCAAAATTTTCTAAATTAAATTCATTATTTGTTATTAAATAATCAAACAATAGTAAATTTGTTTTAATAATTTGAATATCTTGTTTAGTTTTTGATTTAATATTCAAATTTTCTATATCATTAATTATATCAACTGGTTCTCTTATATCTATGTATAATTTCATTAATTATGATTACTTTTAATTAATGAAATGTATTTAAATTTTATTTTAATTATTACATTCTTGTTATACCTCCAATTCTAGTTGTTAAACCAACAACTTTATTATTCTTTCCTGGAATATTACATGATCTTGATAAGGATAGTTTATAATTTATATTTGTTCTTATATTTGTTTTTGAATTTGATTGAACTCTAGTTAATCCAGATTGACCAGTTGCTTTTGAAACAATTCCCTGTTTTGTATCACCACCACACGTTGGTCTATTTGTAATTTTTGCATTATTAACTCCCGCATAACGTCCTGTCATACTTTATACTATACTATATGATTAGAAAAAATAAAATTATTAAAATGCAATTAAATAAATATAAATAAATTACTAAATAAATTACTAAATAAATAATTTTATTTATTTTAAAATTGATATTATTTTAATAAATATATATATTTGATATAAATACAATTTATACATTATATAAATTATGTCATCAAGCGATACATCAACAAGTGATAATGAGATTAATATTAAATCTCTTGTAATTAATGATTATAAAATTAATGATTTGTCTAAAGATCATGAAACAGATACTCTTGTATTTAATCCATTTAACTCATTAAATATTGAAATTAATGATTCCATAATTAAAAGTATACTAGCTAATTATGGAGTACCACACAATAAAATTTTCAATATTGCATTATATAAACGAGCATTTATTCATAGATCATATACAAAGAGACCTGAATTTGAAAATAAACAATCTAATATTACTATTGTTGATAAACCAGATGATTGTTTATCACTTAAAACAAAATCCAATGAACGATTAGAATTTTTAGGGGATGGTGTATTGGAATGTATTACTAAATATTATTTATATAAAAGATTTCCTAAAGCAGATGAAGGATTTATGACGGAAAAAAAAATAGCACTCGTTAAAAATGAACATATTGGAAAACTTGCACATGAAATGGGACTTCATAAATGGTTTATTATTTCTAAACACGCTGAAGAAAAATTAATTAGAAATAATTTAAAAAAATTAGGATGTTTATTTGAAGCATTTTTAGGAGCATTATTCTTAGATTTTAATAAAATAGATATAAAAGATGATGATAAATGGTTTGAACAGGTATTTTGTACTGGTCCGGGTTTTCAAATGGCTCAAATATTTGTTGAAAATGTTTTTGAAAAACATGTTGATTGGGATATTATAATTAATAACGATGATAATTTTAAAAATAAATTACAAGTATTAGTACAAAAAAAATTCAAAACTACACCGCATTATTTACAAATCGAATATGATAATGATAATGGTTATAATATGGGTGTTTTTATATGTTTGGGTGCACAAATTCATGATTTTGAATTATGTGATTCAATTAAATTTAATGTATTTGGTGATTTTGATAGTATTCAGAAATATCTAGATGAAAATAATAAATGTTTGATTTATTTAAGTAGTTCAACTCATAAAATTAAGAAAAAGGCTGAGCAATCTGCATGTGAATATGCATTAAAACTTATTAACAATAAAACACATTAATTCTTAAATTTTATAAATGGTAACGGAGAATGACTTTCATGCATTTCTATTTTAATAATTTTTTTTTATCTATAATATTATTTTTATCTATAATATTATTTTTATCTATAATATTTTTTTTAAAAAAACTTTTTGTTGTTTAATATAATTATGTTGTAATCTGCAAAACAAATTTTGTGATTTGATAAATACTCTGTTATAATTATAATTATAATTATAAATATATAAATTTTTCAATTGAAAAACCATTATAAATATAATATAATATAATATATTTATCTATTTATATTTTTAAAATAAACTTCAAATACTTTTAAATTAATAAATAATAATTAATAGATAAATTTAATAAAATTAATTTATGTATTAATTTTATATGTCACTATCATTACTAGAAAAATTAAAACAAAAACCAGTTCCTCAGAAAGAACAAGAATTTAAAATATTATTATCTAAACCATTAACTAAATCATTTACGCCAGTCGAATTAAAAACTAAAATTTTAGATAAAACAGATCAAGATCTTATTGATAGACAACAATTTTTGAAAACATTAAATTTAAAAATCAAAAATAAAGAAATTACAAAAGAATCAGAGTCACAAATAGGAAAATTAGCTGACAAAATAATTTCAAATGATAAATCTGATACAGAGTTAAATAATTATATAAAAAATATATCAAAAAAACCTTTAAGAAAAATTGTGCTAATTCAAGATTTAGAACAATTGAGATTAAATAAATCATTAAAAGAAAATGATGTAGACGATAAAGAATATTTGGGGGACGGTAAAGAAAATGCTCTAGATGATGAAGTTATCAAATTAAAAATCGATAAAACAACTAAATTATCTTTGCTCAAAACTGAAAAAGATAAAGATAAAAAAAGAGTAGTAACTGGTCCATTATCACTTATTCAAATTGATAAGGAAGATATTTCTCTCCGATTACCTGAAAAAAAACCAAATGTTTTATTAAAAGCACCAACCTATTTTATGAATAATCGCAAAGTATTTATTAGCAAAATCAATTCATTATTTTCAAAATATAAAGAAGAGTTAACTTCGGACGAACAGACTTTTTCATGTGATTCAGGTGCATCATCTGAATTTAATATGTTAACCCATCAAAAGATTGTTAGAGATTATATTAATATATATACACCATATAGAGGTACTTTATTATTTCATGGATTAGGCAGTGGAAAATCATGTTCATCAATTGCTATTGCAGAAGGATTAAAAGAAGATAAAAATATTATTATTATGACACCAGCATCATTAAGAACAAATTATATTGAAGAATTAAAAAAATGCGGTGATGAACTATATAAAAAAAATCAGTATTGGGAATTTATAGATGCAAATTCATCTGAAATTATAGATACATTATCTAATATTTTAAAAATTCCGGTTTCATATATTAAAGAAAAAGGAGGAGCTTGGTTAGTAGATATTAAAAAAGAAGCTAATTATGATAAAAAAACATCTGGAGAGAAAAAATTAATAGATGCGCAATTAAATAAAATGATTGATTATAAATATAAATTTATAAATTACAATGGTCTTCGCAATTCACATTTACAAGCGCTATCAGAAGATTACCAAATTAATCCATTTGATAATAAAGTAATAATAATTGATGAAGCTCATAATTTTGTTAGTCGAATAGTAAATAAAATAACTAAATCAAAGAAAAAGACATTATCTATTTTATTATATGAATATTTGATGGGAGCTTCAAATTGCAAAATAATTATGCTAACTGGTACTCCTATAATTAATTATCCAAATGAAATTGCTATATTATTTAATATATTACGGGGTTACATTAAAACATTTGATTTTAAATTAGTAATTGAAGATAAAAAAAAAATAAATCTAGATACATTAACAAGCATATTCAAAAAAGAAAATGCAATTAAATTTATCGATTATATTGATTATAAATCAAGTACAAATTCATTAATAATCACATTAAATCCATTTGATTTTATTAGCATTTTAAAAGATGATATATATAATGGAGTCACGCTCGAGGAAAATGAAAATATAAATGATGATCAATTTATTGAATTTATATCTAATATACTCGGCAAATATAAAATAAAGTTGTTAAAACAAAATACAAATATTGAAAAATATAAATGTTTACCAGATGATCCAGATGAGTTTAATAAACTATTTATATCAAATAAAAATATTATAAACGAACAATTGTTTAAAAAGCGTATATTAGGACTAGTATCATATTATAAAAGCGCACAAGAAAGTTTAATGCCGTCATTTAGAAAAAGCACAGACTTATTTGTAGAAGAATGTATAATGAGCGATTTTCAATTTGGTGTTTATGAAGAAGCAAGAATAGCAGAGCGAAATATGGAAAAAAATAAACCAAAACCACAGGGAAAAAATGATGATTTGTATAATGATAGTGTATCAACATATCGTATTTTCTCTCGTGCTTTTTGTAACTTTGTATTCCCAAAACCTTATATTAAAAGACCAATGCCTCAAAAAGATGGTACAATAGAAGATAATATTGAAAATGAAAATATAAATGAAGATATTTTAGACGCTTTAAATGCTGAACAACAGATTGAAAATACAGATGGATTGTATGAAGCAGATGATATTACTAAATTAAAACAAAATAAATTAGAATTATCAGATGAAACTTATGAATCGCGTATACAATTAGCATTAAAAGAACTAAGTATCAAAAAAGATGAATACTTAAATCCAGAAGCATTAAAAACATATAGTCCAAAATTTTTAAGAATGCTTGAAAATATTATAAATGATGATGATAAAGCATTACATTTAATTTATTCACAATTCAGAACACTTGAAGGAATTGGAATTTTTAAATTAGTTTTAGAAGCAAATGGATTTGCTGAATTTAAATTAGCTAAAAATGAAAAAGATGAATATATTTTAAATATATCAGATGAAAATAAAGGCAAACCTACCTTTGTACTGTATACTGGTACAGAAACAACTGAGGAAAAGGAAATAGTTAGAAATATATATAATAGTAACTGGAAGTTTGTGCCAAATTCCATAGTTAAACAGATTGAAAAAATATCTACAAACAATAATTATGGTGAAATTATAAAAATTTTTATGATTACATCATCGGGTGCCGAAGGTATTTCATTGAAAAGTACTAGATATGTTCATATAGTAGAACCTTATTGGCACCCGGTTCGTGTTGAACAAGTTATTGGTCGTGCCCGCCGTATTTGTAGTCATTATGATTTACCAAAAGAGTTACAAAATGTTAAAGTATTTATTTATTTATCAGCTTTCTCTAAAGAACAATTAAAAAGCGACAAGTCTATTGAATTACGGTTAAAAGATTTAAGTAAGATTGATGGTAAAACTCCTGTAACAAGTGATCAATTATTATATGAAATTTCAAATTTGAAACAATCTATAAATGATGGTATCTTAAAAAATGTAAAAGAAGCAGCATTTGATTGTGCAATTTATAATAAAGCTGATAATGAGGAAAATTTACAATGTTTTAATATTCAATCTAATGATCCAACCGAATTTTTATATAGCCCAAATATAAATGATAATGAAAAAGATAGTGCATTAGCTAAAAATAGAAAAGAAGCAACCTTTTCTGCTTCAAAACTTACTATTAAAGGTGTTAATTATGCATATGATAAAAAAACTGGAAAAGTATATGACTATGATAGTTATATTGCTAAAAATCCTATACAAGTAGGAACTTTATCAATTAAAGATGGTAAATATCAATTTGAAAAAATTTAAAAGTATATAATTTATATTAAAATAAAACTATTCACTTGTATTAAAATATAAATGAAAAACCTTTTTTTGTTTGATGTTGATGGTACAATTACTGAATCTGGAGAGAAAATACAACAAAATATGATAGACCTATTAAATCAAATTAAATATAATCCTAATAATGAAATTGGTATTGTGGGAGGAGGAAAACTTGATAAAATATTATATCAATTCGATAGTAAAATTATTTTCGATCATTATTTTACCGAATGTGGTTGTTGTTATTATAAAAATTCATCAAAAAATCAAAATTTATTAAATAATATTTATTGTAAAAACATTAGAACACATGAACTATTTAATGAATTTAATAAACTAATAAAAATCTGTCTTAAATATTTATCAAATGTTGATTATAATTTATCAGGAACATTTATTGATTTACGATCCGGACTAATTTATGTTTCATTAATTGGTATGCAAGCTAATAATGAAGAGCGAAAATATTTTATAAACTATGATAAACATAATAAAATTAGAGAACAACTTATAATTGAATTGAATAATCATTTAATAAGTAATAATTTACAAAATAAAATAGTTGCTTGCGAAGGTGGTACAGTTGGTATTGCATTATATCCAAGTGAATGGGATAAAATACAAGTTTTAGATAAAATTAATATTAATTATTATAAAAATATTTATTACTTTGGTGATAAATATTTAGAAAATGGAAACGATTATAAACTAATTAACAGTAATAAAGTGATTGGATTTAAAATAGATAGTCTATATGATACAATAAAACATCTAAATAATTTACTATAAATTTTGAAATATTTAACTATTCTAAGTTGATGTATTTTTAAACGATTCTAATTGTAACTCAATATTATCATACTTTTTACATAAATCATCATATTTGTTAAATAAATCATCTAATTTATTAATAATAATATTTAATTTATTATGAATATTAAAATTATTATCTGATCGTTCATCTGAATATTTTTTACCGTTTAATATTTTATCAAAATTTTTTATTTGATCTAATTTCCTATTTATGTATAATACAGTATTATTTTCATTAGAATCCAAAAATTCAATTGAATCTATATTAATCGATAATACTGATTCGTTGGATTCATTTGAGTCTATTGAATTTCGTCGTACTAACGGTATATTCTCATTTAATTTTTTTAAATTTGGTGAAATTTTTTTTAAATTTGATAAAGTTATATGTGAATTATTTTCTTCTGGTGATGATGATAAATTTTCATCGATTTTAAATAATTCTGTTGAAAAATCTAAAAAACTAGTTTTATTATTATCGTTTTTATTATTTATAGTGTTAACTATTTCTATTTGATTTTCTTGTTGTTCCCTCATTTTTAATAATTTATCATAACTAACAGATACATCATTCAAATCATTTGTTATATTATCTTCAAATGTTGGTGTTTTTGGTTGTTTTACATTCAATATATTGTTCATATCATTCCTATAATTTTCTAGCTTTTCATTAAATTCATTAATATTTTCTTCTTTTTTCGCAAAAATTGTTTTATTTTCATTTAATTTATAAATTTTTAAATCATCATTAAATGACTTTAATAAAATTTTATTTAATTCTATATTACTTTTATTTTTATTCAAGTCATCGTTATTTATTTCCAAAACTTTATTGTTTAATAATAATTTAATATTATCAATTCTTGATTCAGGAATATCATTAAATCCACCCTGTTCATATATTAAATTCCATATTAAAGATTTATTTTCATTACTGGTAAAATTATTAGTCATATTATTTTAATATTATATTAAAATAATAATATTAATTTTTATATTGTTTTAATAACTAGGATTATTAAAATATATATCTCGAAAACCTTCTACCAATTCGTCTTTAATAATTTTTTTTTTAAAATAATCAGTATTATGTTGTTCCTTTAATAATGTTATTATAAAATGCAAACAATACATACCGCATTCCGTATTTGATTTTTGGTGAGTTACTTTATAATTATCATCATACTTTAAATTAAGATTTAAATTTTTTCCTTGATCTAATATTTTATTTGATAATTTTCTTACTTGTTGTGGGACAATATCTCCATTGCTATCGAAAAAAAATAATATATTTTTTTTAACATCTAAGTAAAGTGCAATCCAATGAGAACCTGATTTATAATGTGGATCTGTATTAAAAATGAAACCTATTTTATGAATGTTCTTTTTTATAAATTTTTCAAGATTAAAATTACATAACTCATTATATACGCATAAATTATCAGATAATTTATTATCAAAATCAATTGGTGATGGACCAATAAAATTAAAATTATTATAATTATCCTCGTAACCTTTCATTACTTTAATTATATCACTACTTGATAACCACGCATTTTTATCTATATTCCAATTCTTGGGATGAAATGGTGCAAATCGACGTTTTAATAATTTCTTATTTAATTTATTTTTTGTAAATTCTGTTTCTAACCAACAAAATTCATTATTACATATATTTGAAAATTTGTCTTTTAATTTAATCCAAGTTTGTTTTGGATTTTTATCTTTTATTTTATCATCTGGATGTTTAATATTCCATAAATTTTTTATAATATTTAAACTATTATTATCATAACAAGTATAATCATTATCTTTACCTGGTGCACAGTTAAATTTTCTAAATTTTTTTGTTTTATTTTTTAATTTTGAATAATTTTTTTTACTTTTATTAAAATTTATATTTTTTTTAGTTAATTTAAAAATTTTATTCAATTTTGATAATTTATTTAATTTCATTCTATTATCTATATATATTTTTTTTATTAGGAATTATTTTTTCTTTTTGTGATAAATTTGTAATTTTAACGAATTTATTTAATTGATTTATTTCACTATTTTTTGTTTGAATTATATTATTTATGTATTTTGTATTAATATCACTTTCATTATTATCATAAATTTCTGGTATATTACTTTCTAATAAATCTAAATTATTATTATTTTCAAAATCTTGTAAATCTTCTTTAACAGTTTTTGCTGTTTTTTTATGTTCAATATAACTGGTAATATTATACAAATAATTATTAAATGATGAAATAACATTTTCTGGTATTTTTATTTTTTCATTTTTTTCAAAGCTATCTAAAAATTTTTTAGTTAAATTTAATATATTTTTTTTAAAATGTATTATTTGTTCTTTTTTTTCTAATAATTTTACATATTGTAAATCAGTAATTTTATTATCTTTTATGATTAAATTATTATATAATGGGTTTGCCATGTATTGTAATGTTATTTTATCAGTATTATTTAATAGTGATTGTTTATTTTTACTTTTGTTGTGATG
>TARA_R110002072_G_scaffold250730_2_pt1 | contig 11537 bp, 12 predicted proteins | sample TARA_R110002072 | Tara Oceans TARA_R110002072 (sample SAMEA4397118) | marine metagenome | biome: Polar Biome; feature: [SRF] surface water layer (ENVO:00010504); material: water (ENVO:00002006), including particulate matter (ENVO:01000060) such as... | depth 5 m | reverse complement strand
GATATTCCAGAAAAAGAGGGAGTGCCAGCGTCTCAAGGCGCACAACACGGTGGGGACGCAGATTAGACGCGCGCTGACACATCATTTGGTTTTGCGGGCAATCATGTTTACTGTCCCTGAGATTCAATTTCTAGTGTTTTTATGTAGCTCTAGCCGACCGAAATTTCTCTTTTTGTGAGCTTGCTAAAATTGTTGTAAATCTACAGGAGTGAATCCGTGACAGAGAACAGGAAACTGCAGAAAACTCGGGGTTTCTGGTTATACCGTGAAAGAGCTAGTGGTTATATGTCCGTGACGGGTATTGTCAAATCTGCCCGGTCTGAGTCGCAGATTACTTCACGGTTTTTGGGATATTGAAATCAGAGCAATACAAGATCATAGCGGCGGAAAGAGGATCGAAAAATAGGAAAATGACCGACGGTGTTTTTGTCGCTCAGGCTGCCGGCGTCTTCATCAACAAAAGAGTACAAACGTCAATTTCCGAGCTACAAGGTATATCAGTTGCCTTTCAAAAAGGATGTTTCCAACGTTATTTACGCTTACTCGGGATTCCATTGAATGAGCACACGTTTTTTGCCCCACTCGCGAGCCGCGTCTGAGTCCATACCCATGTAAATATCGATCCGTTTTTCCCAGCGGGCATGCATTTTGTCCATCACAATCCAAGTTCCGGAAAGGCCTTCAATTTCCACCTCGGTTCCTTGGTTCAAGCCCAGCGTTAAGAGATCGCGAGAAACAGCAATGGCTTTGGTGCCCGGTTTTAGAATATCTCCCCAGGCTGCTAGATTGGGCTGCGAGTTGGTTTGCTGAACTTCCGAACTGTACGCCGTTGCAACGACCTCCATTGATTCGCGCTTGTCCGCGCAAGCGGCCAGAAATGAGCAAAACACCAAGATGATGCAACTGCCAAACTTTGTCATTACTTAAGACCCGGGTGACCGTAAATCGCTGTCACCCATGCCGACAACACAACCAAAAAAAATCATATTACTGTACATAAAATTCCTAAGGAGATGGCACGAAAAGTTGATAGTACGGTTTTTTCGTGAGGCGTAAAATGTTCCCACACTAGTCAAACATGGGAGGGGTATATGTTTTGGTGCCACGATCTGTTCCCCCCCCCTCCCCCAGATTCCAATCACGAATTGGAAATCTTCCCTGTATGAATTTTTCAGATTGGAAAATATCGCCGTATGTTTCCTAGGTTACATACCGATATCGAGTCACACTGTACCTTATTGACCAGCCCCGCTAAACGAAATTTCTAAGTCGGAGAAAGCACTGATGGAGCTCATCGTACCCTCAAAGTTCAGGTTACCTGGTATTTTCCTGGCGTTTTTGTCGGCGGTCGCAATCAGTGGTTTTTCAGAGAGTAATGATAGTCATAGCGAATTTACAAATTTGTATGCATTAGAGGGGAGTTGCCCTGATAACTTCATCGCAAAGGCTGGTGGCAATAGCGGGTTCATGTCGGACGGTGGTTCCCGTCAGTTTCACGTTTTCCTGCCTGAGACGCTGGATACACCGCGGCCATTATTTATAGCCCTTACAGGCACAATGGCCACTGAATTGGAGTTTGTGTCAGACGATATATCCCGATTTGAGTCTCTGGTCGACAGTGGCTGGATTGTGGTGGCCCCCATTCGTCGTTGCACCTCGGAGAATAGATCTTGTTTCGGTATTGGGCTCAAGGGAAGTAATGATGGCCGTTTCTGGGAGCCCTGGTTTGACGGCTGGATGTCGCAAAGTAATGATGAAGGCCCCGATGTAAGGTTCATCGAAGCTATGGTGAGCTGTCTGGCAGCGAGTTTTCCCGTGGATAAAAATCGTATCTACAACGGAGGCGGGTCGGCTGGGGGCACCATGACTAGTCGCAACATGATGTTTAATTCCGATCTGTTCGCTGGCGGTATATCTGCGTCGGGGAATTTTCTGTATCTCAGCCAGTTGCCGATCGAACCACTGGACGCTATCACTATGGACCCGTCTATTGTGGTGATTCTCTGGGGCGGCCCTGAGGACAAATTTGGCACCTCGGACTATAGCGTTGAAACGAAACTGAGCTCAGAGTATTACGCGGCTCAGGCCAATGTTGTTACCGTCTCCTGCTCCGGCACCCACGGTCACCCCTGGCCCAACAACTTCGGTCTGTGGGCGGCAGAAACTATACTGTCACATCCCAAGGGAACGCCTGTGGCAGACTTTGTGCTGACCACTCCGCCGAAGGGGTTTTCCTGTGTTCGGGGTGTTTACACCGATCACTAAGTGGGTCGAAGAACACCCGCAATGCCGCTGATGGAGCCCCTGGCATTTTCGTCAATGTTGAAGAAAAATCAATATGTCTCATTCCCGGCGAGGAATATTACTGGCTGGGGGTAGCTTCTGCCCCAGGCTGCCTGTTTTTTTCAAATGCTTTTAGTACGACGCCATTAGTCATTGTGCTATCCAGCCATTGGTTAACGGCGTTGGTGAGCGCTGGGTCAACGGGCATCAGGTAGGCTTTTTCCTGGTAGGAGAGGTTGTTTGGCATCGTAGCGCAAAGTTCCGGGTGCAGCGCGGCCTGCAGTTGAACCTCGATACGATCCGTTATCATCACGTCGGCTTTTCGGTTGATGATTTGTTCGAATATATCGCGATTGTCCTGGTGTACTATTTTCTTTGCACGATGGATATTGGCATCCAGAAACTGTTGGTTGGTACCTCCAGGATTGACAATAACGGTTACTGATTCGCGATCTATAGCCGCGAGCGATCCAAACAGGTCTTTGTCCTCGCAGCGAGCTACTGGTGTCTTTCCTCCAATGTGGTAGGGGTGGGAAAATTCCCCAAATTCTCTTCGGGCCTCGGTAAGAGATACGCCAGACATGGCTATATCGTACTCGCCCGCAACAAGGTCCTGAATGAGCGTGGGCCATGACGTTCTGATAAAAACCGCTTCAACGTCCAGGCGATCGCTCAGTGATTGGGCGAGTTCAATATCAATGCCGAGCGGTAATGGAGCATCGTCTGGCCAGTAAGAGAAAGGGGCGTAATCCCCTGTGGTGCCAATCCTTAAGGTTTTGGTATCGAGAATTTGCTGCAGGCGATTGGTGTATTGCTCGATATTTAGCAGGGATTGATAGAGCGCGTCTTTGCGGTCGCGGCTAAGTCCCTTGACTGACACAGTAGCATCGTATTCAGATTGTAGATTTGACTTCTTATTCATAGAGCTAAGGTGCAAGGTGATTTTATGTCCAAGTGTTATGAGTTGGGGTCTTATTTCAGAGTTTAGATCAGGTGCAGTTTCCGCAGCTAAACCCTGTTCCCACCGCCTAAACCAATAGCGTTGAATTTCCTTGGCAGCGTCTATCTGGCCCCTAAAGAAAGCTTCAGCAGTGTCTGGCACGATTCCTGCTTTGATGGCTGACTGGCGGGCTTTCTCAACGACGATTGCTTCCCTGGCGCTATCCTCTACGGCTAACTGAAACTGCCATTTGTGGGCTGCTACTGCGCGCATTAGCTCTAGCCTGGCGTCGATCAGTCCAAAAAGCGGTTCCTCGGCGGTCGCAGTTTTGGGTGGCAGAAAAAGTAGGATAGCCAGTAGAGGTATAAAAAATTTCATGCAATATGTGTCCACAGGTGACCTGATGTGCAGTGCGAGCTATGCGAGTACTGGGAACGGGTTTATTTTTCACTAATAGGAAAAGTGATTAATGGGCCCTCATTTCCCGAGACGCGTTCTCATATCTCAATGGGTAGCCAAAATTAGCTTAAGTCGCCACAATCAGCAATATTGGAAGTGCGGCGACAACTCGAGTAAGCTCTTACGCCTTAATGACGCTTTTGATGAGTAGGCGTGCAACAATTGTCCCCGATACAGCCCACCCACCAACTCCTTCCTCGCGTAATTGCCGTTACGGGCTGTGATGGGGCGGGTAAATCCTCACTCAGCGAAGACCTCCACTCTTATATGCGTGCCAGGGGGCCTACCGAATGGCTCTATCTCGGTCAGTCCTCAGGTAATATTGCCCAGTGGATACGAGGTCTGCCGGGTATTGGGGCACCTCTGGGGCGCTTTCTGGTCCGCAAGGCGAATCGGGCTCACAGTGAGAAGGCGACAAGCCCGGACACTGCTACGATGCTGGTAATTTTCATCCTTTCACATTGGCGCGCGCACAAATTTCGCCGCATGCTGAGGCTCTGTCGTCGCGGGGTGCTGGTAATCACGGATCGCTACCCACAAGCAGAGGTGCCTGGTTTCTACTTCGATGGCGCTGGCCTTGGTGCGGTAAATGCTGAAACCTGGCTGGGGCGAAAGCTCGCGGCGCGCGAGCTGAAGCTATACCAGTGGATGGCAAGCTACGTTCCGGCACTGGTGATCCGGCTCAATATCGATGCGGACACCGCCCATTTGCGCAAACCTGATCACAAACTGTCGATGCTGCGTGATAAGGTGGCCGTAATTCCTGACCTGCAATTCAATGGTGCACATATCCTTGACCTTGACGGCCGAGACCCCTATGAACAGGTATTGCATGGGGCTTTAAGCGCCGTCACCACTGCAATCAATCCACCATAGGGTTGATTACCCCTGCTGCCATTATGCTAAACTGAAGCAGGCGCATCAGACTGAGCGTAACGTGCTCCAATCCACTAGACAGAGCGTAACATGTTTCAATCCACTGGCCGCACCTGCGAGCAGCATACTCAGCTTACGCGGGTTTTCGCCATCGTAGGATGTGATGGCACTGGCAAGACAATGTTGACCCAAGATCTGACCACTAAATTGCGTACCACCGGGCCAGCTGAACGGCTTTATCTCGGTCTGGTTTCGGGCGAAATGGGCGACAAGATCAAAGGCTTGCCTATTATTGGCAGCAGGCTCGAGAATAACCTCCATCGCAAGGTAGACAGGGCCCTGGACATGGAGAAGAAACTGCCTGGTACTGGTACCGCGGTTCTGATGTATCTGTTCTCATTGTGGAGGGTGACCCAACTGCTGCGGGTGAGGAGGCTCTCACGACGGGGAGTACAAGTCATTACAGACCGCTATCCGCAGGCGGAAATCCCAGGGTTCCACTATGACGGCCCGGGGCTGACTGTCGGTCGCACCAGTAGTTGGCTGGTGCGCAAGCTGGCGGAGGGCGAGCAGAAGCTCTACGGATGGATGGCGCAGCAGAGACCCACCTTGGTGATCCGCCTCAACATCGATGAAAATACTGCGCAAGAGCGCAAGCCTGACCATGATATTGAAGAGCTGCGGGACAAGATTTCGATGATGCCTCGCCTAGGTTTCAATGGCGCGCAGATTTGCGATATTGACGCCTCTGTCCCTTATGCGCAGGTATTGGAAGCGGCATTACAGGAAATCAAAAAGATGGGTCAGGCCACGGTCTGAGCGAACAGGTTGCGATGCAGTAGGCTTGCCAGTGACTCTCTGCCGGCAAGGTTAACCTGCCAAGTACTTTGCGCTAGCGGACGGTCTCAGGGGTCGCTCATTTTCCGGCTCAGTCAGTTTCTGGATTGAACTGTATCTCGATGCCGCCATTACCACCGGCAGAATAGCGGTCTGCATCTACATCGTATTCGATGGTTTCACTGACGATGGTATTACCCTTGCGTGTCAGGTTTGCCTCGCCACGCATTAATAACTTATCTGTCGCTCTGAAGTACTCAACATAGGAAGCTGCGCCATCAATACGTTCTTCTGAGCCAGTGGTGTCGCCGCTTGTGCCTTTATGGCGTAAAAACGATATTCTCGCCGGATTGCCTTCTACTAACACTCTGTCTGGATTATCCAGCTTCCCGTAGACCACGGCCGTATCTCCCAAGAGAGACCAGTCGGGCGCGTGTAACTCAAATTTACCGCTGAAATGAATGACGTCGGCCTCATCTGATTCCCAGGCCCGCTCGGCGGATACCGTCACAGTATCCTCGGAACTAAAATCAAGTGGCCCGGCGAATCCCGGTTGAATACCCCCAAACAACGCTGGCAGCCAAAACAATGCAAGCCCCGTGATCTTTGCTATGTGGTGTCTGGACATTGGTAACTCTGCAAGCTCATGGTTCGTTGATGCTATTTGCGCTAGATTCTAGCGTTTTGTGAGAATACTCAGCGGAGGGTGTATGTCAATGAAAATGCGGAAGACGGTACTCGAACCCATGGAAGTGAATTACAATCGTGCCAGGCCTATTGTGATATCGGTCCCTGTAGTGGTAATGCACGATGAACCCCTGGACGCATTGTCCATTCCTGATCTGCTCAACTATAGGGGTTAAACTGGAGAATTTCTGGATTGATTATTGACAGGTATCTCGTGCGGCAAGTTGCGATGCCGTGTCTTCTGGTTGCAGCCATTCTATCGATCATTTTTGTTGGATATTCGCTGTCCAGATTTTTGACCCAGGCTGACGCAGGGTTACTAAATACAGACGAAGTTTTTCGCCTGACTCTTTTGAAGGTATTGATAGCGCTTGAGGTTTTGCTGCCAATAGCCTTGTTCTTTGGCCTCATGTTGGGGCTGGGGAAGCTGCACAACGACTCCGAAATTGTGGCCATGCAAGCCGGTGGGGTAGGCGAGTTTAGTATTCTTCGTCCGATCCTGGCGCTGGCTATTCCGGTCGCAGCGATAATCGCGGTACTGTCTCTTTTTGTCCGACCATGGGCGTTTACCCAGACCTACGAAATGCTGGCAGTCGCGGAGGCTTCTTCCGATATTGATCGTATCAAAGCCGGCCAGTTTTATTTGACGCGCAGAGAATCCTCAAGCACTTTTGACGCGGCTCAAATTATGGGCGGAGAGGTCGAGGTCGTTAGCGGTCGTGAGAGAGCAATATTTATCGAGAAAATTTCTTCTGATCAGGCGCTGGAGAAAGTGTTTATTCGAACCAGAACTGGCAGCGAACTACAAGTTATCTCGTCTAGAAGCGGCTTGTTGGTAAAGAGCCCAGTGCCTGATTACGACACACTGGAACTGGAGAATGCACGCATTTTTAAGCAAGTGGACGATGGACCTGATTTATTTGCTCGAATCGGGCATTTTTCAATTCAAGTGAAAACCGTGCAGCCGGAGCCGCCGGGCTATAAAACCAAGTCTATTGCGAGTGCAGAATTGTCATTATCCAATAACCCAAAGGATAAGGCCGAGTATCAGTGGCGCATATCAACCTCCATTACCACGTTGTTGCTTGCGCTGCTTGTAGTGCCTCTCAGTCGAAGTAAGCCTCGCCAAGGGCGTTACGCAAAACTCTTGTTAGCGTTTATCATTTATGCAGCCTATTACAATTTAATTGGCATTGGCCGCACTTGGGTGGAGCAACAGGCAGTAACGAGTATTTGGTGGGCTCCTATCATTCTAGCTCTGTTGGTAATCCTGTTATACCTTCCCTGGCACTCACTGAAGTTTACGTTGGGTCGGGTGAGCCGTTGACAAAAATCAATAGCTATATAAGCACCAGTTTTATAACAGGGTGCTTGCCAGTCTTGCTGCTTTTGTTGACCCTATTTGGTTTTCTCGCACTGTCTGAAGAGCTTGAGGATGTTGGAGAGGGCGCTTACCAACTGATAGACGCCTTGCTAGTGGTCGCGTACTCCCTGCCAGCACTCGTGGTGGAATTACTTCCAGTCACTGTTTTGTTGGGGGGGTTGTTGGGGCTTGGCGCTCTCGCGAACAATCAGGAATTAACCTCTATGCGCGCTGCCGCAATTTCTCCAGTACGCATTGCTGTTCCAATTGTAAAACTGTCAGTGGCGTTCATTGCCATCATAATTTTGTTGCAAAATTTTGTAATTCCGAAAGCGGAGTACAGCGCCGCTCAGCACCGGTCCAAGACTTTGATAGAACCCGAGCTCTCTGATTTGGAAGATAATCCTGGTGTGGATAAGGAAATATGGACGAGAAGCAAAGGTCAGTTTATCCGCATTGGCTTTGTTCAACCTGACCGCAGCCTGGCTGGCGTGGAAATTTATCAGTTCGATATGGAAGGCAACCTGGCAAAGATGCTGAGGACACCCAGGGCGGAACTTTTGCAGGACAATACGTGGTTGCTGCACGATGTATACGAAACGCAAATTGATAACGAGCGCTCGGAAATGCAGTTTAGAGACTCTCTCCTTTGGGAAGCGTTGCTGAGTGAGGAACAGACTCGCACATTGATAATTCCCGCAAGTTCACTTGCCCCGCGTGATTTGTGGAAATCTATCCAGCGTCTGGAAGATAATAATATGAACTCTGAATATCAAAGGATACTGTTCTGGATTCAAATGAGTATTCCGATAGGGCTGCTGGGTATGGCCCTACTATCGCTGCCTTTTTTGGTGGGTTCGACAAGGAGCGTTTCTGTGGGACAGCGGATTGCTATGGGTGCATTGATTGGAATCCTCTACTACCTGGCACAGCAGATTAGTGGCCATCTGGCGGGTATTTTTCACTGGAATGTCCCCCTGACTGTTTTGGCTCCAGGGCTATTGATTCTGGTTATAGCCGTGATTCTTCTAAAACGCGCTAACTGAAAGCTATGGGATAAAACTACTGAGAAACTGATCATATTTATGAACTATTCATGGGTCGATACAGCGGGGCGTTTTGTTGATTTGCTATAATTGGTCTGCGGCAATGTTTGTATATCTGGTTAGTCGTGGCCTGCGCTACGTCACTACGACCCACTAAGGAATTTAATGAGTCCAGCAAAATCCTCCGAACTTCCGCCCCTGATAGCCATTGTGGGCTGCGATGGTTCGGGAAAATCTACGGTCAGCGAAGAGCTCCTGCTTTGGATGAAGGGCTACGGGCCTGCGGCTGCGGCTCATCTTGGAAAGCAGCAAGGTAATGCCGGCCGCTCCCTCGCTAATTTGCCGCTGATCGGTAAGTTGCTCGGGCGCTTCATTGAGCGCAAGGTATCTACCGTTCATACGCTTCGTAGCGGGAACAAGGCCCCTCACGTGTTGCCTGCTCTGGTAATGTATGCCTTCACTCTAAAACGTATGCGACGATTTCGTCGGATGCTGGTGCTCCGGCATCAAGGTTTTATGGTCATTGCAGATCGGTATCCACAATTGGATTTTCCTGATGCGTTCGATGGCCCTGATCTGTCCGTGACTGCTCGTGAGGGAAGCCAATTCGTGCACAGGCTGGCACAACGCGAGCAGGCCAGTTTTGAGTGGATGACTAGTTATCGCCCCGACCTTGTGCTCAGGCTCAATGTCGATCTGGATACAGCCCACGCCCGAAAGCCGGATCATCGCCGTGAGGCCCTTCAGAGGAAGATTGAGATCACACCACAGCTCACCTTCGGTGGGACCACTATCGCTGAAATTGACGCATCTCAGCCGCTAGCCATGGTGCTGGCTGCAGCCAAGCAGGCAGTGGCGCATGCCCTGAGTGAACGCGGCTACGAACGGTCAGAATCTTAGGTCAGTATCGGTTATTCATTAACAACTCAAACCGACATTAGTCCTTCGCTATGTACTATTATAGTTCGTAGAAGGTACGAGTTCCTTTTTGACAGGCTCGAAGGACATGCTTATAAAAATCCGCAATTTGCTACTCGTGTTTGTGCTGGCGGTATTTACTACCCCCTGGGTAAATGCAGCAAGCGAGGACACCTGGGAAGACATCAGCGATGTGGGTGTCGCTTCTTTGCTGGGCACAGCCTTGATACTTCCCGCAACACGCCGGGACTGGGAGGGCTTGCGCCAGGCTAGTTACAGTATTGGTGCCGCCGCCGGTGTCACGCTAATCAGCAAAGCGTTGGTGGATGAGGAGCGCCCCAATAATAAGGACAATGACAGCTTTCCGTCCGGGCACACCGCGAATGCATTTTCTTCTGCTACCACCCTCCATCGACGTTATGGCTGGCAGGTCGGATTTCCTGCCTATGCTGTGGCGACGCTTACCGGCATTGCGCGTGAGCGCGCCAGAGAACACCATTGGTACGACGTTGTCGCCGGTGCTGCACTGGGTAGTGTCAGTGGGTGGTATTTTACGGATGCGTTCAGCAGCAGCGTGCAACTAACGCCCTGGGTAGACAGCAAAGGTGGTGGCTTGGCGGTGTCGATGCGCTTCTGAGGGGATTCAGACATTGGCACCCGGTGTACTTTGGCGAATAAGAAGAGCCATGGCGATTGCTGGCAGTGCTGCGGCAATACAGGCCGCCCAGCCAGCACCTACAAGGCCCATCTGAGAGGTTAGTGCAATAAACAAGACTAGATAGATGATTGCCGACAGCATATGCAGGCGCAGCACTTTACCGGCGTGGCCAATGGCGTAAGCGGCAGAGCGCAACGATGCGGCAGCAAGGTCAAAAGCACCCGCAAGCAGCAGTAGCGTCAGCAGACCCGCAGCGCCAACAAATTCCTTGCCAAAGATAACCTCTAGCAGAAGGTCGCCGAAAAAATATCCCACCAGCACGAGCAACAACCCCGCGCCAGCACCTATTAACGCTGTGCGGTATGCAATCAATTTAAAATCATCGCTACCGGAGTGCCAGCTTCGGGTCAGATCGGGAAATACCACTTGTCGAATCAGTGTTGCGGGCTTGGACAGCAAGCTGGAGATCTGGCGCGCCAGACGAAAAAGGCCTACCTCCGTTGCTCCTAGCAGGTAGCCTGTAAACATTAGCGTAATACGTTTGGGTACGAGATCGACATTCGACTGCCAGTAGGTAACCCAAAGGAAATGACGTAACCCCGGAAATTCAGTCATACCGGCAAGGCTGACCATTCCGCCCTCGACGGGTTTGTCGAAGTGCTGACGGTATTCACGCCGCCCACACCAGCTCAGGTAAAGATTTTCTGTAACGTAGGCAAACGCCAGGACCGCTACAAATACCGACATTGGGCTATCGAACCACCAGGCGAAAAATACCCCAATAAAGGTAATGGCCGGGCCTACCGTCATCTGCCGTCCCAGGATATCGAACTTATCAAACAGGCGCAGGATGCCAATGGCGGTATTGTTGCCAGTGACTAACAAAACGAGGCTGTAAGCAGTGAGCAGGATCACGTGATCCTGATTCATGCCCATCAACTTCCCGATTAGGGGCGCCAGGATTAGTGCCAGAATAGTAGAAATGACACAGGCATAACGATCAATACGTTGACAGATCGAGAGTAAGCGTTGAAGTGCTTGTTTATCATTCGCGTCGTGCAGGGCCACTCCATAGCGCACTATTCCCTGAAACTGTTTGAAGCTTAAGAGGCCACGCGCCAGTAGTGCATAAGTTTCAATCAGTACCACCACGCCGAATTCGGCCGGGCCCAGCGCACGAGCCATTAGCGCGGTGGCGCCAAATGCCATTACGGCGGCAATACCGCGACCGCGAACTAACAGCCCGAAATTACCCAGTATTCTGCGCATAGGACCTGGTGCTGGCGAGCTGTTTTCAGCTTCTTTCATGTAGCTTCCTGCGACACTTCGAAACGCGTGCTCCGTATTCAAAAAGGCAATTTACGGCTGTGCTATGAGCTACGCTGTTCAAGTAGATCCATGAACAAAACAAGCGTGGTTGGTATTTGGCAGCGATAGCTTATTTCTGTCCGCGCCAGGATTCTAACTGCG
>TARA_R110002072_G_scaffold84217_4_pt1 | contig 11538 bp, 12 predicted proteins | sample TARA_R110002072 | Tara Oceans TARA_R110002072 (sample SAMEA4397118) | marine metagenome | biome: Polar Biome; feature: [SRF] surface water layer (ENVO:00010504); material: water (ENVO:00002006), including particulate matter (ENVO:01000060) such as... | depth 5 m | reverse complement strand
TCGCGACCGGGTCCGGGCCTATGGCTATGGCATGATGCTGAAGCGCGAAGACCTCGACAGCATGACGGCCCGGTTTCGCGACGAGGCCGCAGCGATCAAGGCGATGGGCTTTGCCGCCGCCAAAATGAAGGTGGGGTTGGGACCAAGCGACGACGTCAAGCTCTGCGCCGCCGTCCGCGCGAGCCTCGGCGACGGGTTCGACTTCATGGTCGACGCCAATCATTGCTACACCACCGCGGACGCTTTCTATGTCGGCCGGGCGCTGGAGGAACTGGGCGCCTTTTGGTTCGAGGAGCCGGTGGCGCCCGAGGATCTGGACGGCTACCGCGAGTTGCGGGCGGGACTCAAGGTCAACATTTCAGGCGGCGAGGCCGAGTTCAACCGCTGGGGTTGGCGCGCCATTCTGGAAAACCGCGGACTCGACATTGCCCAGCCCGAAGTCTGCGCGCTGGGCGGAATAACCGAGTATCTGCGGGTGCTGGCGCTCTGCCACGCCCATTTCACACCGGTGATTAACCACGTTTGGGGCTCCGCCGTTGCGGTGGCCACCAACTTGCAGCTGTTGGCTGCAATGCCGCCCCTGCCGGGCGGACTTCACCCCCGCGAGCCGCTGTTGGAGTTCGATACCACCGACAACAAGTTCCGGGATCAATTGTTGACCAAGCCACTGGACATCCAAAAACAAGTCGCACGCAACGACGGCTTTGTCGCGGTTCCCACCGGCCCCGGACTGGGGATCGAGCCGGATCGCGACTTCATCAAACACTATGAGATCCAGCGCTAAAGATCTGTCCAAACCAAACACAGATCCGTCCAAAGGAGGAAACCCATGAAACTGAAACTCATCGCGCTTGCCACGGCAGGCCTGGTCTTCGCCAACCTGGCCTCGGCCCAGGAAGTCACGCTGAAGCTCGGCGTGGTCACGCCGAGCGATCACCCACACAGCGTCTCGGCGCGCGAGTTCGCCCGCCTGGTCTCGGAAAAGACCGACGGCGCGGTCGCCGTGCGGGTCTCCGACAACGGCGCGCTCGGCTCGAACCCCGAGCTGCTGGACGCCGTGCAGGCCGGAATTATCGACTTCGCCATCTCCACCCCGGGGGTGATGGCGGAATACGCCCCGGTTACCGGTATCCTTGAACTGCCGTACATCTTCGACAGCAAGGATCACATGATGACGGTGACTCGCGGCCCGATCGGCCAGCAGATCGCCGAGACCTACCAGGCGGAAACCGGGATGAAAATCCTCGGCTATATGGGCGGCGCCCAGCGCAACATGATCACCACCAAGGCGGTGATTCGCTCGATCGACGACCTCAAGGGCCTGAAAATGCGCACCTGGGAATGGGACGTGATGCTGAACTGGTGGTCCTCCTTGGGCGCGTTGGGGTCGGTGGTGTCCTTCCCCGAAGTCTACACCGCGCTGCAGACCGGCGTGGTTGATGGCGCCGAGAACGAGTTTTCGACCTTTACCACCGCCCGCTGGGCCGAGGTGGCCAAAAACGTGTCGCTGACCCAGCATTCGATCACCGTGCGTCCCCTGGTCGGCAATGCCGCCAAGCTGGCAAAGCTGCCCGAGGCCTACCAGACCGCGATTCGCGAGGCCGCCATCGAGGCCGCCGATTTCGACGTGGCGCTGGAAGGCGCGCTTGACCAGAAAAATATGGACCTGCTGGCGTCGGACTATGACGTTGTCTTCACCGAGCCGGACAGGGGCCCGATACTTGCCGCCTCGAAAACCGTCATCCTGAAGTTCGCCGCCGACAAGGGGCTGGAGGATCTGGCAACGGCCATCGCCAACGCCGGCAAGTAAGCCATCAAAGAGGCAGATCGGCCAAGCGAGCTGATCGACCAAGGGGGCGGCCCTTTGCGGCCGCCCCACATCTCGCAGGTAAAAGGGACCGGCCATGTTCGGTAAAATGATCACCCACCTGGAGCGGGGACTGGAAAGAATCACGGGACTTCTCTGCATCATCCTTCTGCTCAGTCTCTTCGTTGAAGTGATGAACCGCTATCTGTTCTTCGTCTCTTGGCCCGAAATCCAGTTTCTTATTCCCTTCTCCTTTCTCTGGATGTGCATGTTCGGCTCGGCGCTCGCCGTGCGGCGCGGACAGCATTTCGAAGTCGATCTGCTGCACAAGCTGTTCCAGGGGCGCTTCCGTGAAGCCCACCGCATTCTGATGGGGCTGATCATGCTAGCTGGCGGTCTGCTGATTGTCTGGTCCTCGGTCCATTTTGTCGAGTTGGGGCTGCTTAAAAAGAACCCGGCGACCGGCATCCGGATGATCTACATCTACAGCTCGATCCTGGCCGGCGGCGGGTTAATCGCCCTGCTGGCGGCCGAGCGCCTGCTCCACGGCAACAAGGGAGACGCGGCATGAGCCCGGAATTCGCCCTCACCGTCCTGCTGCTGGGATTTGTGCTGCTCTTTTCGATCGGCGTCCCGCTGGCCATCTCCCTGCTCTTTGCCTCGGTCGCGGTGATCGCGCTGGACCCAGGGCTCGAACTGCTGGTGGTGCCGTTGAAGATCTACGCGGGCATCAATAATTTCCTGCTGCTGGCCATTCCCGGCTTCCTGTTCGCGGCGCTGATGATGAACAAGATCGGCGTGACCGAGGACATCGTCAAACTTTCCGATCTGCTGGTCGGACGCATCAAGGGTGGACTGGCCCATATCAACGTGGTTTCTTCCATGCTGATGGGCGGCGTATCCGGCTCCTCGACCGCCGACGTGGCGGGCATCGGCGCGATCCTGATCCCGGCGATGAACAAAAAAGGCTATTCGCGCGGCTTTTCGGCGGCGCTGACGGCGGCCTCCTCCTCCATCGGGTCGATCATTCCGCCCTCGATCCTGATGGTCATCTACGGCGCGTCGGCGAAAGTCTCGATCGGGGCGCTGTTTATCGCCGGCTATGTTCCCGGCATTCTGGTCGGCCTGCAGCAGCTGGTGATCGCATGGTTCTACGCAAGGAAATACAACATCGACGCCGGAAAGGTCGAACCGGTTCCCGGCCGCGAGAAGCTGGTCATTCTGGCGCGGGGGCTGGTCCCGGTTTCGGTCATTGTCGTGATCATCGGCGGCATCCTGGCCGGCTTGATGACCGCCACGGAAAGCGCGGCGGTGGCCTCGGTCTACGTGGTGATCGTTGGCCTGCTGGTCTATCGCAACGTCAATTTCACCCTGTTGATGGAGGTGGCGAGCGAGACCGCGTTGCTCACCTCGGTGGTGATGCTCTGCGTCGGCACCGCCACGCTCTTCGGCTGGCTGATGTCGTTCTACGGTATCCTCGACGTGGCCGGTGGATTGTTCGAGACTTACGCCAACAATCCGGTGACCTTCCTGTTCTTCGCCACCCTGTTGTTTTTGCTGCTGGGCACCTTCATGGACCCGGCGCCGGCGATGCTGATCTTCGTGCCGGTGCTGGCCTCCATCGCCGCCCAGATCGGCGCCGACCCGCTGCAACTGGGCGTGCTGATCATCATGGCGCTGGCGATCGGCAAGATCACCCCGCCCTATGGGATCAGCCTGCTCCTGGCCTGTACCATCGCGGAAATCCCCCTATCCAAAGGGTTGGGATGGACGCTTGTCTTCTTCACCGTGTTCTGCACGCTGCTGCTGGCCATCATCCTGATGCCGTCGATCACGCTTTGGCTGCCCGAACTGATCGCGCCGGAACTGCTGGGACGATAACGACCAATGAACGATAAAGCCCCATGACGGACCTTTCTCTTGTCGCGGTCGACTGGGGCACAACCAGTTTCCGCTTGTGGGCCTTGACAGGCACGGGCCACCTGCTCTCGCAACGGCAGGGCGGGCTCGGCATGTCCAGGCTGAAACCCGCCGACTTCCAGGCGGTGCTGGCGGAAAACCTGGCGGCGCTGGGCGTTGGCGACCGGGTTCCGGTCATCATCTGCGGGATGGCCGGCGCGGCCCAAGGCTGGCACGAGGCGCCCTATGTTGATCTGCCGGTCGCGCTGACCGCGCTGCCGCAACACGCGGTCCGGGTGCCCGGCCTCCGGCGCGACGTCCGCATCCTTCCCGGATTGGCGCAGCGCACGATGGCGGCACCCGACGTCATGCGGGGCGAGGAAACCCTGCTGCTTGGCGCGCTGCTCACCGACGCTGTTGACGGCGCGGTCTGTCTTCCCGGCACCCATTCGAAATGGGTGTCGATCAACGACGGGCGGGTTACCCGCTTTTCGACCGCCATGACCGGCGAGTTGTTCGACCTTCTCGCAAATCGGTCGACCCTGTCGCATTTCATCCAGGCGGCGCAGGACGGCGAAAAGCAAGCTCCGGCCTTCGAGGCCGCGGTGCGCCAGGCGTTGGCGGCGCCGGAACGGATCTTGCAAACCTTGTTTTCGGTTCGCGCCCTGCCGCTGCTGATGGGGGCCGACCAGGCCGGCGACCTGTCCGCCCGCCTGTCCGGCCTGCTGATCGGACTTGAACTCTCTGCGCTGCGCAACGCCAAACCCGAGCGGGTCACGCTGATATCAGGCGGCGCCCTTACCCAGAACTATCGGCAAGCCTTTCAAATCGCCGGCATTGCCTGTCACGAGCTGGATGCCGATCAGATGGCCCGGGCGGGGCTTTTCCACGCCGCCCGAGCCATCTGGTCCTACGCCCTCAAGGGGCAGAAGGAAATCACATGACACCGGAAGCTCTTTGGTCCGCGATGGAATCGAAGCTGATCGCCATCCTGCGCGGAATCACGCCGCCCGAAACGGCCGAGATCGTCGGCGAGCTGCTCGACGCCGGCTTTCGGGCCATCGAAATTCCGTTGAATTCCCCGGACCCGCTCACATCGATCGCCATCGCGGTGGAGGTCGCCGAACGCCACACCCCCGGTGGATGCCTGATCGGCGCCGGAACGGTCCTTTCGGCGCAGGATGTCGCGGATGTGCGGGCCGTCGGCGGCAAGCTGATCGTCGCCCCCAACATCAACCCGGAGGTGGTGCGCGCCGCCACGGCGCACGGCATGGCAAGCTTTCCCGGCGTGTTCACCGCCAGCGAAGCCCATCTGGCGATCCAGGCGGGCGCGACCGGCCTGAAGTTCTTCCCGGCCTTTCGTCTTGGACCCGCGGGGATCGCGGCGATCCGGGCGACCCTTCCCGCCACCACCCCGCTGTGCGCGGTGGGCGGCATTGGACCGGATGACTTCGCCGACTACCTCGCCGCCGGGGTGAGCGGTTTCGGATTGGGCAGCAACCTCTACCGGGTCGGGGCGACGGCCGAACAGGTCCGCCTGGGCGCGCGGCAGGCGCTGGCGGCGCTGCACCGCGCCCGGGCCCCAGTGAAATCTTGATCGCCCGCTATCGCCCCATCCAGCCGCCATCGACGGTCAACACGTGCCCGTTGACGTAGCTGGAAGCCTCGGAGGCGAGGAAGACGACCGGCCCACCGAAATCGGCGGGTCGGCCCCAGCGGCCGGCCGGGATCCGATCCAGAATGGCGTTGGCGCGAACCGGGTCGGCCCGCAGCGCCTCGGTATTGTCGGTGTCGATGTAGCCCGGCGCAATGGCGTTCACGTTCACCCCCTTGGCCGCCCATTCATTGGCGAAGGCCATGGTCAGTTGACCAATCCCGCCCTTGGAGGCCGCATAGCCCGGCACGGTGACGCCGCCCTGAAAGGTCAGCAAGGAGGCGGTGAAGATGATCTTACCCGCACCGCGCGCGACCATGGTGCGGCCGATATCGCGGGTGATGATGAACTGCGAACTGAGGTTCACCTCGATCACCTCGTCCCACATCTCGTCGGGATGATCGGCGGCCGGGCAGCGTTTGATGGTGCCGGCGTTGTTCACCAGGATGTCGATGGTCGGATGATCGGCCAGCAGCTGCGCGGTGAAGGCTTTCACCGCCGCGCGATCGACGAAGTCACAGCGATAGCCGTGAAACTTGCGCCCCAGCGCGGTCACCGCCGCGCCCACCGCCGAACCTGCCGGGTCAAGCGTCGCACTGACGCCGATAATATCGGCCCCGGCCTGGGCCAGCGCCTCGGCCATGACGCGGCCGATGCCGCGCTTGGCGCCGGTGACCAGGGCGGTTTTGCCGGTTAGGTCGAATTGTTGCAGCACGCTCATGCTTTCACCCCGGAAATAGGTTCCACTTCTGCTGAACCGCGCCGTCGCTGTCAATGCCGATGAACTTCAGCTTGTGGCGGATGTGTTGGCGGCCGCAAGCTTCGGCCAGTCGAACGTCACGCCGACGCCCGGCGCGTCCGGGGCAACGGCCCTATGGTTTTCCACCACCAGCGGGCGGGTGGTGTAGTCGTCGATTGGGAAGGCGTGCGCCTCGACCCAACCGGCATTGGACTGTCCGGCCACCAGGCTGACATGCAGTTCCTGCATCCCGTGGCTGCAGATCGGAATCCGGTATTTGCGCGACAGCTCGGCGACGCGCAAAAAGCCGGTGACGCCGCCGCAGTTGGAGGCATCGGGCTGGATGAAGCTGAGCCCGGCCTGCGCCAAGGCATATTCAAACTCGTGGATGGTGTGCAGGTTTTCACCCATCGCCAGCGGCATCCCGCCGGCCTCGGCGATCCGGGCGAAGCCGGCGTAGTCGTCGGGAATCGTCGGCTCTTCGAACCACAGCAGGTTGAAGGGCGCGAAGGCGCGCGCCGCCGCGATTGCTTGATCGACGCTCATCGAATAGTTGGCGTCCACCATAAAGCTCACGTCCGGACCGATCAGATCGCGCACCGCCTTGATGCGGACAAGGTCTTCGGCAAGCGTCGGCTGCCCGATCTTGATCTTCACCGCGTTAAAGCCCTGCGCCAAATAGTCCCGGACGCTGTCCAGCAGCTTGGGCAGCGGAAAGCCGAGATCAATCCCGCCGCGATAGACCCGGCAGGTCTTGCCGGCGCCGCCCGCCATTTGCCACAGCGGTTGGCCCAACCGCTTGCCGCGCAGATCCCACAGCGCGATGTCCACCGCAGAAATGGCGAAAGCGGCGATGCCGCCCCGCGCCACGTAGTGCACATGCCACTGCATCGCATCATAAAGCGCGGCGATATCGTCGGCGGCGCGCCCGATCAAGAAGGGCGCCAGATCCTGCTCGATCATCGTCGCGATGGCGTGGCCGCCCACGCCGCCGGTGTAGGTATAGCCCGTTCCTTGCGAGCCGTCCGCCAGCACGACCCGGGCGGTGACCAGTTGAAAGTGGCTGTGGGCGCCGTGCTTGGCGTCCATCAGCACCTCGGCCAGCGGAATGTGGAACAGCGTTACGTCAATCGCGGCAATCTTGCTCATCGCTTTACCTTATTGTCTTGACTGTCTTGCGCCCGGCGGTCACACGGGTTTGAAAAAGAATCACGGCCAGCAGGAAGGCGCCGCGAATGACCATCTGCCAATAGGCGCTGAAGCTGATGGTGCCGCGCCCGTTCTCAAAATTGAGGATATTGAAGACCAGGCCCAGCAGCAGCGCCCCAGCCACCGTCGCCGGGATTGACCCCATGCCGCCGGTAAGCAGCGTGCCGCCGACAACCACCGAGGCAATGGCCGAAAGCTCCCAGCCGACGCCCTCCAACGGTTGGCCCGCGCCAAAGCCCGAGGCGAGGAACACCCCGGCCAGGCCGGCGCAGCCGCCGGCGATTCAACACCCACGCGCCGCCCAAATACATCCCCGCCGACAGCGGTTTATCCAGTGGAAATGACAGATCGAACAGGGATAATTTTCAATTTTGGTATGACCATATGTCAAAGCCTGTCATCTATCTTGCACTAAAGTCAAGAAATACCGATCAGCGCACCTTCGATTTTTCGCTAAAATTCGCCAAGTTCCATGGCATTGCCTTTCACTAGCTATTATTTTTGGTCTTATCAAATTAACTTATATGGTCTAACCTAAAGCTCCGATCAAACGACGAGGCCCGAGATGCTCACCCCTTCCGCCGAGCCCGAAAAGGGCCGCGCCGCCGATAGCGTGGTTGCCGAGTTGGAGGCGCGCATTGTCTCAGGCAGCCTGCCCGACAACAGCCCCCTGCCCGCCGAGCGGGACTTGATGGCGCAGTTCGGCGCCAGCCGCACGGTGATCCGCGAAGCGATTTCCACCCTGTCAAACCGCGGGCTGATCGAAAGTAAGCCGCGCTTTCGCCCGATCGTGCGCAAACCCGATTACGAAACCGTTCTGCACGCCACCGGTAACATCGTGCGGCACCTGCTGAACGAGCGCGGCGGGGTGAAAAACCTGTACGACAGCCGGGCCTTCATCGAACGGGCGCTGGTGCGCGAGGCCGCGACCTCGGCCGGCAAGCAGGATATCGCCGATCTCAAGGCCGCCCTGGCTGACAACCGGGCGGCGATCCCGGAGTCACGGGCCTTTTATCAGACCGACGTGGCCTTTCACGGCGTTCTCTACCGCATTCCCAAAAACCCGATCTTCCCGGCGATCCACGCCGGCTATACCTCATGGCTGGCGCCGCAGTGGGAACGCATGCTGCGCGCGCCCGAGCGCAATCAGATGAACTACCGCGCCCACGAGGCGATTTTCACCGCCATTTTAGAACGCGACCCGGTCGCCGCCGAAGAGGCGATGCGCTATCACCTCAAGGCGGCGTGGGAATATGTGCGCGGAACCTTTGACCGAGAGCTGACATGACCGAAACCTACGATCACATCAAACCTACGACCACATCGGCGGCAAATCTAACCAGGGTGCGGCCGCTCTCGAACGGGAATATCGGGGGGGAAAGCCGGCCACCTAGTGATGAGGACAACAATGGACAACACCCCGGAAACCGCTCAGGCCCAACAGTTTGACGACAGACCTTGCGCCCTGGGCGAAGGACCGCTGTGGCACCCGCTGCGCGAACAGTTTTTCTGGTTCGACATTCTCGGCAAGAAGCTATGCAGCCGCGACGGAAACGGCCCGCGCGCCTGGCAGTTCGACGCGTACGTTTCCGCGGCGGGATGGGTTGATTCATCGCGGCTGCTGATTGCCTCGCAAAGCCAGCTCTTCCTGTTCGATGTTGACAGCGGCAAGCAGGAACCGGTGGTTCAACTGGAGGCGGACAACAGGATAACCAGATCCAACGATGGTCGCGCCGACCCCTGGGGCGGTTTCTGGATCGGCACCATGGGGATCAATTCGGAGGCCGCGGCGGGGACGATTTACCGTTATTACCGGGGCGAGGTTCGAACCCTGTTCCCCGACATTACCATCGCCAATGCGATCTGTTTTTCACCCGACCGGCGCTTTGCCTACTTTACCGACACCCCAACGCGGATGATCCGTCGCCAGCCGCTGGCGGCGGAAACCGGATGGCCCGAGGGCCCGGCGACAGATTGGCTTGACCTGAGCGCCGAGCGGATAAATCCGGACGGCGCGGTTGTGGACGCTAAGGGCAACCTGTGGAACGCGCAGTGGGGCGCCGGACGGGTCGCCTGCTACTCCCCCGCCGGACGGTTCCTCAGCGCGCTTGCCTTGCCCGCCGGCCAAGTCACCTGCCCGGCCTTTGGTGGAAAATCCGGACGCGATCTGCTGGTGACCACCGCCCATGTTGGCCTGTCCGAACAGGCCAGACGATCGGAGCCGCAGGCCGGAACCTCGTTCCTGTTCCCCGACATCGCGGCGGGCCAGCTCGAGCACCGGGTCCTACTGTAGCCGCCCAAGAGCGCCGCCGAAAGCAGCCGTCTCGCGGACGCTTCGAAGGGCGCGATTATCCGGTCGCAGCCCCGCCAACCAGTACAAAAGCGGAACCTTCCAGCGCGGGACCCTGCGACATTTAGGCCTATCAGCGCGGAATACCGACAGCAGCCCTTGTACCCGACCGCGGAAATTTTAGCTTAATAGCATCACCGGACGTGAGGGCTGCGGCCTTTGGAAAAATCACGCCCGGCAACCAGTCGTGGTAACAGTCAGGAGGCGCCTTCGATGGCAGGCTTTCCCTTCCGGCGGTCCGGAGCCAAGCAGGCCCCCGGTAATCGCCAGGATCCCCAAAAGACCGGCATCTCGCGCCGTAACCTACTTAGCTTTGGCCTGATCTCGGCTGGCACCGTGGCGGCGGCGGGCTATTTTCTTTGGCCCGCGGTCCGGCAAAGCAGCCTGTTCCTCGAACCAGCGCAGCGCCGGGTGCAGATTTCCATGGGCGGCTTTTCCCCGAATAAAATTTCGGCGCGCGTCGGTCAGGAAATCAGTCTGCAGTTGGTCAACAAGGATAACTCGCTGCACACCGACGGCGGCGGCTGGCACCAATTCGCCATCGACGACCTGCAGATCGACTTCAAGGTGGCCCCGCTGACCGTGTCCGATGTCAGCTTCATCGTCGATAAGCCGGGCAACTATGACTTCTACTGCGGCATCTGCTGCGGCGGCAAGGCGAACCCCTATATGCATGGCCAACTGCTGATCGAGGCCTGAGCGTTCATGTCCCTGCGCCCCACATTGATCGTATTTTTTCTGGCAGGCATCGCGGCCCTTTCGATCGGGCTGGCGGCGGGTTTCCTGCAAACCCCGGCCAACCTGATGGGGGCCTTGACCGGCGAAATGGCCCGCCCGAGCATAACCCTGCCGACCATTATTGTCGCCGGCGTCATCGATGGGATAAATCCCTGCGCCTTCACCTTGTTGCTGCTGTTCATCACCGCGCTGCTGGCCGGGTTGGGCACCAACGCGGGCCCGGACGCCACCACCTTGGCGCGGCGCAAGATGCTGTTCAACGGCGGCGCTTTTATCGGTGCGATCTTTCTTGCCTACCTGCTGCTTGGAACCGGGCTGATGCAGGTCTCGACGGCGCTGGCGCAAGACCATCTGGGCGCGCGGCTGGGGGCGTTGCTGTCGATCCTGCTGGGGCTCTGGATGCTCAAGGACTATTTCTTGCCCGGCGTCGGGCCAAAGCTGGCGGCGCCCCGCTGGATTGCCGGACGGGTGCGCGGCGCCGACGCGGCAGCTTCCGCGGCAACGATGTTCGGCCTGGGGGCGCTGGTCAGCCTCTGCACCGTGCCCTGCAGCGGCGCGGTTTATATCGCCATCATCAGCCTGCTGGCCTTGCAGGAAAACTTTTTCGTCAGCTACGGCTATCTGCTGGTCTACAACGTGATGTTCATCCTGCCGCTGCTGGTTATCCTGCTGGCGGCCGCCTCGCGGCGGAGCCTCAACCAGATCGCGCGCTGGAATCTACGCCACCGCGAGCTGATCAAGCTGCTGCTGGGCGGCGGTGTCGTGGTGCTGGGCCTGGCGATCCTGGCAACCGCCTAGGCGTTTGAGCCCAGGGGTTGATGCTGTACCCCTTTCAATCGAATGGAAGGGGGGGCTATGGGGCATAGTTCGCCACAGGCGCGCCCGCGCGACCAAGCGCGCCGTGCAAGCAACGCCGGATCACTGCGAAGACGGCGGCCAAGCGGCTTGAAGCGGTCTTCGGGCGAAACGCTCGAGACCCGGGCCTAGGGAACCGCGTTCATCGCGCCGGACCGAGGCCGAGGAGATGGAGGCCCCCGGCTGACAAAAGCCGACCGTTGCATGGACCACTGGCCAGGTCGAGCGCATGAACCACACCTCAGCTTTCAAGCTCCTGCGCTTCGTATCCCCGGTTTTTCATTCTG
>TARA_R110002072_G_scaffold6717_8_pt1 | contig 11566 bp, 11 predicted proteins | sample TARA_R110002072 | Tara Oceans TARA_R110002072 (sample SAMEA4397118) | marine metagenome | biome: Polar Biome; feature: [SRF] surface water layer (ENVO:00010504); material: water (ENVO:00002006), including particulate matter (ENVO:01000060) such as... | depth 5 m | reverse complement strand
GATTGTAACCAATCTGGGCGAGACGTTTGTGTTCGCCGGTGTCGGACTTGGCAGCATTTGTATTGCGCTGATCTATGGCGGCGCGATCTGGTTGTTGCGGCGCTATGATGACAGCAGCGACTGGGTGCCGATTGATCTGCCTGATCCGGATCCGCTGGCCTTTCCTGCCCCCACCGGGTTGGCCAAGGCGGCAAGCAGCAGCCTGATTTGGCAGGCAATTGCCGCCTGCATCGCCATTCTGATTTTTGGCCTGCTGCTGGTTCTTTATGCCGACCGTATCGCGGACCAATCGGGTCTTGGCACAGGGTTCATCGGGGTGACATTGCTTGCCGCAGCGACCTCTCTGCCAGAGCTTTCCACCAGCATCGCAGCGGTCCGCATCGGGGCCTATACGATGGCCATTTCCAACATCTTTGGCAGCAATCTGATTATGCTGGTGCTGGTGTTCCCCGCTGACATCCTGTTTCGCGCTGGCCCCATTTTGCAAGACACATCCCGCACGGTCAACCTTGCTCTGGCCTTTGGGCTTGCTGTGACCGCGATCTTCCTGATCGGGCTGATTGTGCGACGCAAACCACGGCTGGGGAAGATTGGACTAGATTCGGTTCTTGTGCTGCTGACCTTTTTGGCGAGCCTTGCCGCATATTACTACGTGCGCTGAGCCCAGAACCGCAGGCCCTTGAAAACCTCTGGTACCACCAGAATGGGCAGTACGAAAATCCCGATCCAGGTCCACTCGTCCATGCCCAGAGGCACCGTGCGCAACAAGACTTGCAAGGGCGGCCAATAGACGGCCAGCAACTGCGCGCCAAGTGTCAGAGCAAGGGCGATCAACAGGAACGGATTGCTGAACCAACCAATCTGCCACCCCGTCAGGCGCAGGGAGCGGAAGGCAAAAACGCTGGCTTTTTCGAACACCACCATGGCGGTGAACGCCGCTGTGCGTGCCAGCTCGACGCTCTGATCCATCAGGTGAAAGAAAATCCAAAGGCTCGACAATCCCGTATAGGTTCCGAACAAAACAATCGTCATGACGCCGCTTAGCCCTAAAATAGCGGTATCCTTGCGGCGCGGTGCTTGCTGCATCTGATCAGGCTCTGATTTCTCTAGCCCCAGCGCCACAGCCGTCACACCGTCGGTAACAAGGTTCATCCACAAAATCTGAGTGGCGAGGAAAATAAGCGGGCCGCCGATCGCGATATTCACAACCAAAGCGATCACTTCACCCGCATTTGATGACAGCAAATAGCGCACGAATTTCTGGACATTGGCGAACTGACGACGGCCTTCACCGATGGCGCGCACGATGGTTGCGAAATTGTCGTCCAGCAATACAAGATCTGAGGCATCACGCGCCACGTCCGTGCCCCGGATGCCCATAGACACACCAATGTCCGCCTGCTTCAGGGCAGGAGCGTCGTTTACGCCATCGCCTGTCATCGCCACAATCTGCCCCTGCGCTTGCAGGGCCGAGACGATCCGCATCTTCTGCTCTGGCTTTGTGCGTGCAAAAAGGACGTCACCGTTCAACAGATCGCTAAGTGCCGCATCATCCAGCGCATCCAGATCGGTTCCCGTCAGATGGTCCGTGACAGTCAGCGACAATTGATCCGCAATGGCGCGGGCCGTGATCGGACTGTCGCCGGTGATCATGACCACCCGGATCCCCGCCGCGCGCGCCAACGCTATCGCATCGTGCACTTCCGACCGTGGCGGATCGATCAGGCCCACCAAACCAATGAAGGTCAGCCCGTCTTCAGTGATCTGGTGATCGGGGGCAATGCGGTGTGCAAGGCCGATCACGCGCAGCCCTTTTTTGGCAAGACTGCGGTAGGCCTGCAAGATGGCCTCACGGTCTGCAGGCGACATGACGCGGGTGCCGTCTTGGGTCATGACGTCCGTGCAAACCTCAAGGACATGCTCAGGTGCTCCCTTTGTCAGGACCACGGTATCCGCGCCAGACTGGTAAAGAACGCTCATCCGCTTGCGGGCGCTGCTAAAAGGAATTTCGGCCAGCAAATTGCGTTCTTGGGGCAGATCGCACCAGCCTTTGTAGCCAAGGGTAATCAGCGCACCTTCTGTTGGTTCGCCCAGCATTTGCCAGTCCATCCCATCGCGGATCAGACGTGCATGGCTGCAGTAAAGCCCGGTCCGCAATAGCGCGGCCAGAACCGGATCGTCTGCGGCCCGTATACGCGCAGCATCCACCTCGATGTGCCCGGCGGGATCATAACCTGTTCCAGTCACGTCATAGGTGCGATCCAAGGTCCAAATCTGCGTCGCGGTCATCTTGTTCTCGGTCAGGGTGCCGGTTTTGTCCGTGCAAATCACCGATGCCGCACCCAGCGTTTCAACCGCCTGCAACCGACGGGCCAGCGCATTTTGCCGCGCCATCGCTGTCGCCCCCAGCGCCAGCGTGATTGTCACCACCGCCGGCAGCCCTTCGGGGACCATCGCAACAGACAGTGACAGCCCTGTCATCACCATCTCTGTCAGGTCGCGGCCCAAAAACAGGCCAAGCCCCGTCACACCCGCCGCCACCAACAGCGCCGCAATCCCAAGCTGGCGCGCCAATTGGCCCAGCTTGTTTTGCAAGTTGGTGGTTTTGGTCCCAACAGATCCCGTCAGATGGGCGATCTTGCCAAATTCTGTTGCGGCCCCTGTCGCAGTGACACGCACCTCTGCGCGCCCGGCTGTGACAGAGGTACCGGCAAAGATTTCTAAACTGCGCTCGGTGTCACCCTTCGGCACAGGCAAAGATTCACCTGTTAGAACGCTTTCATCGATGGCCAATTCAGCGGCCCGGATCACAACCGCATCTGCAGCCACCTTGGCCCCCGGTGCCAGCACCAGGATATCTCCGGGCACGATGTCTCTGGCGGGGATCATTTGTTCTTGCCCATCGCGCAGCACCATCGCCTGTGGCGATAGTAGCTTGCGCAGGGATGTCAGCGCGGTTTCGGCCTTCCATTCCTGAATAAAACCCAAGCCAGCGTTCAGCAGCACGACAAGGCCAATCGTGACGGCATCCAACGCCTCGCCCAAGGCAATCGCGACTGCGGCTGCGACAATCAGGATCAGCACAAGAAAACTCGAGAATTGCCGCAACAGCACCCGCAGCGGCCCCGCGCGGGCAACCATTGGCAATTCGTTCCAACCATAGGTTTGGCGGGCGGCCAGAACCTCTGCTGCCGTCATACCTGTTTGTCGCGCAGTCTCGGGCACGGGGCTACCTCAATCTAGATGGCATCTCCTCTGGTATCCGGCGCGCAAGCACTTTGGCGATTGAGCAATGTCAAAGCGGCATTCCCATTTCGGACTATCGTCGCCTCTGTAACATCACAAATAGGAGGACCCGAGATGGCCAGCAAACCAGAAACGCAGGACCCTAACACCGCCAAACCAACAGAACCCTTCAATCCAATGACACAACTTCAGGAAGCTGGATTTGGCAATATGATGGGTATGAGCAAGGTATGGATGGAAGCCCTCAGCGACATGAGCGCAGAAATGGTTGGTTTCGTTGCCGACCGGATCAAGGAAGACGTGAAAACCCAACACGAAATAATGCACTGCAAGAATGCCACCGATCTTCAGCATATTCAGGCTCAGTTCATTCAGAAAGCCATGAACCAGTATCAAGACGAAACTGGCAAACTGGTCGAGATGGGCACCAATGCCCTTAAGTCAAAAGACGACAAAGATAAGGCTTAACCTCAATCCAGAACGAAACATTCCGATGCCGCATCGAACACCATGATAGGTGCAGCACAAGGTTGACCAACCGGGCTGCTCTGTTTTTCCAGCTATTTTACCCAGTGCTGCCACCATGACCTGTCTTTGGGTTGGTGGCGGTCAAACCAATCTGACGCCGTGATACGCATCTCCTGCGCCTCTGTTACTGCAGCGAAGGTGTCTGCCTGTGCGGCCCGGATCGGGGCCACACAGAAGATATCGGTGCGGATATGGTTCAGCGCAACTGCTGCCCCATCAACCTCAAACTGCCCCTCAGCCAGATCATTGCCCAGAAATAACTTTCGCAAATATTCCGAGTGCATTCGCGCGGCATCGGCATTTTAGGCCAACATCGGATTGTCATGCGTGCGCTCGCCCAACAGATACGACCTATCCTTTGCCGCACTCACAATTGCGACCTTTCAACCAGCATCACTCCTGCGGCGATATTATCGCTGGGATGGGTGACGACCTGCTCTGCGCGCTGCAGACCGCTCAGAACCTCGACCATCCGGTCATTGCGGCGACCCAAGGTGACGGCGCGCTTTTCCGCGACACCCTCCAAGGCCACAAATACCGCACACCCGGTATCGTCCCGGAACGCCGCGCTCAGCGGGATCTGTAACACATTCTCGGCGCGCCACTCGACAATCCTGAGGAAAGCAGAGAACCCATCGCCCAGACTGAGTCGTGCGCCGCTGGGGCTGGTCAGAATGAAATATGCATCCACGCGCTGTTCCTCGATTCCAAGTGCCGAGACCTTGGTGCGCGCTTTGGGATCAATCCGATCAAGTTGTGCTTCCAACACCTGATCGCCACCCCAGCGTTCAACATGGGCCAACGCGCCGGGTTCCAGCCGCACCGCATCGTTCGACAAGATGTCCGCGACCAGCTCAAGCTGGTTTGGGTCACCAATGCTGACCAAAGGCGTGCCGATGGACACGGGCCGTTCACTGATTGCCGCAACCGACAGGACAACCCCATCCGCGGGGGAGGTCAGCTGAACACAGCAGCTTTCCGGCGAAGTATCCATGTCATTTGGGGCCAGCAGGCTCGCGCGCGCCCGTTCAATCGCACTATCCGACATCGCGATCCGGGCCTGGGCCGCCTCGATCGTGGCAGTCGCAACGGCCAGCCGCTGGGTGTCATCTTCAAGCCGGGTAATGGACGCCACGCCGCGTGTCACCAGCGCCTGCGTTCGGTCAAACTGCGACTGCGCAAAGCGCCTTGTTTCTTCGGCCTGTTTAAGATCTGCCTGTGCCACATGTCGCGCTGCCAATGCTTCTTGCAACGCGGCCTGTGCCTGTAGCTGGGCGCGGGCATCCAACAGACCTGACGAAGATGGCCGCACAATTGCCACGACCGTCTCACCTGCGCGCACCGCATCGCCCTCAGATACAGGCGAACGCAGGGCGGTGCCCGAAATGGGCGAAGCGACCTCAAACAAATCACGCACCTGCGTCTTGCCATCGGCGTTGATGGTCACCTCTAACGGGCCTTGGGTCACGCTTGCCAGATCAACTGCCACAGGGTCGGTGCGAAAGCTGACATAGGACAGTCCGGCCACAAGCGTGACCCCAAGGCCAATCAGAACAAGCGTGCGGGTTGAATAAGCCATGGTATCACTCCCTTGTTTTCATAACAGAAACCAGATTTAGATGGTCCAACCTACGGCGCACGATCATCACGGATCCAAGTGCCGCGCAGAGCACCACAAGACTGGCAATCGCAAAGGTTGCTGGTTTCAGAACCAGTGGGATCGCATAAAGATCACTGGTAAAGGCGTTCGTCATCAGCCGTGCGATCCCCGCACCAATCAGCCAGCCAAAGGGCTGGGCAATCAACGCAATCAGCATCATTTCACCGACCAGAATGTAGGATACTTCGCCCCGCCCGAAACCAAGGATGCGCAGGCTGGCCAGTTCGCGCGCGCGTTCCGACAGTTGGATGCGCGCAGCATTATAGGTCACGCCGATGGTGATCAGCACAGCAACTGCAATGTAGATGGTGTTCATCACCACGATGTTCTGCTCAATCGTGTCCTGAAACGCGCGGCGGTTTTCGTTCATCTCAACAATGCCGGAAACGCGCGGAGTGTTCTTGATCGCGGCATGCAGCGCGTCGGTTTGCAGCGCGTCCAGTGTTATGTTTACGGTCGAGATGCGCGGGGCCTGCCGGAAAAGCGCATTCATGTACTCAAAGTCCATATAGGCACCCAGCCCGAAATAAAGCTCAACCAGCTCTGTAACCTCGACACTGAAAGTCTCTCGCCTGCCGCTCAGGAATTCGACCTCAATGCTCTCACCGCTTTGCACGTCAAGATGCGCCGCCAGCCGCTGAGACAGCACGATGCCGCCCGGTGGCACATCCAGCGGCTTGCCTTGCGTGTCCAAAACCCGGCTCAGATCAGTGCCGGGGCGACGCGATTCAATTGCCACGCGCTTGGTGCGATGACCATGATGCAGGATGGCGGCATGAAACTGTTGGCTTTCGGCCTGCAACACACCGGGCAGATGGCGAACGTCCTCCAGTGCTGCTTCCGGCACGTCCTCAGCAAACAGCAGCATCGCGTCCTGACGGTTGGTCTGATAAAACGCCAGATCGACAATCTGGTCGAGTGCATCATTGATAAAGGTGGCAGCGATCACCGCTGCAACGGCCAGCGCCAATCCTAGCGACGTCAGAAAACTGCGCAACGGCCAACGGAGCAAAGAGCGCAGGATCATGACGGTAGACTGTGCCAGCCGCAGGCGCGCCATCGCGTCATCAATGAACGAACGTTTGAAGCGCGGCGGGGCAGGGGGCTGCATCGCAATCGCAGGGGCCAGACGCGCGGCCTTGAGAGCGGCTTGGGCGGCACCCAGACTGGTGGTGGCCAGTCCGGCGAGACCGGTTGCGGCATAGACCCAATAGGACACGCGGAAAATAACAAAGGGAAAATCAAAGAAATTAGCATATTGCGCCGCCAATGTGCGTGCCAGCGCCGTCCCGGCGATCCAACCGACGAGCACGCCAACCACTGCAATCAGCGCGGCAAGCATCAGATAGTGCAGGCAGACTTCTGTGTTTGAGTATCCAATCGCTTTGAGAAGTCCAATCTCACTGCGTTCCAATGCGATGATCCGGCTCATCACCATGCTGACCAAAAAACCGGAGATGCCGAAAAAGATTGGCGGCAGGATCGCCGCCATCCCTTTCAATTGGTTGATCTCTGCGTCCAAAAAGGCATCGGACTGCTGCGTGGTGCGGTCATAGGCACCCAAGCCCCCGAAAGGTTCCAACAAGGCATCGAGCGCATCAATGACCGGGGCTGTCGCCATCCCAGCGGCCAGCGCAAGCGAGACATCGTTGAACGCGCCAGTCATGTCGAAGGCCGCCGCCGCTGCGCGCTCAGACATCCAGATGATGCCAAAGGACGTGTTGTCAGGCATCAGCGCACCGGGGCCGATGGTATAGACAAATTCGGGCGAGAGCACTGTGCCAACAATCGTCAGACTGCGCTTTCGCCCTCTAAGATTGGCGCTAAAACTGTCTCCGGGCTCAAAACCGCTGGCCTCAGCAAAGGGCGCATTGACCACAACCTCATGGGTGCTGGACGGATCCGGAAACCGCCCCGCCACCAGCAGCGGCACGTTCAGCACCGGATCAGACGTCTCAGGGTAGGACAGGATTTTACCCACGGCGGTTTTGGTCCGCCCCGGAATATCAAGAATTGCGTCGCCTGAAATCCGCGCCTCAACGCTCATTACACCGTCAATGCGGGCAATCTCTGAGAGCAATGACAACGGCGCACGGGTGGTATGAGCAAAGACATCTGCAAAGCGGTTGCGCTCATAATACGCTGCACGTGTTTCAGACAAGGCTTTGTACATCCCAACCGAGGTCAGCAGGATGGCGACCCCACATGCCAGCACCAATGCAATCGCAACTGCCTGTATCCACAGGCGCTTAAAGTCGCGCAAAAGTTTCTTGTCTATGGCGTGCATGCCGCTCACCATGCAATCTCGGAAGGGTCCAGACGTTTGTCATTGACCCGGGTTTCACTGATCTTGCCGTCCTGAAAAAAGATCACCCTATGCGCCATGCGTTGAATTTCTGCGTTGTGGGTGATGACAACTGTGGTTGTGCCAAACCGATCATTGATGTCGCGCAGCGCCTCCAGCACTTGCACCCCCGTGGTGCTGTCCAGCGCGCCTGTCGGCTCATCGCATAGCAATATCTCCGGGCGTTTTGCGATGGCGCGCGCGATGGCCACGCGCTGCTGTTCGCCACCTGACATCTCGGATGGAAAGTGATCCATCCGCTTGCTCAGCCCAACCAGTTCCAGCGCCTCTTCAGCGGGCATCGGATCTAAAGCGACATCGGTGACAAGCTGCACATTCTCACGTGCGGTCAGGCTCGGCACCAGATTGTAGAACTGAAAGACAAACCCCACATGATCACGCCGGTATGTGGTCAGACCCCGATCAGACATGTCAGTCAATTCAGTATCTTTAAACCAAACGCGGCCTTCAGTGGCGTGATCAAGTCCCCCCAGAATGTTCAAAAGCGTCGATTTCCCGCTGCCAGACGGGCCCAGCAAGACAGTCAGTTCACTTTTGTACAACTCAAGATCAACGCCATCCAAGGCGTAGACTTTCACGTCACCGGTGTCATAGACTTTGGTGACGCCTTGCGTTCTGAAGATAACATCAGCCACGGCTCTCTCCTACTGTGGCGATGATTAATCGCTCAGAAGGACGGGCCATTGATCGATCTCAATCTTGTTCGGAGAACGCCATTGAAACCTGTAGCGCGTCCAAAAATCGCTTGACGATGTGATCCTCTTGGGTTTTTCCCGAACGAGAATAGACAAAGATGCCCGCACCGGATATTTTCCTGCCCGTGTGCGGTCCCCCACCAAGATCAGTGACGATTTGTCATGGATTGAAAAGCGGCCCGTTGATAAATATCAAGGAATGGCGCTCAATACCGAGGTAGAAAACACGGGAATAGGAATTGGACGATGCTGAATAAACCAACATGGCGGGAAAAATTTCCGGGTCTTGCAGGGCTTTCACAAACTGTAACTGAGCTTCTGGACAGGGAGGCGCGGTCTGTTGAACTCAAACAGGGGACGCAGATTTTCGGCCCCGGCAACCCGGCTGAAAACCTTCTGTTGATGGTATCGGGCACCGTGCGGGTCCAGCAATTGTCAGAAGCAGGTCGGGAGATTGTTCTATACCGGGTCCACGCAGGGGAAAGCTGCGTTCTGACCACCGCCTGCCTTCTCGCTTTTGAAGACTATTCTGCCGAAGGCATTGCCGAAACAGATATCGAGGCGATTCTAATCCCGCGCGACACCTTTGACGAATTGATGTCAGTATCAAAAGAATTCCGCGCATTTGTCTTTGAGGCGTATTCAAAGCGGATCACGGACCTGTTTCTTGTGATCGAAGAGATCGCGTTCAAGCGCATGGACATTCGCGTCGCCGAAAAACTGCTTGAGCTTCAGGACGCAAGAAACGTTCTGCATCTCACCCATCAGCAGCTTGCGATTGAACTGGGTACAGCCCGCGAGGTGATCTCGCGCCAGCTGAAAGAATTCGAACGGCGCGGATGGCTGAGCATGAGCCGTGGGGAAATCGAGTTGCGAGATGCAGACGCTATTGCCCGACTGGCTCAGTCACTCTAAGCGCAGACTACTGTGACTTTGTCACCGACATGCCGCGTCACTGACACGCATACCAACCGAAACCAACCTCGAGAGGATAATGACATGACTGCCAATCTGGGAAATGCAGACCGCATGTTAAGGGCGATTATTGGCATCGCACTCATTCTTGCACCCCTTCTGAACATACCAGCCATCTGGTCTACCTCAGCGCTTTCCTATGGCAGCATTGCCGTGGGATTGGTCCTTGTCGCAACAGCGCTTTTCCGGTTTTGCCCGCTTTACCGGGTGTTCGGCATTTCAACCTGCAAGGATTGATCGATGGAAACAGATTTTACACCATTCGCATCGCTCACAGGCGGCGTCCTGATCGGCCTTTCGACAGTCTGTCTGATGCTTTTGCGGGGCCGCATCATGGGGGCCACTGGAATTCTCGCCGGCGCGTTTTTGCCCGCCAGCCGATATGATTGGGTGTGGCGGGTGATGCTGCTCGTCGGCATGTTAGCCGGCCCTTGGATCTACTTTGCCATTGCCGGGCAACTGCCTGACATCGACGTGCCTGTATCAACGGCAATGCTCATTTTCGGTGGTTTGCTGGTCGGCATCGGCGTCACCTTGGGCAGCGGTTGCACCTCAGGTCACGGGGTCTGCGGGATGGCACGGTTGTCGCCAAGATCATTTGCCGCAACAGCAACTTTCATGCTGACAACGGGTCTGACGGTCTACGTCATCCGGCACATTTTAGGGGCATAGATCATGCGCAATCTTTTGACACTCCTCGTTGGCATGCTGTTCGGTACCGGGATTGCAATGTCCGGCATGGCCAACCCCGCAAAGGTCATCAACTTCTTTGACGTCGCAGGGACTTGGGACCCCAGCCTTGCCTTTGTCATGGGGGGTGCCGTTATCGTCACCTTCATCGGCTATCGCATGGTGTTGCGCAGACCCAGGCCAATCTATGAGCCTGCGTTTGATATCCCCAAGAATCGCCAGCTTGATGCGCGGCTGCTGGTTGGCGCAGGTATCTTCGGAATAGGATGGGGGATTACTGGCTTTTGCCCCGGTGGCGCATTGCCCGTCTTGGGCACGCTGGACACTCGCGTTATCATTTTCGTCGCCGCCCTCGTCGCAGGTATGCTGATCACAAGGGTCTTGCTGGAACGCGCCGCGTCCCGGACACGCAAGGGGCAACCGGCGGGGTGAGATAAACCAGAGGCGCTTGCCATGTCATTTGCCCTTTTTGTTGGGTCAGCGATGATGATCAGTTCTTTGGTAATATCCAGGATGCTTTTTGGCACTGCCGCGCGGATGTTACGCAGACTGGATGATGCAAGCGTGCTTGGCGATTGGCACATTCCACGTCGTTTCAATTTTCGAACTCGCGCCCGCCCCCCTTGATCCTCGTCAATTCGGGGGGCCGCTTTGCTGTTACCGATGTTGTCACAAACCGATTGAGGACAAGATATGCCTGACCTGTCGCACTATGCTGATTTGATCTCCGCCCGGCTGCATGAACTCGGCGCGCGGATGCACGAGATTGACCATGAGCTTGGCGAACCCAAGTCCCCGGACCTGAACGAACAAGCCATTGACATCGAAGATGATGAAGTTCTCGAAAGCCTTGGGGCCGTGGCACAAAAAGAGATATCGCTGCTTAAGCTGGCTTTGGAGCGGATCAAAGACGGGACCTATGGCATCTGCAAGAAATGCGAAGAGCCTATTTCCGAGGAGCGGCTGAAGGCGGTTCTTTATGCTCCGTTGTGCAAACGTTGCGCAGCGGGCGGCACCTAACCGCGCTGGGCCGCATCACCCGCATCGTGGCAATTGGGCCAAACACCTCGAAAAAAGATGCTCCGATGGTGAGGCTGATACTCTGGTCCTCCCATTGGGGAAATGCATGCCCGGCAAGCAAGGCCATCCCAATGGCAACACCCGCTTGCAGCAATAGCGCGATCCCCCTACTGGTGCCTTGCTTCTCTTGGCCTCCGCGCGAGGGAACCGTTTGCTAGGATAAGCAGCGAGTGTGCAGCGCGGGGCGGCTATCGCTGGATCGTTTCGAGATAATCGAGCAGGGCTGCGATGTCGGTCTTCAGAGCCTTCGCCCCGGGGCCGCCGTTCGGATACACATGCTGCAATCCGACACGTCCGAACTCAGGCATGGCCGCATCGGGGTCGTCT
>TARA_R110002072_G_scaffold298816_1_pt1 | contig 11572 bp, 11 predicted proteins | sample TARA_R110002072 | Tara Oceans TARA_R110002072 (sample SAMEA4397118) | marine metagenome | biome: Polar Biome; feature: [SRF] surface water layer (ENVO:00010504); material: water (ENVO:00002006), including particulate matter (ENVO:01000060) such as... | depth 5 m | reverse complement strand
GCATGAGCAAGGGAAGTTAGATGCAGTTGTTATTCTTACGCCAACGCCTAGCCACACTGAGATCGTTATTAAAGCACTAATGCTAGGCTATGCAGTGATCTGTGAAAAAGCCCTTACCTCTAGTACGCAACAGGCTAAAGAAATAGCCGAGACACTTAAAAAAACAAATGGATTTCTTGCTATTACATACAATTATAGCGGCTACCCAATGGTACGTGAGCTACAAGCCTTAATTCAAAAAGGCTCACTAGGCACCATTCAACAAATTCAAATAGAAATGCCCCAAGAGGGTTTCATTCGACTAAATCAGCAAGGAAAGCCCAATCAACCACAACAGTGGCGACTTGAAGATAAGGACATTCCAACCATTTCGCTAGACTTGGGTTCTCATGCACATCACCTCATTCATTTTCTGAGTGGTGAAACACCACTTTCCGTTGTCGCTAATCAAACTAATTTAGGTCATTTCCCAAACATCGTCGATAATGTCATGTGCATGGCCAAGTACACCAAACAGCTACAATGCCAGATATGGTACAGCAAAACAGCAATAGGCCAACGCAATGGTTTACGCATTAGAGTTTATGGAACTAAAGCGAGTGCCGAGTGGTATCAACTCAACCCTGAAGAGCTTGTTTTAAATCACAATACAGGAACCCGTGAGATTATTGATCGTGGAGGAAACACGACAATGGTACAGGCATCCCGATATAATCGATTTAAAGCTGGACACCCTTCTGGCTTTATTGAAGCATTCGCTAACCTCTATGTTGATATAGCGGATACTTTAATAAGCTTTAAAAACAACGAGAAAACGAGCAACAATTTTGTGTATGGAATTGAACATGCTTTAGAAGGTTGTAAGCTATTTGACGCAATTAACCTGTCATCCAAAAACAAAGCATGGGTCGATATCGAGTGAAAACTTTATGAAAGAAACGATTAAACAATTTATTATTGATGAGCTTGAAAAAAAACAAAACTTGCCTTCTAACATTGATATTGAGAGTTATCGTTACCTAGATGAAGGACATATTGACTCTCTAGGAAGTATGAAATTTATTCTAACTATAGAAGATAAATTTGGTATCGAACTCAGCCAAGACGATATTGTTTCTGAGCTATTCAGAACAATTGGTGGCCTAGTATCAATAATAGACAACAAACTTCAATAAAAGAGCAGTTAAATGTTAAGCATATGTATCCCTACTTATAATCGAGCAGAACTATTAGAAAGAAGCTTAAAGCATTTATTAACATTTTCTAAACTAGATATTGAAGTTAATATTTCAAATAATAATTCAAAAGATAATACTCTAAAGATAATAAACAAATATAAGAATAAATTCGCCAAATTCAATTTCATTTCAACAACAAAGGTAATAAGCATACATCAAAACTTTGATTTGGCAGCTAAACTTGCAACACAAAAATACACTATGCTGATGCCAGATGATGACTTAGCTAACGAAAATGATTTAATGCAAGGCTTAGAATTACTTGAAAATAATAAGAATATAATGACTGTCTTCGGTGGGTTTAAAAAATATAATTTAAACAACGAGTTCTTAGAAGAGCTCAAGCGATCGAATAAAGTTGAAGTTTTTAATAGTAAAAATGCTCAGATTTTACTTAGCAGGTATGTATCATTAGACCTCCCACTCTTTAGAACTATCCTTCAAAAATATATCACTAATCCACATGCTAACTTTAGTTCTATATCATGGGAATTTATTGGGATTGCCTTATCACATGGGGATATTTGTATAACACCCTACGCATTTTTTAACCATTACTCCCATAAAGACCAGTATACAAATATCCATAATAACAATTCACATGTTCACTTTTTAATGATATCAGAAGCGGAAATATTCTTAGATAAGTTAAAGTGCACGGCAAATGAAAAAGTTCAAGCCATAATAAATTATAAGGCTATTTACTATAGATATATGATGTGGAATAGCTATCAAAATAATGATCTAATTCAAGCGCGATGGGCCATCAAAAAAGGTTTTATATATCATCCGAGCCTGTTTTTACCACTTGCAGAGAAATGGGATAAAGAAAATTTAGTTACCGCTACGGTTCAAGATTTAAATAATTCTATTTTGGCCAAACCTCATTTAAAAAGAGTCTTAGCGTACTCCTGTAATGAAAATAACTTAGATCTTTTACATAACGTGCTAAAAGGTCAGCTACTTATTGAACCTGAAAAAGTCATTGAAAAATCACATCTAAAGAAATTTAACACTCACCAATATTTAATTATTTTTTTTAATGATGAGGATAAGGAAGCAGCTAAATACGCTAGCAGCTATAACTCTGAAGTATTCATGGACATCATTAATGCATTAAAATTCACCACGAATAAAATAACTTTTCAGTAGGTAATCCATTACCTTAATGATCATAAATGGTATTTTACAAAGCTACGGTCTCTAGGCTATCGCCAAAGCTTTCATTTATCATTTTCACAATATCTCCGGAGTTTACTGCTGCGACAAAAACTAAGTAATCTTCAAGTTCATTATCGTTAAATACAGATGGAGAGAAAATCACACTCCCATTTACCTGTTTACCCCATAGCCTTGAATCAGCATCAAAAAACTTAATATTATTAGTTTTTATATTGTTAGCTATTCGCATAGCCCAAATTCCAAGCCCCCAAATACATATTTTTTTATCATTTCGGCTATTAATTTTTATTAAGCCCGAAGAGAATTCATCACTAGATCGCTCAATATATTTTCTTATTTTATCTTTAATTATATCTTTATCATTTTCGAGCTCGGGTTGTGGCAACAAGCCTACTTTTTCACCTAAAACAATTACTTCCGGATAAAATAAATTTGGTCTAACTTCTCTGGTGTTTTCAACACCATCCTTGATAGAGAATCCATTAAGTAATAAAAGGTTCTTTAATGACGCCAATGTAAAATGGTTAATATGTTCTAAGTCAAAAGCGTTAAAAGGCCCATAATAACAATCGTTATATCTAGTTGAATCAGGAACGGCAATCAACAACCTCCCACCTTCGCTTAATAAGTCTCTTATTTCTTGAACAACTTTATCAGCATCCAATATATGCTCAAATACATGCGTTGATAAAATAAAGTCGAATTTGCCTTTTGGTTTGTGAGCACCAATATCATATGTTTCTATATTGGTAAAACCTTTGGCACTAAGAATATTACTCATTAGCAAGTCACCTGAACCAAAGTCTAATATTCGTGCGTTTTTATCTAAGCCATCAAAAAATTTTGATACCCTCCAGAAATAACTTTCATCTAGCTTCTTTGAATCGTCAGCTCTTTTTTTATGCTTGTTCAAAGTAGAGTAATATTCTTTATATGAATTGAGTGTATTATCACTATCACCATATACAAAACCACAATCTTGGCACTGTACTATATGCTGTTTTCCTAAAAGAGGATAAGGCTCTGGCACAGTTACAGTTGAATCAAAAATAAATTCTTTTTTACTGCTATTACAAACTATACAGCTTCTCATATTTGTCTCTATATCTAGAAAGGCACCGCATAAAATGTCAAACCTTCTCCATAGAAAGCATGACTCCTCATATAAAATTTATAGTTTTTTAAATTCATACATTCTTGCTGGATCGCCCAAAGACCATCTCTATTATGTGAACAGTTAACCATCAATAAAGGCCGATGCTGCTCTATCAGGCTTCTTGCGCCTTTCAAAGTTTGCAATTCATCCCCTTCATTATGTATTTTGATGGCAATAAGCGTGTCATCAATTTTATTTTTATTGAAGTATTCTGTTAAGTTTGTAACATCAACCTTCTCTAATTGATTTGACTCTTTATGAACCAAGCGAGATGCCAGCCCATGTTGATGCGCAAAACAGACCATACCTGTAACTTCACTTATAGCCAAAGGCTCAAGCTTTATTTTTCCTATATGAGTATGATTTTCTTCAAGTTTTTTTAAACAATAAGCATATGAACTTTTATCTGGTTCAAATGCATAGCTTTTTGAGATACTTGGATACAAATCTAATGATTTTAAAGAAAAACTTAGATCAAAAGACCCAACATCCACTATTGATCCTAACTTAGAAAGACAGCTTTGTGTTATTTCATTATTATATTTTTCATTTTCACTAATGATACTGGACTCTATATTATCAAACTCATTTCGGCTAACACGCCAGTTTATAAAGTCCAAGTACGTTTCCTTAGATCTAATGTCATCCAGATTTTCAAAAACCTTATACAAATTAACTTTATCTTCAATACTAATAGAGCCAGAAAACCAGCCGTTTGAAAAATACGCCTCTTCAATCAAATACAACAAGTCATAAACCGTAAAAATATCGGCATCCGTAAACTGATTGATAATTGACTTTATATGATAAAAAGGGAATTTAAATGCACTAATCAAAACGACAGTATTGTCAGTATCTATTTTTGTAAGATACTCTAATGAGCAAACTGGAATATCTAATATCGATTTAATTTCATAACAATTTTTATCGACAAAGAAAGAAATACTTATACCATGTTGCGTGCATATTTTAGCCACCATTTCACCTAGACGACCAGCTCCATAAGCAACAAGAGTCTTACCACTCAAAAAGTCATGTCCTAAATTAAATGGCGTACTTTCTATGATATTATCTAACTGTTTTATAAGCTCCATCTTAACTTCACCTTTCTCTCTTTAAAAAGCCGCCTCTTGCTGATGTAATTAAATTTCTATTTGGATAATAATCATCAACTTTGAACTTAAATTGAGTAGGTTCTTTGGTTTGTAGAGATAAAAAATCATTTACTGCCGTCTTAGGTCCGTTTCCTGGACCCCATTCTCTATCTATAATATCATTGACAGGCACATCCTCTATCCCCGTATCAAAAACAACGCAATATGAACCAAGAGAGACCAGAGGCGCATAAGCTAACAACTCTTTATAGACGTGGTCTCTTGTATGATAAGAGTCTAAAAACACAACTACTTTTTTAGACGCATCTACTAATGATTTCACTTGATCAATTACTTTTGTATCAATCGATGAGCCTTCAATCATTTCAATATAACCATTGAGAGGATGCGTCTCAATTTTTTCCCTATTATGCGTTCTAATATCGATATCAATACCAATTACCTTTCTTTGCTCTTTAACACCGTCTAGGTGATCCAAAAGAGCCAAAATTGATGCGCTTAGCATTAAAGAGCCACCACGAGCAATTCCTGTCTCAATGACAATATCAGGCTTACACTCCCACAAAACCTCTTGCATGGTAATTATATCTTGAGGGTCTTGAATAATTGGACGCCCGAGAAAAGTAAACAAATACTGGTATCTGTTTCTCCGACTTTCATCATGCCAAGCTTTAGCCGACTCAAGTAGATTTTCATTATTTGCGTTGTCTGCTACCTGTTTTTTAACAGATGCAAAATATTCCTCATCATTCACGAGATCACCAATTTTTTATATTTATGTATGCGTTTTTGCTCATTTTTTCCAAAATTTTGTCTGCGTGTGCATCTAGGTTTTCCATGCTGCAATAGTCAATTTGGCCACAACTAGAACATGATTCAATTTGACTTCTATCATACTGTAAATGCTTAAACCTAAGATCTTGCAACTTTTTTCCATTCCAAACATCCAAGATAGATTGGTCATTAAGATTACCTAGCGACAACTTTCTATTCCAATCAACACAACACGGGCTCACTTCTCCATCAGCATTAATTGAAAGTGAATAGAAAAGATAAGCACAAACTTGCTTTCTTAATACTTCATTTTCTTTTTTATCTAAAAAAGCTTGCTGATCTTCAGAGAGATAATCTAAAGCAAACTCAGGCCAACTAGGCACAGTATCTTCGATAAACATCCTATCGCATATTTCTCCGAATATAGCTTTAAACTCATCTTCACCATTTATAGGACATAAGTTTTCATGGACTGTTTTTATATGGATCTGGCAACGACCTCTACTAACGCCGAAAAGATAGGTTAAATTCTCAATAAACCCATCAAAGTCAAAATTCACTTTGACAAACTCTTTATACTTTTCTTTTGATAGACCTTCTATAGATATAACAATTCTATCTATGCCGGCTTCAATTAAATTATCAGACATTTTCCTTGTTAGTTTTGAGCCATTAGTAGTCGTTTCAACCCTCTTTATTTTTGGGCAAGATTTAGCCAATTTCACAAAATCAACAAAATTCGGGTTTAGTAATGGCTCCCCATCTTTATATAGCCTTAACACCTCTAGATCTGTTTCAAATTGTTCGATATCAGCAATTATTTTCTTAAACAAATCTAGACTTAGTAAGACCTGATTTCTTCCCGTAGATTTTATCAATTCAGGATTGCCTGTCGGGCAAAAAGAACATTTAAAGTTACAGACACTCGCCGGGTCAACAAGCATTGATAGAGGGTTTTTCAATGGAATGACATCCATTAAATTTTGTCTTTCATATGTCTCAGGCAACGGTTTATAAACTGATTTTTCCATGAAAAACATCTCGTATTTATAACTATCTAATTTAAATTTAATGAGGGTTTGTATGAATCGATAAGCATACTCCACTCTTTCAGACGCTTATCATCTTGAAAAAAACAACTGTACTGATGAACCGTACCTTTTGTTCTAGTGCGCCAAAATGGATACTCACCAAGCGATTTTATTTTTTCAGCAGCCTGAAGGCTTTCTTCATCGCTTTTAGCATTAAGATGATTACAAAAAAGATCTTTATAGTCACCCAGAGACTCAAGAAAAACATCGACTGATGAAATTTCCTGACGATCTGACTCATTACTCCAGCACTTTTCTGTTTTATCTATTTCTAAAATTTCTAAAATTTCAACTTTCCACTTATGAGTTAGCTCTTTCAATGAAAACCGCTCTTTTGCATAAACACTAGCGCGATCAGATAAGCTATTTCTTAGTTTGTCATCTTTATAAAGCTTCTCTATAGCTGAAATATAGGAACCTTGACTATCAACTACAATTCCTGTTTCGCCATCCTTAACCATATTTTTTTCCATTGGATTTGAGAGCACTACAGGTACAACACCAGCCGCCATACTTTCTGCTAGTACCTGGTCGCACGTACCATAATGATATGAAGCTAAGGGATAACCAAACACATCAAATGTTCTTAAGAAATCGTTCACATTAGAGACATTACCTTTGAATTCAACTTTTTCGCTAAGCCCTAAAGAAGCTGCCTCTTCTACAAGGTCAGCATTAATATCACCACAAACAATAAACTTGACGCTAGGAATATTGATTTTTTTACACATTTTTAAAAAATCTGGATGCAGCTTTGCATAATCTAAAGTTCCGATGTACCCAACTTTAAAACCTTTTTTTATCTTTTCATGCTCAGCTGATATATGATCTACACCACTAGTTGACCAAATAGTACGGAAGTTCTTTTTCAAAATATCAGAACAATTCCTTACCTCTTTAGTTTCAAAACTTAATGGTGTAGTGAAAATAAATTTATCAGGATAAGCTAATAATCGAGAATTAAAAGTATTAGGCGTATTGAACCCAGAAACATGACTCCACATTATAAGTCTAGTTGGTGGAAGTTCATTTCTAATAATAAAATCATACAGTAATGGATGATTCCACCAATGTATTAATAAGATGTCAGCATCTGCTATTTTTTTTATTAAAATAGAAATATTTTGATAAGCCAGTCCATTAACTTTAAGTTGATTACTCTTAACAAATCGAAGAGTATCAATACTGATAGCATCTAAACATTCAATATTGTGCTCAAATATATCGTTATGTAGTTCTTCTTTTACATAATTTAATAGAACACTTCCGACACCCCCACCTAGATGTGGAGTTAGATGAAGAATGCTAACTTTATTACTCACCGGAATCACTCATCATGACTTAGATATCTTTATGATCAATTCTTGGCTAAAGGAGTCGATATTATCAGCCATACCATGAGTCATTTGTCCGCAATCTTTGCATACTGGATGTTTTTTCCTTTCCTTATTAAGCATAAGCATTTGCAGTTTATTTAATTTTTCTCCTTCCCAAATTTCTTTTACGCTTTCTTTATTAACATCACCGATAATAAGCTTACGAGACCAATCTAAGAAACAAGAACTTACTCGGCCATCGGAATTAATTGAAAAGGAGTAAAAAATATATGGACAAACTTCTAATTCTTTTATTTCATTTCCAAAAATCGAATATTCACTATTAGCAATCAAACCATCGCGTAATTCATACTGAGGCCAACAAGACATAATATGCTCAACAAACACACCATCCGCGATATCGCCAAATGTCTCGTAAAAAAGTTTTTCTTGCCCATCATCTAAAAGATCGCCATTAATTTTTACAATCATTTCGCACTGCTTACGATTCTCATAAAAATAACGGATATTTGACACTAACTGATCAAAGTTGACTTTATAACTGGCAAAATCTACATATTGCTTTTGGGTCATACCTTCAATAGAGATATTAATACGCGTCAAGCCTGCATCAATAATTGCATCACTTACTTCTGGCGTTAGCAGCGACGCATTCGTTGTTGTATCTATCCGTTCGCAACAGCCACTATCTTTGGCATACTTAACCATTTTTGCAAAATTTTGATTAACAAGAGGTTCGCCATCTTTATAAAGCCGAAGCACTTTTATAGGTCGTTCAAATTCGCAAATATCATCAACAATCTTTTTAAAGACCTCAAAGTCCATCACTCCGAAGTTACGTCCTTCGGTCTCTCTCATGAGCTTTCGATCGCCTGTTGGACAAAATTTACACTGAAAATTACAGGCATCAGAAGGATCGACATTTATAATGAATGGGACATTCAATGGGATGACGGCTTCTAACTTAGTTCTATTTTCAGTATCAATTCGAGGTTTAATTTCTGCTTTCAAAATTTTTCTCACTAACTTTATTAAGTTTTTGAACATCACCCCAGAACGCCATGGGCTCGTATTCTGGGTATGGGTAATAACCTAAATTCAACTTTATATTCCAAGCATTTTCTTTAATTTTTTTGGAGACATAGTCTTTTACCGAAACAGCATTACCGGAGCAAATGTTAACCACACCAATATCAAGCATTTTTAATGCCATTGTGGCAATTAAGCTAGTAACTTCAGATACAGCAATAAAATCTCTTATCTGCTCTCCTTTAGACATATTAAAGAATGAGTCACCATTCACGACACTTTTTCTCAGCGAAGTTAGTAAGGTTGGTCTATGAGGATTATCTCCATCTATATAAAAGACTCTTGCCCATGTTAACTTAAAATCATACCTATCTTTCAACAGCGTTAATTGCTTACATAATTGTTTTTTTGCATGACCATATGAAGTAACAGGATGACAATTCATATCTTCCTTAAGTTTTCCTGACTGCATACCATATTCCAAACAGGTACCTGCAACAAAGACACTTTTAATCCCACCCGTAATCATGTTCTCTAGAAATCGAAAATGCTTGGGAAGCGTTACCTCAATGTGATCCTTTGACATATAGTCTGTGAGATTATCCCAAGCTAAATGGATCAATAAATCTGGCCGTCCTAACTTGTTAAAGGCATCGCTAACATCCCCCTTTAAGTCCAAGAATACTTTTGAGGTAGTCTGATGATTTATTTCAATAGGCGCCGTTAGGTCACGAAGAGCAAGCACAATGTTATGATTCCCAGTACGCTCCAATAATTCTAAAACGTTTCGACCCAGAAACCCTGTTGCACCTGTAATAGCAATATTCATATGATTTCTAAGTGAGGTATTGCCGTTACAAAGCAAGCCTCTATACCTGAAGACTCAAGCTGTTGTTTAATTTCATCTTTGATATTCCAGGGCAAAATTAAAACGTAATCAAAACAACTTGTAAGCATTCTATTTGGAGCTTGGATTTCTATATGACTACCCGGCAAATACTTTCCTTGCTTAAACTCAGCAGCATCGTAAACTACGGGCAACAAATCTGACTTTATCCCCGCATAATTTAATAAAGTATTTCCTTTCGCCGCCGCGCCGTAGGCAACTATTTTTTCATTTTTATTCTTTTTATCTATTAGAAACAACAACAAATCATTTTTTATACGTTCTACTTTTTTGCGCAAACCCTGATAATACGCTAATGACTTGATACCTTTTTCTTGTTCACTAATCATCAGCTTAACGACACTTTCTTGTGTCACTATTGATGCATTTTTATGGCATGCAAAAATTCGAAGGCTTCCCCCATGGGTCGTCAATTTTTCTACATTGTAAATTCGTAAATCAAACCGTGAAAATATCGTATTAACGGTCGTTAGAGATAAGTATGAGAAATGTTCGTGATAAACCGTATCAAACTGACATAAATCTATCAGCCTCATAACATGAGGGAACTCTAACGTGATCGTCCCTTCTGGCTTAAGAAGTTGTCGCAGACCACGAGTGAAATCATTAATGTCGGGAACATGAGCATATACATTATTTCCAATAATTAAGTCTGCCTGCTTCCCTTGTTCAGCTAACTCACACGCTAGCTCTTCATTAAAAAACTTTTGAAGTACTGGTATACCGATATTTCTTGCAGCATCAGCTGTACTCTTAGTTGGCTCGATTCCTAAACAGTTTATTTTATGATTCAAAAAGTTTTTTAATAGATAGCCATCATTTGATGCAATTTCAACAACCAAGCTTTTAATATCTAACTGTAATTTTTCTGTAATCATCTTGTAGTAGTTTTCAGCATGCTTTAGCCAACTCGAAGAAGTTGACGAAAAGTAGGCGTAGCTTTCTGTAAAAAGCTCATTCGCCTGACTATAGTCTTTAGTTTGTACAAGCCAACACACATCACAAACAAGCACTTTTAAAGGTATATAAACTTCTAACTCTGATAGTTGCTTATCTGTAAGATAAGCATTTGAAGGTGGGGTAAACCCTAAATCTAAAAATACATGCCCTAGTTCCTCGCCACAATGCCGACAGTTCATAAACTTAAGCCCACGAAATCATCTTTAAGAAAAGCATACGCGTTATCTTTGTCCGAAATTTGACTAGACGGAAGAGGCCATGAAATTTTAATGAGTGGATCATCAAACTTTAACCCATCTTCAAATTCAGGCTGATAGTGTGCTGTATGAAGGTAAAGCAGCTCTGAATTCATATCTAAGGTTTGAAAACCATGCGCAAAGCCTTCTGATATTACCATTGCTTTTGCGTTTTCTGCACTTAGAATTTCGGCATGCCATTTTAAGAATGTTTTAGACCCAGCTCTTAAGTCAACAGAAACATCAAATACTCGACCTTTTAAACATCGAATAATTTTCATTTCTTGCGCTGGAGGGTGTTGAAAATGTAAACCTCTGATAGAGCCTTTTGATTTATTAATCGAATGATTTATTTGGACTATTTGGCGATCACCTATCAACCTAGAAAGCTCTTCTTCACAAAAAAAACGGGCAAAGCTGCCTCGATTATCATGATGGTATTCGGTGTTTACTATGAAAAGGTCTGATATAGGTGTTTCATTAATTTCCATATTAATTCTCCCCCATATACTCATTAATTTGCTTTAAGCAGAGTTGCAATAAACTC
>TARA_R110002072_G_scaffold36834_1_pt1 | contig 11582 bp, 6 predicted proteins | sample TARA_R110002072 | Tara Oceans TARA_R110002072 (sample SAMEA4397118) | marine metagenome | biome: Polar Biome; feature: [SRF] surface water layer (ENVO:00010504); material: water (ENVO:00002006), including particulate matter (ENVO:01000060) such as... | depth 5 m | reverse complement strand
GGGGAGGAGCCCCGCCTCGGCCGCGGCCCCGTCGCGACGGAGGTGGACGACCTCCAACCCGCCCGCGACGCTGACCGTGGTGAGGCCCAGCGAGGGCGCAGGGAGGTCCGAGAGCTCACGGCGCGTCGTCTCGAGGGCGGCCTCGCTCCAGCGGGTCCGGCCCTCGCAGAGAGCCGTCGCCGCGAGCGAGCAGAGGAGGACGTTCGTAACGCTCGGGACGAGCTTGGCGCCGATGGGGTTGTTGAAGTTGTTCCCGTTGGTCGGGACGAGCATGTGCTCAGCGGGCATGCCCGTGAGGAGGATCTTGGGGTTGCCCATGGTCGTGCCGCCAGGCTGCATCACGAGCGGGTGAGCCACGCCGGCGTTGTCGCCGTTGGTCATGAGCGGCTTGGCCGCCATGTTGTGCCCGGGAATGAAGGACACGAAGATGTTCGGGCAGAAGGGCAACGCAGTCGCGTTCATCCCGATGTTCGGGTAGGGAATCGGAATCGGACCCGCAGGCGTGGGCGTCGCGCACACGTCCGGGAAGCCGATGTTGATCCCGAGGCCCTGATTCGAAGCTGGCATCATGTCAGAACCCCTAGCTGACCCGGATCAAGTCGCCGTTGAAGAGCACCGAGTCGGCCGCCACGAGCGTCCGCTCGCCGGCGGAGTGCCAGTCGTCGCCCTCGATCACGCGCCGGCTCTGACCAGCCCGCTCGAACACGCGCTTGGCGATCCGCTGGGTCACCTCGCCCAACTTCTCATGCACGACGCGCGCCATGACCCCGAGGGTCTGGCCGCGCAAGGTCACTCGAGGACCTTTGATCCGGACGCCGCGCTCGCCGCGCAAGCGGAGCTTGCCCCCAGCAGCGCGCAGGAGCCCCTCGCCCCTCAGCGCGAGCTGATTCCGCCCGCGCCCGTGGATCACGCTCAAGACGTAGTGCCGCTGGCCGCGCTTGATCACCAAGAGTGTGTCCCCGGCCTGGGCCAAGTAGCGGTAGGGCAGAGCCCACTGAGCCTCGACGACCTCGCCCTCGGCCAAGAGGACCCGCAGGGGCCGCCCCTCGCTGTCGGGCTCGAGGACCGTGGCGGGTCCCAGGCTGGCGCCTCGCGGAAGTCGCCAAGGCGACTCCTGGGGAGGGCGCGCGTTCGAGGCGCGCCGAGCTCGTCGCGTCTGTGTCTTGGACAGCACCAGAGCCTCCTATCCCGCCTGCGGAGGCTCGAAGCCCCGCTCGCCTTTGAGTCGTTGGGCGTTGGTTCGTTGCACGGCCCTCTGGGAGGCGCCGCTCCAGCTCGTCCCCCGCTCGCTGATCCCGTGCAGGTTGGCCCGATAGAGGTCGGCCTGCGTCAGCTTGGCCGCGTCCAGCGTCGCGTAGCTGAAGTCGGCGTGCTTGAGGGTCGCCCCGAGGAAGTTGGCCGCGCTCAGGTCCGCGTTGGTCCAGACCGTCTCTTGGAGATCGCAAGCGCTGAAGTCCGCGAGCTTGGCGCTGGCGTCAGGCAAGATCGAGTTGCGGAAGTTGCTCCCCTCGAAGTTCGCCTTGTCGAGCTTGGCCTCGGCGAAGATCGCCATGCTCCCCGAGCGGACGCCCCCGAGGTAAGCCCCCTCGAGGTCGGCCTGCATGAAGTTCGCCATCTCGAGCTTGCTCCCGCGGAAGTTGGCGCCCTTGAGCTTGGCCTTCATGAAGGTCGCCGAGGTGAAGTCGCAGCCGCTCAGGTCGCGCCCCTCGAGGTCCGACTCCACGAACATGCAGCGGCTCATGTCCATGCCCTGGAAGGTCAGGTGGTCGTAGTCCACGTGGCTGAGGTCGCAGTGGAACTCGGTCTCGTGGAACACCGCGCCCTCGAGCAGGGTGTGATTCAAGATGCAGCTGATGCACTTGGTCTGAGTGAAGTTCGCCCCCCGGAGGTCGGCCTCGGTCAGGTTGACCCGCGAGAGGTCTGCCCGGCTCAAGTCCGCGCCGGACAAGTTCGCCTTGGAGAACACGGCCTGAGTCAAGTCGTGCCCGGCCAGGTCTGCCCCTGCCAGGTTGGCCTCGTCGAAGCTGGCGTAGGTCAAGTTCGCGCCCTTGAAGACGGCTTGACTGAGGTCGGCCTCGCTGAAGTTCCCCCACTCCAGGATCGCTCCGCTGAAGTTGGTCCCGACCAGCTTGCCCTTGCGGAACGAAGCCCGCTTGAGGTTCGCCCCGCTGAAGTCCCAGCCCGAGACGTCGACCCCCTCGAGGTCAGTCCCCTCGAGGTCCTTGCCTCGCAGCGAGTCGCGATCGAGCTGGGCGTTGGCCAGAGAGCAGTTCGGGAAGGAGTGCGGGAGCTTGGCCCCGCGGAGGTCGGCCCCCGCCATCTTGACCTGATCGAGGCTGACGCGGCTCAGGTCGGCTTCGCTGAGGTCGGCCCCGTTCAGGAAGAGCTTCTCGAGCTTGGCCTCAGCGAAGAGCGCGCCCTTGGCCTTGGCCCCGTTCATGATGCAGCTGCTGAGGGTCGTGCTCCCGAAGCTGGCGCCCTCGAAGGTCGCCTCGTTGAGGAGGCACTCTTGGAAGCGAGTCCGAGAGAGGTCGCTCCCGCTGAAGTTGGCGCCGGTGAACATCGTCTTGCTGATCTCGCCTGCGGGCAAGGTCGCGCCCCGGAGGTCGGCGTAGCCCAGCGCGGCGCCGTTGAGGTCCGCCCCGCTGAAGTCGCAGTCGCGGGCGTCGGCCTTGATCAGGCTGCAGCGCGGCATCTGGGCGTCGTTGAACTTGGACCCTTGGAGCTCGGCCTGGACCAAGACCCCGTCGCTGAGGACGGCGCCCACGAAGCTCGCGCGCTGGGCCTCGGCGTTTACGAACACGCCGCCCGTGAGGTTCGCCCCGTCGAAGTTCGCGCCCGCGACCTTGGCCTGGGCCAGGATCGCCCCCTGAAGCAGTCCGCCGGCGAGGTTGGCCCCCCTGAGGTCGCTGAGGGCGAACACCGTCTTGTGCATCGTGGCGCCCGAGAGGTTCGCGCCGCTCAAGTCGCAGCCCGAGAGGATCGCCCCTGAGAGGTCCAATCCGGAGAGGTCCACCCCGGACAGGTCGCTCTCGGGGAGCTTGGCCTGGGCCCACCTCGAGCCGCCGAGCTTGGCGCGCGCGAAGGAGTTCCCGAGTCCGATCGCCTCGCCGAGCTGGGCTCCCTCGAGGCGCGCGTCGGAGAAGTCGCACTCCATGAAGGTCGCGCCCGCGAAGCTGGCGCCGCTGAGGTCGGCGTGGCTGAACACGACCTTGCGACACACGGCGCCGCCGAAGTCGGCCCCCGCGAGCTTGCAGCCCGAGAGGTCGAGCGAGGTGATGGTGCAGGAGGCCAAGGGCGTCTTGGCCTCGACTCGCTCCAAGAGGTCTTGGCGAGTCAAGCTCCCCCAGGTCATCAGCGGCGCTCCTGGTAGTCAGGGTCGAACTGGGCCGCGGTCAGGTTGGCCTCGAGGAAGTCGCAGCTCCCGATCTCGGCCCCGAGGAACTTGACGTCGTAGCAGTTCGAGAGCGTGAACTGGCTGTCCACGATGGCGGTCTTGGTCAGGTCCGCCGAGCAGAGGTCCGCGCTCACGAAGCGCGTCCGCACGAGCCGAGCTCGCATGAAGCTCGAGCCCTTGAGCTGGGCCGCGAAGAAGCTCGCGCCCTCGCAGTTGGCGCTCGTGAAGTAGCTGTCCCGGAGGTTGGCGTAGGAGAAGTCCGCGTCCCTGAGGTCGGCGTCCTGCCAGACCGAGCGCCGCCCCTCGAGGCCGGCGAAGTTAGCGTCCCGAAAGGACGACTTGCCGGTGACCGAGGTCCCCCCGAGGTCGGCCTTGACGAAGCGCGCCCCCTGGCCGGAGACGTCGCGGAAGATCACGCCCCGCAGGGTCGACTCCGAGAAGTCGGCCTGAGCGACGTCCGCCTCCGCGAAGTCGCACTTGGTGAACTTGGCTCCGCTCAGGACAGCGCGCGTGAACACGCTCCCGCTGAAGAAGGTCATCTCGCCCCGGGCGTCCTTGAAGTTCGTGTTCTGGAGCCGGCTCTTGGTCAGCTTGGCCATGTCGAGCTTGGCGCCGCTGAAGTTCGCCTCGTCCGCGCGGACCTTGTCCAGCATGGCCATCGAGAGATCGGCCCGGCTCAAGTCGGCCCCGCTCAGGTCAGCCTTGCTGAAGTCGCAGAAGCGGAGGTCCGCCTCGACGAGGCGCGCCCCCGCGAGGTTGACCTTGGGCCCCTTGGCCGACTCGAGCTTGGCCTGGGTCAGGTCGCTCTGGCTGAAGTCGGCCTCGGACAAATCTGCGTCGATGAGGCTGATCTGGACCAAGCTCGCGCCCTGGAGGACGGCCTTGGCGAAGGTCGCGCCCAGGGCGTCCGCGCCCGTGGCGTTGACGCGGCTGAGGTCAGCCGAGGTCAAGTCGGCGCCGGCCAGGTTGGCTCCCCCGAGATCAGCTCCCTGGAGCTTGGCCTTGACCAGGTTCGCGCGCCCTAGCTTCGCTCCCTTGAGCGTGGCGCCGGTGAGGTCGGCTCCGGTCAGGACGGCCTCGCTGAGGTCCGCGTTCGTGAGGTCCGCGCCGCTGAAGTTCGCCCGCTTGAGGTCGGCGCAGGCGAAGCTCTTGCCGACCAGGCTCTGCCCCGAGAAGTCGTGGCCCTTGAGGTTGGCGTAGGCGTAGTCGCGCTTCTCGGGCTTGGCAGGCAGCGGGACCGCGTCTCTGAGCGCCGTGACCCGGGCGATCAAGGCCGTCAGGGGCGCGAGGGCCAAGGCGCCGACGCCCTGCAATGCCAGGGCCCCCTTGGCCTTGCCGAGGCCCTCCAGAATTGGGTTCACGTCGGGCATGCAGTCTGCAGGTCGGGGGAGCTTGGCGATCAAGCGGTGGCCCAACGCGAAGAGCCCGAGGAGGGGGTTGTCCACGCCCCGCGCTCGCAGCGCCGCCTCCTGCTCCGTGAGCTCGGCTGCCTTCGCTGCCATCTCGGCGTCGATCAGGGCGGGGTCTGGGACCTCGGGGAGCTGGACCTCGTCTAGGGGCGCCAAGATCTTGGCCACGAACTCGTCGAGGGAGGGGATCTCAGGGATCGCCGTCCCCTCCGGTGCGCCGGCGGCGGCCTGGGCCTTCAGCGCGGCCATTTGCTCGGCCGCGGGCACGGGAGGCGTCGGCGGCTCGGGGAGCGGCGCGTCTTTCGCCGCCGCCTTGGCCGACTCGAGGGCCTCGAGGAAGCCCGCTTGCTGGTCGGGCGGGAGCAGCTCTGCGACCACGGCCAAGCCCTCGAGGCCGGCCTTGGGATCGTCCGCCGGCGGCGGCTGCAGCTGCGCCATGAAGGCGTCGCGCTGGGCCTCGTCGGCGAGCTGCTCCGGGACGCCCTTCTCGAGCAGGATCGGCTTCATGGGGTCGTCGTCGAAGAAGCTGGCGGGGAACTTGGCCTTGATCCCGAGGGGATCCGGATCGCCTGCGGCCGCCGTCAGGAACCAGGGCGGGAAAGGGCAGCCGGCTGGGAGGTTCTTGGCGAGGGCTGTCAGATCCGGCTTGGGCGTCCCGTTGAGGTCGGCGAGCTCGGCAGCCTCGATGGCTTGGGCGACCTCGAGGAAGCCGGGCGGGAAGGCCCCCTCCAAACCGATGGGGTCCTCCTCGAACTCAGCCAGGAGCTTCTCGTAGTGCGCCGTCGAGAGAGGCTCGGACTCGAGGGGCTCGGAGGCGATCAAGACGACCGCCACGTCGGCGAGGTCGATCTCCCGAACCGGGGCGTGCCCGCGCCAGGTCAGGTAGAGGCGCCCTTGGTCGAGGTCCGCGTAGAGCGTGTCCAAGCGCATCTTGAGATCGTGGACGAGGTCCTCGTCGGTCTTGACGAGGGCCCGGATCCGCAGGCTCGGCAGCTTGGCGGTCCAGGTTGGGTGCTCGGGGTGCAGGTTGTGGAAGCGAATGACCTCGTCCCCCTGCGGGTCCTTCTCGAGGCGCTGGTCCTCGGGCGCGGTGTTGAAGTAGGTCCAGTCGAAGTCCTCCGAGAAGAAGGGGTAGCGCGTCGCGCGCCACTTCTTGCCGTACTTCTTCCCCCGCTTGTTGACCCGCTGCGGCCAGTTGGGGCTGATCGGTCCGAACCCGGCCGGCGCGATCTTATTGACCCCAGGCTTGGTCAGGGGCTCGGTCGGATACTCGATGGTCCCCATCTCGGGACCCTCGAAGCCTCGGCCGACAGGGTTCTCGGGATAGCCAGGCCCCCCGTAGGCGTTGGCCCAGGTCAGCGGCATTTGCTTGAAGGGGCGCGGCTCGGAGAGCGAGCCGCCGAAGATCGCGCCCGGGACGTAGGTCCGCGGGCCCGTGACTCGGAGGGTCTTCTCCCAGTCGCCGACGCCGACGCCGACGGTGCAGGCCACGTCCTCGCCCTGGGGCGGATAGGCCGTGCCCTTGACGAGGACCTCCGCGAAGGGCTTCCAGTCCGCGAAGTCTCCCGGGTAGGTCAAGGCCCCGGTCTGATCGATGTCCTCGACCGCGAAGAGCTCGCCCGACATGAAGCCTTGCTCGATGGGGTCCTCGATCGCCACGAGGGGCTGACCGGGCACGAGCTTGAACACGCCCCGCACGCACACCGCGACCTCCGGCTTGGGAGGCTTGCGAGACGTCAGCTTTGGACCCCAGTAGAAGGGGGTCAGGTTCTTGTGGATCACGGAGCCTGCTCTGACTAGCTGATGATGTGGGCGCCGGAGAGCGCTGTTCTCGAGGCTGACATCGCGTTGTGCGTGAGGGAGGCCGCGTTCTCGCTGAGCTTGGAGCTGGAGTCGGCCAGCTTGGCAGAGCTGTGGCTCAGGAGGGCTTCGTTCAACGATCCCTTGGCCTCGTTCTCGGCGAGGACCGCGTTCGTGAAGCTCAAGACGGCCTGAGTCTCACTCAGGCTGGCGTTGTTCTGCGCCACGGTCGCGGTCGTAGCCTGAAGAATGGTCTGAGTTTCGTTCAAGGCGAGCTGGAGCTTGGCGACGTCGATCTCCTGCTTGGAGGGGAAGTTGATCTCGTTGTCGATGCCGCCAAAGATCTTGTTGCGGGTGATCGCGAGCTTGAGCGAGGCCGAGCCAGAGATGTCGACCTCGAAGCTCCCCTTGAGCCCGACGAAGATGTCCGTGCTGACCTTGGCCCCGAGCATGAAGGAGTTCGAGTTCTCGCCCGAGAGCGCGACCGAGGTGCTCGTCTCGGCCGAGACCTTGAAGTCGAAGGAGACCTTCGTCCCCAAGAAGTAGGAGGTGTCGTCGTGCTTGCCCATGGTCTGGGAGTAGGAGGTCGAGTCGCCGCTGGTCGAGCTCCAAGAGCTGCTGTCCCCGTTGTGGGTCGACTTGCTGCTCGCGTTGCCGTCGTGAACGCTCACGTCGTTGGTGTTGCCGCCTTCGTGGTGATAGCCATAGCCGCCGGTCCCGTAGCTCACGTCGTGGGTCACGTCGGCGTAGGTGTACTTGTCTCCGCGGTTGATCTGAATCGTGTCGCCGAGCCAGATCCGCAGGCGAGAGCCGAAGGCGAGCGCCTCGAAGTTGTTGACTGTCCCGAGGAGGTCGTTGGCTCCAGGCCCACCTCCACCTCCGCCGAGCCCCAGGGCGTCTATGACCGCCCCGACTGCGGCTGAGGCCCCTTGGACAGCGGGCGAGATCAGGTTGCTGCCCAAGTTGTTGGGATCGTAGTCCGCTACTCCTGGGCTCCCGAGCACCGAGTGCTTGGCTATGGTCGAGCCTATGAGGCTCTTGATGTCGCTGGCGTCGATGGTGCGGCTGGAGTCGCCGACGTAGCAGCCGCCGCCTAGGTCTTGAGCAGCTTGTCCCGCGAGGAAAGCGTCGAGAGCATCGCTCGGGGTCTGCTCGCCTGGATCCTGATAGGCGCCGCCGCCGCCGGTCTCCTTCTCGCCGGCCACCATTCCAGCGCCCGGTTGAGGGAGCGCTGCAGCGGCGCGGCCCAAGAGCTCCATGGCCTCGGCCTTCGAGAGGGGCCCGGGGAGACCCTTGGCCTCGGCGAGCGCTGCCAGCTCCTCGACCGACTTGGGCGGCGACTTGGGGGCCGCCTGGCGCTTGCCCTTGGGAGGTGCCGCTCCGCCGCCGCCGCCGCCTGGCGAGTCCCCCCCGCCCGAGCCCGAGCCCAGCCGGTGGCGCTGATCAGAGATCACGCTGCCCGAGCTGTCTTGCCAGAGGAAACCGGACGACCCGCTCGTGTCGTGGATCTCGAAGCGGTTGCCCGAGTTGCTCACGATCTGGTTGCGGGACTCGTCGTGCTGCCCGACGTTCCCCGTGTCGGCGTTGGGGACCGCGCCCGCGATGATCGGGCGATCGGGGTCGCCGTCTATATGGGTCAGGATGACCTCGGTCCCCTTCCGGAGCGGGAAGTGGAACCCCGCGTCCATGCCCGAGAAGGGCTGCGCCATCCGCATTCGCCGCGAAGCGCCGCCGGCTTCGCGCTCCTCCTCGTTGTCGAAGTGCGGGTCGTAGGGGATCCGGACCGTGTAGCAGCCGTCTTCGTCGAGGTCGGCGTATTCGGCGCCCTTGCTGGAGTCGATCTTGCCGTGCATCACGCCCTTGATCGCGGGCCACTCGGTCAGGCGCTCGGGGCGGAAGGGGACGTCGAGGGGGATCGCGGTGAAGCGGTTCTCGTAGCTCGCGCCCGTGACCGTGGCGCCGTCGACGTTCAGGCTCTGCTCGGCCACGTGCTCGACCGAGACCAAGAGGTAGTCACGGTTCCAGTCGCCGCGATAGTGCTCGCTGAGCGAAAACGTCTTCCCAGGACGCATGGCGCGGCTGTTGCTCACCCCATAGAAGAGCTGCGTCCGGCAGAGGAGCTCCTCCTTGCGAACCTTAGCCAGGGCCTTGCCCTGCTCCGCGTTCTTGTAGTGATCGTTGTATTCGGTCTGAAGACCGACCCCCTTGTCGTCCACCTTCTGGACCGTCGAGAGCCGGACCGCGTCGCGCCAGTTGTAGTCGTTGAGCGCGACCTCCTTGGGAGCGCGCGTCTGGCGGCAGAGGAACTGCGCCACGATCTCCTCTTCGCTGCTCCCGACGGCCCCAGCCTCGGTCTGCGGGCGATAGCGGTAGGTCGCCTCGGAGGGGTTGCGCGAGACCGGCTCGGAGCCCGTCGAGGCGTCGCTGAACACGACCCGCTCCTGCTGATCCTTGTTCTCGAAGTAGAAGTAGATCCCCTCGTGCTCGAGCCAGCGCGCCAGGAAGTCCCAGTCGCTCTCCTCGTATTGCACGACATACTCGCGCAGCGGGTAGTCCGCCTGGTCCTTGGTCGGGGCTCGCATCTGGTCCGCGATCCCGTCGCCGAAGTGGAAGTCGCCGAACACCTTGGGCGCGCTGGCGCTGAGGCCGAAGTCGGTCAGGACCTCCTTCACGATCTGAGGAGCCGACTTGCCCTGGAAGATCCGCGAGCGCCAGAACTCGCCGAGCTCGCTGACCTTGGGGACCATCGTCGCGCGGTAGGAGATCCAGCCCTGGCCCTCCTCGTGCTGCTCGAACTGGGTCAGGACGCCCGAGAACTCGCGGAGCCGACTGGCGGAACCGGCGCCAGCCACCGCGACCTTCTGCTTGATCCCGATTCGAGCCGGGGCGGCCACGATGTCCTCGAGCTTGAGCTCTTTGTCTTGAGACACGAGCTCGAGCTCGAAGCAGAACATGCCCGAGAGCCGCTCTTGCCCCGCCAGGCTCCTGACGATCAAGGCGTCGGTCCCGACCGCGTCGCTGTGGAAAGAGATCGTCTGGTTCGCGAAGGCCATGACTTGCTCCTAGTGACCCATGTGGATCTGGTGGCCGTCGATCTTGACGGTGCCTTTGGCGAGGTGGATCGAGTCCTGACTCTGGTTGTAGTCCTCGCCCTCGATCACTCGACGGGACTGCCCAGCGCGGAGGGTCACCAGCCCGGTGACCCAGCGATAGGCCTCGTCGGCCTTCTCGCTCAAGGAGCCGGCGAAGGTCCGCAGGGTGTCCGCGCTCAGCGTCACCTCGCGACCTTCGACCTCGACCCCCTCGTCGCCGCTGAGGGTCAGGGTCCCTCCGACCGCGTGCAGGTCGACGTCGCCCTCGAAGCTCAGGTTCGGACTCCCGCTCCCCGCCAAGACCCCGATCGCATACCAGCCTCGATCGCGCCCCGCGACGAGGAGGCTGTCGCCCGGGCTGGGCTGATAGGCGAAGGCCAGAGCGAGGCTGACCTCGACTTGGCTGCCCTCCTCGAGGCTCACGAGGACCCCGCCGGTTGGCGTCGTCTCGAGGACGCGGCCTGGCCCGAGGTAGTCGCCAGGAACCTGGGAGGCAGGTCGCGCGTCTGGCGAGGTCTTGGCTCGCTCGGCTGCGCTGAGGGTCGTATCACTCATGGGAGTCACTCCAGAAGTTGGGGGCTGCGAAGGGCGCGAGGCTCATGGGCTGGTAGCCCTCGGCCTCGAGGCGCCCGCTTCGTGTCGTGTAGCGATAGCTGAAGCGCTCGCGCGCGACCCAGCCCTGGGGGCTGAGGAAGCGCCCTGAGCCGGCCGGGGCGTAGCCGAAGGGGCAAGGCGACTCGGGCACGAGCTTCCGCTCGCCGCTTCCGTCCACCGAGGACACCCAGACCGCGGCCTCGAGGGGCGCCGGCCCCTCGGCCAAGAAGCCGAAGGCTGCTCCGGGGCTCCCCGGCTCGGGCGAGGCGTGAACGGGCGCGTCCTCGACCTGCCCCAGGCCGAGGCGAAAGGTCTTGGTCGCGCGGAGGTGGGACTCGTGGCTGCTGCCCTTGTCGAGCCCGTGGTGGCGCAGGAGGCGGCGGACCGCGGTCGGATCCCAGCCGTCGCGGCGCAGGACCAGGTCGTGGGTGTCGGGCTGAGCCCGACCCTGGGCGTCGAGCTGGAAATACTCGAGGTAGCGTCCTCGGTAGCCGACGAGGACCTGGCCCCCGCGCTCGAGCTCGATCTCCACGGTGACCTGCTGGAGGAGGGTCTCTCCGGGCGGTCCGCGGAGGGCGTAGACCCGACGGTAGAGGCCCTTATCGAGCGCCGCAGGCGAGGAGACCTCGTCGATGAGCGCGGGTTGCTCAAGCTCCAGTTGGATCTGCACGCAGGGATGAACCTTCCAGTGACCGAGGGCCGAAGAGTACCACAGGGCGACTTCCCGCTCAGGGTGTCAACGCCGTTGGGAGCGGGGCCGGCCATGGGCTTCGGGCCGCCGAATGTATCAGCATTCAGACCAGCTCCAGAGCGCGCCCTGGGGAGGAAGGTATCCGGCCCTGAGCCCTTGAAATTCCCACTGATCCTGGTCCCTCCTCGAGGCGTCTCTAGAGCAGCAGGCGCGCCCTAGAGGCGCCCGCTACCCACCCCAGGACCCGCTTTGACTCACAGGAGGCACCATGCCCAGGGCTCACACTTCGTCTCGATCCTTCACCCTCGTCGAGCTGATGGTCGTGGTCGCGATCCTCGGGCTCCTGGCCACCGTGGTCTCGGTCTCGGTCATAGACAGCATCACCAATGCCAGGATCAGCCTGGCCAAGACCGACATTCGCGGGATCGCCGACGGCGCCAAGCTCTTCCGCCTCGAATACCACCGCTACCCGCGAAACATAGAGGAGCTGACCGATCCGCCCCTCAGAAACGGCCGCCGACACCCTCCCTACTTCGAGGGCAGCATGATCGACCCCTGGGACCGCGCCTATCACTACGAGGCCCGCGCCGGGGACTACG
>TARA_R110002072_G_scaffold15856_12_pt1 | contig 11605 bp, 12 predicted proteins | sample TARA_R110002072 | Tara Oceans TARA_R110002072 (sample SAMEA4397118) | marine metagenome | biome: Polar Biome; feature: [SRF] surface water layer (ENVO:00010504); material: water (ENVO:00002006), including particulate matter (ENVO:01000060) such as... | depth 5 m | reverse complement strand
GCCGCCCGCGCCGGTCGCGCCAGCCGCGCCGGTCTGCGCCGATCTGCCGCCCAGCCGCCTGGGGGTGTTCGGGCTCGCCTGCGAGGAGGCGCTCGAAGCGCAGGAGGCGGCGGTGGCGGCGGGCCGGAAGGACTACCGCGACGCCGCCGCGCGCCACCGCGCCGACGACCGCGCGGTCGAGCGCGCGACCGCCAAGGCGCTGGCGCGCTTCGAGCAATGGCAGGCCGAGGGCCGCGAACTGCTCGACCGCGTGCTGGCTGGTGAGGCCGGGGAAGGAGAGACTGGAGAAGGGGCCGAGGCTGGGGAAGGGAGCGGGCAATCCGGGGACTTCGGAGCGGACGCGGCGCGGCAAGGTGACGCTTCGGGCGCAGCGGACGGTTCCGCTGCTGCCGGTGCGTCAGATGTGTCAGATGTGTCCGATGGGGCGGAGTGGCCAGACCTGTCGGAGGAGGCGGGCGCGGCTCAAACCGGCACCACCCCCACATACATCCCGACCCCCATCGCCGAGGCCAGCGCCTCCACCCCCAGCGATCCGGTCACCACCAGCAGCAGCGCGCAGCTGGTCCGCCGCCCGCGCACAAAGCCCAGCGCGAGGAAGGCGAGCAGGCTGGCGATATCGGTCGCCTCCGAAGCCTGCGCCAGCCACTCGAGCCCGGGCGGGGTCGCCGGATCGGGCCATTCGACCCCCGCCATCCCTCGCGTCCCCCCCCGCGCGATCTATCGCGGGAAGCGGAGGGCTCGGCAAGCCGGAGAATGAGGGGGTTAGGGAGGGGGGTGGTTAGCTGAGGAGCTCGAGCTCGACCGTGCCGTGGCCGCGGTTGACCAGCCCGATCTCCTGCGCGGCGGCGCGCGAGAGATCGATCGTGCGGTGGCGCGAGAACGGACCGCGGTCGTTGATCCGCACCGTGACCGAGCGGCCCGAGCGCGGATCGGTGACGCGAACCTCGCTGCCGAAGGGCAGGCTGCGGTGCGCCGCGGTCAGCGCATGCATGTCGAAGCGCTCGCCGCTGGCGGTGCGGCGGCCGTGGAACTTGGCGCCGTAGAAGGAGGCGACCCCGCTGCCGAGCGACTGCGCATCGTCCGCGATAACGGGAGCGGGCGGGACCTCCTGCACCACGGGGCCGGCCTCGAACCGGATCGGCGCGGCGGGAGCCTCCGCCAGATCGGCGACGGTGTGATCCACCGGAGTGGCGGCGCTGGCCGGAACCGCGATCGCGGCGGCCAGAAAAAAGAGCTTCAAACTGCGATGGGACAAAACCGTTCCCTCCAATTGTTGCGGGAACTCTCTAGCCCATCATGCGTGCCCGTGCGCACCGGGCGCGGGCAACTGCCCGATTGTCGCCACAGTTCATCGCGGTTTGCGGCCGGCGCGGGCGAGATCGTGGCGGCGCGGCGCCTTTTTCATTTTCCTACAACCCTGCAACGAGAGCATGAGGAGCGACCGATTCGCCCTGCGGCTTAGCCACGGGGAGGCGCGGCCGGTCAGGAAGGAGCCGCGGACCCGAGCGGAACGGGAACCCGGCGGTTGCCTTGCGCGGCGCTACGACCAGCGTAAGCGGCGGCGCGGCAGATGCGGGGACAAGCAAAATGGGGCCGGCATCACTGCCGACCCCACTCTCACCGATGCGTGGTCCCGCCGAAACGGGCACTTGGCATCCGGCGGTTTCCCGTCCGCGCACCGAAGCGCGCGGGCCGGGTCCGTCGCCGGCGCTCGCACCGGCATCCGGAAACACCCTCCTGTCCTCTCGCCTGGCCGCTCCGGGGCGAACCCCTTCGCAGGACTGAGCGGGAAAACCCTCGACAGGCATTTCCGCAACCGGACTTCCCTTGTGGCCGGCGCCGTGAACTTCGGCTTCGCTTCGGATCGGAGATCCTCCACCAAGCCTCCGCGGGCATCCGACCGGTCGGCCCGGCCCGTGATGAAGCGCCTTGCGCTCGTCCGTCATCGATCGCCGGGTGCTGCAGACAGGAGTCCTTGCACTCGGCAATCTCGGGGCAGGCGTGGACAGGTTTCACCACGTCTTTCCGGCTTGGATTTGTCGGGCAATTTCAGACCTTTCGGCCTGCAATTGCCCGGCGTTTCCGCCCCGTTCCGATGGATTGAAACTGCGCTCCGCGCGGCCTTCCGACAAGCGCTCGGCGCCCGGCTTATCCACCGACGCTCGTTTTCGCTGTGGACGCGAGTGGATAAGTCAACGCTTCGCCGCAAGGACCACCACTGCGCTATCCGAATTGAAACATTCTTGCCGGGATCGGCGGATCCGCCTCAGCGGTCGCGCTGTGCCAGCAGCCTGAGGCGCAAAGCGTTGAGCTTGATGAACCCCTCGGCGTCCTTCTGGTCGTAGGCGCCGGCATCGTCCTCGAAGGTGACATGCGCTTCGGAATAGAGCGAATTGGGCGATTTGCGCCCGACCACGCTGGCCATGCCCTTGTAGAGCTTGAGCCGCACCGTCCCGCTGACCTTCTCCTGGCTGAGATCGACCGCCGCCTGCAGCATCAGCCGCTCGGGGCTGAACCAGAGGCCGTTGTAGATCAGCTCGGCATAGCGCGGCATCAGCTCGTCCTTGAGATGCGCCGCGCCGCGATCGAGCGTGAGCTGCTCGATCCCGCGATGCGCGCGGGCGTAGATTTCGCCACCCGGGGTCTCGTACATCCCGCGGCTCTTCATGCCGACGAAGCGGTTCTCGACCAGATCGAGCCGGCCGATCCCGTGGCGCCGGCCGAGCTCGTTGAGCGCGGTCAGCAGCGCGGCCGGGCTCAGCGCCTCGCCATTGAGCGCCACGCCATCGCCGCGCTCGAACTCCAGCGTGATGTATTCGGGCGTATCGGGCGCCTGCTCGGGGTGCTCGGTGCGCGAATAGACGTAGTCGGGCGTCTCCTCCCACGGATCCTCGAGCACCTTGCCCTCCGACGATGTATGCAGGAGGTTGGCATCGGTGGAGAAGGGGCTCTCGCCGCGCTTGTCCTTGGGCACCGCGATCTGGTGCGCCTCGGCCCAGGCGATCAGCGCGGTGCGGCTGGTCAGATCCCACTCGCGCCACGGCGCGATCACCGTGATGTCGGGCGCGAGCGCATAGGCGGAGAGCTCGAAGCGGACCTGGTCGTTGCCCTTGCCGGTGGCGCCGTGCGCGATGGCGTCGGCGCCGGTCTCTCGCGCGATCTCGACCAGCCGCTTCGAGATCAGCGGGCGGGCGATGCTGGTGCCGAGCAGATAGTCGCCCTCGTAGCGGGCGTTGGCGCGCATCATCGGGAAGACGAAATCGGCGACGAATTCCTCGCGCAGGTCCTCGATGAAGATATTGGCGTCGGGGATCCCCATCGCGCGGGCCTTGTCGCGCGCCGGCTCGATCTCCTCGCCCTGGCCGAGATCGGCGGTAAAGGTCACGACCTCACAGCCGCGCTCGACGCTCAGCCATTTGGCGATCACCGAGGTGTCGAGCCCGCCCGAATAGGCGAGGACGACTTTACGGGGATGGGCTTCGGAGGTGCTGGGCATGAAGGGCAGTTCCTGAAATACCGACCTGCAAGCCAGGCCCGGGGTGCGCGCGCCCGTTACCAGCGTGCGGCGCGAGCGGCAATCCAAACGGCGCATTACGAGCCTTGCGAAACATTTGCGCGCTTCAAGCGCTGCTATATCTCGAAAGGAACCAATCCATGGCTGCACGCGCCTATTGGCAGGGTCAGATCCGGCTCGCGCTGGTCTCGATCCCGGTCGAGCTTTATTCCGCGACGCAATCGGGAGCCAAGATCAGCTTCCGCCAGATCCACGAGCCGTCGGGCAAGCGCATCGCTTACGACAAGGTGGTGGCAGGGATCGGGCCGATCGATCGCGACGAGATCGTCAAGGGCTATGAATTGTCCAAGGGCAATTACGTCCTGCTCGAAGACGAAGAGATCGAGGCGGTCAAGGTCGAGAGCAAGCGCACGCTCGAACTGGTCCAGTTCGTCGAGGCGCACGAGATCGACGCGCTCTATTACGAGAAGCCCTATTACGTCGTCCCCAAGGACGAGCTCGCCGAGGAAGCCTTCATCGTGCTGCGCGATGCACTGCGCGCAGCGGGCAAGGTCGGGCTGGGGCAATTGTCGGTGCGCGGCGCGGAGAAGCTGGTGGCGGTGAAACCCTGCGGCAAGGGGCTGCTGCTCGAAACGCTGCGCTACGCCGACGAGGTCCGCAAGGGTCAGTCCTTCTTCGGCGAGATCGGCGAGGACAAGCCCGACGAGGATCTGCTCGATCTCGCCACCAGCCTGATCGACAAGAAGACCGCGCCCTTCGATGCGGGCGAGTTCGAGGATCGCTACGCGCAGGCGCTGCGCAAGCTGATCGACACCAAGGCCAAGGCCAAGGACGGCAAGCGGATCGTCGAGGATGCCGAGGAACCCGCGGCCACCGGCGGCAATGTGATCGACCTGATGGCGGCGCTCAAGAAATCGGTCGCTGCCGAAAAGGGCACGGGCAAACCGGCGAAGGGGGCGGCAAAGAGCACCGCGCGCAAGAAGAAATCCGCCTGATCGATGGCGCGCACCGATCCCCTCGCCACCTACAACGCCAAGCGCGATTTCGGCAAGACGCCCGAGCCTTCTGGCAAGGCGCAGAGCAGTGCGGGCGGCGATCTCTTCATCGTCCAGAAGCATGATGCGACGCGGCTGCACTGGGATCTGCGGCTGGAAGTGGACGGCGTGCTCAAGAGCTGGGCGGTCACCAAGGGGCCATCGCCCGATCCCGATATCAAGCGGCTGGCGGTGCGCACCGAGGATCATCCGATGTCCTATGCCGAGTTCGAGGGGACCATTCCGAAGGAGGAATATGGCGGCGGGACGGTGATGCTGTGGGACCGCGGAACCTGGGCGCCGATCGAAGGCAAGAGCGCTTCGGATCTCGACGAGGGCCATCTCCACTTCTGTCTCGAGGGCGAGCGGATGAAGGGCGAATGGCTGCTTATCCGGCTGAAGAAGAAGCCCGGCGAGAAGCGCGAGAACTGGCTCCTGCGCAAATTGCAGGACGACCATGCGCAGGAAGGCGATGCGCTGGTCCAGCGCGAACTGACCAGCGTGCTGACCGGTCGCTCGATGGCCGAGATCGCGGCGGACCGCAAAGGCGAGTACTCGCTGGCCGGCAAGAAGGACGATGCCTTTCTGGCGCAGATGGAAAAGGCCGCCTCGCGCAATGCGGGGAAGGCGAGGACCGCCAACCCCGCCAAGCCCGCTCCGCTGCCCAAATTCCGCAAGCCGCAGCTCGCCACGCTGGTCGACGATGTGCCCACCGGCAATCGTTGGATGCACGAGATCAAGTTCGACGGCTATCGTGCGCTGATTGCGGCAAAGGGCGACGAGGTCCGGGTCTACACCCGCAACGGCAAGGACTGGACCGACAAGTTCGCTCCGCTGGTCGAGAGCTTCGCCGCGCTCGATCTGCCGAGCTGCCTGATCGACGGCGAGATCGTCGCCACCGACGCGGATGGCAATCCCGACTTCTCCTCGCTGCAGAGCGTGCTCAAGCGCGGGCATGGGGCGCAGGGGAAGGGCGATGATCTGCTCTTTTACGCCTTCGATCTGCTCGAGGCCGAGGGGGAAGATCTCGCCGACCTGCCCAACGTCGAACGCAAGGAGCGGCTCGAAGCGCTGCTCGACCGTGCCGAACCGCCGATCCATGTCGCCCAGCACCTCATCGGCGCGGGGGAGAAGCTCTACCGCGCGATGTGCGGCGCGAAGCAGGAAGGGATCATCTCCAAGACCATCGACGGCCGCTATGCCTCGCGCCGGTCGAAATCCTGGGTGAAGGTCAAATGCACCCGGCGGCAGGAGTTCGTCGTGATCGGCTGGAAGAAGTCGTCGGCCAAGGCGCGTCCCTTTTCGTCGCTGCTGCTGGCGCAGCACGAGGGTGACGAGCTGGTCTACAAGGGCAATGTCGGCACCGGCTTCTCGCAGGACGACATGGAAGAGCTGTCGGGCAAGCTGAAGCGCCTCGCCCGCAAGACCCCGCCCGCCGAGGTCGACAAGGTATCGAGCCGGGGCGTGTCGTGGGTGACGCCGAACCTGGTCGCCGAGATCGCCTTCGCCGAATTCACCGCCGCGGGAAATGTCCGCCACGGCAGCTATCTGGGCCTGCGCACCGACAAACCGGCCGAGGACGTCACCCCGGAGCTACCCGCCGACCCCCCGGCGCCCGAATCCGAAGTCGCGATCAGCAGCCGCGAGCGGGTCGTCTTTCCCGAGAGCGGACAGACCAAGGGGCAGCTCGCCGATTACTACGAAGCGGTCGCCCCGATCATGCTTCCCTTCGCCGCGGAACGCCCGGTCAGTCTGGTGCGCTGCCCGGAGGGGCGAGCCAAGAAGTGCTTCTTTCAGAAGCACGACAGCGGCAGCTTCGGCGACGCGGTGCGCCACGTACCGATCGTCGAGAAGGACGGCGGCAGCGAGGATTATCTGTTCGTCGAGGATGCGCGCGGGTTGCTGCAATGCGTCCAGATGGGAACGATCGAGTTCCACGGCTGGGGATCGCGCAGCGGCGATGTCGAGGCACCTGATCGGATGGTGTTCGATCTCGACCCGGATGAAGGGCTCGATTTCGGAGACGTGAAGAGCGCGGCGCGCGATATCCGCGACCGGCTCTCCGATCTGGGACTGGTGAGTTTCGCCATGCTATCGGGGGGGAAGGGCGTCCATGTCGTGGTCCCGCTGACTCCGGGCCACGATTGGGATGCGCACAAGGATTTCAGCCGCCGGTTTGCCGAGGCGCTCAGCCTCGCCGAGCCCGACCGCTTCACCGCGACGATGAGCAAGGCCAAGCGCAAAGGGAAGATCTTCATCGACTGGCTGCGCAACCAGCGTGGCAGCACGGCGGTGCTGCCCTATTCCGCCCGTGCACGGGCCGGGGCCCCGGTGGCGGCGCCGATCGCCTGGAACGAGTTGAAGGCGTTGAAGGATGCCAGGCTGTTTTCGATCGACGATGCCAAGCGCCTGATCGACCGCGCCGCGAGCAAGAGCCTGTTCGGCTGGGGCTTCGCCAGCCAGCGCCTTCCCGATCTCTGAGGCCCAGGACTAGCGCAGCTGGCTGTCCTTGCTGCCGCGGCGGTTGATCCCCGAGGCGCGGGCGCTGGAATCGAGCCCCGATTGACACGCGACGCAGCGCTTGACGCCGGGCAGGGCCTCGCGCCGCCGCTCGGGAATCTCCTCGCCGCACTCGACGCAATAGCGCTCGCTCTCGCCCACGGGCATGCCCGCGCGCGCGGCCTTGACCGCGTCCGAAATGGTGTCGTCGATCTGATCCTGAACCGCGCCATCGCGCGCCCAACCACCGGCCATGCCGCTTATCTCCTTGAGGCTTCAAGAGAACTACGCAGGCGGAGGCCGCTAGATCCCCGCATACCACTGATAGCCGCGATCTTCCCAATAGCCGCCTTCTCCGCCGCCGATGTCGTCGAGGCTCGCCACCGCCATGATCGCGGTGAGATATTTGGCGTGCTTGTAGCCCAATTGCCGCTCGATCCGCATCCGCAAGGGAGCGCCGTTGCGGATCGGCAGCGGTTCGCCGTTGAGGCTGTGCGCCACGATCGTTTGCGGGTGGAAGGCGTCGATCAGGTCGATGCTCTCATAATACCGGTCCCCGTTGAGTTCGTCCGCACAGAGGAACAGGATGTATTTGGCCTCCGGACGCAGACCGGCAGCCTCGAGCAGCAGCGACAATTGCGGCCCGGTCCATTGCCCGATCGCGCTCCACCCTTCGACGCAATCGTGGCGGGTGATCTGGGTGCGATGGGGCAACCGCCGGATGTTGTCGAGCGACAGCGCCATCGGGGTCTCGACCAGCCCGCCCACGGCCAGCCGCCACTCGGCAAAGCCTTGCGCGGCATGGGCTCGATAGGCCGGGCTTTGCGGATCGGTGGTGCCATTGCCCCGGAAGAAGGGCGAGATCTCGCCGGGGGCGAACTCTGGCGCCAGCGCTTCACGGTCGCGCAGGAAGCGATGCGCGCCCCGATGCCAGCGCTCGGCGGCGGAAAGCAGTTTCGCTCCGAGGCCGCTCTCGGCGAATTGGTTGCAACCCGCCAGCACGGCCGCGCCCGCGGCGACGAGGAAGTTCCTACGGCGCATCGGCTTCTCCATCCTTGCCTTTGCCGCCGGTGATCATGTCGCTGACCTGCCGCGCCGGCCCGGCGAGCATCACCATCACCACATGGACGATAAAGAAACCGAAAAGCGCGAAGGCGAAGATGAAATGCAGGCTGCGCGCGGATTGCCGCCCGCCCAGAAGGTCGATCAGCCAGCCGAAGCTCGGTCCCATGCCGGGGCTGATCGCGATGCCGGTGAAGATCATCATCGGCAGGAACACGCCGAACACCAGACCATAGGCGAGTTTCTGGAAGAAGTTGTACTTGCCCGCGCCGTGATCGAAGTCGAGCCGGAGATGCGCGGCGATGTCGCGGCGGATGTTTCGCGGATGCCATTCCTCCGCCGTGGTCGCGATATCGCGCTTGAAATGGCGGTTCGCCAGCATCGCGACCCAGATGAACAGCAGCATCAGCGCGAAGGGCCAGACCGCGAGATTGTGCCAGTCGCGCGCCACCGCGAGGCTGTAATAGCCCGGGATCGTCATCCAGTCGGGAAAGCGCGGCACGGCCAGCCAGGCCTCTTGCGGCAAGAAGCCCGCTTCGCCCCAATAGAGCCAGGGGTGCGCATTGGAGATGGTGAGGCCCGACATGAACAGGATCACCACGAGGACCGCGCTGATCCAGTGCCAGAGGCGCGTCGTCAGGGCGTGGCGTTTCATGTATTCCCTCCGCTGGGGACCTGTTCGCGGGCAAGATAGATCACGTCTCGGTCCTGGTCGAGCAGGTGCTGGCCGCTGTCGACAAACAGCGTCTGCCCGCTGGCCATCCAGCCCTGTGCCAGGAACAATGCCGCCTGTGCCACCTCGGCGGGTGCGGTCTTGCGCTGCAGCAGGTTGAGCCGGTGGGAAATGTCGGTCTCGTCCTGCGCCTGATCGTGGCTGGCGAGGATGGCGCCGGGTGCGAGCCCGTAGACCCGATCCTCGGCCCGCTGGCGTGCCTTGCTGAGCATCGCCAAGGTGGCGTGGAGCGCGTGCTTGCTCATGGTGTAGCTGAAGAAGTCGGGGTTGGGATTGCGGATCTTCTGGTCGGTGATCTGGATGACCCGTCGCCCATGGCCGGTCCGCGACCGCGCCAGAAACGCTTGCGCCATGCGCGCGGGCGTCGCCGCATTGATCGCGAAGGCACGGCGATTGGTTTCGGGATCGAGCGCGCGCGAACTGTCGGGTTCGAAGACGCTGGCGCAATTGACCAGCACCCGCCAGTCGTCGAGCCGGGCCGCTAGGCGCTCGACGAGAGCCACCGAAGCCTCGCCGTCTGCCAGATCGCAACTCGCGGTCTCGGCGCTCGGCAGCTCTCCGGCCAGGGCCTCGGCTTCTTCCCGCGAACTTCCGTAGTGGATGACGACATGCCAGCCCGCATCGCCGAAAGCTCGCGCGATCGCAGCGCCTATGCGCCGCGCTCCGCCGGTGATCAGAACTGCAGGCTGGGTCATGCTGGAGGTTGGCCGCGGGCAAGCATCCGCGCCCTTCAACCATCATCGGGCGGTCAAGCAAAGGTGTTTCTCGGGATAATCGACCGGTCGGCGGGTAGCTCGCATAACCAGCGGGAACCGGCCTAGCCCGCAATCGCCTTCGCGGCCTTCTTGCGCCATTCGTCGCACAGCCGATCGAGCGCGGCGATTTCCTGCAGTTCGGCGGCGGTGGCAGTTTGCGAGGGATCGTACAGGCAGGCGAAAAGCCGCGCCACGCTCCAGCCCTCGTGTCCGGTCTCGACGCGCCGGATGGCATCACCGGCCTGCGCTTCGCCTTCCTCGATGACGCGATAGTACCAGCCGCAATTATGCTCCCGGAGGATGCGCTTGACCATGTCCTTGCGGCCGAAGCGATGCTCGAGCTTCCAGCAGGGCTGGCGCGGCTGGCTGATTTCGAGCAGCGCAGAGCCGAGGCGGAACCGGTCGCCGATGTGGACATCGCTTTCGGTCAGACCCGCCGTGCTGACATTCTCGCCGAAGGGCGCGTCGCAGGCGAGCACCGCGTTGCCGCCGAGCCATTCGTCCCATCCGGCATAATGGTCGCGCGGATAGTGATGGACCGCCATGTCCGGTCCGCCATGGTGCTTCGTGTCGGCGACCATGTCGCCCTCCAGCCCGAAGCTGCGGATGGCGACGGGGCCGGCGACCGCGCGCTTGTCGATCGCGCTCAGTTCGGCGCCGTTGAAGGGTTGCGGCTGGCCGACGCACAGCGCGAGGACCTCGGCTTCGCCGCTGGCGGTTCGGGCTGTCACGGTCTGCGCACCGTCAGTGCCATCCAGTCGCGCATCACGCCGTCCGCGCCCTTGCCGGGATAGACCTGCGTGTCCGCGATTGCGAAGCGGGCTTCGCGATAGGCCGTCTCCAGCCAGTCCTCGGTAGGGAAATTGTGCAGACGGCCATGGCGGTCGCGCCCTTCGCCGGTGCCGAGCTTGTAGCTCGCATAATGCCAGCCTCCGGGCCGGAGCGCGCGGTGAATCGCAGCGAGGACCGCGGGCAGTTCGGCACGCCCGACATGGAGCAGACAGGCGTGGGCCCAGACCGCGTCGTAAGCTGCTTCTGCATCGAGCTGGTCGAACCGCATGGCGCGAGCGCCGATTTCGAACCGCTCATTGGCCTTCGCGACCATGGCCGGGGTGCCATCGGTGGCGTCGAGATCGAAGCCTCGCTCGCGAATTCGTGCGGAATCCCTACCCCCGCCGCAGCCCAGCTCGAGGACGCGGGCGCCGGGCGTCAGGCGATCGAGAAAGCCGTCGAGATGGCGGCTGGGCGCCAATCCGAAGCTCATCGTGTAGCGCGGCGCCTGCTCCTGGTAGAAAGCGAGGGTCGCCGGATCGGCCATCAGGCGGCCGCGGTCTCGGTCTCGGCAGCCTCGCGGTCGCGCTCGGCGCGGCTCTTTTTGAGCGCCGAGGTCTTGAGCTGGCCGCAGGCGGCATCGATGTCGCGGCCGCGCGGCGTGCGCACCGGCGCGGATATCCCCGCGTCGAACACGATGCCGCTGAACGAACGGATCCGCTCCGGGGTCGAGCATTCGTAGATCGAACCCGGCCACGGATTGAACGGGATCAGATTGACCTTCGCGGGCAGGTCGTATTGCCGCAGCAGCCGGACCAGCTCGCGCGCATCGGCGTCGGAGTCGTTCTTGTCCTTGAGCATGACGTATTCGAAGGTGATCCGCCGCGCGTTGTTGGCGCTGGGATAATCGGCGCAGGCCTGGAGCAGCTCCTCGATCCCGTATTTGCGGTTGATCGGCACGATCTCGTCGCGCACCTCCTTGGTCACCGCGTGGAGCGAGACCGCGAGATTGACGCCGATCTCCTCGCCGCAGCGCGCCATCATCGGCACCACGCCACTGGTCGAGAGCGTGATCCGGCGCTTGGACAACGCCAGCCCCTCGCCATCCATCACGAGCAGCAATGCATCGCGGACGTTGTCGAAATTGTAGAGCGGCTCGCCCATTCCCATCATCACGATATTGGTCAGCAGCCGCCCGTCGGCGCGGTATTCGGTCTTATCCTCATCGTGATCCCCC
>TARA_R110002072_G_scaffold6717_18_pt1 | contig 11608 bp, 13 predicted proteins | sample TARA_R110002072 | Tara Oceans TARA_R110002072 (sample SAMEA4397118) | marine metagenome | biome: Polar Biome; feature: [SRF] surface water layer (ENVO:00010504); material: water (ENVO:00002006), including particulate matter (ENVO:01000060) such as... | depth 5 m | reverse complement strand
AGTATCGGCGATGCTGTCAAAGACCGCCTCAAGCTGGCCTTCATGCGCCACATCGCACGGCAGCAAGATGGAGGCACCGACCGATTGCGCCAAGGGTGCCACGAAGGGATGTGCCTTGTCATTGAGATAGGTCAGCGCGAGGTCTGCGCCTGCCGCGCGGCAATTGCGCGCGGCGGCCCATGCCAGACTGTGTTCATTGGCAATACCGACGATCAGGCCTTTTCTGCCTGTCATGTCCAGCAGTCGGACGGGATCGGGTGCGAGGGTGGTGTTCGTCATTCTGCTGCCTCCGCGAGGGCCGCTGTCGCGCGCGGCGCGCAGCAGGCATGTTCGGGTTGTGGTGCAGCGGCAACGCTTGCCTCTGCTGGATGGGCTGGCGCGTCCCGCACCTTGCTGCGGTCAAGCATCAATGCCGCCACCGCCAGTGAGGCCATCCGCGCCGGTGCCGGGTCGGCGCGCGACGTCAGCACAACCGGAGCCGACAGGCCCACTGCAACGCCTGCGGCAACCGCCCCCCCAAGATATTCGAGGGCCTTGGCAAGGATGTTGCCCGACACCAGATCGGGCACCAGAAGGATATCCGCCGCGCCGGCTACATCCGACAGAATGCCCTTTGCGACAGCGGCCCGCGAAGATATTGCATTGTCGAAGGCCAGCGGCCCGTCGACCCGCGCGCCGGTGATCTGACCGCGCCGCGCCATCAGCGTCAGGCAGGCGGCGTCGAGTGTCGAGGCGATCCCACCTGTGACAGTTTCGACCGCCGACAGGACGGCGACTCGAGGCTCGGGCACACCAAGCGTGTGAAACAGATCAACCGCATTCTGGCAAATCTCGCCCTTTGCGGCGAGATCGGGGGTGATGTTGATCGCAGCATCCGTGATGCCGATCAACCGGTCATGGCCGGGGACATCGACGACAAAGACGTGACTGCACCGGCGACCGGCGGCGCGCAGGCCGGATTCGCTTTCCAGAACGGCACGCATGAGAACATCTGTGTGAATGTTGCCTTTCATGAGGAGATCGGCCTCACTCCCGCGCACCATTCTCACCGCGATGGCTGCGGCTTCGGCATCGGAACCCGCTTGGATGATCCAGTCCGGGTGAGGGGCCCAGTCCATTGCGTGACATAACTGAAGTATCGCCGCCCGATCGCCGATCAATCGCGGCTCGACGAAGCCTGCCACTGAAGCGTCACGCAAGGTTTCCAGCACCACGGATTGCGCGGCGCTGGCGACAGCGACGCGCACCGGACCTCTTTCGCAGGCCCTGTCGATCAGGTGTTGCAGCTTTTCGGGATGTGCGGCCATTTTCTAACCCTCCATCCGCGCAGGATGCTGTTCCGGTACGGAGGCAAGTTGCGCAGCCACATGGCAGGCGATCATCTTTTCTTCATCCGTTGCGCGCGCCTCGATTGTCACGCGCGCGCCCGGTTTCGAGATCATGATGCGGCCCGCCTCGTTCGCGGCACTGTCCATGTCTATGCCCAGATACCCCAAACCGGCACATATTCTGCTGCGGATCTCTGCTGAATTCTCCCCGATCCCGCCGGTGAACACGACGCGGGTCAGCCCCCCCAAGGCACCGGTGAGGCGCGCCAGGTGCAACCGGGCCTGATAGCAGAAATATTCGACCGCCTCCGATGCATGCTCCTGACGGCTGCCCAGCAGATCGTGCATGTTTCGGCTCAGCCCGGAGATGCCCAAAAGCCCGCTCTGATTGTAGAGCAAATCCGCAACCTCATCCAGCTTCATACCTTTTTCCTGCATGAGGTAAATCAGGATACCGGGGTCGATATCCCCGGGCCGCGTGCCCATCGGCAGACCGGCGATGGTCGAAAAGCCCATGCTTGTCTCTATAGGTTGGCCACCCCGGATCGCCGCCATCGAAGCACCGTTGCCAAGATGCGCAATGATAATGCGTTCTGCCTGGGTATTGACGCCATCCTTGTGCAGCGACTTCATGATGTACTCATAGGAAAGACCGTGAAAGCCGTAGCGCTGAATTCCGTCTGCGGCATAGGCGCGGGGCAGAGCGGTCATCTGTGCCATGCGGGGAAGGTCGTGGTGAAACGATGTGTCAAAACAGGCCACCTGCGGCAGGTCGGGCCGGGTCGCCTGCACCGCGTCAATCCCTGCGAGATTAGGCGGCATGTGGAGCGGTGCCAAAGAGGTCAGTCGACGCAGCCGGGCCAAAAGCGCGGGCGTGACGCCCTTGGGGCAGTCGCATTCTGGACCGCCATGTACAACCCGGTGGCCAACAGCGACCAGGTCCAGCGATCCCGGCAGGCTTGCAACGGTTCTGAGCAATCGGGCGAGCGCCGCTTCGTGGCTGTCCAGCGCGCCCGGTTCATCGAGCACGACGGTCTTGCGCGCATCACTCAACTGAAAGTGCGCGCCTGGCAGGCCGATCCGGTCAATGGCACCCGACCACAGCCGTTTGGGATGGCCAGATGCGGTAAAAAGCGCAAACTTAAGCGAGGACGACCCGGCGTTGAGTGTCAAAATGACCTGCTCAGGCATTGGTGTCTTCCCCATTCCGGTCAGTATTCTTCTGGTCCGGAGTCTCTGCCTTTTTTGGTGCGCCGTGACCGGCGGTATCGTGACCGCCTTTGCGTCCATGGCTGTGGCCATGCCCAAACAGGTGCATCCCGATCAGGGCTGCGCCGACAAGCACAAACAGCCAGTTTTCAATAATCCATTGCATTTCTTGCCTCCTTTCGCCTCATACAGGCATATGCGCGTCGTTCTCGATGTCTGATGTTCCGCCGCCATAAAGCGTTCTGAATGCGCGTTCAGAGTTGGCGTCGCGTGCGATGCGGGCCCGTTCTATGGCGTTTCCAACCGCTTTGATTGCTGCGTGCTCGCGCAGGATCATCGGATCGTCTGGCTCAAGGGGCACGCGCGTTTTGGCAATGCTATCTGCCGTCTGCTGAACCAGCCGCATCCAGGGATTGAACGTTTCCGAAAACATCAGGCGGCTTGTACGCATGGGGTGCATCCATTTCAGCATCTCGGCGCTGGCTGGTGTGGTCATCAATTTCACCCATGGGCTGACGAAAGCGGAATAGAACGCCTCGTTCGTCTCTGAGACGCGGCGTACGTTATCAAACGCCTCTACCGGCACGTGATAGTCGAGGTCGCTCACATCGCGAGCCTCGAACCGGACTTTGTACTGTGGGGCGTGGCAATCGGGGTCGCCTGACGGGTTGTCGATCTTCATCTCATAGAGACCCGGTTTTAGCTTTTCGAATTTGGCCAAGCTTTCCAGAATGGCGCGGTGTTCCAGTCGTGCGACCGAGGCCGACACGAAGATGCCCAGATGTCCGACATGGGCATTGGTCATGTAAATGATACGCTGCCCTGCCGCCTTAAGATCCGCAGTGTCCTTGTAGACCGCAGGGATCCAACCCAATGCCTGCGCAGGCGGTGTGATGTTGTCGCCGTAAGAGGCAAAGACGATCATCGGGCTCTTGATCTTGCGCAGGTCGGCAACGCAGTGATCGCCGATCGGCATTTCGCCACCTTCCAGTAAGTTGCCGATGAACAGGTTCTGGGTGATCGACAGGATTTCCGGGCGGCTGAGCGTATAAAACCCGTTCCACCAGCGCTCGAAGTCGAGAAAGCGGTCGCGTTCGGTATCCACATTCGTGAGCAGGTTGGCGTATTTCTCCCAGATTGCTTTTTCTGGCTTCAGGCTTTCGAAGTTCTGCGCCAGCCAGGCCCCGTCAAAGCGTCCGTCGCCCAGATCCGCCGTCAGATGCGCCAGCCACGCCCCACCCAGCAACCCGCCGCTCACACGCATCGGGTTCACGCCTTCTTCGCCTGCCCAATACGAAAGGGGTGAGCCGTTAAGGACCACCGGCCCGGCCAACCCTTCGCAATGCGCCGCCAGAAGCGTGACGGCCCATCCCGCCTGGCAATTGCCATACAGGACCGGGGCCGCACCGCCGTGGCGGGCCGAGACCTCTTCGACAAAGTGGCGCAATGCGAACAAGACATCCTCAAGCGTTTGGTCTTTTACCGGCTCAGGAAAGAAAATGACGAAATAAACCGGGTGCCCCTCGGCCATCGCCATGCCGACCTCGCTGTCTCGCTTGAAACCGCCGATGCCCGGCCCGTGGCCTGCCCGCGGGTCCACCACGATGACAGGCGGTTTTGCCACATCCACGCAATCGTCCCAGCAGTTGCCATCCACTTCGGTGATCCTAAGCAGCGCGTAGTTGGCCGGATGCTCAAACAGCCGCGCATCCAGTAAGGTCTCATATTTGAAATCCAGCAGCGGCGGCATCCCGGCGCGATCATGGGCGATCATGTTGTCGGCGCGTTCGCGAAGCGTATCCATGAACAGCACCGAGCGTTCCCACAGATCACGACCATAGGCGGCCGGATCGGGCAGGGCCGTGGATTTGTCGGATGACGGAGTGGTCACATCCATGTTCGCAGGGGTGAGCCTTTTGATCGAAGTAATGGTGTTCATGCTGCTGCCCTCCGTGCAAAGAAGTTCAATGCAGGCACAAAGATCACAGCAATGTACCAGCCATAGGCAAAGGCTTCGACCAACCCGAGCAGGAAGCTCGGCCAGCTGATCCAGCTCACGCCAGGCAGCAACGGCAGCCATGCCTGATACATTGTGGCCCCCGGAAAGAGCAGCCCGAACACTACGCAGAGTGCAAAGCTCAGGGCCAGCAGGACGCCAAGGGACATGGCAACCGGATAGATGCGAACAGGTTTTGGATCTGACATATGGATCACTCCTTGAAGCTTGACGTTGTGCAAAGGCCACGGGCCCCGTGTTTCAACGGGTTCAATATCAAGACGTTGTCAGTGGTAGACCGTTACAGGGTCGGAAAAGAAAACCTATGCAAGGGCACTGCCAACGCCGAATTGTCAGGTAATCGGAGGGGGATCGTCCAGAGAAGACAAGCGACTCGGGTCAGAAAAACGATCCGGCAAAAGGCGTCGCACGTTTCCAATTGAGGGCTGTTTGGCCGCTTGTATCGCGGCGCTGAATATCTGGTGGTCGTGGCAGAAGGATTGGGTCGGACAAGATGTCTCGCGTGACGCCTCCAAAGCGGCCTGATTGTCAGAATGCACATTCAGGTCATACAGCAGAATATCAGCAGCATTTCGATCAATATCAGACGCCTGATCGAAATCGGTATGAGCTGTTCCTGCAATCAACATAGCTGTCAGAAATACTGCCATCACGAGACGGCATTTCCGCATGACCTTTGAAAGCAGGAAATATCGATTACTGTCGTTCATACACACGCATAGCACGAAACGGGCCCTGCTGATCTTGATCTATGGCAATAAGTTGCCAAGTGATGTTGCCACGTGCCCCCAAGGGAAACGCGAACAGGACGATGATGTCAGGCTGAACGCGGGTTGGCCTGACAATCAGGTGTCGCCACTTTGGGGCCGTGGCATCCGCCTTGCGGCAACCACAGGACGACTAGCCCCGCGATTGCCGAAAGGCTGGAGGCGGCCAGTATCGCCAGTCGGGCGCTGGCGGCCAGTGCCGACGTGTCGAACGCAAGCGCGGTGACAAAGAGGCCCATTGTAAATCCCACGCCCGCCAGAAGACCGGCACCATGGATGTGTCGAAATCCGACACCCATCGGCAGCACGCCGATGTTCAGTTTCACCGCGCACCATGTCGCCCCGAACACTCCGATCTGTTTGCCCAGGAACAATCCGAAGAAAACGCCTAGAGAAACCCCGCCTGACACATTCCGCAAAGTCTCGATTTCGATCGTGACACCGGCATTGAAGAATCCGAAGAGCGGGACAATCAGCAGACCAGCCCAAGGATGCAGCAACCGCTGTGTCCTGAGCAACGGCGAATTTCTGTGGTCATCTTTGGCCCCATTGGGGACCACGGCTGCAATCAAGACGCCCGCAAGCGCGGCCTCGATCCCTGATTGAAACAAGGCCAGCCAAAGCACTGCGCCCAGCATGGCCAATGGCAGCGGGCGGGCCTGTCCAATGCGGTTCAGGCCGACCATGGCCGCGAACGTCAGAACGGCGATTATCATTGGCAGGGTCTGGATCTCTTCGCCGTAAAAAACCGCGATGATTGCAACCGCCCCAAGGTCGTCGAAAATCGCCAGGGCCATCAGAAACACTTTGAGACCGACAGGGACGCGATGCCCCAACAAAGACAGGAGCGCGAGGGCAAGCGCGATATCGGTCGCCATCGGGATCGCCCAGCCGCGCAGGGCTTCGCCCCCCGATGTTGTAAACGCGACATAGATGAGAGCAGGGGCTGCCATGCCGCCAAAAGCGGCGATCGCGGGCAATGCCGCCGTGCGCAGGGTCGATAGATGTCCCTCGACCAACTCGTGCTTGATTTCAACGCCGACAAGCACAAAGAAAATGGTCATCAGTCCCTGATTGATCCAGACGATCAGCGGCTCGTCGATCTGATAGGGGGCCAAGCCAACGCGAATTGGAGCATGGTGAATTACTGCATACATCCCTGCCAGTGGAGAATTGGCAGCGACCAATGCAAGAACAATGGCGCTGAGTATCAGCGCGCCGGAAATCCTGTCGAGGGTCAGGGACTTAACGGTCACTTAGGGTCCAGTTCTTCCTGGCTGGGTCTCAAGCTAAGGTAGCTGCGACCCGGATCAGACCGCAAGTCAGTTTTGGAGGCGGGCGGTAAAGTCGGCCATGTCTGCCTGCGCCTGCGCTTGGTCAATGATGTCCTTCCGCACTTGCGATATAGTCGCGTGTCAATGGAACTGTGGTCTTGCGCTTCGCCAACTGGAACTGGAAGACAACAAGCCCGTTGTGACGGAATGCGGCCTCGCAAACTGCCAGATAGAATTCCCACATCCGGCAGAACCTCTCGTCGTAAAGGTCTTTAACCTGTGCACGATTGACCAGAAACCGCTGCCGCCATGCGCGAAGGGTTTCGGCGTAATGCAGGCGCAGAACCTCGACATCCGTCACGATCAGTCCACTTTTTTCGATGGCGGGCAGAACCTCGGACATAGAGGGGACATAGCCACCCGGAAAGATGTATTTCTTGATCCACGCCCCCGGGGCACCTGGCGGACCACTTGTGCCGATCGTGTGTATCAAGGCGACGCCATCGTCTGCCAGACGGTCAGAAACCGTGTCGAAATAGGTGCGATAATGTGGGGTGCCAACATGTTCGAACATACCGACCGATACGACTCGATCATAGCGCGCGGTTTCGTGCCGGTAATCGCGCAGATGGAATGCCACCTTGTCGTCGAGCCCCGCGTCCGCGGTTTTCGTTCGGGAATATGCCAGCTGTTCCTTGGAAAGCGTCAGGCCGGTCACCGATACGTCCGCGTCGCGCGCCAGAAACCGGGCCATCCCGCCCCAGCCCGATCCGATATCGAGAACCCGCTGCCCCGGCTGCAAAAGTAGTTTGGTTGCTATATGCCGTTTCTTCTGCGTCTGTGCCTGTTCCAGGGTATCCTCCGGCGTGGCAAAGTAAGCACAGGAATATTGCCGGTCGGCATCAAGAAACAACTCGTACAACTGATCTGTGAGATCGTAGTGATGCTCCACATTGCGCCGAGAGAGATGCGCCGGATTGAACAGGGTCAATGGCCGGATAAGGCGGCGGAAGGCCAGCCATGCCGAACGCAAGTGCGAGCCGGTTGCATCACCAAGATTACCCAGAACGATGTCCAGAAAACCATAGATGTCTCCGCGATCAATGCGCAGACTGCCGTCCATATATGCCTCGCCCGTGGCCAGATCCGGGTTCAGTGCAATGCGGCGCAAGGTGCGCGCGCTGGTGATGGTCGCGGCAATGTGCGGATCGCCACTCCCGAACTGACGGTGCGCGCCATCCGGAAAGGTCAGGCTCAGCGTCCCGTTCTTGATTGACCGGTTCAAAAAGCCGCTTAACAGATACCGCCAGATGTTACCCCGACCGCGCGGTCGATCGTTCGTTCTGGCACGATGGACCGCGGTGGAGTCAAGCTCTTCAAATTTTGTACTGTCATTCATCTTTGGGCCTCGCTGTGTTTACGGGTTTGATATCTGGACGTTGTCGATACAGGATCGTTACAAATTCGATTCATTTATGACCAATAATCTGGCATTTTCCGCTCAAAAACGGAAGGCACGCTGCCATACCCGGCTGCTTTCGCGCGGCGCGTTGGACCTTGGTGAACGGCATCAAATCAGCAAGATGGACCAGATTGCAAAAATGTATTAACGTATTGGAATTAAATTTGGGGGATAATTATGAAACGCTTTTTTACAATTGCACTAATTGGTGCAACCGCAACTGTTGGGTCAGTTGCTGCAGCCGGAGAAATTGACATACACAACAACACCAGTGAGGAGATCAGGGTCAAATGCACGTATGTGCGTTCATTTGAGGTTCACCATGGCACCTCCCAGAAAGTGTCATATAAATCAAATGTACACGATGTGAGCTGTCAGGCCCATGATCACGACAACCGACACATTGAATCACGTGACTTTCATTTCGAGCATCAAGATAGCCATATGAGTTGGAACGTTGGCCGCCATTGAGCCAATGACACCCAATCGCGGGCCGACCATGCTCATTTGAATGTTGATGGGTCCAGCACAGTTAATATAGAACATCTATGTGCACATCCCGCTTTGTGGCGATGTGCACAAATCATGGTACCTAGCCGTCCAGACCGATGCGAACGGGGTTCGCGGTGCGGAACCCTTTCCGGTGGTCCGACAGCAATCCCTCATTGTGAAAGGTCTGACTGGCGCGGACCATCTGAGGGTCGGCAACCATCTCAGCCTGCATGAAAACGATGCGGCCCATCAGGATCAAAAGAGATCCGGTTCCTACGATCAACAACATGACATTGTCCTTTCATTTCCCATTTGACGCTTTGGTCAAACCACAGGGCGGCGTTAATCAACCACCTTAACAACAAGACGTCCGAGCGTCCTTTCCATTACAGGTGCGGTCCGGACCCCTGATGCCGCCAAGTGTATTTTTGGCGATGCCGCCAGAAAAACCGTAACGTAAACGCGTGCCAGACGTCTTTCATGGAAAGATTCCACTTATTGAGGAGCGTTCAATGTGCGGCAATGCAATTTCGCGGGGCAGTGCAATTTCGGATGCGTGAAGCAAAATCATTGCAAGACTCTGTCTTGCCAGTGCTTCACGCCCGACCCTGAGGCACCGGACCCTGAGGTACCGGACGATGCGGAACTGGAGCAGCTGTTTCATGAGCTGGCCTCGACGCTTTTTAGACTTATGGACCCCGATGATGCCGATATCCTTGCGCGATCCGAACAGCGGGGCCAAACGCCTTCGCAGATAGCAATCCAACTCGGATGTTCCCAAGCCGAGGCGACCCGACGTCTCAACCACGCGCAGCGCTGTTTTTGCCAGCTGGTCGCCTTGACACTCCTGCCGGCGAAACCTGAATGATATTTGGACGGTGCTTGCATTCGCCAGCCGGGGCTGAAAGGGTCGCGCTCTTATGAGCGTTTTATCAATCTCCAAGATCGTGGCGGCGATGCTGCTCTGGGCCGCCTGTTTTCCGCTGATAACGGTGGGGATCGCGCTGGCACCACATCTTAGTTTTGCAACGCTGCGCGCCGTGATCGCCGGTCTGGTCCTTGTCGGGCTGGCGTGCGCGCTGCGCCGCCCATTCCCGCGCGGCGTTGGCGTGTGGGCGACGTTGTCGGTCATGGGGTTTGGTGCCACCAGTCTGGGGTTCCTCGGCATGTTTCATGCGGCAGAGTTTGTCTCGCCGGGGATCGCGACCGTGATTGCGAACACGCAACCTTTGCTTGCGGCTGGCTTGGCGGGCATCGTGTTGGGAGAGCGTTTGCAATCTGCGGGCAAGGCAGGGCTTTTCATCGGATTTCTCGGGATTGTGGTGATCGCCGCGCCGCAGATGTTTTCAGGTACTCAGGACACCTATACGCTCGGCATCGCCTATATTTTGCTCGCGGCTGTGGGGATTACGGTCAGCAACGTGATGATCAAGAAGATCGCCGGACGGATTGACCCGCTCATGGCAATGGGGATGCAGATGTTGATTGGCAGTGTTCCGCTGGCTGTCGCCGCAGGCATGACCGAGGATCCGGGAGCGATTCAATGGTCGTTCACGTTCATCGCTATCCTGCTGGCGCTGGCGTTGTTCGGGTCGGCTCTGGTCTATGTGCTCTGGATGTCGGTCCTGGCCGAGGTGCCGCTCAATCAGGCCAATGCGTTCAGCTTTCTTGTGCCGATCTTCGGGCTGACAATGGGCGTGTTATTCTATGGTGAAACCCTTGGTTTGCTGAAACTGGCGGGCATTTCGCTGGCAATCATTGGTGTGGTACTGGTCACGCGAAAAGGGGTTGTACAAGAACTCAATACGCAAGTGCCGTCCGGTTCAGTGGGGAATTGACGCTTACTATGGTAGTACTCTTACTATGGTAGTATTGTTGTGCCCAGTTCACCCCGATGAACTGTAATTTAACTAAAGGGGCGATAAATGTCTGAAAATAAGAAAATATCGACAGACTCGCCGGGCCCGCACAATGATCGGCACCCGGTTTCGCCTGCTTTGGAAAGCGCCTTGGAAGCGCATTATGTTGATTTTCAGCGCTATTTGCTTCGCCGCGTCGGGAACAAGGCTATAGCAGAGGATGTCTTGCAGAGTTTTTGCATTCGCGTGATGCAAAGCGAAACACAACTTCGGGATGAGGGCAGCGCGATTGGCTGGCTCTATACCGTTTTGCGGTCCGTGCTGATGGATCATTTCCGCAAAGAGACCGTGCGAAAACGTGGCGATGCCCGCTATGCTCAGGAACGAATGGTTTTGGACGATGATTCCTTTGGGCACGATGATGCTGACTCTACCTGCGATTGCCTGCGCGGTTTGCTCCCCGAACTGCGGCCCGAGTATGCGGAGATATTAAGGCAGGTCGACTTTCTAGAAGAACCAAGAGCGGGGGTCGCGGCAAGTATGGGTATTTCTCAAGAAAATCTGCGGGTGCGCCTTCACCGTGCCAGACTCGCGATTGGCGTTGCGCTCAAACAGCACTGCGGCACGTGTTGTGAAACGGAGTTCAGGGATTGTTTTTGCGAACGTGACTGCACAGACGAGCATTCGCCGCAGCATGGACAAGCTTAAATCACCTTGCTTAGAGCCATTTTGCTGTCATCCATACCTTAAATCCCCGCAAGTCGGGGTTCCAGAAAACAGGTTCTAAGCGAAGCGCACCCACATCACATTTTCCAATGTCACACCGGATGTGCTTCGTACCCTTCCGCCTTCATGGCCGCGACCAGAACATCGGTCTCGGCTTGACTTTCGATCGTGACTTCACGTGTGGTCAAGTCGACGGCGATCTGCGCGTCACTATCCACTTTTGTGACCGCTTTCTCGATTGTAGACTTACAGTGGCCACAGCTCATTTCAGGTACTGAAAATTTGGTCATATTGGATCCTCTCTTACAGAATGATATGTAGTTGCTTCCCGCGCTAGAAGGTCAATAGTTGACTTCGTAAAACAGATTTAAATCGCGCCTATATACTTAATTAACCAGAAGGCAGGTTTGAAGTTAAGATGGACCATCTCCCGAGCAAGGGCTTCATTGTGGTGGCACTTCTTGCCTCCCTAAC
>TARA_R110002072_G_scaffold297893_3_pt1 | contig 11608 bp, 10 predicted proteins | sample TARA_R110002072 | Tara Oceans TARA_R110002072 (sample SAMEA4397118) | marine metagenome | biome: Polar Biome; feature: [SRF] surface water layer (ENVO:00010504); material: water (ENVO:00002006), including particulate matter (ENVO:01000060) such as... | depth 5 m | reverse complement strand
GGCCGAGTGGCGGGTCTTGTTAGTCTAGCGGTCGATCAGATGGCGTTCGGAGCTGAAGCGCTTGTTGTCGTTGGTATAGATGAAGGCGCATTGCGTAGCGCCTTTATGTCGCGGAATTGCGGCATCGCCCGCTCTCATGGTCGGAACGGAAGACGCGAGTTCTCCCGCCGGCTGTTTGGCCGAGCGTCCGACCTCCTACCTCGCCTTGCAGCCGAACTGAGTCATTGCGGTTCCTTAGGTGCGCAAGCGTTCGTTGATGATAATCTCGGGTGGACCATGACGCTTTAGCTTTCTCTTCATGAAGCCCAAAGCTGCGGCCTTGTCGTGCGTTTTGGTGACGTAACTCTCAAGCACCTCACCCTCTGATCCGCCGCTCGAAAAGGCAATTGGTCCCCACCTGCACCTTATCAAGGCGCAAACAGTGGCGCAGACCTGCCTCACCAGTGAGGCACGATCTCATGATTGATGTCGAAGCCGTGCTCCCAAAGGGCAGGCGCCGGATGCTTTTGAACCTGAACGATGCTGACTGGCAAACTTGCCGCCAAGAATGTTCGCCATCCCCTCTTGGGCTTCAAAAGCCGCCGTTCCGGATCGTCCGACATTGCAGCCGCTTGAGGATGATCGATCCGATGTCTGCTTTCGGGAAATCGGCGGGAGTGCCGGAACGTCCTAAGTGAAGGCGTGAAGCGGACGTCATCGGTCGAGTGGCACTGAGATTTCCCATTGATCACAGTTCCATAATATTCAGGCCGGGCGCACCATTTCCGTTTGAATACCCGGCAGCCGCTTACTCGCTCCGTCCGTAGATCCGCCACGATACTAGCGAGATCGCCACGATCGCAAGGCAGGAAGCGAAGACGTAGAATGCAGTGCCGTTCCAGCCGTAGAAATCGTAGATTGCGGTCCCGGCGATGCTGCCGATCGCGCCGCCGATGAACATCATCACGATGTAGATCGTGGTCAGCCGCGTGCGCAGGCCGGGGGCGAGCGAGAGGAAGGTCATCCGGCTGGTGACGTCGATCGCCGGGCCGACCAGATTGCCGAAGAAGATCGGAATCATCAGCAGCCACAGATTGTTGCCGAAGGGGATAAGCAGGGCGATCCCGGCGGTCTGGACCAGCGAGAAATAGAACCGTGCGCGGCGGGGGCCGAACCTGTCTGCCAGTGTCCCCAGCCGCGGGGTGGAGAGGATGCTGATCGCGGCGAAACCGGCGAGATAGCCGACCACGTCGGTGCCATAGCCCATCGCGGGCGAGGTCAGGTGCAGAGCCAGCCCGAGCCACAGTGCGATGAACTGCGCAAAGCCGATTCCCTGGATAAGCCCCGAGAGCAGGATCTCGCGGTGCGAGCGCAGCAGCGGGAAGACCGACATCACCAGCGCGAAATAATTGCCTGTCGGCTTGTCGCGTGTGGCCTCGAGCCGGGGCATGATCCGGGGCAGGGCGATCGCGATCGCTATCATCGCCCCGCTGGCGATCCAGTAGACCGCGCGCCAGCTGAAATATTCCGCGACGACTCCGGCCCCGACGCGGGCGATCAATATGCCGAAGATCACGCCGGCGGTGAGAGTGGCGGTGACATGGCCGAGCCGCTCGGGCGCTACGCGCTTGGAGGCGTAGGCGGGGAGCAGATAGGGAGCGATGGTGAAGAAGCCGAGCAGGGTGGATCCGGCGGTGAACAGCACGAAGTCCTGCGCCAGGGTCATCATCCCCAGGCCGATGCACTGGCCCGCGGTGAACAGCACCGTCAGCCGCCGGTTGGAGAAGCGGTCGCCGAGCGGCAGCAGCAGGAAAATGCCTACCGCCAAGGCCAACTGGTTGAGCGCCGGGACCAGCCCGATCGTCGCCGTGCTGACCCCGAATCCCTCGGCCACTTCGCCGATGATCGGGTGGATGTAATAGGCATTGGCGGTCACCACCGCAGCCGCGAGCGACAGCAGCAACTCCTGCCGGCGGGTGAGATACTCGGGAGTGCTCAAGCGGATCGACCCGCAGGTTCATGCAGCACGGCCATCGATCCACCCTTCCATCGCACCCTAACCCGGGTGCGTCAGTCTTCGCTGTCGCCGCTCGGCCCCAGCGGGACCCGCTCCTTGAAGGTATGCGTCACATAGGGGAAGGGTATTTCGATCTCGGCCGCGTCGAGCCCGGCCTTGATGGCGCGAACGACCTTGTCCTTACTCTCCCAGCCATCGCGCGGGGTCGAGCCGGCCCACCAGCGGACGAGGAAATCGACCGAGCTGGAATTGAATTCCTGCGCGAAAACGTCGAGCCCCTTGTCGGCCTCGATGCCCTCGACTCGCTCGACCGCGCGGCGGATGACCTCCGCGGCATGATCGAGATCGGTGTCGTAGGAGACGCCGACCACGACCTCGTGGCGGCGCCTGAGTTCGTCGGTCAGGATTTCGACCGGGTTCTTGAAGATCATCGAATTGGGAACGATGGTCAATTCGCCGGAAAGACGGCGGACATGGGTTTCACGCAGCGTGATCTTCTCGACCTTGCCGGTGATGCCCTCGCATTCGATGACGTCGCCGATCCGCATCTTCTCGCGCAGCATGATTAGCACGCCGGCAAGGAAGTTCTCGAAGATGTCCTGAAAGGCGAAGCCGATCGCCACCGCGCCGATGCCGAGCCCGGCGAAAAGGGTGGCGGGAGTCAGCCCGGGCATGACCACGATCGCGGCGATCATGATCCCCATCAGCCAGATGCCGAGCCTCACGAGCGTGTCGATCAAGGCCTTGAGGCTGGGACGGATTTCGGTCCGCCCCACCAGCATATCGGCGATTTTGGCGGCGAAGCGGGCGATGATCCAGGTCAAAATCAGGACGATCAATGCGATCGCCAAATTGGGCAGCGCGGCCACAAAACCGGTCGCCATTCCCTGCACCTGCTCGCGCAGCGTTGCGATATAGTTCAAGACGAAAGCCTCCCTTCGGGCGGAAACGAGAGGCCCGGGAGGATGTTCCGAACCGGCGCGGCGTCATTCGCCGCGAGGGTGGATTGGCGGATCAACCCCCGGCGTGTTCCTTGCGCGCGATCTCGTGCAGCCAGGCGGCATGCTGCGGCGCGGTCCGGGTCTCGCTCCATTCCTCGAGCATCGGCATGGCGACGCGTTTCAGCTCGGCATATTGTTCGTCGGTGCCGATATCGGTCGCCAGTTCGACGCGGTGGCCGTTGGGATCGAAGAAATAGATCGACTTGAAGATGCCGTGATGGGTCGGTCCGAGCACTTCGATCCCGAGGCTCTCGACATGCGCCTTGGCGGCGAGCAGCTCGTCCTCGCTGTGGACCCGGAAAGCGAGATGCTGGACCCAGGCGGGGGTGTTCTCGTCGCGGCCCATATCCTTCTGCTTGGGCAGCTCGAAGAAGGCGAGGATGTTATCGTTACCCGCATCGAGGAAGACGTGCATGTAAGGGTCGTATTCGCCGGTCGAGGGAACGTGGTCCTCGGAAAAGGCGCTTGTATAGTCCATGCCGAGCACCTTCTGGTACCATTCCACGGTCTCCTTGGCGTCCTTGCAGCGATAGGCCGCGTGATGGACGCCGCCGAGGCGGATCGGGTGCGTGGTGTGTTCGGTCATGGCCGGTTCCGTTCTTGATTGCGGGAGGGAAGAGTTGCTGGGGTCGCGTTACTCCGCCGGCTCGGCTTCGCGCTCCTCGAGCTTGAGCGAGCCGCGCTTGATCTGGTCGCGCTCCATGCTCTCGAACAGCGCCTTGAAATTGCCTTCGCCGAAGCCGTCGTCGCCCTTGCGCTGGATGAACTCGAAGAACACCGGTCCGACCTGCGCCTCGGCGAAGATCTGCAGCAGCAGTCGCGGGCTGCCGCCCTCAGTGCTGCCGTCGAGCAGGATGCCGCGCATCTTGAGCGCTTCGGCATCCTCGCCATGACCGGGCAAACGCTCGTCGAGCATCTCGTAATAGGTTTCGGGCGGCGCGGTCATGAAGGGGACGCCGAATTCCTTGAGCCGGTCCCAGGCGGCGACCAGATCGTCGCAGATCAGCGCGATGTGCTGGATGCCTTCGCCGTTGAACTGCTTGAGGAACTCCTCGATCTGGCCCTTGCCGCCTTCGCCTTCCTCGTTGAGCGGGATGCGGATCTTGCCGTCGGGCGCGGTGAGCGCCTGCGAGGTCAGCCCGGTGTATTCGCCCTTGATGTCGAAGAAGCGGATCTCGCGGAAGTTGAACAGCGTCTCGTAGTAATTGGCCCAATAGGCCATCCGCCCGTTGTAGACGTTGTGGGTGAGGTGATCGATGACGTTGAAGCCAGCGCCCACCGGATGACGATCGACGCCTTCGCGATATTCGAAATCGATGTCGTAGATCGACAGTCCCTGACCGCTCTCGTCGGCATAGCGGTCGATCAGATAGATGATCGCCCCGCCGATGCCGCGGATCGCGGGGATGCGCAGCTCCATCGCGCCGGTCTCGACCGTGACAGGCTCGGCCCCGCGTTCGAGCAGCTCGGCATAGGCCTTGGCCGCGTTCTTGACCCGGAAGCCCATTCCGCAGGCCGAGGCGCCATGCTCGCGCGCGAAATACCAGGCGGCGGAGCGCGGTTCGTAATTGGCGATCAGATTGATCGCACCCTGGCGCCACAGATCGACATCCTTGGAGCGGTGCGAAGCGATGTGGGAAAAGCCCATCGCCTTGAAGACGGGTTCGAGCTGACCCTTTTCCGGAGCGCAGAACTCGACGAATTCGAAGCCGTCGAGACCGATGGGATTGTCGAAAAGGTCGGGCATGGGCTGTCCTCCAGATTGGCGTGATTAGTTGCAATGGTAACTACATCATCGCGCCCGTGGTGTCAAGTTTGCTACGGTCGGGAGAAGCCACCGGTTCCTTCATGGCCGGACCGGGAACTCCAACCGCCGCGTCCCCCGCCGTTTGCGCTTGCGCGCAGCAGCCAAGTATGATTCTGGTAGCTTATGAAGCGGACAGTGGGAAAATTCGGCATTCGCAGGGAACGCGGCGTTCAGTCGCTGGCGCTGGGCGTTTTGCTGGTGATGGGCGGTCTCGCCATCGCCGGGCCATCCGGGCTGCTGTCTTGGAGCGAGAACTTGCGGCTGCTGGACCAGCGGCAGGCGCATCTTGCCGCCCTGACCAAGGAACGCGATGCGCTGCGCAACCGCGTCGCGCTGCTCGATCCGGACAGCGCCGATCCCGACATGGTCGGCGAATTGCTGCGCAGCCAGCTCAACGTCGTCCATCCCGACGAGGTTGTGATCCGCCTCGACGACGAGGACGCGCGCTAGTCACCCCTGACGTTACGGTTTCGATTTCATCGGGCCCGCGCCCCGTTGCGCGCGCCGCGCCCTTGCGCCTATAGGCCACGCGACCCGGCCCCGGGATCGAGCAGAGCTTCGGGGCGATCGACGGGACCAGAATGACCGAAGGGATACCGGACTTGGCCAAGACCCCCGCCAGCGCGACGAAATCCGCGAAGAGCGACCCCAAGCAGCCCAGCGAGTCGCCAGCCGACTTCGCGCTGCACAGCCTTCAGGACGAGCACGAGAAGCAGAAACGCTACGATGCCAGTCCGGAACAGATGCTCGCCTTCTACGAGCAGATGCTGCTGATCCGCCGCTTCGAGGAGCGGGCCGGGCAGCTCTACGGGCTCGGCCTGATCGGCGGCTTCTGCCACCTCTACATCGGCCAGGAAGCGGTCGCGATCGGGCTGCAGTCGGCGCTCGACAACGACCGCGACAGCGTGATCACCGGCTATCGCGACCACGGCCACATGCTCGCCTACGGGATCGATCCCAAGGTCATCATGGCCGAACTGACCGGGCGCCAGGCGGGGATTTCCAAGGGCAAGGGCGGCTCGATGCACATGTTCAGCACCGAGCACAAATTCTACGGCGGGCACGGCATCGTCGGCGCGCAGGTGGCGCTGGGCGGCGGGCTCGCGCTCGCGCATCAGTACAATGACGACGGCGGGCTGTGCCTCGCCTATTTCGGCGATGGCGCCGCCAACCAGGGCCAGGTCTACGAGACGATGAACATGGCGTCGCTGTGGAAGCTGCCGATCGTCTTCGTGGTCGAGAACAACCAATACGCGATGGGCACCGCAGTTGGCCGCTCCAGTGCCGAAACCGAGTTCTACCGGCGCGGGGCGGCATTCCGCATTCCCGGCATGGACGTGAACGGCATGGACGTCCTCGAAGTGCGCGGCGCCGCCGAAATCGCCTTCGCGCATGTGCGCGCGGGCAAGGGTCCGGTGCTGATCGAATGCAACACCTATCGCTACCGCGGGCACTCCATGTCCGATCCGGCCAAGTACCGGACCCGCGAGGAAGTGCAGGATTTCCGCGACACCAAGGATCCGATCGAAGCGATGAAAAAGACCCTGCTTGAGAACGGCAAGACCGAGGACGATCTGAAGGCAATCGACAAGGCCATCCGCGCCACCGTCTCCGAAGCCGCCGATTTCGCCGAGAATTCCCCCGAGCCGGAGCCCGCCGAACTCTACACCGATGTGCTGGTGGGGGAGTACTGAGCCATGGCCATCGAACTCAAGATGCCTGCGTTGTCGCCCACCATGGAGGAGGGCACGCTCGCCAAATGGCTCAAGCAGGAGGGTGACTCCATCGAGCCCGGCGACATCATCGCCGAGATCGAGACCGACAAGGCGACGATGGAATTCGAAGCCATCGATGAAGGCACGCTGGGCAAGATCCTCATCGCCGAGGGCACCGAAAATGTTCCTGTCGGCACGGTGATCGCCATGCTGGCGGGCGAGGGTGAGGACGCTTCGGAGATCGAGGCTCCCGCCGAGGCTGCCAGCGATGACGAAGCGCCCGAGGGTGATGTGACGGGCGAGGGCAAGGATGTCGGTCGCGAGGACGAGGACGGCTCGATCACTCCCGAAAAGCCGAAGTCCAAGCCCAAATCCGACCCCGACGTCCCGCACGGCACCAACATGGCCACCGTCTCGGTCCGCGAGGCGCTGCGCGATGCGATGGCCGAAGAGATGCGCCGCGACGAGCGCGTCTTCGTGATGGGCGAGGAAGTCGCGCAATATCAGGGTGCCTACAAGGTCACCCAGGGGCTGCTCGACGAGTTCGGGCCCAAGCGCGTGATCGACACACCGATCACTGAATACGGCTTTGCCGGCATCGGCACCGGCGCGGCGATGGGCGGGCTCAGGCCCATCGTCGAATTCATGACCTTCAATTTCGCGATGCAGGCGATCGACCACATCGTGAATTCGGCGGCCAAGACCAACTACATGTCGGGCGGCCAGATGCGCTGCCCGGTGGTGTTCCGCGGCCCCAACGGCGCCGCCAGCCGCGTCGGCGCGCAGCACAGCCAGAACTACGGCCCGTGGTACGCCAGCGTCCCCGGCCTGATCGTCATCGCGCCCTATGACAGCGCCGATGCCAAGGGCCTGCTCAAGGCCGCGATCCGCTGCGAGGACCCGGTGGTCTTCCTCGAGAACGAGCTGGTCTACGGCAAGACCTTCGAACTGCCCGAGCTCGACGACCACGTCCTGCCCATCGGCAAGGCGCGGATCGTGCGCGAGGGTTCGGACGTTACCATCGTCAGCTATTCGATCGGGGTCGGATTCTCGCTCGAGGCGGCGGAAAAGCTCGCCGAGGAAGGCATCGAGGCCGAGGTGATCGATTTGCGCACGCTGCGCCCGCTCGACACTGCCACGATCCTGGAAAGCCTCGCCAAGACCAACCGGCTGGTGATCGCCGAAGAAGGCTGGCCGACCTGCTCGATCTCCTCCGAGGTGATCGCGCTGTGCATGGAAGAGGGCTTCGACCACCTCGACGCGCCGGTGCTGCGCGTGTGCAACGAGGATGTGCCGCTACCCTACGCCGCCAATCTGGAAAAGCTGGCGCTGATAGACGCTCCGCGCATCGTCGCGGCGGTGAAAAAGGTCTGTTACGTGGAGTGAGTGCTGGCAGTCAGCAACTCGACGGCGTCACACCCGAAACCGGGTAGACGCCGTTGTTGCCGCCGACCGTGTCGCGCCGGTCGCGAACCATCATCGAGCCGATTTCGATCATTGAGGTGCTGGGTGCAAGATGCTCGCCCAGCAACGGCTGGTACTCGTAATACACCTCGACGAACATGGTGACTCCATTGTCGGGCGCGATAGCTTCTCGGCCCGTGATTCCCATGCCTGCCAGGTCCGTGTCGCCGGAGTCGCCGAAGGTCGATTCATGCGCCGTCTTTGCGCCGTGACAGCGCTGCCACCGAATGCGGTAAGTCCCGTCGTCATTGGGGTTCGCCATCGGCTCAAGGCTCGAGATGATCACCCGGCCGTTCTCATAAAGATCGAGTTCCCCGCCTTGCAGGCCCGCGCCGATAAAGAGGTCGTTGATGTCCGCCTCGCTGATGCGCTTGGCCGAAAGCTGGCTGCCCGACCCGATCCGCGCGGCGTTGTCAGCCAGGTGCAGCGCAAGCTGGCTCATTCGCATTTTGGTGGTGATGTAATGGGTGAGTTCGGCGCCCGTCAGGCTCAGCGTGAGCAGGATCGGCGCCGCAAACGCGAACTCGACCAGTGCGAGGCCACCAGTATCGGGACGCAAGCGTCGCAGCAAGGAGGGACGTGGGCTCCGGCTCATGAGCAATTGCGCACCTGCGGCGCCTCATAGCTGCCCTGATCGCCATAAGGTTGGTTGCGCAGCACCGTCGATGCGCTCAATTTCGTCGTGTCTGAACCACCGATAAAGCCGTGGATCGGGAAAAAGCGGGGGTAGCTCAACCTCACGGTGTAGAGTGTGGCATCCTTGGCGCCGCCCTGGCCATCGTTGCCGCCGTCAGGGTCCCATACGTCGTTGTGATTTTCATCGTCATAGGGCTCGCCGGCGTCGCAGGTGCCGTTTGCGTTGGTGTCGGTCCAGTTTTCCGCGCGCGCTGCGGCGGCGTCGCTGAACGTGCGATAGAAGCGCCGGTAGAATCTGATGTCTGCGTCGCCGACCAGCGGCGTGACCTGATCGCGAACTTTCTGATCGATAGCAGCGCGGATTTCGGCGTCGGTTCCGAGCTCGAGCGAGGCATCGCGCGCGGCCTTCTGCAGCGTCCCCTCCAAGATCGAGCGCGTATAGAGCGTATGAGCCATGTCGAACGCGCCCAGCAGCATGATACACAACACCGGCGCCACGATCGCGAATTCGACGAGGGTTGTTCCCTCTGCAGCGCCTGCCAGAGCGCGAGGGCGCAGGCGCCTGAAGGCAGTGGCTTGTGTCACCGGGTGAGCCTGAGCTGGGATATCTCGTCCGCGATAGAACGGAAGGTCTGTTGTATCGTCGCCGCATTGGTGGCGTGGAAGTAGCGGCCCGAGGTTGCGCAATTGCGCAGCCGCGTCACCGTATCGCTCGCTACCGAACCGAACGAGATGACCCACAGTGTGATGTTCTTGTTTTTCACTGCAGAGCAAAGCGCTGCGAAGCGCAGATCAACCTGTTCGTCTTGCCCCGCTCGCGACGTATCGGTGGTGTGGCGGCGATCGAACCACGGAATGCCGTAGGCCGTATAGTTTTCCGACGAGGTCACGGTATCGCCGTCGGTCATGAAAATGAGGTGACGTTCGATCTCCCCCCCTTCGGACGCATATTCATTCTCGGCTCTGAACAGGCCCGTAGGCGACAGCAAGCGCGCGCCCCACAGCAGGCCGATGTCGTGGTACGTATTGCCCGAGGGAGTCAGGCTGTTGACATAGGAATCGAAGCCGCTCGCATCGGTCCAGGCTTGCAGTTTGCGCGCCGGCGTGGGGCAGAAGTAGCTGGAAGTATTGGTGTAATTGTCCGTCGTGCTGCTCACCCGAGCGCGATCCCAATTCCCTGAGCCGCTTTTGCGCGTGTAGATCAGATCCGGAAGTGCCGGCCCCCACTGGGTGCTGGTGTCCCCGGTCGGCACGAGATCGATGTCGAGATCCTTTGCGCCCGCGGGTATTGGCGTGAAATTGGTCGTCCGAATGGTCTGGCGCTCCTCGATGCAGCCATCCCACTTGATTGTCTTATTGCCGCCACCGTTCGCGATCGGCCACTCAAAGTTGTCACGCCAAACCGCACCATTTTTGAGGAGTCCGACATTAACTTCGAGCTGGTCGTAAGTCCATTTCGGGCTCCAATCTCGCAAAGAATATACGCAGCGATTGCTCCACCACCCGCTGACCTTTTCGACCTTGAACTCACGTTTCGAATTATTCGGGGGAGTCTCGGCGCAGTTACTACTACCGTATACCGTATTGCTGTCGTACTCTACCCAGTTACCCCAGCCCCAGCCACCCTCACGCTCCCGCGTCTGATACTTCCAACTATTGGCAAGATACTGCGTGGGCAGAAGCCGCCCGACATTCACATTCGTGGCATAGGGTACGAAGCCGAAACGAATCTGGACCTGATCGCCGGTTCCGCCGCTGGGTGCACCCGTGGTGCAGTTAGCGTCGGTGTCGAGGCGCGCGACGATTTCGTAGAAACACTTCACTGCGACCCGCAACGACTGGATTTTTGTCTGGGAATCACCCGATGGGCGTTCACCCATCGATCCGGTGACGTCGAGAACGAACATCACATCCGTGTTGGGCAAGCGCATTTCCGCATCGCAGGTGACGGTCAGCGTCTGGCTCTCCTTGCCGAAAACCTGCATCAGCGTCATTGGCACGGTGGCCGATGCCGTGCCCATGACTTTGCCCGCGTCTTCGGTGAAACTGCGTGTTAAACCGGTCGCGCCATAGGGGTCCGCCTGGATGTTGGCGTCGAAGAATCCTTCGGCGGCATCGCGGGCGGCATAACCGTCAAAGTTCCACACGCCGGCGCCCATCGCCTTTCGTCCCGCCAAAGCCCCAGCGTCGCATGCGTGTTGCAAGCGCGTCTTGACGATGTACATGCGGCTCATGTCGACACCGCCGCCAACCAAGCCGATCAAGGGCAGGAGCGCAGCGGCCGCAATGGCCAGCGTGTTGCCCGCTTCATCGGCGCGCAAACGCGAAAGGAAGCCCGTGCTAGGCTCGGTCTTTGCCGTTTCCTTTGAGCTGTCGCGGCATCCGCGCATGACGATTGTCCCCTAATTGGGGCTACGCATAAGGTCATCAGGCCCAATAAAAGGTGGATAGGCATGGTTAACAAAAACTTGCCGCTCGAGGAAAGGCCTGTGAGCACCGAAAGCGGCGACTTGTCGCTCGCTTCCCGCATTGTCCTGGCGTGGTCCCGAGGGCAGACCCGGGATGTGCTGGATCCGCTGCTCGCGCTCGATGATCGGCTGGCCAGGATCGTCGCGACGATACGCGAACCGATGCTGGCGCAGTTGCGGCTGGCGTGGTGGCGGGACCGGCTGGGCGAAGCCCGCGAACTGCGGCCCAAAGGTGATCCAGTGCTCGATGCGATCGGTATCCACTGGCAGGGCGAGGAGGCCGCGCTGGTTGCGCTGGTGGATGGCTGGGAGGAGTTGCTCGGCGAAGCGCCGCTGAGCGAAGGTGCCTTCGAGCGCTTCGCCGACGGAAAGGCCGAGAGCTTTGCTGCCTGTGCGCGTCTTGCGGGAGCGGCCGGTCATGCGGACGCTGCGCGGCAGGCGGGTCGGCTCTATGCTCTGGGGGACTGCTTCCCGCGCCTGTCGAACCCCGTCGAGCGTGCGAGGCTGCAGGAGATCGCCGC
>TARA_R110002072_G_scaffold265241_1_pt1 | contig 11620 bp, 12 predicted proteins | sample TARA_R110002072 | Tara Oceans TARA_R110002072 (sample SAMEA4397118) | marine metagenome | biome: Polar Biome; feature: [SRF] surface water layer (ENVO:00010504); material: water (ENVO:00002006), including particulate matter (ENVO:01000060) such as... | depth 5 m | reverse complement strand
CGCGTGGATCCGCAGGATCCACGCGGCAAGCGGCCGTCGGGTTTCGACACTTTGGCGAGCTGGCGGCTGCGCCGACAGCTACGCAGGGGTTGCGCGCGTGGAGGATACGGCGTCGGAACCCAACGGCAAGGGCTCTAACTCGTGGGACCACAGACACATGGGTGGTTCCTCACCAATGACTCGCCGGGAACTCTTTGGCCTTGCCTTGCCTTGCCTTGCCTTGCCTTGCCGCTTTGGGCTCCGATCAAGCGAGCTGGTTAGCCGGTTCTTGCTGGTGGGGGGATCAGGTTCTCCGTTGAGCCTGGATTGAATGGGTCCACTGGGCTAGCCCAGGCCGTCCCCGAGACACTACCTGGGTCTCTCAGAGTGGCGTCCAGCATGCCAAGTGGGGCGGCTCCCTCAAGCTGGCGGATGATCTCCGCCACGACGATCGCAGCGACAGCAGTCCCGACAAACGGGGCTCCAACGGTCTTTCCCGCAAGAGTGGTGACCCCGCAAGCCTCCAGCCCCTCCTTCGCCAACGCGACGTAGGCCGGGCGACCCACCTCCTGGGAAGGCGAAGGTGCTCGCCGTCCCAGTTCCCACCGCTTGCGCGCCCTTTGAGGCCCAGGAAATCCATGGATCTGGAAGGCAAGGAACTCGCGCACGCCCTTTCCGAGGCCAGCTTCAATCACCCTTCTAAAGCCGACCTCCTCAAGCGCAGAACGGGCGAGCGCGTTGTCAACGCCGCACAATGCAAGTTGGGGGTCACAGTCTCGAACGCGTAGATCCGGCCCAAACGGCAATTCTAGGAGGGTCGTTCGAAAGCCTCGTCGCTCGCACCAGGTACCCAGTTCCCGAGTCTTCTTCTGCCCAACCATGTCAGGGAAGGTCAGCGGCGAGGTGCTGAGGTTAGCAGGAACCAGTAGGTCGTAGTCCTGTAGGACGAGATGGAGCGACTTGGGGTCAGCGTAGGGAAGCAGGCCGAGGGTCCATAGATAGGCTTGACCCAGGTGCCCCAGGCCGATTAGCCACAGGTCCGTCGGGAGGCACCCCAGGGGGGGGCCCACTCCAGCAGGCGTCAGCCAAGCTCCAGGGTCCCAGGGTCTCCAGAGCGAGAGACCTAGTCGCCGACGCCCAGCTAGAACATTGCTGCCTCTGACGTGCTGGAAGGCCTCCGAGACTGCCAACGCTCCGGCCAACACCCCAGCAGGAGCGAATTCATGAGCCTCGTTGAGCCGCTCGCCCTGATCCGCCGGGAAGACACCAGCTTCCCACCCGTCGAACGTAGCCCGGACACAAAACTGAGCCTCGATTGGCTCGACCTCACCCACGAGGACCACGGGGACTGCAGCGTCAGGCTTTGCCGTGATTCGTCCTCCCAGGCTCTCGACAGCTTCCCCGAGGGTGGTACAACCTTGCCAAGGCACGAGCAAGGGGGCGGCAGTATGTCCCGAGACCTCGACTCCTCCCAGGAACGACCGCGCCGCTGTGTTGACGACGGTCAAGACGATAGCCTGGAGCGTGCCCGACGTGGCTACGTCGGGACCCACGCGAGCGGCGAGACGGTAGGTCGAGAACAGCGCATGCGCCTCTTCAAGCGATTTCGCCTCGCCAGCGTCCATGGCCATCTTCACGGCGCGGTGCAGCGTGTCTGACAACTCCCAAGTGTTCATTCGTTCACCTCTTCCAAAATGAAAAATCCGGTATGGCTTCGGTCATGCCACTTGTGCGCTCCGATGTACTCGTAGATTCCAAGGACCTCTGGGCCGGAACTCCCACGCGCGAGATCGGGGACGATCAGGCCGATGTGGCCGGCAACGGCGACCATTGGGTGTCGGCGGTCCAGGTCACTCTGGTAGGGGAGGAAAGGGTGTGTGTGCACGTCCGCGACGACGGTGAGACTTGACCGTCGGCAGTCTTTCCACAGGGGACCGTATCCATGGCCCTGAAAGACCACGGCGCCTGAACTCAAGCAGTCGGGTTCGAGATCGTCATAGAACACGAACCGGCGAATGGCACGGATGCCGCAAGCATCCTTGTCTCCCAGCAGGAATGCGCCACTCTCTCGCCGCCCTCCGCCGCGGCGAGCGAGTTCGGCTACCCCCGCGAGCCACAACGAACTATCACAACGCAATTTCGGCTCAGGCATTCCTTACCCCTGTATAGTCCTCAGAGTTCAGGAGTTCGTGCACCAGGCGCAGGTATTGGCAGATGCACTGCCGTGGCGACCAGATCATCTCTGGGTGCTTGTTGCGCCAGCCCTCGTGGCCTTCGATGGCGCCCCGATCGACAGGTAGGTATAGGTGCTGCCCGTCCTTCCAATCGCTCCTGAAGGCCATGGGGACGCGGAGAGTGCCGTGGGGTCGGCGCTCCGGCGCAAGGCGCACCTGGGCCTCATGGTCCCAAGGGCAGGCGGTTGGTGGGGACTGTGGGTAATTGCTGAGCTCAAAACGGAGGGCATACTCCTTCGGGCTATTTGGACGCTCAGCTGCCGACACCACGATCACAGCGAACGGCCATGCAATCGACAGCAACCGCCAGCGCCCGCGCTCCTCTCCGCTCGCGAACGGACCGGCCTCCAGATGTGACCGAAACACGTGCTCTGCAGGCCTCACCTAACCCTCAACGCGCTGTTTGGGGACGAGGTCGAAGCAGACGGAGCATCCAGACCGGGCCGTCAAGCACCCAACGTGCTGGTCCTCGTCAGGGCGGTCTGGGGAACCGCAGATCTGCAGTGCGTGCTCGCTAGCGTCGAGCTTGGTCAGCTCAAAGCCCTTTGGACCCGTGGCCCAGCGCTTCAAACGCTTGACAGTCGCTCCAGGGGGGAACTTACGGTCGATCTGTCGTCCGTTAAAGTTGACGGTGACCTTGACCTTCTTGCAGCGGTGGATGTGGATCCGCTCTCGGTGCCCGATCCCGACCTCCTCGAGTCGAGCGCAGGCGCGGATAGGCTCGTCGGAGTCCTCAAGAAAAACCGCACTCTTGCTGCAGCTGTCAAGCCCCTTCCGGTGGGCCGCAGTGACAAGGTCATGCACGGCGCCTGCGTCGTCGACGCGGACAATGATGGTATCGACCAAGCCTTCTCCTTGGACGAAAACTTCGATTTCCATAAGTGCTTCCTTCTGGCCGGCTTGGCCTCACAGCGGGGTTCTCGTGTCCGCCTACCTTGTGAATCAAGTGACGGAAGCCGAACCGGAAGGAAAATCTGGAGAATCGAATCAGACCCCAACCGCACAGACAAAGTAGTGCGGACACCGAGGACACCGACGGCTTGTTGGACTTGGTGGGAACTCGCCTCGCTGAATCCCTGCCATGGCATCCTCGTATCTCTTGAGACGCGTTCTGATCTTGGTGTCACTGAGCTGAACTGCTTCAACAGTGCCGGTAGACAAGTAGAGGATCTCCAGCCTGTGCCCACCAGGGAATGCCTTGGCCGCAGCCAGGTCCAAGATGGCATACAGATCCTTCGAAGACTGAGTCCTGGTGGGGGCACCTGTTCGGAGCCTGGTAATCGTCGGCAAGCTCCTGCCGGAACCCCGCTTTACCAGGTCTGGTGTGATTCGCACGGTGCCGTTCGGCAGCGGGACGCTCCACTCCATCGACTCACAGGGAACCCTCCCGCTACCTGCCCGCTCGACGACCAACGCCACCATGGCTCGTGCGTGCCTGAAGTAGAGGTCAGCGTAGACGTGGCTAGTTGGGCCGAGCTCCTTCCACACCTTGTCCAGCTGACGGAAACCAGCTTCCCTCGAGACGGGTCTACCGTCCCGTCGTTCCTGGCTAACCCAGCCGAACACTCGATAGACAACGCGATGGAAAGTCACGTATGCAGAGTCAGCCCGCCCCCTGGGTAGCTCTAACACTTGCTCGTAGTAGTACTGCCTCGGGCACATTATGTAGACGTCGAGATTACGAACGTCGTGCTCGTTCGGCAGCGATTGTCCGGGCCTTGTAGACAAGACAGCGACAGCTTGACCTGACCCATGCTCAACCCAAGTTGGGCGCGCGTCGGCGGCCCTCGGCAAGTGACTACGGATCGCGTCGATGAGTGGTGATGGATTGCTGCCCCTCTTCCCGTAGCGCAGCGCGCGAGAGAGTATGAGGGATTCCCGAGCACGCGAGAGTCCGACGAAGAAGAGGCACTCCTCTTCTTCTTCGTGCTGCTGGGGTAGGTCCGGAGCCAAGCCATGCGGGAGCGGGCAAGGGTTCGGACGTTTTTTCGCAGGGAAGTGTCCCTTGCCCAGCTTCGGTAGGTAAACAGCTTCGAACTGCAAGCCCTTGCTTGCATGTACGGTCAAGAGCCTAACGGCGTCGATTCCGCTCGCCCATTCCGGCACGCTGCGCAGCTGGCGCTCCTCACCGTAGATCTCCAGCCGCCGAATGTGACCGAGGAACTCACGCTTTGTGCGAGTCCGGCGCCTGACTCCATGCGCAAATGCGACGAGCTGGAATATCGCTAGGCGCTTCTGCCGTCCGGCGACGGTATCGTCGTTGAGGAGCGGGCCTAGGTGCTTGCTGTGCTCGAATAGATACTCCACGAGGAAGCGCCATGCATTGGCGGCATAGGGGATACCACTGATGTGCCTGCCAAGCTTCGCAATACCCACCCTGCCTGAGTCAGAAAGGCCTGGTGTGGAAGCAGCCAAATCGAGTGCACGTGGAAACACCTGGTTGGACTCCCGGGCTGCCTGCAGGAGCAGCTCAACGTCTGACTGAGGTATCTGATACTCCGGGAATGCCGCAACGCGAAGCAGTCCACGGCCACGACCCATGCAGGTCAGCTCTAGGAGTGCCAGTAGATCGCGGATCTCTTCGCGCTCGAACAGGTTGCCGAGATATAGAACAGGAACGCCTGCTTCTTCGAGAGCTGCTGCGGTCCGGGAAAGCGTCGTGTGTGATCGGCAGAGGACTGCTTGTTCACGGTATGACAGACCAGCGAGGCGTCGTTGCTCTATCTCCCTAGCGATACCAGCGGTCTCTGCGTGTTCGTCCGAGGCAAGAGCGAACTTCACTTCCCCCGGAGACTCATTCCGATGGACCTCCCATGGGGTGAATGCTCGCCCCCGCGACGCCCGCATACCCGTTGCGAGCGTAGCCACAGTGTCTACGATCGTCGGCCTTGACCGGTAGTTCACGCGCAACGAACGAAGGTGCGCGTCTGAGTAGCGGGTCATGAATTGCTGTGTGTTTCGTGGGGCGGCGCCGCGGAAGCGGTAGATCGCCTGGCGCACATCACCGACTATCCACAAGCCCTTGCCGTCGCCTGCTAGCTCCGCCACAAGTTCGGCGCTGGCATGGTTTACGTCCTGAAACTCATCAACGAGCACATGGGGATACAACCGCTGGACATCTGCGCGCACATTCTCGTGCTCACGCAGCAGCAGCACTGCACGCATGATCAGGTCCCCAAAGTCGAGCGCTCCGTCGGCTGTGAGCTTGTTCTGGTAGGACGCGTAGACGTCCGCAACTTCGAGCGCCTTCTCGGCAGTCTCCTTCTCGGAGACGCTCCCAGCTTGCTGGAACTGCTCTTTCGCTAGGTTCCGGTAGTGTTCGGGAGTCGCTAGCTCATCCTTTGCGCGAGAGATTGCCTGGAGGATGTCCCGCAGGTTGAGCGAGGGGTCGTAGATGTTCTCGTAGTGCTGAAGTCTTAGCGCAGGGAGGATCCCTTCGAGGAGTGCGAGCGACCCGATAGGGTCCAAGACTATAGGGCTCGCGGGTAGGCCGATAGGCTTGCCGTATCTGCGAAGCAGCTCAAGCCCGAAGGAGTGGAGTGTTCCCAGCCACAGGTGATGAGCGTCGTGTGGTTGTGACCGTGCAACGCGTTCCCGTATCTCAGCTGCAGCCTTGTTCGAATAGGTTAGCGCAACGATCGATTTGGGGTCAGTGCCGCTATCAAGGAGATATCGGATTCGCCCTACTAAAGTGCTCGTCTTCCCTGTTCCTGGACCTGCTTCTACCAATAGGGGACCCTTGTCCCACTCTGCAGCCTCGACTTGACTCGGATCAAGGTCAGGTGCCGGTGAAGGCGAAGACACAGCCAAGGAGGTCGTCACTTGAGTGACATCTCCAATAAGGATGGAGTCCAAGAGTTGGTGGTGGACCAAGTCCACCAAAATCCCCACTTTGGCTGCGATTTCGGTTGCGCTTAGGCCTTCGTCGATATGCCAAAGTCGCAGCTGCTCACGCGGCAATAGCAGTTCACGTGCGAACACGTTGGCTTCGCGCTCTTGGCGCTCATCAGGGCTATAGGCTTGAAGTTGATTGATGCCAAGGGCGAGGTCACCACCACCACCCGCAAGAATGGATTCCGCGGAGCAATTGAACCGTGTGCCATGCAGCCAGTGATGTGCGTATTCGTGTGCGCGATAGTAAACCGAGATCTCGGAGTTCAGGGAGGCGTTGAACCAAATCTGACCGTGCTCAGGGTCGAGTTTGGCATCGGCGCCGTCTAGGAGAGCGTCGCCCTCGGGCACAGGGATGCACGAAATGCCCGTTCGGTGGGCAGCGCGCTCAAGTAGCTCGTCTGCCGTACAGAGGACTCCACCTACGCCAAGGCACTGGCGCTGGTCACAGGCCTTGCGCCGGATTGCCTCCCAGCGACTCAATGCTCAGTGGCAGTCTGTAGGGCCAGCCAGTGGACACGCTGAGTGTCTGACAAGCCCAGGTCCGCTCTTACGACCTCGAAGAAGTTCGCTTTGGCCGACGACAAGACTGGCCGGGAACTTGCTCGGTAGTATGCGCCAGAGGCTGATGCGGTCGGCCGCTGGAAGTAGGCGTTGACGTTTGCGGAGGTCAGCCTGAGGGCATTCGCGATTTGCTGGACGAGTTCGGCGGGGATCGAGCTAATCTCAATCAGTCGACGATTGAGCTTCACCATGATGGAGATGCTCAAGTTGCACCTGTCAGCCAGGCCCGGCAGGTTCAAGCCAACCTTATCGGCCGCCGCCAAGAGGCTCTCGACGCCCGAATCAGGGCTCGTAGCAACTCTCACTTGCGCCGCCGTCCCCTGTTGATGAAGAATGTCCTCAACAACGCTCATCCCCCATAGCACCAAAGTTTCTGTGTCTACTTCCTCAGCATTTTCAGCAGGCGGAAGCTCGTCCTGAAGTGTCCAGGCAAGGGTAAGTTCAGTGAGCTCCTGCCGAAACTGTGGGTACCGCTTGATCCATTGGACTAGCTCTGCATGCGACGGTTCCTCCGGTTGGGAGGCATATTCACTGAGGACGTCGTAGAGGTCTAAGGCGTCGTTTGGACTGGTCATGGCTGCTGCCTTTCCCGCCACCGCTCCAGGAGCCTGTCTGCCTTGGCCAATCTGTTTTGAATGGTCCTGGGAGTCACTCCAAAGTGCGTGCTGAGCGACGGCGCGTCGCCGTCCTTGCTCTCGATTGGCCAACCGCTGGCCTTTAGTATGAACAGCTCGCGTAAGGGTCTAGGCAGCTGTTGCATTGCGATTTGACACGCTTCTCGACATGCGGCCAGGTCCACCGGGGCTGCGCTTGGGTCTGCGACGTCAACACCAAAGCTGGCCTCGTCAGCATCCCTTCCAGCACTATCGAGGTGAAGATGCCCCGCTGTCAATCTCGCCCGAGCGTCATAGGTGTTCCATGTCGAAGTGCATCGACACTTGAGCGCCCGCATGAATCGGATTTGAAAGAAGTCACTCTTGTCATGCGAGAGGTCGACAATTACTCCAGCTACGTCGCCAACGACGTCACTGAAAGCCTGCCTGGAGTCCTCCGAAGGCAATGATTGCAACCACCGTTTGATTTGTCCGGCGCAGCGGTCAAGGAGTGCCTTCATGAATGAACTCACGAAGCGGGGCTGAGAGGCGCGTTGGGCCTCGCGCACGAAGTAGACGAGACACTCAGGCGAAAGGAAGCCCGCAGCCGAAGTGTCGCGAATCTGGGAGAGCTCCAGGACTTCCGCCATTTTCAGCCCAGCCACCGCCTCAATCGCTTCCTGGACCCCAGTGACACGCTCGTAGCTGGAACCGTCCGACCTGCACTTCGTCAGGGGCCGTACGGTTGCAGAAAAGCGCGGCTCGGTCGTTAGCTGCAGCGGTTCCGTCATCTTTCCTCTCTATCTCTCAATCAGGGCAGCCCGCAAGATCCGGAAGGTTGTTCTTGGAAATCTGGAGGATTTCTAGAGGAAGTCACCACGATACGAAGGGGAACCGACAAGACACCTAACACCGCTGGTGGTTGCGCACTTTGATACTCATGTAGGAGGCCCCAGTCGACCTAGCCTAATGGAGCCGAAGATCACGGGATTCATGATTGAGCAGGTTAATATCGGGCTGAGCGCGTTACGACAGACCTCGCGACGTCACCAGTGCGACGACTGGAACGCGGATCATGACAGGCCAACGGCTCGGTCTGCTCGCGCTCACTACCAGCGGGCCTTTGGGGACGATCGTCCTGGCTCTCCTCCCCAAAGGCTCTGGGCAGGGCGCGGTGACTCAGGCCCCGTCGCCAGTCCGAGCGCTGCGCCTGAGCGCGATTGGCGAGCAGCCTTTCAGGCCGGCGGGAGCTCAGCTGCCCGCCGCAAGCTTCTGGAGGGGGAGCCCCCTGGCCGCTGAGGACGCGGAGCTGGCGGCCCGCCTTCTGGCAAGTAGCTCACCAGACGCTGCTCTAGCGTCCACCTTGGACGGTTTCGAACGGCGCTTGGGAACTTAGAAGGTGCTAGATATGGAGAAACCGTTGATTCAGAGGCTTCCCTTCGTCTGAGGTAGCGGAGGAAACCATGCCAAATCTCAATCCAAATCCAGGTTTACCCAGGAACACTTGCCGTTACCTAACCCCGTATCAGCTGGAAGAGGCGCAGGAGCGCCTTCAGCAAGAGCTTGAACGCGATCGAACCCAATGCGAGGCCATGATCCGGTGGGGTCTTGAGGGTGGGCTCGACCCTCATGAGATCTGCTCCGAGCTCGACGAGGTGTTCGAGAGGCTGTTGTGGTCAGCAGCCCGAGAGTTCGGCTGGAAGCGCTCCTTTGAAGACGAACTCCCGTTCTAGGGCGGATCAATGGGAGATCTCGCTCAAGGGCCCAGTAGGGCTCAAACGACAAACCACCTGTTCGATGTCTCACGAGAAGACCGAGAGCGAATCCGCTGCGCAGTGGTCGAGGCAGGCCGCACGACAACCCCCCCTACGCTCACCCGCGTTCAGCAACTCGCAGGCATTCGTCGGACTAGCGCGGCAGCCGTCCTCAAGGTCTTTCGAGCGGGGTGTCTTGATCCCACTCGCCCGTGGTGTGACGTGTCGCCAGCTTCGAAGAACGCCCAGGCCAGCGATCTGCTGTCGAGCGTCTCCGAGGTGCAAACCCACGAAGACTGCAACGAGGTCCTCAAACGCCTTGCTGTCGAAGCACTCAAGGGCTCAATCACTCCTGCACAAGCGCGCACGGCTCGAGAGTGCCTCTCGGAGCTACGTCAGAACCTGAAGGCCGCTCGAGAGGCAGGTGAGGACTCGACGGACCAAGAGCCAGTCTCACTCGTCAGCCCCGACGTCTATGGGGCAGTCCGAATCCTCCAAGGAATCGTCTCCGACGACCTACGTGCAGAGGCCTTGGAGTTCATTGCGAGGAAGGCTTGCGAAGATCGAGTGGTATTCCCCAATCCCACTCCTGGTGAACTCGACGGGCTCCGCGAAGGAGGCAAGTCTTGACTCCCTACGATTGGGGCAGGGGGGTTCGACGTCGGCTCAAGTTGGCTGCCGTTCCAGCAGGGGTCCTTGAGTTGGTGAGGCTCCGGGACGGAGAGGGCTGTGCTCTCTGCCGCAATCTCAGACTCACCCCGCCACCCGACGAACCGATTGAGCTGGATCATCGCCAGCCGCTAGCAGCAGGCGGTGACTACCACTGGACCAACCTTCAGTGGCTCTGCCGATCCCACAACCGGGCGCGCGGTGCCCGGCGGCCTGCAAGGGGAGAGCTGCCTGCCTGGCTTCGCCAGCTGGCGCTCGCTGGACGCTTGGAAGCGCACGTCGCCTGGTGCCACGAGCAGGAGCACCCCTGGTGTCCCACAGGTTGGCTCAAGGAGCAAGTCGACGCTCTTGGATTGGGTGCGTCATGACGTGCGTGCTCTCACCTGAGCAACTCGCCGACACCGCGCTGGAGCGACGCATGCCCGGAACCCACGCGGTTCGACGGATCAGCTTCGAGCCCTGGTGGGGCCAACGCCTCGTGCTCCGTTCGAGGGCTGGGTGTCGCGTCCTGGTCGCCGCACGACAGGTAGGCAAGAGCTGCCTCGCGGTCCACCTCACGCTTGCGATCGCGCTCGCGGAGCCAGGTTCGTTCTCGGTGCTGCTCGCGCCCACCTATCTCATTGCCCGAACCGCGATCGACACCATGGAGGCTGTGTGCCGAGAGATCCCCGGCTGCCGCTGGCGTGAGCAGCAGAAGCGCATGGTGTTCCCGAACGGATCGATCTGGCAGGTCTTCTCCGCGGATCGAAAGGAGGCCGTTCGCGGACCTGCCCTGACCGGCTTGCTTTGGGTCGACGAGGCAGCCTTCCTTAGCGTCAAGGCCTGGACTGCAGCCCTCGGCACCCTCAGCGCCGCGAAGTCGCCACGAAAGCTCCTGACCACCACGCCTATGGGCAAGAACTGGGTCTTCGACGAGTTTGTGAGCACGGATCCTGAGAACGAGTCGTTCCGCTTTCGCTCGCGCGACAGCCCGCATATCAACCACGCCGAGGTGGCTCGCAACCGCGCGAAAATGAGCCCTGAGCGAGCGGCCCAAGAGTTCGACGCCGAGTTCGTGGACGCCTTGATCTTGGCCTTCCCCGACCTCGACGGGCTCTTCGTTGGGCGCTTCCCGGATCGCAGAGCTCAGGCTCGCCCTCGCTCGTGCCTCGGGATCGACCTCGGCAAAGATCAGGACTGGACCGTCGTCGTCCAAATGAACGAGTTCGGCGAGGCCGAGGTCTTGGGGCGTTGGCAGCACCTGAGCTGGCCCGAGACCGAGACCAAGGTGCTCGACTTCCTAGCAGAGCACGCGGTGGACCTGGTCGTCGTCGACAAGGCCTATGTCGGTGGCTACCTGATTGACCGGCTGCGGGTCCTCGGCCACAGAGTCCTCGGAATCGCAACCAGCTCGGCTTCCCTGAAGGGACGAATCGTCGAGACCTGCCGGGCAGACGTTCAGCACGGTCGCCTGCGGGTACTTGAGGGCGCACACACCGACCAGCTCCGTCACGAGCTCAAGCGATTCCAGGGCACGCGCAGCGTCCAGAACGGACAGGTCCACGTCCGATATGAGAACCCCGAGCTCAAGGGCGAACACGACGACTGCGTGGTTGCCCTCTGCCTCGCCAACTGGGGGCGAACGCAGGAGCTCAACCACGTGAAACCCCGCCTCCGCATTGACCTTCGCAAGTGTCTCGATTCAGCCCGTCGCTGGCATAGACCCGGCGGCTCTCATGGGCGGAGGGCCCCGTGACCGACGCTCCCAAGAGCCTAGAGCCCTTTGCTCGCGCAGCCTCGGTCTCAGGGGCCTCACAGTTCCTTGCCTCCAGGCGCTTCCAAGCCTTCGTCCAGAGTCAGCTGCGTGAGCTGGACCCGAACCTGGTCTCGCTCGACACCCTCCGTGGCATGGACACCCACCCCACGGTCTACCTGGCAGAGCGAACGCTGACGGGGG
>TARA_R110002072_G_scaffold83815_1_pt1 | contig 11631 bp, 15 predicted proteins | sample TARA_R110002072 | Tara Oceans TARA_R110002072 (sample SAMEA4397118) | marine metagenome | biome: Polar Biome; feature: [SRF] surface water layer (ENVO:00010504); material: water (ENVO:00002006), including particulate matter (ENVO:01000060) such as... | depth 5 m | reverse complement strand
ACTTCTTGTGTCTGTACTATCTCTTCTACTCTAGCTGTACCGCCAGTAGTTTGATTTGTTAGTAATTGACCTAGAAGCCCTGTTGCTTTTTCATTGGTTAATCCTGCTAATCTAAGAACAGTTGGTTCGTTCCATCTTCCATCCGATGTTCTAAGAATATAATCACCTGGGAAATAAACATCTATATCTTCATTAAATAAAGCACGAAAAAGAATACGATAAGACTTATCGGATCCTTTATTATAATACATTTCCCGAATGTTTTTAGCTAATAGTGCTTTATCTACTACTGCATCATCGGGTACATTTTTAAATATTTCTTTTCTAAAATGTTCAAAATAGTCAGTAGGAGTAGTATCAAGTTCGGCCCTAGACAACAAATTTTTAGATACATCTATAGCATTATTACTTTGTTCCATCCATTCATAATATGCTCTAATGAATGCTTCGAACTTAGGACCTTCATCTCTTACGAAACTAGGTAACTGTTCATTTATTAAAGTTGATGTTTTTCTACTAGTTGCCATTTTAGATACTATAACTCACTGTTGATCCAGAAGTAGACGTACTATTTTCAGAAGTAATAGTAGTACTAACACCAGATGTAGCTACTAATGATACAGTAGAAGTAGATGTACTAGAATTGTCATCTATAGTTTCTATACTAGCACCTGATATTAAAATAACTTGATTTCTTACACCAAAAATATTTTTATTTACAGGATGAATTTTAACTGAAAGATAATCACCAGTATAAGCTGTGATTAAAGTACTATCTAATGTGATTAAACCTGTATCATAATCGATACTACCAAAATTAGTATCTCTAACATTAGAAGTTCCAGTATCTACTGTAAATGTTCTTATTAAACCGTAACCATCTTGATCTAAACTTAATCCACTAGTACCATCTACTGTAAAAGTAGTAGATGTAACAGAACCCATATGACCTGCATGGGGTTTATAGACAGCTTGATAGAAAGGAATTTGATAAGTAGAAATTTCTGTCGTAAGAGGAACAAATCTTTTTTCAATTAATATATCAGCATCAACAGATATGAAACTATTGTCAGCATCTTTTAATTTTTCGGTCATTTCATACAAGTAAAATTTATTACCAAAAGTACCTAAGTTATCTGTCTCATATGAAATTAATGCAGTCTGTAATTTATCATTTAATGCGGCTGCGGATAATGAAGTAAGTTCTGGATTATAACGAACTGAGATTGTTGGGTTAATGTAAATATAAGTAGCATCTACCATTTCAACATCAATAGATAAAGTATTTCTAGATTTTAAACTAGTGCGAATAGTTTCTTTCTTTTGATTAGAAAGTAAAGAACCACTTGTTGGTTTAGCGGCTACGAATACTTTACCATAAATGGGTGGGTCATTTTCTTCACCACCCCAAACATTAATAGAAGATAAATCACCATTTTCTGATAGTATAATATTTTTATAGTCTTGCATAGTCACTAATCTATCTTGGGCTTGATACTTGAAAGGTGCATTATATTTAATACTATCAATAGTTTCTTGTAAAGCCCCACCTTGTGCTACAGATGATGTAGTAGTAGTAAAATTTGAATATCCACCTAAACTATCAGGTGTAGCAAATGTATTAGCACCATTTGTAGCGGTTCCATTACATACACGATAGTCAATTAATACTATATTACCATTAATAGGTTTCTTACCGAATACATCATCACCAAAATAGACTTCATATAGATTATCTTCATTTTCTTGTAAATAATAAATTGTAGAAATACTATTAACAGAAGATAAATCTGAAAGTAATGAATAAGTTATTACAGAAGTATTTGATGTAGATTCTTGAATACGAACAGTAAAGCTAGTTGTATCAGTATTTTCATTAGGAAGAATGTAACGAACAGGGTTAGTAGTATTTACAGTAAATCTATGTTGAAGAGGAGTACCTTCTACGATATTTAATGTACCAGTAAAAGTACCATTAGGTTGACTTATCAATGAAGTAGATTGAGAGGTAACGTATATATAACTAATACCATTAACAGTAGAAGTAAATTGAGTATTAGCAGCTACTGTAATAGAAGTTGGTGAATCTCCTGGTGTAACTATAGTATCGACTGCGGCCGTAGCACCTCTAGCAGATCTAGGTGTATAGTTTAACATCTTGGCGCGAGAAACGACACTATTTCTTAATTGCGCTGAATCGAGAAACATCTCATTAGCTATCATATTAAGATAGAATGAGTTATGATATGTATTATATGATAATACGTTTAATAGAATAGATAAAGTAGAACTTTCGAAATCATAATCACTGAATTCCGTCTGGCCTTTCAGATATGTTTGCAAACTAGATTTGATAGTATCAAAATCTAATTCAGAAACTGCTAAAGTACTTGTTGTAGGCATTATCGAACTCTTTCAACTGTGAATGATAGTAGACTAGGTTCAGGAGAATCATTAATACTAAAAATTACACTAATTTTTATAGTATTTAAATCGGGTGATGAAATAACCTCAACATCTAATACTGTAGCTCTAGGTTCTTCAGCCCTTACTGCCGTTCTAATATTTTCTTTAATATCGATAACGGTAACAGGAGAAACATTTTCAAATAAAAGGGCTGTAATATTACCACCGTATAACTCATCAAAAAATTGTTCACCTTTATTAGTTAAAATTAAATTACGAATAGCTCTTTTAACTGCATCTTCATTTTTAAGAACAGATACATTCTTAGTTACAGGATGTGGTATAAACGATAAACCTAAATCTCTGTAAACAATTTCTTTTCTTCTTGGATCTACAGCACCAGATCTTAAAGCAACCATTTATAACACTTTCTTTTCTTTGCTATTATTTATATTAATATTTAAAGATATCTTCTACAGATCTATACTTAGAACGTCTTTGTTCACTTTCTGCCATTTCTATATCAGCTATAACAGCATCAATATGTTCTCTCCAAAAATTTAAATATTTGTTCACTCTGGGATATTTTGGTTTCACATCTTCAGTCTGCCATATAAATTCTTGTATTATACTTCTATGGTCAGGCATATAATAAAATACTCTTAGTGATACTAAAACTTTTCTAGATATAATAAACATTATCCTCAATCATCTTCTGGATATATAGCAATTGAACTACCATCAGCATTATTAGAACCATCTAAGGAATTAACAGTAGCACCTCCAGCGGCCCAGTTTATAGTTACTCCGGTCAAAACAACACCATGAACACCTGAAGTAGTAGTAACTGAAGTCGATGTATTAGAGTTTACCGCAGTACCAGATAATTTTGTTCCTGGGTCATTAGCAAAAATATCAGTAGATCCAGTTTGAGCTTTATTGGGTATCCAAGTTGAATGTCCTCCTGTAGCATCATCAAATCGATGCCACTTAATACTATTCACAAAAACATTAGGAGATCCAGCGGCGGCCACATCTGTACAATATGTTTTATCACCTATTCTAACTGCTTTTTCACTATTTGCAAATACATCAGGAGATCCAGTCGCATAATTAGTCTGATGAAAAGCATTTGGCGTTCTACTCGGATGTCCTATATGTCGATCTTTATTAGTTCTTACTACACCTGGCATAACTAAACTCCTTCTACGCCAGTATCACTTGGGATACCCAATTTGGCCGCTACTTTTTCCATGGCGTTTACTGCTTTATCTAGACCATAGTAAGATTTCAATTCTTTAACAGCAGCCTCCATTTTTGCTACTGGATCTGCTTGTTTTATTTCTTCATCATAATAATGGAGTATTTTTTTGACTTCTTTAGTAGGAGGTACTGGAATAATACCTTTCTTAATAACTTCATTTAACTGAGTTTTTACTACATTTGGTATTAAATCACATATACTATCAGAACTAATATTACCAGAAAGAATACTACTAGCTAGTTCATTTATATCTACACCTGGAACATCACCATATTTTGAAATTATAGAAGAGACTTCCGAAGCAAAAGCACTAGGATTACTTATTAATCCTAATAAACCAGTCATATCTTCAATAAGTGTAGCTGAAGGTATTAATCCAGCTAGTGCAGGAAAAGATTCTTCTAGTTTTTTAACAATACCAGTTATATCTTTAGAAGCTAAAGCTTTTATAGCATCCCTATTCTCTGCCATGCCACCGGCCGCATCAGCAAGACCTATTAATTTCTTTTTTAAGTCTTCTTTTAACTCATCTAAAGCTACTATATTAGTGTCTATTCCACAAACCATTTTACTTCCTTAATCCGGATTCAATTCGATATTTCGACCAGAAACTATAATAATATCTGCATCGGATTCAGTAGTAGTGAGACTCATTGCCTTGCTAGATTTAATTACAGCAGTAGTGACGGCTGATATATCTATATCGGCTCCTGAGGTTATACCTCTTTTACCTACTGAAGTTCTTAAATCTGTACCTTTCACTAATTCTATTAATCTACCTTCCACAATATTTTGCCAGTCTTTTCCTACAGTGGCAACAAAATCACCCTGTATATTTTCTGTATGCTGGCCCATTATATGCTCAGTTCTATTCTTACCTACTCTTTCGTGCTTTTCACCTTCAATATTAGTATTTTGATCTGTCTTAACTTCTTTAATATCGCTACCTTGAATTTTAGTAATTCTATCACCACGCACGGATATAAACTGATCTCCAGCTATATCTGTATAATGATTACCTTCAACCAGTAACTTAGCATTACCACTAATAGTAACAGTTGTATCTCCTTTAATCAAGACTTTCTTATCTTTAATAACAATTTCATAATCATCACCTATAACTTTAGTAGAACGAGTACCATCTGGTTGTATTTCTACAAAAGTACCAGATTTATGATATTGATGTATTCTTTCTGCTTCTGGTGTATCGTCTACTTCAAAGACATGACCACTTTCTGAAACATGAACATGGTTCAGAGGATATACAGAAGTTTTTTTGGCTAGATACTCACCTGCTTTTTCTCCACCATATCTAGGGTTAGGTTCATTCCATTTAGGATTGTCTTTTAAATAATCTATTTTTTCTTTATCTTTAATTTCTTCTACTGAAGGTGCAATTGCTTCTAAAACTTCTTCTACTTTACTAAGTATTTTAAGTTCATATGCTTGATCTCTAGGAAGTCTATCTTCTAATTTAGTAGGAAGCGTATCATTCTCTTTTGGAATAAGATTAGCTTCTTTTTCCCCTCTGGCATGTCTTGGAATATCTGGTTCATTTAATATATCAGGATATATACCATTAAATCCTTTTTCATCATCAGGTTCTTCAGTAGGAAGGCCAGCAAGAGAACCTAGCACCATAGGTTTTTGTGCTTCTTTGCCATCCATAAAGAATCCGAATACCCATGAACCTTCTACTAATCCTGTGGGCGATCTACCAATACCACTAGTAGCCGCAGAAGTTACGGGTTGAATACTTTGGGCCCAGGGTAAAGATTCGGTAGGTAAAAGTTTTTTATCTTCTGTATGCCAAGTATGACATCTTACTCGAACTCTACCTAATTTGATAGGATCATTTCGATCTTCTACAACCCCAAACCACCATATCATATTCATCCCAAAGTAATTTTTTTCTAATTTATCAGGCATTTCTTTTCAACTTTCCAGCATAATTTTTGTTAATATCGTTAAAATAACTATCTTTAGCTAATGTAAGATATGTAAAAAATCTTCCTTCAGTAGCAATAAAGTTATGATTTAAAGAAATTATAAGAAATTTATTTGATCTTCCATTACCAAATAAGTGTGAATGAGGTTGTATTTTGTCATCTTCTAAACTAGAACTTAATGGTATATTAAGATTTACTACTTGTCCTACTTTTAGATTACTATTACCACCTACAGCTATAGTAAGAGTATAATTGTTTAGTAGTCCAAACTTCATTGCAGTTCGTCCTCTAGACTTATATGAATCATCATGGTGAAATAAATATCTATCGTTTTCTTCTTTGATACGATCTTTCATATAATCTATTTCTTCATAATTCTTCTCAAAGATATTATTAATATAATAATGAGAATGAGAAGAACCTGAATCATTAGAATAGACGGATTGTTCACTAGCTAAATTATTACCATCTAGTGTTTTAAATGAAGGTATTTTTTTATCTTTTTGAATATTAAGATAGTTATTAATAATAGTATTTCTCTTTTTCAATATAGGATCAAAAGCATGAATTTGATTTCCGTACATACCATTACTAGAGTTTTCTAATGAATTAGGTCCTGTATTATATTCGAACTGATTGACAATATTAAATCTAAATTTATCATCTTTTTTAAGATTGCCTTCATCTATACCATGGTCACCTAATAGATATTCACCAAAGGGAGTAGGATCTTGTTCTAATAAGAAACTAATAGGATAGAAATTAAATTGATCTCTGTCTTCATAAAAAACAAAATCAGCATCAGGATAATCTTCTGATTGAGCTAAGTCTGCACATTTTTGTATTATTTTGAATGGAGTATCACCTACTGTTGTCATAGACTTTAATCCAGCACTTTTATCAGTACTTATAGATTTTTTAGTTTTGGGAATATCCATATAAACAATTTTTTCAGGACCACCTTTTAATTGAGATCCTGAGATATAATCCTGAAATACTTTTTCAGCTATTTCATCATATCTTAAACCTATATAATTTTGATTAACATTTGTCATAGTATTAATAATACCTTCAAGAGATATTAGATTCAATTTATAATGTTCTAATTTTTCATCTACTTTAACTCTGTTACTTACATTATAAACAGCAAATGTTTTTGTAATATATATATTGCCGCTTTCGGGAGTACGAAATTTGATAGTAAAAAATTCTTCTCCAACGATAGGTAGCTTATCTATTAAGGCCATACCATCCATAACAGATACACTTCCACTCATACATTGAGTGAAAATATTCTCTTTTATATTAAGATCTGATATAGAATAGCGAATATCAATATTAGAACCATCTCCAGCTAGTAGATCAGCTACTAATATATCAATATTATCACCTAAAAAAGAAGGATCAGACATTATTCAAAAATTTCCGATATATCACCTAAAAGAGTAGGCAATATAGTTAAAGGAATATATAAAATATTTCGACGTTCATCATTTAATTCTTCTTCATAATCAGATTTATATATTATCTCTCTAGCACCTGTAGAAAGAGTATTATATGTAGTTTCATCTACTACTAGAGTTCTTTTAGGAATAATAGTATTATCGAATAATACAGATTGTTCATTTACTACTTTACGATATTCATGTACAGTAGATAGTGCTGCTGGTATACTACCATATTTTACTTTTAGAAACTTTTCAAAACTTCTTTGAGCTAAAGGCCATTCATAGTTAGGATCATGAATAGAATTTACTAATAATAAGATCCAACTATATGTGGATATGCCATATAGATCGAAAGCTACATTATCAGGTCTCTGACCGTCTTCGACAGTATAATTATAATAACTTAAAGGTCTTTCTTTTAAAGCTTTAGTTAATTTATATCGTAACATAATATTTGTTACATTTTGAGGATGATTGTTTTTCTTTATGTCGTAAGAGACTTTAGGAAAAGAACTAAAATAATAACTCATGATCTATTATCTCTCATTTCCGAATGGCCCGATACTAGGAGGTATATTATTACGAATACCATTAGTAACAGTAGTGACTAGATTATTTAAATCTCCTACCGCAGAATTAGTAAGATTAGAAAATGTAGTTTCAAGACTATTTCTAGCAGAAGAACGATTCAATCTTTTAGCTGATGGAGATTGTACTTTAAATTGAGAAGATTTCCCTCTCTCATCACCACCAAGTCTTACTGTAGTTTCTAAGAACGACATACTAAGAGATACTTCCACCGGTGCTTTCTTACCATTAACATCATGATAATAAGCACCTTTACCATGATAGTTTACATCAAATTGTGTACAAACCGAAGTTTTAATATCAAACAAATATGTATCATCACCAAATATAATATCAAATTGCTGAGGATAATCATAGTAATGAGAAACCGCTTTTTCTCCTGGTAACATAGCATTTCTAAAAGCACTTATAATTTGAGCTAGAGTATCACTCTCTCCTGCGTTTTTAGGATTAAGTTGAAACGCAAAACTATGAGTTTTAAATCCTAATCCTTCAAAGGCTGCCGCCAAATATGGATTTCTAGCTTTGCCTAGTCCTACTTGAATACCTTTTGTCGCTTCGCCAACAGCAGCACCTGCGGCCGCACCAGCAATACCACCCACAGCAGCACCTATTACAGCACCAGCTTCTTTAGCCAATTCAGGACCATAATATTTTGCTAGTGTGCCCGCTATGTCTTTCAGATCTGCTTGATCCCACATATCTCCAGCTATTTTTTGTAATTGATTTACAGCACCAGAAACATTACCACTAGATACTTTATCAAAAGTACTAGTAGCGGCCGCTGCTATCGCTGGTGCGTTTTCCGCAGCCGTCTTGCCAATTAAACCCAAACCCTCACTAGAATATTGTGCAGCGTATGATGTAGTAAGGCCTGCGGGCAATGGTAATGTTACCGTAGCGTATAAATCCGCAGTATCTATCTTCTGTCTGCTGAATTTATATTTCTCGGAAATTCTGAAATGCATGAACTGTTCATGACTTTCTATATCATTCGGAAATACCAATTTAGTAGGGTTCGCTGCCATATAAATAGTCCTATTGAAAACATTATTATAGTTATTTATATGGCATATTCGGGTAAATTTCGACCTAGAAACCCAAAAAAATATAATGGTGATTATACTAAGATTGTATATAGATCTTCTTGGGAAGCTCGGTGTATGAATTATTTTGACCAGAATGATAATATATTATGGTGGGCCAGTGAAGAAATTATAGTTCCTTACCGTGACCCAGTATCTAATAAACCTAGAAGATATTTTCCAGACTTTATTATTAAAATAAAACAACGTACTGGTATAACAGAAACTATAATGATAGAAGTAAAACCACAATATCAAAAAGACCCGCCAAAGAAACAAAGTCGTAAGACAAAGAAGTATATTAATGAAGTCTATACATATACAGTAAATCAAATGAAATGGCGAGCCGCCAGAAATTATTGTAAAGATAGAAAATGGAAGTTTATGGTGTTAACTGAAAATGATTTGGGGATAAAAAGTTGAATTATTATGTATATGTAATAGGCCCAGATAAAGGTCCTATTAAAATAGGATTTACAAATAATCTAGAAAATCGTCTAAGATCTATACAAACTGGTAATCCAGAAAGAATTAAAATTCACTATAGTATAGAATTTAAAACAGAAAAAGATATGAGAACCGCCGAGAAAAAAATACATCGAACTCTAGCACATAAAAGAAAAAAGGGAGAATGGTTTGACATTCTCCCCGAGGATGCTAAGTTAGAACTAGAACATCTTCATATGTTTTTCTAAGATTTAAACTCCGGATAAGAGTTTATACCTAATTCTTCTAGATCACTTCCATCAAATTCTTCACTATCAGATACGCGAATACCCATTGTTATCTTAATTAAATAGATAACAATACTAGTAGTAATGAAAGTCCATGCAGCAATTGCTCCTATACCTATTAACTGATTCAATAATGTAGCACTTGAATTTGTAATAGTTACTACTAATACACCCCAAATACCTACTACACCATGAACACTAATAGCACCAACAGGATCATCAATCTTTAATTTGTCTAATGTAATAATGCTAAAGTAAACTAGAATACCACCTACAGCACCTGTAAATGTAGATAAAATAGCACTACCATTTAACGGATCGGCTGTAACAGCAACAAGGCCAGCCAAAGCACCATTTAATGCTAATGTTAGATCTGTTTTACCTGTTAGTAGTTTAGATATAATCATAGTAGCAAGTAATCCACCAGCCGCCGCCATATTTGTATTAACAAAGATTTGAGCTACCGCATTAGCATCTGAAAAGCTACTTAGTTTTAATTGAGAACCCCCATTAAAACCAAACCAACCCATCCATAGAATCCAAGTTCCTAATCCGACTAGGACTAAATTTGAGCCTGGAATAGCTTTTGGTCGACCATCAGTTCCATACTTGCCTTTACGAGGACCTAGCTGTAATACTACTGCTAATGCAGCCACACCCCCAAACATATGAACGATACCAGAACCAGCAAAATCACTAAATCCAATTTCACTTAGCCAACCACTACCCCAACTCCAACTACCTTGTATAGGATAAATTAGACCAGTTACTACTACTGCTAATAGTAAAAAACTCCACAATTTCATTCGTTCTGCTACTGCACCACTAACAATACTCATAGCAGTAGCAACAAACACTAATTGAAAAAAGAAATCACTCATCTTAGAATAGTATGTAGTAGATGTAGCGGCTTCATGATTGCCCGATACAAAGAAATTGCCTGGTGTACCATACATAATATTATATCCTATAACAAGAAACATAATACAAGCTACAGCATATAAAGCAAAATTTTTCATAACAATTTCGCCAGCATTCTTTGTACGAACCATACCAGCTTCTAACATAGTAAAACCAGCGGCCATCCACATAACTAAGACGCCGCTGATTAAAAAGTAAAATGTATCTAATGCATAAGAAATTTCACTCATACTGCATCCTCTCCCATTTCTCCAGTTCTTACTCGTACTACTTTTTCTACTGGTGTTACCCAGATTTTGCCATCTCCAATTTTACCTGTATTTAATTCTTCCGATAGTTCTTCGATTAATTGATCAACTATATTATCATTAACTAAGATTTCTAGTTTTATCTTAGGTAAAAAATCTACACTATATTCTGCACCACGATACATCTCTGTACGACCTTGTTGACGACCATATCCTTTAACTTCAGTTGCAGTTATACCAGTAATACATAGCTTTCTCAAAACTTCTCTTACATCATCAAGTTTATATGGCTTGATAATAGCCGTTATTAATTTCATACTAGTTACCTTTCATTCAGTTTTTTAAAATCTCCGCAACCTCTTTGACGAGAGCCCGACCGTAGTCGGTAAAAAGGAAACCCTGATTATACACCCAGTGTTCGATATCATCAACCGATGAAGTTAACCACCGAAGAGCGGTTTCACGATCACCCGCTCCCACTTCAATGATTGTGACAATAGTAGCTTCGAACTTCTCGATAGCAGCCTTATCGACCGCCCTTTCCAGATCAATTCTTTCAACGACTGCTTCGCCGATCCGATCGGCTTCGGCTTCTAACTCTACTATTGACATAGCATCGAAGTTATAGTGTCGAGGCCTAGTGCCGTAGGCGTCCTTGTAACCGTCGTAGATGTAGTTGATCAGCGACCAACGCTTATAACCCTCGACGGTGGTAATACCACGCTCTTCCCACCAATCTAGGTCGGTACTAAGCATACCGATCACCAAAGAGGAATTAACTGACATCTCGGCGTCAGATTTAGCGTTAAGATCGTTGATATAGTCTAGAAGATCATTCATCTGGGTTTCTCTCTTTTTTCATCATCTCTTCACTATACACATTATAGCAAACATCAAGGGGCTTGTCAACCCCTAAAATCACTTTAATAATAAATTTCGTGTTATTTTCTTTCTCTCTCTTCATCATATAAATAGTATACTACAGAAA
>TARA_R110002072_G_scaffold75624_1_pt1 | contig 11635 bp, 9 predicted proteins | sample TARA_R110002072 | Tara Oceans TARA_R110002072 (sample SAMEA4397118) | marine metagenome | biome: Polar Biome; feature: [SRF] surface water layer (ENVO:00010504); material: water (ENVO:00002006), including particulate matter (ENVO:01000060) such as... | depth 5 m | reverse complement strand
AAGCCACTATGGTTTTAATTAAGGTTCTGGGCGTGAAATATTGACCTGCACCACTTTTGGTGTCTTCAGCATTTTTCTCCAGGAGGCCTTCATAGATTTTCCCTTTGATATCAGCGCCCATCATGGACCAGTTTTCACGGTCAATCAGATTGATGACCTTAAGTAGCTTGGCCGGGTCTTGTATTTTGTTTTGGCTCTTGGTAAAGATTTGACCTAAAGTGCCTTTTTCAGTAGCCAGAGTACGCAACAACTGACTGTAAAACGATTCCAGCTCTGCACCTCTTTTGCCGGAAAGGGTTTCCCAGTTGCAAGTCTCGCTGTCTTTAATTTCGTTGCCTTCTACATCTTTTAATTTAGGAAAAACCAACCCTTTGTTGTAAGGCGGCTTGTTGAGTTCATCTGCCATTTTTAAAAACAGCAAATAGGTGATTTGTTCTAAATAATCGCCATAGCCCACGCCGTCATCACGAAGTACGTTGGCTAGGTTCCATATTTTGGATATGATTGTTGAGTCTGTCATTTAATGTTTTTTAAATCAATTTTTAGGATTTCTTCTATTTCCTCTAGAAGCTGTGTTTTTCTTTTTAAAATGGTATCGATACTCCAATTCTCCAGTTTTTTTTGATTATAATCATCAAAGATTCTTTGGGTAATCCTAAATGAGGTTATCTTATCATCAGAAAATCCGTGCTTTCCTTTGCCTTGATAAATAGATATCTTATTTTCAAAAGCATCGTTGCTAGCCTCAATATTCTTTTTACCGCTTAACAAAGTCATATTGCCAATAGTATTTACATAGTTTATCCCATCTCTGTCATCTTCTATCACGTGTTTCCACCCATAAACTTTAATAAAATTTTGAGGCAAAATATGTTCTGCATGTATATTTCTATCTCCTAACCAAATGTATTCTGGCTTATCAATTTGGTTATATTCAATTAAAGTTAAAAGTGGTTTACACCAAGGCTCTTGATATACATTCCCGCTTAAAGCACTTTCAACTCTTTCTTGGACTCTATTTTCCTTAATACTCTTTTCGAGCTCGTATTTTATTTCGTTAATCAGTTTCTTTTCTTTTAACCATTTAATTAAATTAAAGGAAGTTTGCTTGATTCTTGATAATGTAAAACCTGCAATCCAAAACAAGTAGAAAAACCGTCTTAACGTTTCTTTAAAATCTTTAATATCTGGATAACCTATATGAATAGCAGTACTTAAAATTGTTTTCCAATAAATAGACCATCTCAAATAGAAAAAGGAGTAATCTAAGGGACTATTTGTGTCGTAAACGTGTTGCTGATAACCTGTTATAAACGCCTTAAAATCTCCTATTACATCTAATGGATCCTCATTTTCAAACTGACGTTCAAGCTCATCGTATAATGATTTTTTTGGATTAGCAGCTAGTAGAAAATATTCGTACATAACGAATAATTCATTCATACTTTCTTCGATATCCAAAGCTATATTTTCACAAGCAATCCAATCTTGTAAAAATTGACTTTCTTTAATTTTTACAACTTCATCGTCATATTTAGAATAAAGCTTACCTATTAAATAACTCTTTATTAAATCAGAATTGGTTAAATCTAAACCTCTTGCATTGAGTACTTGAAACAACTTTATGGCAAATCCCACATTAGTACAATCTATCCTTATAATCTTAATTTGATTAAAAATATAGTTTAACAGATTACCTGCCTCTTTCTCTCCTAACTCTTCCAATCTTACTTTAAACTCTACAGAGGTATTGATAAATTTAAATTCTGGGGCTTCATCTTTTCTTAAATCCTTCTTGTACGGTTTTTTAAGATTTAAAGTATTGCCTTTTATAATATGTTTATCAAAATCTGTACTATGATTTGAATGTGTAGCCAAGCGCAAGCGACCAAATTTATCACTAACCATAATCGCATTTTTAATTTGCTCGATACCTATTGCAAAAGGGTCTTCTTCACATTCTTCAGCATTTATATTAGGGTATAAATCACGAATAGTTGCCATTAGTATGATTAATGTAGTTAAGCGTTGTTGCCCATCCACTACATCCAAATATTTTCCACCGTTGTCTGATTTAGCTGTGATAATAGACCCCAAAAAATAATTTGGTTCTTCATTTTGATAACTTTCTAAAATATCACCCCAAAGTTTATCTACTTCATCATCGCCCCATTTATAAGGTCTTTGATAAACAGGAATCTGATACAAAGCATCAGAATCTGTAAGAAGTTTATTAATTGTTAGGCTGTTAGGTTTAAATGAATCGTGCATTTTTCTTATTATTTATTTTTGTCTTTATGTGATTTACAAATAGTAATTACTGTTTTATTTAACAACTTTTATCAAAATATTTTTAATGAGCACTAACTTAGAAACTTAAATCTTTGCTGTAAAGTGGTATATTGATTTCATCTGTCAATTATTATAATTTGTTTAAAATTAAATTTTCAAATTTCATCCACTCATCAATTTTCAATTTTGGTGGGTTTTGTGTTCCTGGTATTCTTCCGAAAACTTCCTTCATCTTTTGATGGGTTATCATAGGTGGATTGTGAAGATATAAATGATTTTGCCAAACCTTTGTAATTGCAGTTTTCTCATTTGCTTTTGCCCGTTCAACATAGACCTCGTTCCATTGTACAATTATTTTTTCAGGCGTTAAATTGTCAGGATTAAAACCACACCAACCATGTGTCTTGTTTAAAGAAAAAGGGCTTGTTTGATTACAAATAATATTTTGTGATATGGGAAGTTTATTATTAAGATAATATGCTTCAGCTTGCTTATGATCTTGAGCAAAATCAACAACCTCTAATATTGCTATGAAATTCCAATGGACTGATGGTTTTCCATACCTGCCTTGTTTAGTAATATAAATGACATAGTCCCCAATAGATAACCGAGGTACTAACTTCTTGGGTCTGCACAACTGTGAAATAGCAGGAAAAGGGTTTTGAAAATCAGGTTCACGTCTGCATGACCCATCAATAAAAGGGGGTAGATTATGAGCATTTGCATTTTTTCTACCAAACTTATTGACAGCAAGTGGAATAAAAGTATTTAAATATACATTCATTATTTTTTTTCTGCTTTTAATTTCTCTAACAACACACTAGCCGGCTCATAATCCGGTTGTGATTTGCAATCTGCCAGTTCTTCCTCACTTAACAATTGCCCGGCAAACGCTCTTTTTAAAATACTTTGCCGCAATGCCTCTGCTTTTTCAAGACTTTCCTTGATGCTTTCTTCTACAGCATCACAAACTGATAAGCGGCTTTCGATTTCTTTGACAATTTGATGTTGTTCCTCAATTTCAGAAGGGATTTCAATTTCAATTTCACGAAGCACATTTGCTGGAATTTGTGGTTGGGCTGTACCTGATTGTTTAGCTTTTAGTTGCTTAAAAAACAGAGAAGAGTTAATAAAACGCATTAAAAAACTTTGACTTAGTTCTTTAAAATTATTTACTCTCAAAATAAGCATTCCAGAGTTAATTCTAATATTCTTAAACTGTATTTTAGAATCATAAATCGCTACATTACCTAACGTTCCTCTTGTAGTTAAAACAACATCATTTCTTTTTAACTTACCACCTCCAAGCAAATTGTCTTTTTCTTCTGAAATAAATTGATTTTCATCGAATACAAATTCTCCTTGTCTGACATTTTTAGTAGAAAGAAATAGACAATAACCTTCTGAAACAAATTCGTTTTTTTTGGGATAATTTTTACCTCTATCTCCATCTATTGTCTTTAAAACTTCTCCTAATTTATTTTTTTTCCAATTTTCTCTAACAATTGATTTTTTCTCTCGCCATTTATTGGTTAATTCTCCATCAAAAGCCTTTTTCAATACAGCTTGTCTGTAGATTTTAAGTAGTTCTTGGGCGCGTTTGAGGCCAGCGATACCACTGTCAAGACTACTAAAGAGTTCTTCTATTTTTTGGACGATGGCTTTTTGTTCTGGTATAGAAACTAGAGTGAAGTTTTCTTTTTCAATGTGTTGATAATGTCGTGCATAACCATTGTCTTTAATTTTAAATACCAAAACTTCAGTTATATAAAATAAAAATTTTGGTATAATATATTTTTTGGGTTGAAGCACTTTTGTACCATCTGCACCAGGAGCAAACGAGAAATCTATTAGCTTTACATTTTTTGTATGGTCTCCAAAGATGATCACAGGAAGTTTACAGTCTAAAATTCTATGCTGATCATCAGTAAATCCTCCTATAAAGTCTTTTCCTTGATCAATTACAGGAATTTCCCCTCTTTGTAAATATTCTTTCTGTTTAAGCTTTTGTTTAGTTGTTGAAATTTTAAAAACGGCATCTTTGAAAGCACACTCAACTCTATTATTTTTCAATTGACCCATTTTTAACTATTTAATTCTTGGACAAATTCAGGAATTTCATCCCAGGTGCGTCCATTTAAAATTCTTCCTGTTTTCTTTTTGTTGGTGCCCCCCCATTGTTTAAAAAAGAATTTGGTATTGTTTGTTAAGCATTGAGTCTTGATTTCCTCAACCCATTCAGGCTCCATAGGTCTGGGCTTACGCCCGCTTTCTCCACCAACAATGACCCAATCAATATTTTCTAAATTTAAGTTTGGTAACGGTCCTATTAATGGTTCACAGGATAAAAATTTAACCTGTGCATTGGTTTGTCGCAATAAATCAATCCGATCAAGGACTCTTTCATCTTCTACAGAAACACCCATCCAAATATTATGACTCCAGTCCAGCCAGCCTTCACTATCATAATACCGTAACAAATCAGCCCGTTTGGTTAAGATTTGAAACAAGTGTTGTGGGTTGTCATTCATAACCGCAAAGACCTTCTTTATAAACGCAATGGGTACTTCAGGATGAAACAAATCGCTCATCGAGTTTACAAAAACAATTTTGGGGCTCCTCCATTTATAAGGGGTTTCCAGTTCTTTGTCATGGGTTCTAACTTTAAAGTTGTCTTTATACTTCTCAACACCCATCGCTTTTAAACGCTTGCTCATCACTTCTGCATAGCAGAATTTACAACCAGCTGACACCTTTGTACACCCGGTTGTCGGGTTCCAAGTCATTTCTGTCCATTCTATAGATGATTGTGCCATTTTATTTTGTTTTAATTAGATAAATATCGTCATTTTTTAGACGGTGTATATTAGCTATTTTTTTATTGAATTTCCCTTCTATTATTATTTTATTTTTATCTTTTAACTCGCTAATTACTTCCAAAAATGCTTTTGTTGATACACCATTGCTTATAGCATTCTTCAAACCCTCAAGGTTGGATTTTATACTGCCTCTTAATATATTGTTAGTTAATTGGTCTTTATATGATATAATTTTTACTGTATTGGTTTCAGTATAAAAAAGTGTATCTGGTTCAAAATCATTATACATCTTAAAGTTTGATTCACCAGAAAATTTATCTTTATTCCAACAAACCTTTAGAAACTTTTCCATACCATATGTATGACTTGATCCAAAGATTAATCCGTAGTAATTAGAACCTTTTTTAATGGTAAATTGATGAAGGTAAAATTCATTATTGGAAGGAATTAATGACCTGAAATAATCAGCAATATGTTTATGACAATCTTTTGGTTCACTTTCATCAAAATTGATCTCATTAGTTTGAAAGTATTTTAAAACATTTGGATGCTCTTTAAATCTTCTAATAAATGAAGAAGAAATAAAAAAAATAAAATCCGTCTTTGGAGATTTGGTTAACTTTATGAAAATATCGTTATCTACTTCTTTAAAACCATATTGATCAAGTAGTATAAACTTTCCATACTTTTGATTGTTAAGAATGGCACTAACATTTTCTCTCTCAAAAGCCTCCTTGAAATCAAAATTTCCATAACCAAAGTTATAAACACATTCATTTCTTTTGCAATTTGCTAGACAAGTATCAATGTGGTTGTTTATATTCTTCTCAAGTTGAATTCTTTTAGTTTTCAATTTATCGTTAAATCCAAACACAACCCTACCCTTGGAAATTTTACTACAAAACATTAGTTTTTCTCCCTTTGCTTCCTCAATAAGAACCAATGGACTTCCAGAATTATTTTCAGAATCTTTTCCACTTCCAGCAAAAAAATCATATACAAAAACCTTTTCCACAAACGGATTATGGATAAAAACAGGAAGCCATTCTTTGAAACATTCTCTGAATATTTCAAGTTTAAACTTCGTTGCATCGTCAAAGACGTTTTTATTAATATCTTTTGCCATTTTATGCTGCTAAAACTTCATTCAACTCATTAATAATATTCTCCATCTCATTCCCAAACAACTGATACATCTTCCCTTTACCTCCTTTGGCATCAAACGGGGTATAATCTAAATCATCAATTTCAATATGGTAACTGCTCACCACATGGTCTTTAATCATTCGCAACCAAGAAACTTGTTCTGGCGTAAAACGATTGTGTTGCCCGGCGTTTTGTTTAAACATCCAATTTTTAAAGTTTTCGTCTATGGTTTTGTCAAAGGGTTTTAATTCTTGGTCGATTCCACAAACCCGGCGTATCAGAGAAACCAAAGCGGTGAGTTCGTCTTTGGGTGGCTTGCTTTTTACCTCTTTCAGTTGTGTATAGGCATCCCATACATAATCAGGTGCCAATGTAGGTTTTTCCAATCGCAGCTTATCCATAACGTCTTTAATCATCTTAAAAGTGATGCTCCTGCGGTTATAGGGTTGGTTGTAAAAGATACTAAGGGCTTTAATCTCGTCTTTGTTGGCTTCAAGATAAGCTGTAAAGTCTTTTACAATTTCAGTGGCTTTATCGATGGATGTGGTGTCCCATTCGCTTTTGGTAACGGTATCGATGTTGATATGGTCAATAATTTGTTCGTGTTGTTTACGTACATTTTCCAGATAATCGTTGAGGGGCCCGTTAAAGGTCTTGCTGGCTTCCAAAGCCAAAGCTTGTTGCGCCTTCTTTTTGGCTTCTTCTTCTAGTAAAGGAGTCCGGTCGCTGAGCGGAGTCGAAGAGACAATTTCCTGAGCATTGGTTTCTATTATATCCGGATCAAAAGCGGTAATCAGTTCTTTGGTGATTTGTTTTAAATTTTTACCTCCTGACAACTCGAGTAATTTATCCTTTTCCTTATCCGTGAGTTGTTTTTCCAAACGTATCAATCGATTGGCCAGGGACAAAAACAAATCTTCATCCTGATGTCCAATAGTGACGGCCCCCAACAAATCTTTCATAGGCACTGTGGGCTTGCGTTCCAAGGGCCTGCTATCTGTTTTTTTGGATTTGGTGGCACCCACAGCATCGACAATCACAAAATGGGTTTTGCTATTGGCAGTACGGGTCACTAACTGTAAGGAATCTTTATTAATGGTGCGTGTACCACGCCCCTTCATTTGCTCAAAATAGTTGATGCTCTTTACATCCCGCATAAACAACAACACTTCAAGCGGTTTCACGTCGGTTCCGGTGGCTATCATATCCACAGTAACGGCAATGCGGGGGTAATAAGAATTTCGAAACCGGTTCAAAACAGACTTCGGGTCTTCCTCAATTTTATAGGTTACTTTTTTACAAAAATCGTTACCCTCATCAAACTCTTCACGTATGATTTTTATGATATCGTCAGCATGACTGTCCGTTTTGGCAAAAACCAAGGTTTTGGGAACTTCATAATCACCGTTTTCATCTTTACGATTGGGAAAAATGGTGGTTTGTAAAGCACGTTTATACTCACGTATGATGTTTCTTATCTGGCTGGGGTTCACCACTTTTTTATCAAGCTTGTTCTTGCTGTAGGTTTCATCTTCGTCTAGCTGTTCCCACCTCTTTTTACGGGTAAGTTTATCACGTTTATCAACAAACCAACCGGACTTGACTGTTTCTCCGTTTTTGGAAATCTCGGTCTCAATGGTATATACATCATAAGGCACATTCACACCATCTGTAACCGATTCCTCATAAGTATATTGACTCACCACATTCTCATTAAAAAAACCAAAGGTGCGCTTGTCAGGTGTGGCTGTTAAACCAATAAGGAAGCCATCAAAATAGTCCAAGACTTGTTTCCATAAATTGTAAATAGAGCGGTGGCACTCGTCAATCACAATAAAATCAAACTGCTCAATAGGCACATTAGGAGTATAATCGACGGGGACAGCTTGTTTTTTGCTTAGTTGCTTTTGCAACCACGAATTCTCTTCCGGGTTTTCCTCTTCGGCACTATCGTCTAATTCCTCTCCCTTTAAAATAGAATACAAGCGTTGTATGGTGGAAATACACACCTGACTGTCTGAAGCGATATAACTGGATGACAAACGCTGTAAATTGTAGAGTTCAGTAAACTTTCGGTTGTCATCAGTGGGCTGAAAGGTCATGAACTCCTGTTCGGCTTGTTCTCCTAAGTTTTTGGTGTCCACAAGAAACAAAATGCGTTTAGCATCCGCATGCTTTAATAACCTGTATATAAATGTAGCAGCCGTAAAGGTTTTACCCGCTCCGGTAGCCATTTGAATCAATGCTTTGGGTCGGTTTCTTTTAAACGAATCCTCAAGGTTGTTTATGGCAACAATTTGAGCCGGGCGCAGTCCTGTTTCATCCAATTCAGGAATCGACAACAACCGTTCGCGCAGAGACTTCCCTTTTTTTACCCATTCGGCAATGGTCTCGGGTTTATGAAACCAAAAGACATTCCTCCCACGGGGTTTAGGGTCGCGATAATCTGTAAATCGTGTAATGGTACCCGTGCTTTCATAGACAAATGGTAAGGGGTCGTTGTTTAAGTATTTTAATTTGGCATTGGCATAATTGGCAGATTGCTCTTCAACCACCGTAAGTCGATGTCCTTCATCTTCTCTTTTGGCTTCAATAATACCTACCGGCTTTCGATCAACAAACAACACATAATCTGCAGGGCCAACATCTGTCTGGTATTCCCGTATGGCCACACCGGTACCCGCAGATAAATCCACCTCATTTTTTGACTGCACCACCCAACCGGCTTCCCGTAGCATTTCGTCGATGCGATCACGAGCTATTTGTTCGGGGTTTTGGTTGATTTGGTTGGTCATTAATTGGTTGGTTATGCTTTTGATTATTTCTGGTTACAATTTACATTTTTAATGTTATTTTCGAGAATGAATGAAATGCATTTTGTATTTTCAATTTTGTGAAGCGTCATGATACTGAAAATCTATTGTTAACCTAATAATAAATTCCAAATTGATTGAGTTTTATCATAAATTTGCCCCTATTTCTTCAGCAGTAACAATTTTAATAGCTATATCCTTAAATATTTTTTTTCTCTTTTTTTTCTGATAGTCTGTAAAGTCATGTGAAGCTAATGTTTTATCATTGGAATTATGAGTAACACTTAGAAAAATTCTGTCCTTTTTATTTCTAATTAATTGCTCAATGTATTTCTTGCGACCATTTGGTATTTTTTTCGTAACAAATTCTATTCTGTTAGTAGTTGCAAGATGAACTATTAAATTGAAACCGAGAGATCCTGGCTGTAAATGATTAAGATATTCGAGGCCAATGTAACTCTGGTTAAGGCTTTCATCTAATGCAAAACCTTCATCCATCGTGCATATAACATTATTCTGAAACATTTTGTTAATGAAAGTTACTGAATGTTCGAAATATTTAGAGTTAGGATCATTTGCATGTTTCAGTGTACAAGTATCAATGACTATATCAATCATTTCTTTTTTCGTTTTGCTTGTTCACTTGCCATCGTCATTGATTCCTTAAGGGTTTCCGCAAAAAAGTCCTTTGGCCAATCGATTTGGTTAATATGTCCATCACTTTGTAATTTAATCTCTTGAATTGATGATTGACGATCTTTACTTTGCACAAAATAAATTGCAACATCATCTGAGTTTAATTTCTCCTCTGCAACTAGCCTTCTTAACCTTAAAAGCAAATGTTCACTGTGTGTCTCTGCAATTATAGTTTGACCCTTCTTTGCCATAAACGCAAAAAGGTCTGCTAGTTCACATTGTATTTTGGGATTTAAATGTATTTCAGGTTGCTCTGCCAATGTTATACTTTTTTTGGGAGAAACAATTGCTTGTACTATCAAAGGTAATACCTGTGAGGCTCCAAATCCAGCATTTACCATCGTTGTATAAAAATTTGAATTTTCATTAGTAAAACGTATTGAACAAGAATTACTGTAGTGCCTCTCAATTTCTATTTTATCTCCAAATCCAAACTTTTTAATCCAAAAATTCAGTTCTTCATTATCGTTTCCGATTTTGTTCAACAGACTCGGAGTGTTTTCCCCTCTACTACCAACAGTATTATATGTCTCATTCGTGAACTCATAGATTCTCTTTGGAGTATCTCTTAAAGGTCCTATAAAACTAAGTTCACCTAGATATCGTCTTACTCGTGAATTATTAAAGGATATCGCTCGTAAAAACTCTGAGAACCCTTCTGTAAATTGTTCAGTTTTACGTTTTAGATCTTCATTATCTTCATGTTCATCTTGGATTGCTTCTAGTGCTGGTAAAATCACATTTGGTGAAAAGACAAAATTAACAGGCATGCTTTTTCTTATAGATTTTTTCTCCCATCTATTCATTCCTTCCTGTCCAATACCAGAATATTTATATCGGCCACTTTTAAGGCGTGTAAGACTCAAATATTTTCTTTTGTAAATATCATATAAAGTTGTTTTTTTTAGATGAACATCACTATGCTTTGAATCAACTCCGAATATGATTTCAAAACCTCCGGGTGGGTCTGTGCCTAAAGGATCTAATTCTTCATCCGTTTCATGCAAATGATATCTATATCCAAATTGAACATTATTTTCCGTAACATAATCTTTAGCAATTTCTTGATAATTACCAGCATCATAAACATCACCCTTTAATATTAAGGGCGAGTAACTGTCTCTAGAAGTCACAGTTTGATTCATTAATAGCAGTGGTGCAAGAAAATTTGTCTTTCCTGAGTTATTTGGTCCTAGGATAATCGTAATTGGTTTTATCTTGATCCATCCAGTATCTTTAAAGCCTTTAAAGTTTTTCCACCTTACTTCGAAGTGATTTAAATGTTTGTCCATTTGTTTTTAAATTAATTAAGACATTAGAATGTCTTGTACAAATTAATTAACTAAGAGTATTTATAAATTGTAAAATATCTAGTATACATTATTTCTATAAAACGTGGGGGATACTTCAAATATACCCATTTTTAAATAAATACTCCAAACAAATATAAAACAGGGAAGTGAGGGGGTTTTACGGGATTCCGTAAAAACAGAAAAATAATTAAAATTAAAAGCTGAAAAGCTCAAACAAATCTACTTCAAGTGCTTTAGAAATTTCATATAAAGAAAAGACAGTAGAATTTACTTTTCCATTCTCAATTTTTTCAATCGCCTGTCGGTCTTTCCCACAAGCACGGGCTAAATCAGATTGATTCATCCCCTTTTTGGTGCGAAGTTCAACGATACGCTTTCCTATTTTTTTACTTAATTGATCTTTCGTCATAAAACAAATGTCATACTATTCGTTGACTTTTTTGTCATATTAATAGTTGACATTTTAAAATAATTATTATATTTGTCATATTATAGTACGACATAAAATAGTAAAATTATGAACCCACAACCCACACCACCGGCCCACAACAACCTT
>TARA_R110002072_G_scaffold139588_4_pt1 | contig 11642 bp, 8 predicted proteins | sample TARA_R110002072 | Tara Oceans TARA_R110002072 (sample SAMEA4397118) | marine metagenome | biome: Polar Biome; feature: [SRF] surface water layer (ENVO:00010504); material: water (ENVO:00002006), including particulate matter (ENVO:01000060) such as... | depth 5 m | reverse complement strand
CCAGCCGATAGCATATAACTAGATTGTGAATTGCCTTCCCAGCCATGAATAAGCGTAACTATTCCTTTGCTTCGCTTTGCTTGGGTAGCAAATTCGCCGAGCAATTGGTGGCCATCACCGCAGTCTAAGATAACGGTCTTGCTCGCGTTGAGCATCGCTTTGGCGCGGGGATAAATACGCAGCCGACGTAATCTAGTCGAGGAGAGTAGCGTTTGAGCATGGCAATTTTGTAAAAGCCCCGTTGGAGCGAAGTCGTTCATATGGTTATTTTATATCCTGTTCTACGCAATGGCTTGGGCCGCGATACTGGCTGTCTCGATCTGCACTACTGCACATCTCAGATTATGACCTACGCCGAATGGGTGATGTTCCCTAACTCCAGTTCGCTGCGATTATTCGCAGCGCATTTATGGTGTTTGCTAAAAAGTCTGCTAAATATACTAATAAGGCTTTGAAAAGCCTCAAATAACAATAATTATGTCAGTATGACATGGGAGATAAAAATGACCACTCTATATAAATCTGCAATAGCTTTGGCTGTTGCGGCATCTTTTGCAACGTCTATGACTCACGCGGAGGCTACGGCAGGCAAGGCGCTCAGTTTAGAGGAGGTGTTGGTCACCGCTGAAAAGAGAGAGCAATCCTTACAAAACACACCCATCTCTATTTTGGCATTTTCCGCCGAAAAACTGGCGCGATTTGGTGTGAGCGATTTAGGTGATATCAGCGGTCTGGCACCGAATGTGGAAATTACGCCATTTCCAATTAGTCGCAGCTCTCTGATTGTTTTTATGCGAGGGGTAGGTAATAACGACAGTCAATCAACCCAAGACCCTGCGGTAGGTGTGTATTTAGATGGCATCTATATGGCGCGGAGTATCGGGCTGACCAGTGATGTCGCCGATCTTGAAAGAATAGAGGTGTTGCGAGGTCCGCAAGGCACCTTATACGGGCGAAACACCACTGGCGGTGCGATTAATTTAATTACAGCTAAGCCGGCAGACGAGGCGGGGATTAGTCAAACCGTGAGTCGTGGCAATCGCAGTTACTGGAAGTCACTCACGAAAATAGAAACGGGCAAAGTCGGCGATGTCGCGGCTAAATTAACTTATTTACGCTCGGCCCATGAGGGTTGGGTCAAAAATGCCGGCCCGGGTAAAAACTTTGGTGAAGAAGATAAGTCCGCCGGACGTTTCGCACTGCGCTGGGATGTTAATGACGCGATCTCGGTAGATTATGCCTACGACTTTTCAGAAATAGACGGTCCACAGCATTATTATCAACCTATTGCTGGCGTGTCGCCAAATCCCGCCGTACCCGCCAGTGGCAGTCGCAATGGCAGTGGCCAGTGGTTTGGTGGGGTATTGCCGAGTAACACCGAAATCAGTGGTCACAGTTTGATTGTGAGCTTAGAAACCTCGGTGGGTGTCGTAAAGTCGATAAGTGCTTACCGCGAGCTGAACGAAAACATAGTACAAGACTACGCCGCTGGTGCACCAGGTTTCCGGGTAAACGTAGATGTTGATCAAGAGCAGTTTTCGCAAGAGCTTCAGTTGGTTGGGGACTACGGCTCAGAATTTAATTACGTGGCGGGACTGTATTATTTCATAGAGAAGGGCAATGAACTTGAGTCTGACAAGTTTGCAGGCTTTCCTGTAGAGACGCGCCAAGTCATTTCAGAGAGTGAAGCTCAGGCAGTTTATGGCCAGTTTACGTGGTCACCTTCAGCCTTAGGCCACCGCTTGGATATCACCTTGGGTGGGCGGTATACAGCCGATGATCGCTCTGCCGATAAAACCAGTACTAACTTTTTTGGTGGACCGCAGTCGGGGAGTGAAAGCTGGAGCCATTTTAATCCCAGTTTAACCCTAGATTATGCATGGACTGATACCTTAAGCACCTACGGTAAGGTAGTCAGTGGCTACAAGTCAGGCGGCTTTAACGTGCGTAGTACCGAAGCCGGTTTTCAGCCACCCTTTGATGAAGAGAATATCTTGTCGTATGAGCTGGGTTTGAAGTCGACTTGGCTTGATCGTCGAATCAGCTTTAATGCCGCCGTGTTCCACGCAAAATACACCGATATTCAGCTTCAGCAAATAACGAATAATGCGACGATCTTCTTAACAGATGTGTTTAATGTGGGTGAAGCTAAGGTAGATGGTTTTGAATTTGACCTAATGGCGGTCGTGGTCGAAGGCTTAACCTTGCAAGCGTCCTACGGCTATACCGATGCGGATTTTGTTGAGTATATTGATCAGCGTCCAGCTGAGTCTACATTTGGCCAGGATGTCTCGGATCGCGCTGTTATGCCTTATGCGCCAGAGCAATCATTCACAGTGGGCTTGGATTACGAAAAGCCGATCAGTATAGGTGTTCTTCAAGCGTCGGTGGACTACAACTGGCGTGACGAGCGCTATGGCACCGCGTTTAATGACGATTTACAGGGCTTTTTCCTGGATGAGAACGGCATAGTTAACGCTCGCTTGGCCGTCACAGAGATTTCGATTGGTAAAGCGAGCTTAGAAGTTGCGGCGTGGGGGCGCAACCTGGACAGTGAAGAGTACAAAGTACATTCAATCAGTCTGGATACTTATCGCAGTGCCTATTTTGGCGAGCCGAAAAGCTATGGAATAGACGTCACACTTAGTTTCTAAGGTCTGAGTTTTTAAATCCAGTGCATTGTTCACTGTTCTGCTAAGTTCATGCGCCGGTATTCATACCGGCGTTTCATCATTGTAAAGACTAAAATAGGTTTGATATGGGAAATGCACAATTAGCCTTAGCCGCCAGTCGTTTGTCTGGGCAATACGTCGAGCAAGGTAACAAAGCGGCGTGGCTTGATTTATTTGCAGAAGATGCCTGCGTTCAAGACCCCGTTGGGAAATCACCCTTAGATCCATCGGGGCTTGGCCATATAGGCAAGGCAGCGATCGCTGATTTTTGGGATATGGTGATAGCCGCGGGTGATATAGAGTTTACTATTGTGTCGTCGCATCCAGCGGGAGATGAGTGCGCCAACGTCGTGAGAATGGTCAATAACTTGCCGGGTGATATTAAAATGGAGCTTGATATGGTGGTGGTTTATACCGCAAATGGAGACGGTAAAATCACATCCCTCAAGGCATACTGGGATTTTGACGCAGTCCAGCAGCAGCTGAGCTGAGACTCTCTTTACACCGTTAATATCTCGCGACAAGCAAGCTCGTTCTGAAAAATGGGTCTTTGTGCCTATTAATTATATTTTATGTGTTTGATACTTGTGTAAAATCTGCGAAGCCAGCCCTGTTTTATCGGCTGGCTTTTTGCTATTTAGTGGTAATCTGGCGTTAGTAACACCTCTTGTAAGTGGTGAATAACATTGCGGCGTAATGAATTGATTTCGTTAATGTCTATAATCATATTTATAAATGCCTGCGTATGAGTGATTAACTTGGTTTTAGTGACACGGTTTTTAATGCTAGCTCTGGTGCTCATAGTTTCAGCTATGTCATTAACTACGCGTGCACAAATAGTAAATATCGAGCTTTTGGGGACGTCACTCACCGCACCGGTGAATGACGTATTAGCGGACATTAACTTGCTAAGCGCCGATAGCGGTGGCATGGACTTGCTAGGTGTTGAGCTGCTTGGCTCTGATGCTCTGTTTGGCGTTAACCTTAGCGGTCAAGATATATTGCTGCTGGGCGCGCCTGTGGCGGGCGGTGCTGGCGTTGGCGATTTGTCAGGCCTAACAGGCGCTGTTGATGGCTCACAAGGCGCAGTGCTGGAGTTTTTGCAAGATACGGCAATGGGGGATATTAACCCGACCGTATTAACGTTGTCTTTACCGGGGTCTAACGGACAGCCAGTGTCGCCGGACGTTGACAACACAAAGGATAGAAAAGCCGCCTCTAAACCTGATGTGTTGGCGGTGTTGTCAGGCGACAAGCTCGGTGCTTGTAACGATAGAGATAAAGATAGCGTTTGCGACAGCGAGGACCGCTGCTTAGGCACACCTGCGGGTGCCATTGTCTTGCCCTCTGGCTGCCACTTTGATCCCGCTAAACCGCTTGCTTTGCAGGGAGTGACCTTTGCGGCTGGCACGGCGGTACTCACTGAGTCGTCTGCCGCTACCTTGAGCAAAGTCGCGAGGATTATAAAGTTTATACCGCTTAGAAAAATTGAACTCGCGGGACATACCGATGATGTTGGTAGTCTCGCTGACAACCAATTACTGTCAGAACGACGCGCGCAAGCTGTTAAGAGATATTTGGTGGCAGAAGGTGTTCCCGCAAAATTGTTAGTGGTTAAGGGTTACGGTGAGTCACAGCCTCTGATTTCCATCGACGGACTTGAAGGCAGTGCCCTCAGCAAAGCGCGTACGCACAACCGGCGAGTAGAACTGCGTTCACTTGACGGGCGGACTCAGCGCTGAATCTCGAGCCAAGATAATAGAAATTTGGAGTAAGCATGGCTATCGATTTACCACCCGTAATCCCACCGCAGGCGTCAACCGCAGAGCGTATTGAGCAATACGCTGCGGCGCAATCGGATTCAATTGTTGACGTGAAGGTTGGCGGCTACGATCTGCGAATTTCTGGAAATCGCTACCTCACCCGTGAACAAATTGACTTGATTATGGGAGTGGCTAAAACGCCTGCACAGGCCGTTAATGCCTTAAATCAAGCCTATTACCAGTTGGGTCATTTACTGGTTACGGTGTATTTTGCACATCGCGATAACGTTATTTACGCCCACGTTATAAATGGTCATTTATCGGCAATAAAGGCGCCAGAAAGTATATCTCCCTATTTTTCGGGATTGATAGGTGATCAGGATTTAACGCGCACTGAATTTGATACCAAGCGGGTCTTAGCCAATCTAAAAAGTGATCGTGCGGGTTTAAACTACGCGGTTACCTACCAGCTTTCAGAGGATCCTACGGCATTTACTATCGTGCTAACAGAAGCAAAGAAAGAAGACCACGATAGTACGGATTTAAGTCTAAGCGCCAATAATTTCGGCAATCGGTTTTTGGGCCGTTACTTTGCCAATGCAGGCTTAAAACACGATTTTGAAAGTGGCGTGGAAGCCTCGCTTTCCTATGACCGTGCACTGACGGAATTCGGTGAAGTGAGCGGTGGTCAATACTATAACGGCTATACATTTAAGCTAAATTATCCCAGTAGTTTTGGTCTATATGGTATTGAGGCGCGTTATATAGAATACGAACGTGATACTGAGGCTTTAGTGGCTGGCCCGAGCGCTATCGATAGCCTGTTGTGTACGATTCCCTTGGTTTGCGAGTTGACAGGTGGTTTGGGCTTAAGTATTGGCGGAGGGACAACTGAGCAGGTCTGGCTGCGTTTAGTTGCCGAGGCAACGACGATTGCTCTTACCGGTGAACAGGTGGTGAGTAGTGATGCGCTGCATCGTTTCACGGTCTCTCAGCGCTTGGAAAAAGTAGATAGCGTGATTGATATAGAGGGGTTCGGTGACGTGCTTGATGAGCCCCAAACAAGCCTGGAACTTGGTCTAAAATATAACCAGTTAATTCGTCTGTTTGGCGTGGGCAGTCAAATCACCGCTCAGGGTTTCGTCGAGGCTGGCTTAGAGTCAGATGCTGGAACGCTAAGCACAGATACCCGTGAAGGTGTGGTCGCTACTGGCCGTCGAACCGGTGAGTATTTGTTATTTAAACCCCGCTTCGGCCTCAAAATGGCGGTGAGTGATTGGGCCACATTGAAGGCAGACGTCATCGCGCAATTCTCGAATGATGAGCAACTGCCCTTGCAGCAACAGTTTTTCTTGGGTGGCGCGGCGGGGCTAAACGCGTATTTGCCCGGTGTATTGGTGGGCGATTCAGGTAGTTATACTAAGCTAGCCTTTGAAAGTAATGGCCTGCCATTATTTGGCATGACCGTTACGCCGGCAGTCTATGTGGAGCATGGCCAAGCGTGGTTCGAAAATGCCGCTGGCGAGGCCGGCAATACGCGCGCAATTGCCGATGCTGGACTTAGTGTAAAGGCCGAGCTAGGTAAACATTTTGTGACTGAAATAGTCGCCGCCAAGCCGGTTTATGACGACAATCTGGATGAGGATTCATTGTCGCAGCTTGAAGTCGATTTTTACTGGCGTCTATCCCTCACTTTCTAAATCTGATTTTTTAATCAGTCCGTGTTTAGAGCGGCTTTCGTAAGCCGCTTTTTACGTGTCTATCTGGTATCTGCGGTCATGGGGTTTTGACTGGATACTTTTCCCATACTTACTATCCGCATATTAATGGATGCTTACTTATAGCCGCCCAACCACTGGTAGGGAGTAGGTGAATTGCGCTTGAAGGCGCAATTTAAAAACTAACCGTATAGGCGGGGAATGCAGCATAGATGCTCGCGGTAAATTTGATTATCGTTGAATTCCAATGCCATCATGTTTGATTTTTTATGGCGAATACTTCTTTTGTGTTTGATCTTGAGTATCTGCGTTTTGATGGTATATCTCGGCAAGCAGGTCGCCGACGCGTTCAATCGCTTTAATTTGGAAGCCTAGCGCGTCCCGTTCCCTCCATTCCAGTAACCTCGCACTACAAGGCGAAAGTGCCCCAAATTCAGCACTCACATCTTAGTTCCTAAGATTCGACCTGTTCATTTGAGGGTATGTGGCTTTTTTGATGCTAACCGCCAGCTTCGAACATTTCTCAGAAAACATCATTCCGGCTGTCTCAATTATTGCACTGTTAACAATGTGGGGCGCAGGCATAAAAATGCGCTATTATTGCGGCTTGTTTGTATCGACGTTGCTGGGCAGGGTAATTAGTGAATGTGTAAACGCTTGTTTATGCTATAAAATCAGACACTGTCGATGTTGGATGTCATAGTTGTTTTCACGGGTGATGCCTTTGTAAGATATTGTTGCTGGCATCGCCTAGCGGAATTTAAAGAGGTGTGGGTGTGGCAAGGACAATAAAATCAGCGGAGGACAATACTTTAGTCAAAACACGGGCAAAACGCATGTCGCCAGAGGCGCGGCGTCAACAAATCTTGATGTGTGCGGTCGACGTGTTTGCTAAGCAGGGTATTGAAAAAGCAACTCATGCCGATATCGCCAAACTTGCCGGCGTTGCTAGTCCTACCGTATTTCACTATTTTCCTACTATTGACGATCTTCAGTTGGATGTGATTAAAGAAGTGCGCCGTTTTTTACTTGAAGGTTTTGTTATTGTCCGTACCGATGTTGACGCCCCCGTGCATCTGCGTGTTGAAGATATGTTGTCTTCATTTGCCAAGTCTGTCGATACGGATAGGAATTATGTAACAATTTGGCTCGAGTGGAGCGGCTCCACCAAGGGACATATTTGGGAACTATACAAAGAGTTTTACACTGCCACGACAGTTGCACTGCGCAAGTTGCTTCTGGAAGGGCGCGCTGATAATTCCATCAAGCCTAGCCTGCAAGCCTCAGATGCAGCGCGTATTATTTTGGGCATGGCGCATACCATCGCTCATATGCGCTTTTGCGGAGCGACGTCAAAAACTGCTCAAAAAACGATTAATTCATTTGTCGCAGAATACATAGCGCCTTGAATTTCCGCTTGAGATAATTTTTTTAATAAATTGATTTTTTAATGGGCGCTTATAAGGACGTATTGATGAAGCAAAGTATTCGCAGCCGGCTCCTGAATTTTGTACTGAGGCTAATCCGGCGTCCTATAAGAAACCACGGACAACTGATGGCACTTCGGCGACGTTTTGCAAAGCTTGACGAACGTCTTGTGGGAAATGCGGAGAGGCTTTGCCGTATCAGTCAGGTAGATTTATCCCACTGTCAGACAGATGTTTTACAAACCATCGATTTTAGCGATGATCCTATCAAGGCAAAACACGTTTTGTTATTTCATGGTGGCGCTTACTGCTTGCGTTCGCCAAATACTTATCGGTCGATGCTAGCAGGTATCTGTAACAACCTTGGTGCGATCGGTGTGCTGCCAGACTATCGTTTGGCTCCTGAGCACCCGCATCCAGCTGCCATAGAAGATTGTTTCGAGAGTTACAAAATGCTGTTAGATAAGGGAGTGGCAGCCGATCATATCGCTTTGCTGGGTGATTCAGCAGGTGGCGGGCTGGTATTATCGATTCTTGCCAAAATAAGGGAAGAAAATTTACCCATGCCGACGTCGGCGAGTCTATTTTCACCCGCTGGGGATTGGACTTTGTCGGGGGCGTCCCTCTTTCAAAATGAGGGTCGAGATCCCATGTTCCGTTTAAGTTCGTTTTTGTTTTTTCGGAGTTTATATCTAGGAGGGCACGATACCACTGATCCTGCTGTGTCGCCGCTACTGGCGTCTTTTAGCGGCTACCCGCCTATGTATTTTACCGCGAGTGAGACCGAGTTGCTGAGGGATGTGGCGATTGTGGGCGCCGAAAAAGCGCGGGAAGCAGGTGTTACAGTAGAAATTGATATTTGGCCTGGGCAATGTCATGACATGCAGCTGATGTCGATTTTGCCTGAAAGCAAAGTTGCACTAAACAAATTGTGCGAGTTTATTGCCAAACATTGGTAGGCGTTTGAATTATTTAAAAGGCCATAGGGCTCCTAAGAGCCCGACGGATCGTTACTATCGAATTTTCGCAAAACAAGTACGTACTTCATTTACAAAAATTTCTGCTTGCTCAAAAGCGGCAAAATGGCCGCCTTTTTCAACATTGTTCCAGTGAATCAAGTTTTGATAAAGTCGCTCAACCCACTGGCGTGCAGGTCTGAATAATTCCTTCGGAAATATTGAAACACCACAAGGCATGGTGATGGGCTCTGCAAGTAGACTGTGGAAGCTTTCCCAGTAGAGTCTGGCAGACGACGCGCCACTGTTTGTCAGCCAGTAAATACTGATGTCGTCGAGCATTTGATCTCTGGAAAGTGCATCCTCAGGGCGACCTTTGTTGTCTGTCCAGCCATGAAATTTCTCATATATCCACGCTGCTTGTGCGACGGGAGAGTCCGCTAGACCATAGCCTAATGATTGCGGCCGAGATTTTTGAATCATTGCGTAGCCGGAGTCATTGTCGAAATAGTGCTTAACATCCGCCAAGGCATTTTTGTCGCGCTCTGTCAGCGAAGCCATATCATCGGCGGTTGGTTGTGCTAATGCCATATTGATATGGATTGCTAGGCATTCAGGTGGTTCTATGCGAGCGATGGCTGTGGTGACGCCGGATCCCCAGTCTCCGCCTTGGGCAACATATTTGGAGTAGCCCAAGCGAGCCATAAGCGTGATCCACGCCTGTGCAATGCGTTCTAGTCCCCAGCCTGTCGCGCTGGGTTTGCCAGAGAACCCGTAGCCCGGTAGGGAGGGAATCACCAAGTGAAACGCATCTTTGGCACTGCCGCCGTGGGCAGTGGGGTTTGTCAGGGGGGCAATCACTTGCATAAACTCGAGTACGGAACCGGGCCAACCGTGGGTCATGAGCATGGGCAGAGCATTGTCGTGGGGCGACCGAATATGCAAGAAATGTATGTCTAATCCATCTATTTCGGTGGTGAACTGGGGGTGGGCATTTAATTCCTGCTCGCACCGGCGCCAGTCATAGCTGTGCTGCCAGTATTTGCATAGCGATTTTACTGCGTTTAACGGCGCGCCTTGGCTCCAGTCATCGACGGTCTCAGCGTCGGGCCAGCGGGTGTTGGCAAGTCTCGCCTTTAGGTCGTCTAGTTGTGACTGAGGGATATCAACTCGAAATGGCTTGATGGCTCGATCCATAGTAAAAACTCGTCATTGGGGCTGGATATTTCTGTTTTTAGTCAGCTTGCTTAATAAGTTATTTAAGCACATCTCACTTGTTATTTGGACTTTACTTCGGCCGGAAATGTATTGCGGTATCATTCAAATACTTCTCTTGGTTACCGGCCATAAGGTCTGCTGCGCCGCTCCTTTGAAGATATTTGCCATGAGATCGATTGTTATGCAGCTAGCTTTTCTTATTGCGCTGATTCTAGGGGGGAGGATGGCTGGAGGGCAGAGTGGGGCGACAATTGTTACATACCGATAACGGGGACTATTCGCTTATATTTACTGCTAAAAAGCCGGTTTTTTTTGGTCTCGTGCCAAGGCAATCTGAGTCTATTTTGCTAGTGAATGGTGCAATGTTTGCCCTCAATGTGGTCGCTGCATTCAGGTGAAGTCCAAAAGTGTGAACTGCGGCACGCTTTTGTATAGGTATAAACCCGTACCATCGCAGCTCAGGATAAGCGTCAGTTAATTAAAGTTTAAGACGCTAAATGATAAAAACATTCTACAAGAGCGCGCATATATGAAGAAATCACCTTTTAGAAAGACCCTGATGGCTTCGCTGATGGCCACCGCAGGTGCGGTGCAAGCGGGTCCGTTGGCGGTCGTTATCTCTCCGCTTGCCGGTGCGGTGGCGGGTACCCCTTTAGATGCAGTCGTTATTCAGCTAGTTGAAGTTGATAACCAACTTGGCGCGCTGTCTGGCGGTGGCATACCGGGTTTGGATTCACTACCCGGTTTGGATGCATTGCCACTCCCCGGCCTTGATGCTCTGCCCATTCCAGGCGCAGGTGGTGCCGGCGGACTGCCAGGTTTAGATGCATTGCCGATTCCAGGTTTAGACTCCCTGGCTGGCGGTGGATTACCTGGTTTAGATGCATTGCCAATCCCCGGCCTTGACGCTCTGCCGATTCCAGGCTTAGGTGGCGGCGGCGGTGGTGCTCCGGGTGTAGAACAATTAAGCCAATTAACACTCACAGTCGACACGGCATTGAATGATGTTGTTGGTGCAAACGGGGTTACTGACAAAGTAACCGATTTAGTTGTCGCTTTGTCGACCGCTGATGTCGACACAATCGACGCCGGGGCATTCTTTGTTGGTGATCAGCTTCGCGCCACTGTCGACCATTTGACTTCTAATCTGACCGCACTTGGTGGCGGCGCTCCTATCCCTGGCTTGGACGCATTGCCTGGCCTGGATGTATTGGGTGGTTTGCCAATTCCCGGTGGCGCTGACGGTGGAATTCCAAGCTTTGGCGGATTACCGATTCCAGGTCTAGACGCATTGCCAATCCCAGGTCTTGATATGCTTGCTGCTGGTGGACTTCCAGGCTTAGACGCCTTACCAATCCCCGGTCTAGATGCATTGCCAATTCCAGGTTTAGATGCTCTGCCAATTCCTGGTGCTGGCGGCGGCGCGGCCGGTATTCCTGGCTTAGATGCCCTTCCATTTGATTTGGCGGCTGGTGCAGAGAAACTAGGTCAACTGACCTTTGCAGTGGATACCGCACTGGATGATCTTGGCGGCTTTGACGGCGTAACTGATAAGTTGACCGATGTTATCGATCTGTTGCCGACTGCTGATCCAGATGCGATTCAAGCTGCGGCGATGTTGATTCCTGGTCAGTTCGAGGTGTTAGCTGGCCATTTGCAGGAAAACTTGATGGCGCTGGCTGACGGCGGACTTCCAGGGCTAGATGCTCTGCCAATTCCTGGCTTAGACGCACTGCCTCTCCCAGGTGCTGGCGGCGGTGCCGGCGGTTTGCCAGGCTTGGATGCGCTTCCAATCCCAGGCCTCGATGCACTACCAGGTTTGGATGCACTTCCAATCCCAGGTCTTGATGCACTGCCACTACCTATCTAAATGAAGGCATGGGTTTCC
>TARA_R110002072_G_scaffold141386_7_pt1 | contig 11658 bp, 9 predicted proteins | sample TARA_R110002072 | Tara Oceans TARA_R110002072 (sample SAMEA4397118) | marine metagenome | biome: Polar Biome; feature: [SRF] surface water layer (ENVO:00010504); material: water (ENVO:00002006), including particulate matter (ENVO:01000060) such as... | depth 5 m | reverse complement strand
AAAGTGCCCCGCGCACCCTTCTTTGACCTTCAGCGGGCCACTGGCCAACAGGCGATGGCGGTGCTCTCAGGCCAGAATGGGACACCTGCTGATATGGCCGCGCTCACTGATAGCCTGACGCAGCTGGCCGATGCGGGTTCACACCATATCGGGCTTGGGCTGGCACTGGCGTTGATTGACGGACTGCATGAGACAGACCCCGATAGCGCCAGCACTTTGTGTGACTGGATCGCACAGCAAATCGCGCGGCTGGATGCCGCCACATGGCGCGCCGCCCCTGCCCTGCGCCAACCTGCGCGGCGTTTGGCGCTGCGCTCTGGACTTTTGCCGCGCGCCCAAGCGCTTTTGGATCAGCTTGATCTGCCCTTTGCCCCGGCTGATGCGCCCGACAACAATGGGCTGCCCTCTGGCTCACCGCTCTTTGACACAATTGTCACTGTCTTTTCCTGTGCACCTTATCTAGATACCCGCATCCCCGCGATGCGGACAGGCTGGCTGAGCCTGCTTGATGATCTGGGTGTGCCTTATGTTGTGATCGTGGGCGATGGCGATGGCACGCGGCGCGGCGACATCGTGCATCTGGACGCCCCCGATGATTACGAAGGCCTGCCACAAAAGACACTGGCGGCCATCAAATGGGTGCATGATAACACCCGCTTTGGCCATATGCTGAAAATCGACGATGATTGCTTTCTCAATGCGCCGCTGTTTTTCCAATCTCTAAGTTACCGCAAATTCGACTATTACGGGCGCCGCCTGCACCGGGTGCCGGGCCAGATGGACCGCGTCTGGCATCAGGCAAAATCCACCTCTGACCGGGGGCGGCTGGATCTGGACAAATCGCCCGAACCCTCGGAATACGCAGACGGCGGATCGGCCTATGCGCTCAGCCGCACGGCAATGGCAGCGGCACTTGATGCAGCGGGCAGCCCCGAGGGCCAACAGTTGATCAATGTCTCGTTCATGGAAGACAAGATGCTGGGCGATCTGTTGGCAATGCGCAACATTCATGTGGCCGAAGAAGATTATCGCATTTCCGTGCGCCGTCGCACGTACGGCGATGCCATTCCCGTTGCCTCATGGCTCAACAGTTTTCATGCCAGTCAGACGGCCCCCTTGCAGCTGGTCCATCTGGACACGCATTTGCATCAGGCCGACGCTGCAAAACGACTGGCGACATCCGGATTGTGGCCGCGCAAGATATGGCCCAGCTATCAGGACGTGCAACTGGGCTATCAAAGCAACGCACTTGAGCTGATCAGTTCTGAGGAAAGCGTTCAAAACGCGCGCCAGGCCGAGGTCGCGGTGGTGGCCTGCATGCGCAACGAAATGTTTATGTTACCGCATTTTCTGGCCCATTATCGCAAGTTGGGGGTGGGTGCGTTTTTGATTGCCGACAATTGTTCAGACGACGGCACGCTTGAATATCTGGCACAGCAGCCCGATGTGGCGTTGTTTTCAGTCGATACCGATTACAAATCCTCGCGCTATGGGGTGGCATGGCAGCAGGCGATGATGTCCGCCTTCCGCGTTGGAAAATGGTCGCTGGTTGCGGATGCCGATGAATTACTGGTCTGGCAGGAAAAACAGACCCAAACACTGCCTGATCTGCTGCAACACCCGGATTTCGACGTCGCTGACGCCGCGCGGATTTTCATGCTGGATATGTATCCTCAAAGCCCGCTAGAGCAAGCAGATTTCGCCAGCGGCACTCCATTTGATCAGGCAGGCTTTTCCGACCACATCCCGTTTCTGACCAACACACTTTCACGTGGTCCCTATTCCAGTCAGCCATGCTGGACCTCGGCGCTGCGCCACCGGCTGATCCCCGGTTCGCGTCAAAACCTGTTTGTGGCACAAAAGTTGGCACTGCTGCGGTATCAGCCGTGGATGCGCTTGTCGGCAGGGCTGCATTTTGTCGGGGACGTAGATCTGGCACCGCGCGAATTGCTGTTTGCGCATTTCAAATACAACGCCGATTTCCGACGCAAGGCCCAAGCCGAAGTGGTCCGCGGCCAGCACTTCAACGATGCCGAGGAATATCGCAAATATCTCGCCCTCGCGTCGGAAGGGCGCAGCGTGATTTACGATGCACAGTTGTCGCTGCTCTGGGCACAAGTGCCATTCGTAAAACGCAGGCTCAGACCCTAAGCTTGCGCGCAATCCGCGCCAATATCCGTTTAAGCGCTGGCGGTGGTACACGCCGGCGGCGCTGATCACGGGCAAGCCCGATATCAAAACGCTCGGCCACCTTTGCTGGGTAGAGCGCCATCAATCGGTCGCGGATTTGCGCCGCATGCGGGCCCGTCATAGGGTCCGACAGGCTCCAAGGAAGCGCCAGCCCCTGCGACAGGGTCAGGGCAAAATATTGTCGCGCGCCGCGCGTGCGGGCATTCTCCCCTGAAAAGGGGGCAGTCCAGATGTCTTCATCCAGATCGAGCCCAACGTCCGCCGATATTCTCCCTGCGACCGACGCAAAAATCTCTCAAGACCCATCAGATCATCGCCCACCGTTGGCTCGATCATGCACCCAACACGCCCGCCTGCATCTCAGCGATTGCGGCGGTCGACACCCCTATCGCGGTCCTAATTTCGACTACAAAATCAGGCCGACAGGACGCCAAGCACATATGGCGAAAGGCCAGATTGCGCCCGTCAACGGCAAACTGTTAGGCCTCCCATAGACCTGCCAAACGCGCGTCCAGATCATCAGGGATCAAATGGTTTTCGCCGCGCGGCGGTTGATCAATCTGAGACGTCAGGGGCTCCGTAAGTTCTTAATAACTCGCCGATATGGGCCTGCATAGCGACCGGGCGCATCGCCCCGCGCCAATAGGTATCCATGTCGATCTTTCCCGCCAACAGTTTTTCGACACAGGCGGCAAAGCTGTCGGGATCACCAGCAGCGAACACCAAATCGGCGCAATTACCCAGTTCGGGCGCGCCCCCCATATCCGCCGTCAGCAACGGGATATGCCGGGCGTGCATTTCAATCGCCACTTGTGGCAGATTGTCGTGCCAAAGCACCGGCACCACGCCCACATCAACCTGCGCCAGCACCGCATCCAGATCATCATGGGTATAGCCGTCGTGATAAATCACCGCGGCCAAATGATCGCCCAACCGCGTTAGCCGCGCCATGCTCGCACGGTCCACCGACCGCGCCGCGATCACGATGCGGATGCGGCCAGCCTGATTGGCAGGCAATGCCTCAAGCGCATCGAGCAAAAAGAAGAAACCCTTATCGCGCCGCATATATCCCAAATACCCCAGCGTTAGGGTGGGTTTGCCCACCACCTGCGGCCTCGGCACCGTTTGGTCAAACAGGTCGGCCGCGCGGGTACCGATATAGCTGGTGCGGGTTAGCGCAGGGGCAATCCCATGGCGTTCAGCCAACAGGCGCACCGCATCGGACACACATAAAACGTGGTCGCAATTTTCATTGATCAATGCGGTCATTCCGGCGCGGCGCGCGGCAAAGGCAGCGGCCCGATCTGCGCCCTTATGTGGGTCTAGCACAGGGGTTATTGCTGCGTTTGTGCGCCGTGACCGCATCCAGCGCAACACGCGCAAACCACGCCCACCCAGCCTCAATATCCATCGATACGCCACATCGAACGTCCAGGTGCCCGGCTGCAACCCTAAACAGCGCAACCGATAAGACACCCCATTGGCCACACGCAACAGACGGGCGTCATGCTGATGTGTCAGGCACCTCAAACAGCGCGCACCACCCTCAAAATCCTCACATGCCTCACGTTCACCAAACCACAGATTCACCTGCGGACAGATCGGATAATAGTTGTGTAGAGACAAGATAACCTGCGTATCCGGCCAACGGGCCTTGATCTGCAAAACCTCGGCAGGCAGCCCTTCAAGGTTGTTGAAGTGGATCACATCATAGGGACCGGTCTGGTCTATAAAATCGAAAAAGGTATCTGTCGTTGCGCGATGCGACAGCTGCGCGGGATCACCAAAGCTGTGATGTGCGGGTGCCAGCACACCGGAATTGATCAACTCGAACCGCTGGTCACCGTCGGTGCGCGGACCATGACGCATCGCCTCCCAACGCGGGGCGCGCGCAGGCAGATCATATGAAAGCCCCGCAGCCAGAAACGCCACGTCGACATCGTCGCGGTCTTTCAACCCGTTCATCACATTGCGCTGGTACAGCGTCACACCACCGCCGCGCTCCTCGACATCCAGATAATCCACCCAGTTGTAATACAAGATCCGAAAGGGGCGGTTCATTTGTGTTTAATCACGTCCAGATGCGCCTCGATCGCCTCGTCAACATCCTCGAAATAGGTTAAATGGCCGTCTGCAAGCAAAATCCCTGAATCGCAAAAATTGCGCACCTGCGCCATCTCGTGGCTGACCATGATCGCGCTTGCCGTTTGCATCCGGTCTTTGAACAACGCCTGACTCTTGCGCCGAAAGGCAGCATCGCCAACGGCCGTAACCTCGTCCACCAGATAGGTGTCAAACTGAATGCCAAACGACGCGCCAAAGGTCAGACGCGATTTCATGCCTGCCGAATAGCTGCGCACCGGCATGTGAAAATGTTTCCCTAACTCGGCGAAATCTTCGACAAAGGCGACCAATTCATCCGTATCGACCCCGTAAATCCGAGCAATAAAACGTACGTTCTGCGCCCCGGTCAAATCAGGGTGAAAGGAACCACCAAATCCGACCGGCCAAGAGATTGACCCATCCGAGACAACGCGCCCGCTGTCGGGTCGCATTGTCCCTGCAATCAGCTGCATCAGGGTCGTTTTTCCAGCCCCGTTCAATCCCAAAAGCGCGAGGGATCGACCTGTTGGCAGTTCAGTACTAAGGTTGTCGATCACCACTTTCTGGAACCCTTGCACCCAATAGCTTTTGGTCAGGTTTTCAAACCGAATCATCGCCGTGCCCCGTCAACTGCGGTCGCGGATGGAATAATAGACCAAAGCCATGACCGCCCAACCCAACGTCAAAAACAACGCGGTCAGTCCAATAATCACACTGTAGCGCGGGTATTCGCTGGTTTGGGCCAATGTGGGCGCAATATAGGTTGCTAGATAGCGGCTTTGCCTTGTTGCATTGGCACGCGCCAGAACCAGCGCCGCCAGCGCCGCGCGGTAATTTTCTTCGGCAAATTCGCGATCCACGACCAGACCTTCGTACTCGGCGATCAGCCTCGGATAATCATCGCCCGTGCCCCCGGCGTTGGTGCCGCCTGACGACAACTGTTCCCGCTCACCAGCGATACGCTGACGGATCACTTCAATCAGACGCTCACCCTGACGCAGGCGCGGATCTCCGACGTTGGTTGTGCCGGCCAGCAGATCCAGCTCGATCAAGGCCTGAGCCAGCTGCTGTTGCAGATTGTTCATCACCCCCATGCGACCCTGAATGTCAGAATCCGGGTCTACGATCTGATTGGTCGACCGGAACGTGGTCAATGCCTCACGCGCCGTCTTGAGCCTTGCCACGGCCTCTTCCAGGTCGATCCGCGCATAGCGCATGGCATCGTCGCGCGCCTGTTCATTCAGCGCATTAATCATGTTTTGGCTAAGCCGTAAGGTTTCTGTGGCAATTTCGCGCGCTTTTTCAGGCGTAAACGCCAACACCCGCATTTCCATCAGGCCAGAGCCCTGATCATAAGACACCCGCACGATGCGGCTCCAATAGCTTTCCAGGTCTTCAATGCTGGCATCGGGCTCCAACGCGAAAATGGGATCAGAGCCCCAATAGCTCGCGTAATGAGCACGCAGCCCCACATTGTCGTCGACGTCCTGAATCAGAGCCTGGCTTAGGATGAATTCATATAGGATATCCCCATCCGACGACCCCGAGGCACCCGCCAGACTGGCCAGACCGCCCAGCAACTCCGACGCACCGCCGCCCTCTTCTTGGCGCACAGTAAAGCCAGTCAATGAACTGTATTGATCTTCCGCCACCACCCATAGATAGACGACCACAGCCGTCAGGGGGATCACCACAACAATCAGCAACGATAACATTAAACCGAAATGGTGCCGCCGGAACTTCGCTGCCTTCACTGGGGGTCGGGGCGCGCTTAAATTCATCCGCGACCCGGCCGCAGGGCCTGATTGCACCTGCTGCGCGGAACCACTGTCTTTTGGGGGTATCTCATTCATTTTTTCTTTTTCCAAAAAGACAATTTGAACTTCTCGGAAAGCTTTTACATACTGCCCTCGGAATTGCCAGCATTGGAATGATCCGCAATGTCCATCCGTCCCGCACAAGCCACCAAGATCGCCCATGGTTCGGAACGTCGATTTGCAACCTCTCGGGCGGTTGCGGCCCTGATCCTGCGCGAAATGGCCACCCGCTATGGCCGGTCCCCCGGTGGGTATGCATGGGCGATTTTGGAACCCTTAGGCGGCATTCTGGTGCTGGGGTTCGGCTTGTCGTTGCTCATGCGCATACCCCCGATCGGGAACAGTTTTTTGCTGTTTTTTGCGACCGCGTATTTGCTGTTTTCCATGTATCAGCAATTGGCAGGTGACATCGGGCGCAGCATTAACTTTTCGCGCACATTGCTGTTTTATCCGGCTGTCACCTGGGTGGATGCTGTTGCCGCGCGCTTTATTCTGGCGGTGCTGACCAATATCGTTGTGATGACAATCCTGTTTACAGGGCTGATCGTGGGCACCGATACCCGCGCGCAGCTGGATTTTGGTGCCATCATCGAAGCGGTGGCCTTGATGGCCTTTCTGGGGCTGGGTATTGGCGTGCTCAATTGCGTCATGTTTGGCCTGTTTACCGTCTGGATGCAGATCTGGACCATCATCAACAGGCCCTTGTTTTTCATTTCAGGCACGTTTTTTCTGTACGAAGATATGCCCGGCTCGTTGCAGGACATCTTGTGGTTCAATCCCTTGCTGCACATCACCGGCCTGATGCGTCGCGGTTTCTACAGCACCTATGACGCCTCTTACGTCAGCGTTAGCTTTGTGATGACAATCGCAGCTGTCTGCCTGTTTCTGGGCGTTGTGCTTTTGGGGCGCTATCACCGTGTCATTCTCAATCGCTGATCACCTTAACCGCGTCGTGGGGTCGCCCAAGACAACACGCGGGCATGCGCCACGCTTGTGCGCCGGGCCAATCCATCGCGTATCGCCCGCCCCAAAAGCCCCAGATAGAGCAAGTGCTCGCCTTTGTGAAAGCGCACTTTGAGCAGCCATTTCACCACCACCAGCGGCAATACGAACCAGAACCACACCCCCGCTGCCAAGCGGTAGACCATCAGCAGGTTGCGGTAGTGATAATAGACTTTCCAAATCGGGCGAAACCGTTTGTCCTCCACGGTCATCGTGGTAAAATCATGTTCAAACCGGATGGCGGGATCAAAAAGGATCTGCCCCCCCGCCTGCCGCAGTCCCAGCGTATAAAGCACGTCATCGCCGTAGATAAACAGCGACCCATCCGGATAGCCCACCGCTTCCACGGCTGCGCGGGACACGAACAATCCCACAAATGATCCGCCGTCGATCGGGCATTGGCGCGTGCCGGTATAATCGGCTGCGTTCAAATGAAATCCCTCACGTCCCTGCCCCAGTATTGTCCCTTTGATCGTCCGCCACAGCACATCGCGGTGCCAGAATGGGTTGATCGAGGGTCGGTTTATATCGCAAATGCGCCCATCAGGATGATACACAGCAGCCGACCACGCCATCGCAGCACTGCGATCGGCGGCATGAAAGACGGCCACCGCATCAGGCGCGGGTCGCGCATCATCGTCCATCACCAAAATCCAATCGGGATCAAATTCATCAACCGCCAGCCGCATGCCGGCCTCAAATCCCCCTGCCCCGCCGCCATTGGTTGCACAGCGATGTACAACCAGATCCTGATCGCTCTGACCCGACAGCCAATCGGCTGTTCCATCGGTCGACGCGTTATCGACAACGATGATCCGGTCCAGCCCGTCGGCCCGCGCCGCCAGCAGACGTGACAGGGTCACCTGCAACTGGTCCAACCGGTTGTATGTTACAACCACCGCCACAAGTCGGTTTTGTCCGAGTTGTTCATGATGTTGCATTGGTCATCTCCGCCTGTTGCGCGCCCTGCTGTGGCCACAAAAAACGCCCCAAGTCAAACTGACCTCGGATATCACAGATCGTTCGTCCCTCTCTGGGTTGCCTTTCCGCTCTGATATGGCAAGAAGAGACAGAAATTTTAACCAAAGGACTGCGACGCCATGCAAATCGAACAAACGTCTTTGCACGGAGTAGTCGTCCTAACCCCCCCACGCCACGGTGATGCGCGTGGTTTTTTCTCCGAAAGCTGGAACAAATCCCGCATGGACGCCGCCGGGCTGATGTATGATTTTGTGCAGGACAACCACTCGATCTCGCAGGCGGTGGGCACGGTGCGCGGGCTCCACTTTCAGACACCGCCGCACGCGCAGGCCAAGCTGGTGCGCTGCGGCCAAGGCGCGCTATTTGACGTGGCCGTCGACATCCGCCGTGGCAGCCCGACTTTCGGACACTGGGTCGGGGTCGAACTGACGGCGCAGAACGGCAAACAGCTACTGATCCCGGCTGGGTTCCTGCATGGGTTTGCCACCCGCCTGCCCGATACCGAAATCATATATAAATGCACTGACTATTATGCACCCGACTGCGATGCCGCCGTGCGCTACGACGATGCCGATATCGGGATTGACTGGGGTCTCGGTGCGGATACGCCGCTGTTATCGGCCAAGGATGCCGCCGCTCCCCACCTTTCGGACATCGACACGCCATTCACGTTTGAAGGACCGTCAACATGAAAATCCTTGTCACTGGTGGTGCCGGCTTTATCGGATCAGCGGTGGTGCGGCTGGCCGTTGCGCGCGGGCATCATGTGGTCAACCTGGACGCCCTGACCTATGCCGCCTGCCTCGACAACGTGGCCAGCGTGGCCGACAGCCCGCTCTATGCGTTTGAACACGCCGACATCCGCGACCGTCCAGCACTTGACCGGGTGCTGACAGACCATCAGCCCGAAACCATCATGCATCTGGCCGCCGAAAGCCATGTCGACCGCTCCATCGACGGGCCGGGCGATTTCATCGAGACCAACATCACCGGCACCTACAACATGCTGGAGGCCGCGCGCAGCTATTGGGCCGCGCAAGGCAAACCTGACACGTTCCGCTTTCACCACATTTCGACGGATGAAGTCTTTGGCTCTTTGGGCCCCACGGGCATGTTCACGGAAAGCACACCCTATGATCCGCGCAGCCCCTATTCAGCGTCAAAAGCGGCCAGCGACCATCTGGTGCGCGCTTGGGCAGAAACCTATGGCCTGCCCGTGGTGCTGACCAATTGTTCAAACAACTACGGGCCGTACCATTTCCCTGAAAAGCTGATCCCGGTGGTGATCCTGAATGCACTCGCGGGCGCGGATCTGCCAATCTATGGCGATGGGTCGAACGTCCGCGACTGGCTCTATGTCGAGGATCACGCTGATGCGCTGCTGTGCGTGTTGGAAAAGGGCGCGCTCAACCGATCTTATAACATAGGTGGCGAAAACGAGCGCACCAATCTGGAGTTGGTCAAAACCATTTGCACCATTCTGGACGAAAAACTGCCGCGCGCTGGCGGCTCTTACGCCGATCTGATCACATTCGTCACGGACCGTCCCGGCCATGATGCCCGCTATGCTATTGACGCCGGGCGCATCGCGTCTGAGTTGGATTGGCACCCGTCCGTCACAGTCGAAGAAGGGCTGGCGCGCACCGTGCAATGGTATCTTGATAACGAGGATTGGTGGCGCCCGTTACAGGCCCGCACCGGTGTGGGCCACCGTCTGGGCAAAAGCGCATGAACACACTTGTCTTTGGCTGCACCGGCCAAGTCGCCACCGAACTAGATCTGCAAGCAGATGTCACTGCATTGGACCGCAGGGCCGCTGATCTGAGCAATCCGGCGGCCTGCGCGGCAGCCATTCTGGCACAGCGTCCAGATGTGGTGATTAACGCTGCCGCCTATACGGCCGTTGACCGCGCCGAGGACGAACCAGCACTGGCTCAGACAATCAATGGCGATGCGCCCGGTGCGATGGCGCGCGCCTGCGCAGAGCTTGATATCCCATTCTTGCATGTCTCGACCGATTACGTCTTTAACGGCAGTGGCACGGTGCCCTGGTCGGTCCGCGACCCCATCGCGCCCTTGGGCGTTTATGGCCGCACCAAAGCCGCAGGCGAAGATGCCGTGCGCGCGGCGCGGGGTCGACACGCCATATTGCGCACCTCTTGGGTGTTCTCACCGCATGGCACTAACTTTGTCAAAACCATGCTGCGCCTGTCAGACACCCGTGATGCGCTGAACGTGGTGGATGACCAGATCGGCGGACCAACCCCGGCAAACGGAATCGCGGCGGCCCTTTTGACCATGGCGCGCGCCATGGCTGGTGGGCAGGACGGCGGCACATATCACTATGCCGGCGCGCGCCCGGTCAGCTGGGCAAATTTCGCACGCGAAACATTTTCCGCCGCCAACCGCAGCGTTGAGGTCACCGGCATTCCCACAAGCGACTATCCTACACCGGCCAAACGGCCCCTGAATTCTCGCCTCGATTGCTCTTTGTTAGAGACTGATTTCGGCATTACACCGCCAGACTGGAATGCCTATCTGGCCAAGATTGTGAGCGACTTGACATCATGACCCAACGCAAAGGCATCATCCTCGCGGGCGGCTCAGGCACGCGGCTTTACCCCATCACCATTGGCGTGTCGAAACAGTTGCTGCCGATTTACGACAAGCCGATGGTTTACTATCCGCTCTCGGTTCTGATGCTGGCGGGAATCCGCGAAATTGCTGTGATCACCACACCGCAGGATCAGGACCAGTTTCAGCGCACCTTGAGCGACGGCAGCCAATGGGGCCTGTCGCTGACCTATATTTCACAGCCGTCACCGGACGGGCTGGCGCAGGCGTATCTGCTGGCCGAAGAGTTTCTGGATGGCGCGCCCAGTGCGATGGTTCTGGGCGACAACATCTTTTTCGGCCACGGCCTGCCTGAACAATTGGCCGAGGCCGACAGTCAGGAAAGCGGCGGCACCGTCTTTGGCTACCGGGTTCACGATCCCGAACGCTACGGCGTGGTTGATTTTGCCCCAGATGGCACCGTGCGCGCCATCGTTGAAAAACCAGAGGTGGCACCCTCCCCCTATGCAGTGACAGGCCTATATTTTCTGGACGGCACAGCGCCTGCGCGCGCCCGCGCTGTCAAACCCTCAGTACGAGGCGAGTTGGAGATCACCACATTGCTGGAAAGCTATCTGCACGACGGCAGTTTGACCGTTCAGCAGATGGGGCGCGGCTATGCGTGGCTTGATACAGGCACCCACGGCAGTTTGTTGGATGCAGGCAATTTTGTGCGCACTCTGTCCAGCCGCCAAGGATTACAGGTCGGCAGCCCAGAAGAGATCGCTTTTTCAAAAGGGTGGATCAGCCGCGAAGACCTGCGGGAGCGTGCCGCCAAATTCTCCAAAAACAGCTATGGCGATTACCTTCTGGCGCTGAGCAAATAGACGTCCGTTTGTCGGATATTTCTTCCACTCCAGTGCACTAGGCGCTGAGACCCGGCACCTTTTTCGAGACTAACGTAGCAAAAACAAGGCGCGACAAAGCATTATCATAGCTCTTCATCGAGCCA